>ENA-OQAA01001046-OQAA01001046.1-human-gut-metagenome-genome-assembly--contig:-NODE-1046-length-15768-cov-2.733521_pt1 | contig 15768 bp, 11 predicted proteins | sample MGYA00242489_ERZ504515 | MGnify/ENA primary metagenome ERZ504515 (study PRJEB26092, sample SAMD00036237) | human gut metagenome | host: Homo sapiens | study: EMG produced TPA metagenomics assembly of...
CCAGACGAAAAACCATCAGAACCAGATGAGCGGCCGTCAAAACCAGATGAAAAACCATCAGAACCAGATGAGCGGCCGTCAAAACCAGACGAAAAGCCATCAGAAACCAGATGAAGCAGCCATCAAAACCAGATGAGCAGCCATCAAAACCAGACGAAAAACCATCAGAACCAGATGAACAGCCATCTAAGCCTGCTTTACCACAGGTGAATGAACCTGGATGGATTACCGGAATATATTAAGGAAGGATTTGGAAAAGGATGATACAAAGGAAAAAGAGATTAGGTGTATGGATACTTTTATTGATGATTTTAATTTTTAGCCAGAATATTGTTCCAGTAAAAGCATCTGCACCTGAAATAACAGATGCAAATATACAGATGGTAGGCGGACAAATTCGTACCATTACTCCTATGGGATTACGAATGATAGGGTGTATTAAAAAATCTTATCTTCAAGAATTAGAACAAAGTGGTGCAACGGTTCAATATGGGATTGTTTTGTTACCAAAGGTATATTTAGGAAAGCAAGAGTTGAAAATTGACGGAAAATACATTTCCAATGGATCCGTATATAAACCAGCAAAAGTTCCGGCAGTGAAAAAATTTGCAGAAGAGAACGATAGAATTTACTTTACTGCTGTTTTAGCAAATCTTGCAAAAGAAAGATATAAAAATGATTACGCTGCAAGAGCGTATGTGGAAATTACAAGAAGTGTTGAACAGGAAGACGGAAATTTAAAAAAGGAAACAGAAATTCTGTACAGTGATGATACGATAGATCGTCAGGTATATCAGATTGCAAAAGAAGCGGTAGCAGGAGAAGAGACTGAAGAAAACAAACAATGGCTTCGTGACAATATTTTGCATCCGGTAGAACAACCGGAAGATATACCAGAAGAAGAGAAAAAGATTCCTTTTCAGATGGGGAAAGTTTCTGGTGTGACTTTATATCATCAAACAGGAAGTGAGGCTGGAATAGAAGAGATTTCTCATTTTACAGTGGATAGTTTTAAAACAGAAGAATATCTGGTAAAAGTGGAGATGGAAGATCAGCCGGAATTGTTTGCAGGTATTTCTAAGGTGATTGTAGCGGAGAACAATCAAGTTAGTTTTGAATTGAAATTGGATCATTATGTTACTGAAGGAGCTAATCAGACGAAACAGGGGGCCATCGTTGAATTTGGAACGGTTTCTGAAGGAGAGGCATCCACAAAATACATCACTATGCAGTCTTTAATTGACAAAATTAAAGAAAATCCAAGTGGAACGTATACTTTAGAACATGATATTGATGCCAGCGCAGTGCAGGGAGAAGACTTCCTGATTCCAAATTTCACCGGTACTTTTGATGGAAAAGGATATAAAATTAAAGGGTTAAATACTACTTTATTTGGAGTTGTTTCCGGTGGTACAGTAAAAAATGTTAAGTTGGAAAATGTCTCTATCACTAAGGCAAATAAATATGGAGATGCAGGTGGTGGAGTTCTGACAAATAAAGCAGAAAAGAATGCAGTGATTGAAGGCGTTCATGTCAGCGGCAGTTTGAAAACTTCTGACAGCAGACAGCTTCTTGGCGGATTAGTAGGACGTATGGACTATGCTAAAGTAAGCAAATGTTCAACTAATCTGGAAATTACAGGTTCTTTCAATACGACAGGCGGTTTAATTGGGCAGATGTCCAATCAGCAACATGGACCGAATATTGTGGAAGATTCCTATGCAGTGGGAAGTATTAGTGGAAATAAAACCAATGGTGCAATTGGTGGACTCATTGGTTGGCATAACTGTAAGAATAATTTTTCAGTAACGAATTGTTATGCAGCAGTTACTTTAAAGGTAAATGGAACTGGAAATTCTATGGAACCGGGTGGGCTTATTGGAAACATTGGCGAATCAAATGCTACAGGTGTGATAAAAAACAGTGTTTCCTATAGTACCGGTACATCTGGTTATAAGTTTGATGGTGCATCATCACCGGATAAATATAATGTTCAGGGGGTTTCTGATCTTTATTCCTTAAAAGAAAGTAAATTGAAAAAGAAACTGCCAGAGCAGCACAGTTTTCAAAAGTATCGGAAGTGTCCATTGATACGCTTTTGGAAAAAGAGTTTTATACACAAATGGGGTGGCGTGAAGAAGTTTGGGACTTTACTCCACTGAAAGAAGGAAAAACTCCTGTTCTGAAAAATGGTGACTCGAATATGACAACCATGCTGGAGATGAAAGAAATTTCATCGGTGGAAGAATTGCAAAAGATGAAAGATGATCTTTCGGGTGCTTATTCTTTAACAGCGGATATTGATTTATCAGAAGTAAATAGCAATATAATTATTCCTGGTACATTTAGAGGAATGTTAAAAGGAAATGGACATCAGATTATTGGACAGAAAGCTCCTCTATTTGAAACGCTAAATGGAGCAACGATAGAAAACCTAAAGCTGACGCAGGGAAAGATTGAACAAAAGAGTACAAATCAAGTTGCAGTTTTAGCAAAAACAGCAGAAGCAGGAACGACAATTAAAAATGTCTATGTAAGAGATATGACAGTTGCAGGGAAAAGTTCTGTGGCTGGTATGGTAGCAGTAATGAAAAAGACAACGGTGGACCAATGCTCTGTCAACGCAACAGTGAACGGACAAAACGCAGGTGGCTTTGTAGCAGAAATTCTGGATGGTTCTGTTGTTACTAATTCCTATGCAAAAAGAACAACAGATCAGAAATCTTTTGAAAGTTCCAATACTTCTCAGGGTGGATTTGCCGCAGTTGTAAAGAAATCCCAGTTGAGCAAAAACTTTGGTGAGCTTTCCTGGAGTGAAGAAAAAGAAGAAGCAGTTACTGCTGTAAGGAATATAGGTAATTTCATTGGTGAGTGCGGTACAGCAGGAGAGGCGCCGACAAAAGTAGAAAAAAATATTTCTTTCGGACCTGCAGCATACTCTTTTGTAGGAAATATTACCGCTGAAACAGCGTTAGATACTTATGAAGGAAATTATGAATATTCAGATGTAGCTTCCTCTCAGGATAATGTATCGGCTTCTGAAATGAGTGGGAAAATAGACAAAGCATCCTCAGAGCAGATTAGCAGTAAAGAGTTTTACTTAAAACACTTTAATGGATGAAAAATCTGGTATTTAGATGATGTAGTTGGAGGAAAGAGACCGCGCTTCAGGAAGAGGGAGACGTGTATGGGTGGAAGACAAACCTTCTTCCGAAGAAGTTATCTATCTGGAGGCGACAGTACAAAGCGATGTATTAGAAGAGCCTCAAGAAGAACTGGAAAAGCCGGAAGAAATTATCAGTGCAATTGCCACAAGAACAGTAGAGGCAGCGGCAGCTCTTGACAGTTTGGAAACGAGTCAAGGTTATGATGTACAGCGTAAACAGATTTATGAGAATCTTCGACTATTTATGCCATTTTATCATCGTGAGCAAATTATTAAAGATGGAAATCAGGTTGATGTATCTCATGTATTAAATAAAAAAGCAGTGCTGGCAGTGTACCCTATGGATGCACAGGGGAATCGTATTGTTGCATTATCTGATAAAACAGTGGAAAATGTGAAAAAGCTGAGAATTCAGTTTACGGATAATACAACACCATTGATTTACAATATTTCTTATATTGATACAAGAGAGAATATTGCTTCATATAAAGTATCCCAGATACCAGTACACTTTAATTTCAGAAATTATGTGGTAAATACAAAAACACCGCAGTTCCAGACTTTATTGAATACAGCGAAGAATTATACTTTTGATACAGATATTGAAACAAGAGTTTCTCAAAGAGACAGTGATTCTGTATTGGCAGTCTATCGCAGAAATTTTGATGAAGTTGTAAAGAACGAAATGGAACAGGTATTAGTTTCTATGGCAGCTACCAATCCACAGTATCCAATAAATAGCAATAGCAAAGCAGCCGAAAAAATCGTGACAGATGCTTTTATTACAAATGAATATCTGAAAGATTTCTTGTATGCATATAACTATGTGGATCGTTGGTATGATTTCCAGATTGGCGGCATCAATCTCAGAGATGTAGTTATTTTTGATAATTCGATATTAAAAACAAACAAATCTGTACGAAATCTTCCGACAGAGATTGTGAAAATAAGCAGCAGTGATGGACGTCAGGGAAATAAAACACCTTTCTTCTATAACAATAGAATTTCTTCATATACAGGAATTAATAATGTTGCTTCTTTTGTAGAATATTTTATGACTGCATATGCCGGCTATTCAGATGTAAATGATTGGATTATTGATAACTTCCAGGGTGGTATTATTGTAGAAGCCAGAGCAAATAATCCAAAGATTAATTCCAGATTATGGAGAATATTAAAGAATAATACCGTACAAAAAAATAATGAATTGATATTGCCTGTATTATCTTACAAGACTTCCAAGAACCTGTATCTGGCTTCTTTCCCATCTTCTTTGGTATATGGAAACCTGGAAATTTACGGTGGATACCAGAATACAGAAGAATGGAGACAACAGAAAAAACAGCAGATTATCAGTCAGGTCAATGACTTTAAAACAAGTTATGATAACTTTGTGAATGTTGCTTCAAACGGTGCGGCGTCTGTTAATAACAGTAAGTTTTTAATTGTGGATTCTTCTGCAAATAAGAATCACAATCAGGATGTATTTAAGGAATTTTATAGACCGTTACAGACCCTGTGGAAGAGTAATAATGGTGCAGTAGCAGTTATTTTCGGAAATCCAAATTATGATTATATTTACTACAACAGCTCTAGCTTTATCGGTGACTTAACAGTCTTAAATCATGAAATGGGACATGTTACAGATATGTGGATCTGGATGGAGAATAAAGGGAAACGTCCGGGACGCAACGGAGAAGACTATTCCAATGGTTTTGCAAATCAGGCGAATGTGGATTACAACATGAACTTCATGAAAACTTATTCAAGAGACAGTTCCATGGTTACAAATCTGACACCGGACAGAATTAATACACAGGAAGAGTTTCAGAGCTATTATAAAGAAGTATTTGAAACCATTTATACGCTGGATTATCTGCAGGGTAAAGCTTATCTGGAACTAACACCGGAGCAGCAGTCACGAATTACATTGCAGCATAGATATGGAACTACCAATAATTACCAGAGCTGGAATAATTCCAACAGTACATGGCGTACGATAGGAGCAGCGGAACTGGAAAGTATGAATTTAAAGACGCTGGATGATCTTTGGAACAATCAGTTGACCATTCGTCCAGGACACAGATACGATCTGCGAAGTTTCAATGATGTCGGAGTAAACAATTTGGGAGCATATCAGATTGACCGTGTATGCTTTGCAAGCTGGTATGTACCTTATGTGGATAACGGAACACCAAATGCTCAGACCTTCCGCAGAAATGGTTATGAACTTGCAGGTTTATATGGATATAGCAATGGACTTGTAGAATATTTGAGTAATCAGACAAAAACAGGTGATCTGGCATATTTTAAAAAGAAAACTGGAGACCAGAATTTCTCATTTGAAACTTATAGAAAAAATAAGAATACAGAAATTCAAGAAAAAATTGCAGCGCAGAAGCTACAAGGAAATCCTTATTTTGATGAGGAAGCGTTGATTGAATATTTAAAACAGAATCTGATCAACTATGGAAATTCTATTGACAGTGGTGTTTCAAACTTAAATAATACCTTGAATCATATCAAAGAATCGAGAGAGAATGTATTCCGTTATCTTCAGAGAATTACAGATGAATTCAGAAATCCTGTTTACGGAGATGCAAGCACAAGAAATGTTGTAAGTATTTCAACAGGCGAAGAATTGATTGAGAAAATTTCTGCAAATCCCAATGGATTTTTTGTGTTGAGAAACGATATTTCCATGAAAGATATTCCGATGAATGGCAGTGTTTATATTGACAAAACATTTATTGGAAAACTGGAAGGAAACGGACATAAGATTACCGATGCAAAAGGGCCGTTATTTGCTCGAATTGTGAATTCTTATGTTTCAGATTTATCTGTTATCAATGAATCCGGTGAGAAGAAAGACTGGATTGGAGCACAGAGACAGTATACAATTCTGGTCAATGAAAAGAAAGAAGAGACAGTCAAAGAAATTACTTCTTTAGATGAATTAAAAACACTGGGTGAAAACAAATATACAAAATATGTATTGAAAAATGACATTGATGCGACTTCTGCCACAGATACTGCTGTCATCAAAGGTACCTTTAAAGGAAAGTTAGATGGAGGCAACTTTGCAATTACGGGATTAAAGAGGCCTTTATTTGAAAAAGTGGATGATGCAGTAAATTACAAATCTGAAAATTAAAGATGTAGAAATCAGTAATCAGGGAAGCAAGAATGCAGCAATTACAAAGGAGTCTAACCATACTACGTTTGCAAATCTTAGTTTGGAAAATATTCAGATTACTGGTGAAAGCTATAATGCAGCAATTTCTGGTTATGATTATACAGGTTCTACGTTCTCTAAGATTCAGATTCGTAAGGCACAGATTACGGGAGCAAAGAATTATAATGCTGCATTTGTGGGACGCGCTTCCGGTTCGGATATCAGAGATATTGCTGTGATTGAAAGTAAGGTTGTGCTAAGTGGTACAGATTGTGGTGGATTTATTGGCGAAGGAAAAAATCTGAATATCCATCATGTATACAGTGATTCTGACGTTCATGTGGAAACTTATACAGATAATCAGGGTAGAACCAACAGCGCCGGTTTTATTGGTAACCTGGCAGGAAAGAGTAAGGTACAGTATGTATTTGCAGCGGGAACAATCGAGAACAAGACTCAAACAGAGCTTTATAATTTTCTGGGTACTCCCAATGTGCTGGATACTATGGTAAGTGATGCATTTGTCAGAGATAATGCAGGTGGAAAACCAAACATTACAGAGACTACAGGAAATCGTCTTTCTACAGTGACAGCAGAGCAGACAAAAAAATCTGAGTTCTACCGTACATCCATGAATTTGAACGAGGAAATCTGGAATTTGGGACTTGTAGGTATGAAGGGGTATCCGGAACTTCTTGGCATGGAAAAGAAAGAAATTATTTCTGTCAGTACTCCGGAAGAATTTATGAAAATGAAAGAGTTTCCAACACAGGAATATCATTTGACAGCAGATATTAATCTGTCTGATGTGGAGCAGACAGAAGTTCTGATTCCGCAATTTTCCGGTGTTCTGGATGGAAAGCATCATATAATTACAGGTCTGAAGGTACCATTATTCGGACAGATGAATGGTAGAGTATCGAATCTGGCTATTTCCAATAATCAGTTGGAAATCAGTAAGGACGAAACAGGTATGTTCGCAGATGAAATGACAGGTGCTACAGTTGAAAAAGTGCTGATTTATAACAGTAAAATCAGTAACACAACAGGAAAAGCAGCAGGTTTTGCCAAAACTGTGAACAATACGACATTGAAAAATATTTTTGTTCAAGGAAGTGTTCAGGCGTCATCAACCGCTTCAGGATTTGTATTAAATGCTAACAGTGCAACCGTAGAAAATATTTACACTAATGTAAGAGTAAGTGGTACAGAGGGTGCAGGGTTTGTTGTAAGCAGCACAGGTGAAAATACTTATAAAAATATTTGTTCCGTAGGTGATGGGGGTGCCAATATGCATAAACTCAGCGGAGATATTACACAGATTATAAATGGGTATGAATTTGCAGCGTCCAATGGTATTGCTTCCGCATCAGAAACAGGTTCTGTAAAGAATGTTGGAAAAGAAGTATGGACAAAAGATTTCTATATGACCACATTGGGATTAGATTCAGAAGTATGGAATGCAGAACAGGCAGATACGAATGGTTATCCTTCTCTAAAAGACTTTACAGTACAGACAGAACCTATGAAAGTGGAAATTAATACACTTGGTGATGTTCAGAAAATGAATAGGGTTCCAGAAGGAAAATTTGTACTCACAGCAGATTTGAGCTTTGAAGGAGCAGATAACAGCTTTGTAACGGAAACCTTTACAGGAACTCTAAACGGAGGAAATCATGCAGTAAGCGGCATCAACAGTGCATTCTTCCAGATACTTTCAGGAACAGTGGAAAATTTGCAATTTAGAAATATTCTGGTAAATAATGAAAGTAGCGGCGCCAATGTACTGGCTGTGGAAACGAAAAATGCTGTAGTGAAAAATCTACATTTCAATGGAATTACTTTAAGAGGTGCAGGTTATACCGGAATCATCGGTAAAGATACGAAGTCTACATTCAACCAGATTAGTATGCAGCATGTAGATATGATAGCAAATGCTGATTATGCAGGTGTGATGGCAGCCAATGCCTCCCAGTCACAGATGACAGATATTCTGATTGCAGAAACTCAGGTAAAAACCTCCAGCAGCTATGTAGGAGGATTGATTGGAAATGCAGATGCTGTTTCCGTTCAGAAAGTCTTTGTAGATGCTGAACTGAATATTCCATATACAGTTTCTCCTGCAAATACAGCGGCATTTATCGGTCTGGCAACTGGAGAAAGTAGAGTTGCTTACAGTACGGTAGCCGGCGGTGTATATCCGGAAGATCCAAGCACTTCCAGATATAAGCTGATGTATATGAAAAACGGAAGTGATTTGAATGAACTGAAACCATTTACAAATTGCTTTATTAATACGGATACCCCAGGCTACGACAGTGTAGGAAGCGATCCAAAGGGAGTGATTAATGAGGAACTCTTGACAGCAGATTTTTATGCCAATAGTATGCAGTTAAATTCTGATGTATGGGATTGGTCTAAGGTTTCTCAGAATGGATATCCGGGATTAAAAACAATGCCAACAGAAGGTGTAAGACCACCGGTACGGAGGTAAAACCGGAAGAAGAAGCACCGCTGCAGCAGAATGTACCGGCAGGATATCAGGCAATCCGGACAGCAGAGGAACTTCTGGCAATCCGTGACGGCTCCGGAAAATATATTTTGATGAATTCCATTTCGCTTTATGGGAAGAAAGCACAGAATGGTTCCTTCCTTGGAAACTTTAGAGGAGAGCTGGATGGAAATGGATTGACCATTCGAGAACTATATGGTGCACCGCTGTTTGATACCTTATCAGGTACCGTGAACAATTTAAAAGTATCTGATGCAAAGGTAGAAGTATGGAATAGCAATCAGGGTGCAAATGCAATCGCTAAGACATTAAACGGGGCAAAAATTTCCAGACTGGCGCTGAAAAACATTCTTGTGGCCGGAGGGAAAAATACGGGTGCTCTTGCGGGCTCTGCCCAGAATTCAGTAGTTAGCGAAGTGTGGGCTGAAGGATTAAATGTCAATCCTTATGGACCATTATGGGGACAAGATTCTGACAAAATGGTTGGAGGTTTGATTGCTTATTTGAATGGTGGCTGCCATATCACTGACAGTTATGTAGGTGGAGAGATTACAGTAAATGGAAATACACAAGGCGGTGTTTTGGGTATAGTGAATATGATACATCCAATACCGTAAAACAGGTAGTTTCTAACATGAGAACTAAGGCGGCTTCCAGCCAGACGGATGGATCTGGATTTATCGGTATGGTTCAATTTAATTCTGACATGGGAACATGGATGGAAAATAGTATTGCTATTGGTGAAGCAGGTGCTGATAAAAAGCAAGGAAGTATCGGCGAAGCATATAGATTTGCTACTAAAGGAAGAACAGATACGGCTATTTCATATAGTTTAAATAATTGCTATGAGATTCAAGTAAGTGGAAAGAGTACGGCTGTTTCAGGCAGTTTAGAAGAAACCACAGAATACAAAAATCCTGATTTCTACCGCAATACCTTAAAATTTGACGGTGCGAAATGGAATTTTGCTTCTGTAGAGAAAAACGGATACCCAACGCTGACCTGGATTGTGGGAGAAGAACCGCTTCCGGCATTGCCACAAGGCTCTGAGGTTACAGAACACCCATTGCTGACAACCAATACTGCAGGATACACAGAAATCCGTACACCGGCAGACTTTATGAAGATTGCAGACAATCCGAGAGGAAAATATATTCTTATGAATAATATTTCCATGGAACAGGTAAGAATTCCGGAAGGACAGGCCTCCTATATTATGAACCGCTTTGAAGGTGAGCTGGATGGAACAATCAGGTTATTCATGGCTTGCGAGTGTCGTTGTTTGATTCCATCAGCGGAACAACCAGACAGAAGGCAACAGTTAAGAATCTTCGTATCCAGAATGTTTTTGTGGATGCAGGAATGAAAACAGAATATGGGTTTACCCGTAGAGGAGAAGCAAATGCTTTGGCAAGAGAGATTAGCTATGGAAATCTGAATTCTATTTATATGAATTGTGTTCAATTAAACGGTGGAATGAATACGGCAGCTTTGGGCGGCTTGGTAAACGAAACATATATTGGAAAAGTCTGGTTGGAAGGGATTGACATTAACCGTAAAATAGATCCAACAGAATTAGCTGGGTTTAATTTGGTAGGAGGTGCTATTGCATCATTATCAGGTTATAACTCAAAACTAGAAGACTCTTATGTGTCAGGAAATATTATCATGGATAATAATGAGCAGGGTGGTGCTGTTGGTAAAATTAATGCTGCGGTTGTACGGAATGTAATCACCAATGTGGAAGCCAGATCTAATAAGCCTGCCACATGGTCAGAAAAGAGTGGATTTTTAGGTGCAGTAAGTACAATGGGGACATATGGTACGAGATGGTATCTTGATCGTTGCATTTCTATTGGCAATGCGGGAGATAACTATAAGTTTTTAGGTAGGAATCTTACGGCAGTTACCACAGATAATGTGAACAAGTGCTATGAATATACAAAGGTTACAGGAAAAAGTAATGTTTCGGATAACACGATATCTCGTGGAACCTTATTGACTACAGATAATATCCACGATATTGCATTTTATAGAGATACGCTTAGCTTTAATGACGATACTGCCGGTGCTGATACCAGAGCCTGGGATTTCAGTTCTGTTGAGACAAAAGGATACCCAACCTTAACTTGGCTCTTGACATATGATGGTTTAGAAGCTACTCTGGTAGATGAACCACTCCCAGAGGAAGGGGAAGAACTAGAAGATCAGGATGCTTCTGAAGAGATAGCAGAAGAGGAAGCAGCACCTGAGGAAGAAAATCCTCAGGAAGAACCAGAAACCATTCTTCCGGAGGAACAGCCGGCATTGCCGGAGCAGGAAGACAATCTGCCAGAAGGTACAGAGGAAAACCAGCCGGAAACAAACCAAGCGAGGAATCTACTGCCCTCCGGCAGAAAATACTCATGAAAATACACAGGAAGAGGAGAATATCACATGAGAGAACCATATGAGACACCAACCATAGAGATAATAGAATTTGACAGCGAAGAAGTGATTACCATGAGTAATAATGGGGGAGACAACAATTTTGATGTTGGGAATTCTGGTTGGGGAGAATAATCTCAAATAACAGGCAAAAACAATAAAGGCAACTGGTACATATGGCATATTGCCAGTATTTACCAGCTGCCTTTTTTACTTAGGAGGAATATGAAGAGAAATATAGGGAAATATGTTCTGCTTTTTATTTTGATATTATCATGTTTTTCTTTGTTGCTTGCTGGATATTTGAGTGACTGCAAAGATCAGAAAGAATTGTTGGTATTGCAAAAAAAGTATGAACAGAAGGATAAAGATATCAGAGAAATCAGAGACCAGCTTTCTCAAAAAAGAAATGAATGGCAGAATATAAAACCAAAAGCGTTTGTGATTCTGGCTTTTCAGAAGAAAATCAACAGCTTATGGAATATATAAAACCAGAATTGGATAAAAGATGTTTTTATGGAACACTTGTAGTAAAAAATAATGGACATATTTCCAAAGAAGAAATAGAAGAATGGACAAACTCAGGGTGGGATATTGCTCTTGGAGGAGAAATCGGAAAAGAAAAAGAACAGAGAGAACAGTTTATAGAAGATTTCCAAAAAATGTCAGAAAAATGTAAAACCTATGTGGGACATGCACCACAAGGATTTTTCTTTAATGGAGGTGATGCTTCTTATGGAAAGCAGATGCTTTACCCTCTGATGGAGAAGTATTCATATTCAGTAGCTGTTATGTTTGCACAAAATGAAAACAGACTCAATTACAGTGTGAATCAGGAATACGGTGAGTTGAAAGAATGTCAGAATATTTCTCTTAGAAATGGATATGAGAAAATAAAACTGTTTTTGGAACAGGCAAAAGTGCAGAAGGTTCCAATGGTATTATCTGATTTTGGTGAGAAGAATCAGATGGAGATTTCACAGGAAGAACAGATAGAAGAATTTACGAAGATATTAGATTTGATTCAAGAAGCTTATAGAGAAGGAGACTTAAAGGTAGGGAGTATACAGGAGTATATAGACTATCTTTCAGAGGTTGAAGAAGAAAAGAAGAAGGCAAAAGAAGAATATCAAACCTACGAACAAGAAAATGAAGAAAAGAGAAAAGCAATTTATGATACATATGAATAAAATACAAGGAGGCATGCTATGGGTAAAATTAAATTAAAGGATGGATTTTTGCTTCGACAAATAGCAGGAGAGAATGTGGTAGTTCCGGTGGATGAAGGAAGAGAAATTTTTCGTGGAATGATTCAACTAAATCCGATAGGAGCTTTTTTGTGGAAATTATGTTCAGAAGAAACAACGATAGAACAGATGACAGAATCATTGGCAGCACAATATGAGGTGGAAAAAGAAAAAGCAGAACGTGATGTGAAGAATTTTGTAGCCCAATTAAAACAAAAAGGTTCGTGGAAGAGAGCTTTGAGGAGTAAAGAATGTTATATAAAATCGCAGAATGTATGACAGAATATCATCCAATTTATGCATATCTGAGAAATAAAATGAAGGGATATGTTTGGAGTGAAGAGGCAGAAAGGGACATTTCTCTGACTCTAACAGAGGATGTTTGTCACTTAAAACAGCAGCAACAGCCCCATCTGACATTGGGCGAGTGCGAGTATATTTATGCAGGCATGGAGTTTTATACAAAATTATTGCTTCATGAGGGTATGATGCTTCATGCCTCTGCAGTTGCTATGGAAGAAAAATGTTATTTATTTTCTGCCCCAAGTGGAACAGGAAAGTCTACCCATACAAAACAGTGGAAGAAATTTTTTGGAGAAGAAAAGGCAGAAATCATTAATGATGATAAACCTGCACTTCGGAGAAGAGAAGATGGCTGGTATGCCTATGGAACACCTTTTAGCGGTAAGACAGACGAACAGTTAAACAGGAAAGTAAAGCTCCAGGGAATTTGTATTTTAGAACGAGGAGAAAAAAATGAAATTCAGAAATTACTGCCAAAAGAGGCTATTTCCTTTCTGATGCAGCAAACATTGATTCCCCAAAGAATGGATTTGACGGAACAGCTTTTAAAATTAATGAATCAACTGCTATGTGAAATTCCTGTTTACAGAATGAAATGTAATATTTCTTCAGAAGCAGCAAAGATAGCTTATGAGGCGATGGTTGGAAAGAATGGAAAAAAATAAAATAGAAGATATATTAAGAACAAAAGGAAGAATTGTGACAACAGCAGAAGGAAACAGTATGCTTCCTTGTATACGGCCGCAAAAGGATGTTTTGATTTTAGAAAAACCAGATGAAATTTTTCCATTGGAGGTTATATTATTTCGGAGAAAAAACGGTGCTTATGTTCTGCATCGCGTATTGGAAGTGAGGCAAAAGGAATATATTTTGTGTGGAGATTCCCAATACCAGAAAGAGCATGGCATTAAACGGGAACAGATTCTTGGTGTTTTGACTGGCTTCTATCGAGGAGATAAGTATATTGATTGTATGGAAAGCAATGGTACAGATTCTATGTAAGGGTGTGGTGCAGTTCTTTATTTTTACGGAAATGGGTGATACAATTGTGCAAGAATCGTGAAGAAAATAAAAAGGAACCTTTAGCATGGGTTTGTAAATATATATGCAAATATTTGGGAAGATTGATTCTTCTTTCATTGACAAGTGCAGGTATGGTAGTGAGTTTTATTGCTCTTGCACTCATATCCAGTCGCATTTTGGATGAGGTTACAGGAAGTGGGAAAAATCAGTTGCTTTTTTATTGTATCCTTCTTACCAGTGTAGTTGTTTTGTTAGGGATTTTAAATATCTTGGGCAGTTATATACGTATATCTATATCAGGAAAACTGGATATGGATATGAAAGAAACGATTTTTCATGCACTGTTTCACAAGAAATATCAGGAGGTATGGCAGTATCATTCCGGGGAATTAATAAACCGATTTACCAGCGATGTGGATGTGGTAGTAGCTGGAATTACAGGGATTATTCCGCAGGTAGTGTCTATTGTAACAAGACTGATTTTTGGTATGGCAGTGTTACTATGGATTGATTCTTTTTTTGCACTTCTGATTCTTGGTATTGGGATTGTGGTCTGCTGTTTTGGACGTCTTTATAGCAGAAAATTTCAGTATATGCACAAAGATGTACAGGAAAAAAGTGGAAAAGTACGCTCGTTTATACAAGAGTGTATTGAGAATATAGTGGTAATTAAATCTTTTTCTAATGAAAATCTGATACAAGAAAAATTAAAGAATTATCAACAAGATTATTATTCTGCAAGAGTAAAGAGAAATACAGTTAGCAATATGGCAAATACCGGAGCTATGTGGCATTTACAGCAGGTTATTACGGAGCATTAGCATGGGGAGCTTTCCATATTGCGGCAGGCACTATGACATTTGGTTCTCTTGCTGCATTTTTACAGATTATTAATCAGATGCGGACACCGTTTATGAATGTTTCCGGGCTGATTCCTCAGTATTATAGTATGCTTAGTTCTGCCCGCCGTTTGATGGAATTGGAAAATCTGGAGGATGAGGAAGAAAAACAGTCCATAGTAGATGTAAGAAAATTTTATGAGCAGATGGAAGAAATTGTTTTGGAACATGTCTGGTTTACTTATGAAAAAGAACCTGTACTATGTGATTTTTCTGTGCGTATTTTGAAAAGTTCTATGACAGCAATTGTGGGAACATCCGGAAAAGGAAAAAGTACCATGATGAAATTGTTGCTGAGTTTGATACAGTGTGAAGAAGGAAAGATATATTTTCAAATGAAAGATGGGAAGTTGCCTATTAACGCAGGAACTAGAAAATTATTTGCATATGTTCCACAAGGAAACATGATATTTTCCGGTACGGTAGAAGAAAATATTGCCTTTGCGGGAAAAATGTAACAGAAAAAGATATTATGCAGGCAGCAGAGACAGCATGTCTCAAAGAATTAATAGATGAGCTCCCCCATGGATTAAAGACAGTTTTAAAAGAACGTGGAGGTGGTCTTTCAGAAGGTCAGATTCAGAGGCTTGCCATTGCCAGGGCAATACTGAGTGATGCTCCTGTTTTGTTGTTGGATGAATGCACCTCAGCCTTAGACGAGAGAACCGAAAAACAGGTTTTAAAAAATCTTCAAAAATTGAAAACAAAAACGATTATTTGTATATCTCACAGACCGGCAATGTTAGAAGAATGTGATCAAGTAATACGTTTGGAAGGATAAGATTTCGGCGTTTCGTTATGTCTGTAACCTTGATTTTGTGGGCAGGAAGTGTGTTAAAGTTATGTTTTTTACAGCTTGAGTTTCCGCAAACTGTAATTCAAAAATGAATATGTCTGCCAAAGTGCCAATCTGCCGACTTTTTGAAAAATTCAGAATGGCAGTTCTGTGATTAGGGGCACTTTAATAAGCCCCGCCGGAACCGGACTTTGGGAGACCTATTCTTTTATCTATTTAA
>ENA-OQAA01001047-OQAA01001047.1-human-gut-metagenome-genome-assembly--contig:-NODE-1047-length-15764-cov-3.047835_pt1 | contig 15764 bp, 16 predicted proteins | sample MGYA00242489_ERZ504515 | MGnify/ENA primary metagenome ERZ504515 (study PRJEB26092, sample SAMD00036237) | human gut metagenome | host: Homo sapiens | study: EMG produced TPA metagenomics assembly of...
AAAGCGCCGGGCACGGGCTGTTCGAATCCCACCTTGCAGCCCTTGCATAGTTTGTTGCAAAAATAAAAAGCAGCACCCCGCAGTGCTGCCTTTGGCGCAGACGGTGGATTCGAACCCACGTGGCATTGCTGCCAAATTGATTTCGAGTCAATCTCGTTACGACCGCTTCGATACGTCTGCTTATTTAGTTTTTATCGCACCGCCTCGCATAGCGTTTGGAAAAATGCGAGATTTCGATGCAAGATAACGATGAAAGGTTGGGTACGCGACACCCGATAAAGCCCGCCGTTATGGGATTTCCTGCGGACAAGGTGACCTGTTGGATGCAAACTTTCGAGTGCTCCCTCTTACGACCTCTTGGGGAATGCTCCATGTTCTGGGTTGCTGCCGGATACTAAATTAGTATAGCAAAAATGCCGTCCCGCGTCAAGATGCGGGGCGGCATAATTCCTGTATACTGGGGGATATCTCATGTGCATCAGAACAAATGCTGTTTCTGCACCGGGCCGGGGGCAAAGGGGGTATCCTCGTGGTGGCGCACCACGGTCACCTCGCGGGTCTTTTCCTCCACATGGCCGTTGGCTTTGGGCACACTGTAAAAGCTGCGGGTAATGTTATAATAGCCGCGCATGTGCTGCACCAGGTATTCGGCCACAGCGGGCAGGCAGTCGGTATCCTCAATGTTTTCATAGTTATAGTCTGCGTACAAAAATGCCGTGTGCTCCCCCTTGCAGACCAGCGTGATTCCCTCTTCGTCCAGATGCAGTTCATCCACAGCGCACTGCTTCAGGCCGCTCAGCCGCTTTCGCTGGCAAGTTGGGCGGCACGGCGGCGCATAGCCAATGGAACGGACTGCGGGTCCAGCGCTTCGTTGCCGCGCTGGCCGATCTCCAGCAGGATGTCCCGCATCATGCGGCTTTCCAGCAGCGGGCGGATCTTCTCCTTCGCGCGGGCTTCCTCGGTTTTTGCCTGAATTTTTTGCAGCAGTCCCATTCTTTTTCCTCACTAAACACATATCATTGCCCCGCGCACATCCGCATCGGCATCAGGGGCATCTTACTTTTTCATCGTGTAACTAATATTATATTATAGCATACCTTTTCATCCTGTGCCAGCGCGGAAGATAACTTTTACACCAAATTCATTCCGGTAAATCTTTTTAGCTGTGTGCTTTTTTGTATTCAGCTTTCATTCTTTTTTCTCCGTCAAAAGCACAAATTCAATTCCCGTTTTTTGTCTATTTTACTCTTTGCCTCATGCCATTCATTCTTATTTTTCTTTTCTCCGCTCTTTCCCGTTGCACCCTGCCAGTTTCTGCATTATACTGATAAAAAGTGCGCCGGCAAGTTTTTTTCCCCCGCCGGCAGCCGGACAGGAGTGCGGCCTATGAACATTACCGCGTTTGCCCAATATGCCGGGGTATCCAAGGCAGCGGTCAGCCGCTATTTTAATGGTGGGTACTTAAGCGCCGAAAAGCGCGCCCAGATTGCCGCTGCGGTGGAAGCCACCGGCTACCGCCCCAGTATGCAGGCCCAGATGCTGCGCACCCGCCGCACGCGGCAGATCGGGGTGATCATGCCGCGGCTGAGCAGCGAAAGCTGTGCCCGCATGGTGGAGGGCATCAGCCGGGTACTGGACGACCAGAACTACCAGCTGCTGCTGATCAACACCGCCAACGACAACACCCGCGAAGTGCGCGCGCTGGATACCCTGCGGCATGATACGGTGGACGGCATTATCCTGATTGCCACCATGTTTACCCCGGAACACCACGCGGTGCTGCAAAGCCTGCATGTGCCGGTGGTAATCGTGGGGCAGCAGTATCCCGGGTTCAGCTGTGTGTTCCACGATGATTTCGGCGCGGCGCAGGCCGCCACCACCCACATGCTGCAAAAGGGGCGGCGCAAGCGGGCTACCTGGGCGTGACTCTGCTGGACAAAGCCGTCGGCCTTGCCCGGCGCGAAGGCTTTGACAGTGCGCTGCGGGATGCAGGTCTCGCGCCCCAGCCGCAGCGGATGAGCATTGCCAAGTTCAACATGGAATCCGGCTACCACCAGGCAGAGCAGCTGTTTGGCCGTGCGCCGGGGCTGGACTGCCTGTTCTGCGCGACCGACTCCATCGCCCTGGGTGCGCTGCAATACTGCCGCAGCCACAGTCTGCGGGTGCCGGAGGACATCATGATTGCCGCTGTGGGCGACAACCGCATTGGCCGCGTTGCCTATGTGCCGCTGACCAGCGCCCATCTGCATTACCGCACCGCCGGGGGCAAAGCTGCCCGCCTGCTGCTGGACATGCTGGCGGACCCCCATGCCGAGCCGCAGATGATCAAGCTGGATTATGAGTTAAAATGCCGGGCCTCCACCGGGGATGACAACTCAGATGAAAATGTCTGGTCGCTATAACAGGCATCCTTTGCGCCACACTTCCCTGCATCACTGCGGGGAAGTTTTTGTTTTGTGCACCCTTTCCATGCAGTCCCCTGTTTTTTGTGCATTTTACCAAAGAACGGTGTGAAACTGTGTGAAATCGATAACAGAATCTTTGCAAGTTGGGTCGTTTGGTCAATAGAAAAAGCACTCACCTTCGTATATAATAAAGCTGTCAAATGAAACAGGCCCCGGAACCTCCTACCGGGCCAACAGATAAAAGAAGGAGCGTGCAACATGGATTACAAGAAAGCAGCCCAGCAGGTACTGGACAACATCGGCGGTGCTTCCAACATTGTATCGGCCGCACACTGCGCAACCCGCCTGCGCCTGGTGATTGCGGATAATTCCAAGGTGAACAAAAAAGAGCTCGAAAATGCTGAGGGCGCCAAGGGCGTATTTGAAGCCCAGGGCCAGCTGCAGATCATCTTCGGCACCGGCATTGTGAACAAGGTGTATGACGAGTTCACCGCCCTGGCCGGAATCACCGGTGCCAGCAAGGAGGAAGTCAAACAGGCTGCCGCTTCCAAAGCGCCGTGGTACCAGCGGGCCATCAAGACGCTGGGCGATATCTTTGTTCCCATCATCCCGGCCATCGTGGCTTCCGGCTTTTTGATGGGCATTATGGAAGCGCTGAACTTTATGGTCAACAACGGCTTCCTGAACATTGATACCAGCGGTTCCATCTATGTGTTTGCCCAGCTGTTCTCCAACACGGCGTACACCTTCCTGCCTATCCTGATCGCGTTCTCCGCCGCAAAGGTGTTTGGTGGCAACCAGTTCCTGGGTGCTGTCATCGGCATGATCATGATTCACCCCAACCTGCAGAACGCCTGGACCGTTGCTTCTGAGGCGTGCAGACCTACCAGTCGGTGTTTGGCGGGCTGTACAAAATTCCACTGGTCGGCTACCAGGGCCACGTTATCCCCGTTATCATTGCCGTGTGGCTGATGTGCCAGATTGAAAAGCGGCTGCACAAAGTTGTGCCTGCCATGATCGACCTGTTTGTTACCCCGCTGGTCTCCGTTTTCGTTACCGGTTATCTCACCCTCGCTGTCATCGGCCCAATCTTCACCACGCTGGAGGACGGCATCATCAACGGCGTTCAGTCTTTAATTCAGCTGCCGTTCGGCATCGGTTCCTTCATCATGGGCGGTTTGTACGCCGTCACCGTTGTGGCCGGTATCCACCATATGTACACCCTGATCGACCTTGGCCAGCTGGCCAAGTTTGGCTTCACCTACTGGCTGCCCCTGGCCAGTGCCGCCAACGTTGCCCAGGGCGGTGCCGCTTTTGCCGTTGCCCTCAAGAGCAAGAACGCCAAAGTTAAGTCTATGGCCCTGCCCTCCGCCCTTTCTGCCTGCATGGGCATTACCGAGCCCGCCATCTTCGGCGTCAACCTGCGCTACTTTAAGCCCTTTATCGGCGGTCTGGCCGGCGGTGCCTGCGGCGCTTTGTATGCCAGCGTGACCGGCCTGGGTGCCACCGGCACCGGCGTGACCGGCATCTTCGGCATCCTGCTGCATCTGCACATGCCGCTGCAGTACCTCATCATGATGGCAATTTCCTTCGGCGTTTCCTTCGCTGTGACCTGGGTGATCTGCACCCCCGAAGCCGAGGAAGCCAAAGCCTGATGTTTTCCCCTCTCAATCAATAAGGAGCTACCTGTTATGAATGCCTTGCAGCGTGATTTGAAGCGTCTTGTCCCCATGGTGGAAGCCGCCGGGGCCGCCCGCGCGGCGGCGGATCCCCACCGGCAAAAGCTGCATGTTCAGCCCCCGGTTGGCTGGCTGAACGACCCCAACGGGCTGTGCCAGATCGGCGATGAATACCATGTATTTTATCAGTACGGCCCGTTTGACCCCACGGGAGGGGTCAAGCATTGGGGGCACGTGCGCAGCCGCGATTTGTTCCACTGGGAACACCTGCCCGTAATGCTGTACCCGGACGAACCGTTTGACTGCCATGGCGTTTATTCCGGCTCCGCTCTGGTGGAGGACGGCATGCTGTACCTGTACTATACCGGCAATGTCAAGCACCCCGGCGAATATGACTACATCAAGCAGGGGCGCGGGCACAATGTCTGCCTTGCCACCAGCCGCGATGCCATCCATCTGGACAACAAGCGCTGCCTGATGTACAACCAGGATTATCCCGCCGGGCTGACCTGCCATGTGCGCGATCCAAAGTGTTTGCACTGGATGGGCGCTACTATATGGTGCTGGGTGCCCGAACACTGGACGACCATGGCGAAGTGCTGGTGTTTGAAAGCGCCGACAAGCTGCACTGGAACCACATCAACACCATCACTACCCCCAAAGCCTTTGGCTACATGTGGGAATGCCCCGACCTGTTTGAGCTGGACGGCCAGTGGTTTTTGGCGGTATCGCCCCAGGGCATTGCCTGCCAGAACGTGTACGGCTGCGGTTACTTTGCCCTGCAGGGTGACTGGCGCACCGATTGCACATTGAGCGAATTCCACGCCCTGGACGATGGCTTTGACTATTACGCGCCCCAAAGCTTTGCCGCCGCGGATGGCCGCCGCATCCAGTTTGGCTGGATGGGCATGCCGGATGCCGATTACACCAACCCCACCGTGGAGTATGGCTGGCAACACTGCCTGACCCTGCCCCGCGTGTTGACCCAGGACGGCAATGGCTGCCTGCTGCAAGCCCCCGCCGCCGAGCTGAACGCCCTGCGCGGCGAAGCCCGCCAGCCGGCAGACGGCGAAACAGTTGAAACGGACCCCTGCTTTGACCTGACCGCCTCCCCCGCCGGGGATTTTGTCCTGACCATTGCCAATGGCCTGACCCTGACTTACACCGAAGCGGACCGCACCTGTACCCTGCGCTTTACCGATGCAGCGATTGCCGCCGGGCGCACCGAGCGCAAGGCTGTGCTGGATGCCCCCTGCCGCAGCCTGCGTGTTGTGGGGGATGCTTCCTCGCTGGAAATATTCCTGAACGACGGTGCCGCGGTGCTTTCCACCCGGTATTACCCGGCAGCGGGCAAGGTTGCCGTGCAGCTTTGCGGCGCAGGCAGCACCCTGTATTCCCTTTCGATTTAACGGAGGACATTCCATGGCACATGATACCTTGTATGCGATCGGCGAAGCGCTGATCGATATGATTCCGTCCAAAACCGGCTGTTCCTTTGCGAGGTTCCCTCTTTCAGCCCCCGTGTGGGCGGCGCGCCCGCCAACGTGTGCGGTGCTTATGCCCGCCTGGGTGGAGATTCTGCTGCTGACCAGCTGGGAGATGACCCGTTCGGCCACAAGATCATTGATGAACTGGCTGCCTGCGGCATTGATACCAGCACATCTGTTTGACGGACAAAGCCAACACCGCCCTGGCCTTTGTTTCGCTGGAAGCGGACGGCAACCGGACGTTCAGTTTTTACCGCAAGCCCTCAGCCGATTTGCTGTACGCCCCGGAGCAGGTGGATACCAGCCTGTTTGCCAACGCCTATGCCCTGCATTTTTGCAGCGTTGCCCTGGTGGAAAGCCCCATGCGGGAAGCCCACAAAATTGCCATTGCCGCAGCCCGCAGCGCCGGGACTATCATTGACTTTGACCCCAACTTGCGCTTTCCGCTGTGGCCGGACCGTGATGCTTTGCGCCGCACGGTGCTGGAGTTCCTGCCGCTGGCCGATGTGGTCAAAATCTCGGACGAAGAGCTGGAATTTCTGACCGGCACCAGTGATATTGAAGCCGCCCTGCCCAGCCTGTTTGTGGGCCATGTACAGCTGGTGCTCTACACCTGCGGCAGCGCCGGTGCCCACGCTTACACCCGCACCGCCCACGGCTTTTCCGCCAGCAAGCCGGTAAAGGCCGTGGATACCACCGCGCCGGGGACGGGTTCATCGGCTCGTTCTTGTGGCAGCTGCACAAAAACGGGGTGGACCGCGCCGCCCTGCCCGCCTTGCAGGCGGACCAGCTGAACCAGTGGCTGGATTTTTCCAACCGGTTCTGCGGTTACAGTGTGCAGCGCTACGGTGCCATTGACAGCTACCCCACCATCGACCAGCTGTAACTTTCTGCCATTCTCTGCTATTTCATCATAAAGTAGCCGCCCGGTACAGGATTTGTACCGGGCGGTTGCGTTTGTATCTTTTTACAAAGTGCCCACCTGCCCACAGGATTTCCTGTCAGCAGGCGGGTTTTGCTTATTCTTCGGCCGGTTCCCCGCGCAGCTTGCGGTATTGCGCAGGGGATTGGCCGATTTCTTTTTTGAACACTCGGCTGAAGTACAGCGGGTTGTCATACCCAACGATCTCAGATATCTCTTTTACGTTATAGTTCGTATGTTCCAGCAGACTTTGTGCATTGACCATGCGCAGTGAAAGAACATACTGTGCGGGCGACATACCCATATACTGCCGGAAGTTATGGATGAACCAGTTGGTGCTGACATGCAGCGATTCGGCATAGGCGTCAATGCTGATTTTTGTGTTGTAATTCTCATTAAAATAAGCAGCCGCCACTTCAATCTGTTCCTGCATGCTGCCGGCCACCTCGGGCTTTTCATGCTGCTGGCGGCTGACGAGAAGCAGCATATCATTGAACAGCGAAGCAATATAATCCTCGTACCCAAAGCGGCAGAGCTGCAGTTCCTGAATAATTTTGCGGAACAGCGCTTTGTATTCCGGCAAGACCCCGCTGTAAAACACATGCTCCTCCAGCGAGATCCCGTGGTAGGTCAGAATATTTTTTACATCGTTGCCGGTAAAATGAATCCAGAATACCTCAGGGTGATCTTCCAGGTAATACACATACTTTTGTATCTCGTCCGGCTTATACAGCACCATGTTCCCGGCGCTTACCACCTGTTCCACACCGTCAAACCAAAAATGTGCTTTGCCGTTGGCAACGTACAAAATCTGGTAGTCACGCCGGCCTTTCTGCCAATAGGTCGGCAGCCTTTTGCGCGTTTTCAGGCGGTAAGTCCCGCAGCTGCCCACAATGAGCGGGGCCGAATAATCCTTGAAATCCAAGCGGGAGTTATTCAGATAGCCGGCGTTAATGTACACAAAAATCACTCCTCGTTTTTGTCAATTTCGCGCGTACAAACTTTGCTTTTGGCGGTTTCTGCCCCAAATCCATTGATTTTGTGTATGTTTGGTCCCAACCTGTTTATGTCTTTGTTCCCTATGGAAATTGTATAATATTTTCACACGGAACGCAAGTTGTATTGTTCAAATCACAGGAGGACCGCCATGGTTATCCCACAGTATTACGAAAACCCACACATTTTGCATGTAAACACCATGCCAAACCGTGCCTATTTTATCCCGGATGCCGCCGCAATGACGCCCTTGTGGAACACCGGGAAACATCACAGCGATTCCAGCTGCTGGACGGGACCTGGCAGTTCCGCTATTACCACAGCATTTATGATTTACAGGACCCATTTTATGCCCCCGGCTGTGACTTGGCGGATTATGATACCATTCCGGTACCCAGCGTATGGCAGAACTACGGATACGACCACCACCAGTACACCAACATCCGCTATCCCTTCCCCGCGGACCCTCCGTATGTGCCCAAAGAAAACCCCTGCGGTGCTTATCTTTATGATTTTGACTACCAGCAGGACGAAGTTGCCCCGCGCGCCTACCTGAACTTTGAGGGTGTTGCTTCCTGTTTTTATGTCTGGCTGAACGGCAAGTTTGTGGGTTATAGCCAGGTTGCACACTCCACCAGTGAATTTGACGTGACCGCATTGCTGCAAAACGGCAGCAACCACCTGGCCGTACTGGTGCTGAAATGGTGCGACGGCAGTTACATGGAAGACCAGGACATGTTCCGCATGAACGGTATTTTCCGTGATGTTTACCTGCTGTGCCGCCCGGAGCAGCATATCCAGGACTATTTTACCACCACCGGGATCCTACCGGACCGCGCAGACATCAGAGTCCGCCTACGCTACCGCGATTTGGCCGTCGCCACCCGCATTACCATTTACGATGCGGCCGGTACCCTGATCGGCACTGCTGCTCCGGCAGCGAACCCCGATGATGAAGCCTTTCCCTACTGCGCGGTTATTCCGGTCCCTGCCCCGATTCTGTGGAATGCCGAACAGCCGTATCTTTATACCTTGTGCTGGAAACGGCCTGCGAAACCATCACGGATCGTGTTGGCATCCGGGAAGTTCATGTGGCAGATAACCAGATTTTTGTCAACGGCCACTCCATCAAAATCCACGGCGTCAACCGGCATGAATCTGATCCCGTCACCGGTTATGCCATCGGGCTGGAACAGACCAAGACCGACCTTGCCATGATCAAGCGGCACAATTTTAACGCCATCCGCACCAGCCATTACCCGGATGTCCCCTATTTTTATCAGCTCTGCGATGAATACGGATTTTTTGTGATTGACGAAGCGGATAACGAAAGCCACGGTGCATCGGAACTGTACTGTGACGGCAATGTTGACTGGAACAATCATGTTGAGCACTGGAACGAGCCGATTTCCGACAACCCGGAATTTACCGAGGCCACCGTGGACCGCACACGCCGCTGTGTGGAGCGCGATAAAAACCGCCCCTGCGTGATCATCTGGTCTATGGGCAACGAAAGCGCTTACGGCTGCACCTTTGAGGAAGCTCTGGCCTGGACCAAACAGTTTGACCCCACCCGCCTGACCCATTACGAAAGTGCCCAGTATCACAGCCAGAAGCGCAAGTATGATTTTTCCAACATTGATCTGTTCAGCAACATGTATCCTTCCTTGGAAAGCATTCAGGCGTTCCTTGACCAGCAGCCGGACAAGCCTTACCTGATGTGCGAATACTGCCATTGCATGGGTAACGGCCCCGGCGACCTGGAAGATTACTTCCAGTTTATCCAAAGTCATCCCGGTCTCGTGGGCGGCTTGCTGTGGGAATGGTGCGACCACGGCATCTACAAAGGCAAAGCCCAGGATGGGCGCTCCATCTTTTATTATGGCGGCGACCACGGCGAGTGGCCCAACGATGGCAATTTCTGCATGGACGGCCTTGTTTACCCGGATCGTCGCCCCCACACCGGCCTGCTGGAGTTCAAAAACATTTACCGCCCAGCGCGCGTGACCCATTATGACCAAAGCACCGGCACCCTGACCCTGCACAACTACATGGATTTTGTGGATTTGACCGATTACGCCACGTTGAGCTATGAGCTCAACTGTGACGGGTCAGGTGGTTTCGGCAGGCAGTGTTCCTTTCCCGGGTGGATTCCGGCTGCCGCCACACGCGATGGCACTCTGCCATTGCCGCTGGATGTACCGGCCAAGGGCAAATGCTTTGTGAACATCTGCTACCACTGCAAACAGGATAGTGCGCTGATCAAAGCTGACCACCTGCTTGGCTTTGATGAAATTCCTTTGCAAAATAGCGACCCCCGCAACCAGGATGCCGTGCAGCTGCTGGGCCGCCCCGCCGGGGATGGCTCATCACCATCCGCGAAACAGACCGTATGCTGGTTCTCAGCTGTGAGCAGTTCACCTATGTGTTCAACAAGTTGACCGGCCTGTTTGACAAAATGACCTTTGCCAATGAACCGCTGCTGGATCAGCCCATGGGCTTTAATGTCTGGCGTGCCCCAACGGACAATGATCGCAAGCTGAAAGCTGACTGGTATGCCGCCCATTATGACCATGCTGCCACAAACGCTTACCATACGGAATATACCGTAACGGCAAGCGGTGTAACCCTGCACACCCACGTTGGGATTGCTGCAATTTGCGTGCAGAAGTTCCTGGACCTGGATGTAACCTGGACCGTTGCCAACAACGGCAGTGTAGACCTTGCCCTGCATGCCCAACGCAACACAGTGTTCCCGGAGCTGCCACGCTTTGGTCTGCGGCTGTTCCTGCCGCAGGAGATGTCCCAGGTCAATTATTACGGCATGGGCCCCATGGAATGTTACTGCGACAAGCACCATGCCGCCAGCCACAACAGCTACACCGCTACAGTCTGGCAGCTGCACGAAGATTACATCCGCCCGCAGGAAAACGGCAGCCATTTTGACTGCGATTACGTTATGTTGGCCGGAGATGCCGTGCGCCTGACCGCTGTGGGCACGCAGCCTTTCAGCTTTAATGCTTCCCACTACACACAGGAGGAACTGACCCGGAAAGCCCACAATTATGAACTGGAACCCTGCAGCAGCACTGTTTTGTGCCTGGATTATGCCCAGAACGGCATTGGCTCCGAAAGCTGCGGCCCCCGCCTGCTGGAGCAGTACCGCCTGGATGACGCCACCTTTAATTTTGGCCTGCGCCTGTTCCCGGAAAAGAAATAATACACACCCTCTACACTTCAAAAAGAATGGAGAACGAACATGTCTGAAAGTACAGAAAAACGCTATTTGAAATGGTATAACAAAATTGGGTATGGCTCCGGCGATATTGCCGGCAACGTGGTTTACGCGTTCCTGTCCTCCTTTGTCATGATCTACCTGACCAACACGGTAGGGCTGGATCCCGGCATTGTCGGCACATTGATTGCGGTTTCCAAACTGCTGGACGGCGTAACCGATGTCTTCTTTGGTTCCCTGATTGACAAAACCCATTCCAAACTCGGCAAGGCCCGCCCCTGGATGCTGTACGGCTATATTGGCTGCGCTGTTACGCTGGTTGCCATTTTTGCCATTCCGGAAAGCCTGGGTCAGTTTGCCCAGTACGCCTGGTTCCTGATTGCCTACACCCTGCTGAACGCTGTGTTCTACACCGCTAATAACATCGCGTATTCTGCCCTTACAGCCCTTGTTACCAAAAACAGCGCCGAGCAGGTGGAAATGGGCTCCTACCGCTTCATGTTTGCCTTTGCCACCAGTCTGCTCATCCAGTCCATCACTCTGGGCGGTGTCACCGCTTTGGGCGGCGGTGTTCAGGCTGGCGCACCATCGCCATCATTTACGCTATCATTGGCTTGATCGTCAACACCGTCTCGGTTTTTTCCGTCAAAGAGCTTCCGGAAAGCAAACTGGTGAACACCAATGATAAAAACGAGATTGCCAAGGATGAAAAATACAACCTGATTGAAGCCGCTAAACTGCTGGGCTCCAACAAATATTACATGATGATCTGTGTCACCTACATTTTGCAGCAGATCTACACCGCCATGATCGGCATGGGCACCTATTACGCCATCTATATCTTTGGCAACGAGAACCTGTTCGGCGTTTTCTCCTGGGCCATCAATATTCCGCTGATCCTTGCACTGATCTTTACCCCCATGCTGGTCGCCAATGGCATGGTATGTACAAACTGAACGTGATGAGTTACGGCCTTGCCACCATCAGCCGCGCTTTGGTTGCCGTAGCCGGATTTATGGGGGCCAGTGGCAATGTTGGTCTGATGCTGCTGTTCACCGCCATTGCCGCCCTGGGCCAGGGTCCCTGGCAGGGTGATATGAACGCCGTGATCGCTGCCTGCTCAGAATACACGTGGCTAACCAAGCACAAGCGCGTGGATGGCACCATGTACTCCTGCACTTCCCTTGGTGTCAAGCTGGGCGGCGGCATCGGCACTGCCATTACCGGCTGGCTGCTGGCCGCCAGCGCTTTCGACAGAGCCCTGGCTGTTCAGCCGGACTCCTGCATCAATATGCTTAAAATCATGTACCTCATCATTCCGTTTGTGTTGGATGCCATCATCACCTTTATCCTTTCTCGTATGAAGGTGGAGGAAGCCAACGAAAAACTGCGCACCGAACTGAACCACTGATATTCTCCATTCTCCTTCCCGCCCGCAGCCCCAAAAATTCTTTAGGACTGCGGGGCTATTTTATACGAAAAAGGCGCGCTCTATGCAAAAATAGCATAGAGCGCGCCTCTGTATGTTTTATCTGATATTAAAGTTTCTTCAGTTCCTTCTTTTCGAAGGAACAAAATATCCCCGTAAAATCATCACAGATGCAGCACGCGGTCCTTGATTTCGGCGGTGCGGCCCTGGTTCCAGAACTGGGTACCGATGTAGCGCAGGTGCGGCGGGCAACGTTCAGCTTGCTCTGGTCGCGGTTATGGCAGTGCGGGCACTCCCACACCAGCTTGCCGTCGTCCTCCACGATCTTGATCTCGCCGTCATAGCCGCACACCTGGCAGTAGTCGCTCTTGGTGTTCAGCTCTGCGTACATGATGTTATCATAGATGAACTGCATCACTTTGATGACAGCTTCCAGGTTATCCTGCATATTGGGCACTTCCACATAGCTGATGGCGCCGCCCGGAGACAGGCGCTGGAACTCGCTTTCAAACTTCAGCTTGGTGAACGCATCGATCTGCTCGGTCACATGCACATGGTAGCTGTTGGTGATATAGTTGCGGTCCGTAATGCCCGGCACAATGCCAAACCGCTTTTGCAGGCACTTGGCAAACTTGTAGGTGGTGGATTCCAGCGGGGTGCCGTACAGCGAGTAATCAATATTTTCAGCGTTTTTCCACTCGTTGCACTTATCGTTCATGTGCTGCATCACACTCAGGGCAAAGGGCTTTGCGGCGGGATCGGTATGGCTCTTGCCGGTCATATATTTGCAGCATTCATACAGGCCCGCATAGCCCAGGCTGATGGTGGAGTAGCCGCCGTACAGCAGCTTATCAATGGGCTCGCCCTTTTTCAGGCGGGCCAGAGCGCCGTACTGCCACAGAATGGGTGCCGCATCGGACAGGGTACCCTTAAGGCGGTTATGGCGGTACTGCAAGGCGCGGTGGCACAGTTCCAGGCGCTCATCAAAAATTTTCCAGAATTTATCCGGCTCACCGCCGGAGGACAGGGCCACATCCGGCAGGTTGATGGTAACAACACCCTGATTGAAGCGGCCATAGTACTTCGGTTTGCCCGGCACATAGTTCTGGGCGTTGGCCACATTGTTCCAGCCAGTGCCGGAACGGTCGGGGGTCAAAAAGCTGCGGCAACCCATGCAGGTAAATACATCGCCGTTGCCCTCGGTCTCACCCTTAGACAGCTTGTATTCCTTCATCTTCTTTTCGCTGATATAGTCCGGCACCATGCGCTTTGCGGTGCATTTGGCGGCCAGCTTGGTCAGGTAGAAATAGGGGGTGCCTTCGCGGATATTATCGTCTTCCAGCACATAGATCAGCTTGGGGAACGCGGGGGTGATCCAGACGCCCTTTTCATTCTTAACACCCTGGTAGCGCTGGCGGAGCATTTCTTCCACGATAATGGCAAGGTCAGATTTCAGGCGCTGGTTTTCGCCCGCTTCGTTCAGGTACATGAATACCGTGATGAACGGTGCCTGGCCGTTGGTGGTCATCAGGGTAACGACCTGGTACTGGATGGTCTGCACACCGCGCTTGATTTCCTCGCGCAGACGGGCTTCAACGATCTGGGAGAGCTTTTCTTCACCGGGATCAATGCCCAGTTCCTTCATCTCCGCTTCGGTATCGCGGCGGATCTTTTTGCGGCTGATATCCACAAACGGTGCCAGGTGGGTCAGGCTGATGCTCTGGCCGCCGTACTGGTTGGATGCCACCTGCGCAATGATCTGGGTGGCAATGTTGCAGGCCGTGGAGAAAGAATGCGGTTTTTCGATGAGGGTACCAGAAATAACCGTGCCGTTCTGCAGCATGTCGTCCAGGTTGACCAGGTCGCAGTTGTGCATATGTTGGGCGTAATAGTCAGCATCATGGAAATGAATGATGCCATCCTCATGTGCCTTTACAATCTCGGCAGGCAGCAGCATACGCATGGTCAGGTCCTTGCTGACCTCGCCGGCCATATAATCGCGCTGAACGCTGTTGACGGTCGGGTTTTTATTGGCGTTTTCCTGCTTGACTTCCTCATTGTTGCACTCGATGAGGGACAGAATGCGGTCGTCGGTGGTGTTATGGGTACGGCGCAGGCTCTGCACATAGCGGTAGGTGATATATTTGCGGGCCACCTCATACGCATTGGTCTGCATGATGGCGTCTTCCACCAGATCCTGGATCTCCTCCACGTTCATGGCGTGGTTGCGGCTCTGGCATTCCTGCGCCACATCGTCGGCGATGGCCGTGATCTGTTCCTTGGTCAAGCGCTGGTTGGAGGCAACAACGTTGTTGGCTTTGGTCACCGCTGCAATAATTTTGGATATATCGAAAACGGCCTCGCTGCCGTTGCGCTTGATGATCTTCATGAACTGTTATCTCCTTACCTCAATAAAAGCTGCCGGGTTGATACCCCACGCCAAAACCGCTCCATGATTTTGGCGAGCGTATTTATCTTACCGCATCGACCCGGCAAAGTCAAGCCAATACACCACAATATATTGTATATAATTTGCTAATAGCACCCATATATGCCATATAGCGCGATGGGACGTTCAAAAAGATTTCAAAACAAAACGCCGAAAAAAGCGCTGGCTTTTTGGGTAAAATAGGCACTTTTTTTCAAAGCTGCGATGATATGTGATTTTATTGTTCCCTGGCCGCTTGCTTTTGCCCGGCACGGCTGGTATACTGGTGCAAGGCACCTGCCTATTGTGATGATTTGCCGCAGCACTATACAAGATATAGTGTTGCATTTTATAAGGAGGCTCCCCGCGTGAACTACGCAACCATAAAATACTGTGATATTGCCAACGGCACGGGCGTGCGTACCAGTCTGTTTGTTTCCGGCTGCCGCCGCCACTGCCCGGAATGTTTTAACGCCGTTGCCTGGGATTTTGATTATGGCCTGCCCTTTGATAAAGCCGTGCGCAATGAAATTTTGGGCAGCCTTGCCCCGGATTATATTGATGGGCTTTCCCTTTTGGGCGGCGAACCCTTTGAGCCGGAAAACCAGCGTGCGCTGGTGCCGTTCCTGCACGAAGTACGGGTGTTGTACCCCCACAAAACCATCTGGTGCTACACCGGCAATGTATACGAAACCGAACTTTTGCAGCCCAGCCACGCCCGCTGCGAAGTGACGGACGAGATGCTGAGCCTGATCGATGTGCTGGTGGACGGCGAATTCATCCCCGCGCAGCACGATATTTCGCTGCGGTTCCGCGGCTCCGGCAACCAGCGCATCATTGACTTGAACGCCACCCGCGCCGCCGGGCACACCGTACTGTGGCAGGATGACCCGCTGTTTGCTGACCACAAGATGTAAGGCAGCGAGTTCGCGTTTTTGGATTTTGTGTAACTTTTAACAAATTTGACTTGTATTTCTGCCCCGCAGGGTGTTATACTGACACTAATTTAAGGCAACACCGCACAATTCCCGCCTGACGGCTTAAGCACCGCTCCGGCGGCTGCGGCACGCATCTGCGTTGCAAAATGCTCGATAAGACATCCAGTATTATCTGCGCTTTTGGCTTAGCATCTGCCGCACCTCGCTCGCCGTATCGGCACTTAGAATTATGCGGTATTGCCCTA
>ENA-OQAA01001048-OQAA01001048.1-human-gut-metagenome-genome-assembly--contig:-NODE-1048-length-15725-cov-3.292730_pt1 | contig 15725 bp, 16 predicted proteins | sample MGYA00242489_ERZ504515 | MGnify/ENA primary metagenome ERZ504515 (study PRJEB26092, sample SAMD00036237) | human gut metagenome | host: Homo sapiens | study: EMG produced TPA metagenomics assembly of...
CAAAAAGGCAATGGTAAACAGGGATGTCAGCGTTCCCATAGTAAATTGCATGGCTCTGATTTGGAAGAAAACTGCCTGAGTAAAAACAAATTGGCTCCCTGATAGATTCCCTTCCCCGTTTCCTGATATAACACACAATCCAGGAAGACACACCCACATAAAACAGGTAAATCGTCAGTACAAGCCCCACCAGAAATCCTACAATTTCTCCGGTATCACGAATCACACCACGAAACATCCACCATGCAAAAATCCCCATAAACACCAGAGATATTGGCAGCAATATCCGCTTCCAGGTTTCATGAGCCTCTCTGTTCTTCTCATTCTGCCGGTCTGCATTCATTAATCCGTAGATACTCATTTTCTTAAACCGTCTCCTGCAGCGCAGTAAAGCCAGAAGATAACATCCTCCGTAACAGCCGGCGGTCATAAGAATACAGTTTCTGTTATACTCTAGCTGAAAATGGTAATCCATCTGTATCATATGATACAAAACAGACAAAAGTACCTGTTGCAGCAAGCCTCCCAGAATCAGTCCAATTCCAAAGGCCAGAGCGCCCAGAAGTATATTTTCCCTGATATACAGTCTGGATATTTCCCTTTTCTTCATTCCAATAAGCAGGTAAATACCAAATTCCCGGCTTCGTTTGTCCAGCATAAAACGCACCATATAGTGAATCAGCCACGCTACAATCAGCACCACAAAAAAGGTTGCCAAGCCAATAATTGCCGCCATAATACCCGCCGATTCAGAACTTTGCTGTATGTCTTTGGAAAACAAAACCGTATTAAAAGCAAACATCAGTGCAGTCACAAAGGTCATAGTGAGCAAATACACCAGATAATCCTTCACAGAACGTTTTACATTCCGAAATGCTAATTTCCCCAGCATTATGCCTCACCTCCTGTCAAAGACAGAACGTCCAGGATTTCATTTAAAAATTCTCTTCTTGTTTTCTCTCCACGCATCAGCTCATGGAATATTTTTCCATCTTTTAAGAATAAAATCCGTCCGCAATAGCTGGCTGAAAAAGCATCGTGGGTTACCATGAAAATGGTTGCTTTTAATTCCCTGTTCAGCTTCGTAAAAGTCTCCAAAAGAGTCTGAGCTGCCCTGGAGTCAAGAGCTCCTGTAGGTTCGTCCGCTAAAATCAGTTTCGGATGATTCACCAGGCTCTTGCACAGGCGCATCTCTGTTTCTGCCCGCCTGAAACCTGATAAGGAAACTGATTTTTTACTTCTTCTATGCCAAGAAGCTTCAACATATCCTGGCACTGTTTTTCAATGACACTTTTCTTCTCTTTCCTGAGACTCATTGCAAGCATAACATTTTCTTCCAGAGTAAGAGTATCCAGAAGATTATATTCCTGAAAAACAAAGCCCAGATTTTTCTTCCGAAACTCAGCAACCTGATCTTCTGACAATTCCGTAATATCCGTATTCTCATAATAAATATGTCCGGCAGTAACCCGGTCAATGGTAGAAAGCATATTTAAAAGTGTTGTTTTGCCAGAGCCGCTGGCTCCCATAACCCCTACAAATTCTCCCTGCTCTACCGTAAAACTTACCCTGTCCACCGCTTTTGTCACGGTTCTTCCTGTACCGTAATATTTCTCAATGTCACATACCCTGATATATTCTCTCATGATTTTTCCACTCCCTTTTGACTTACAGTTCTTTATACCCCTACTATAACAAGTTTCCTGTAAGCCTGGTATCAGTTTTCCTTTCTCCTATCTTACAGTTTTGAAAGATAACTGCTTACCGGAAAGAAAATCTGAACCTCTGTGCCACACTTTTCCTTAGATTTCAGCGTCAGTTCCAGCCCCATCTTCTGGCAGAGCTTCTGGCACAGATACAACCCCATTCCTGTAGAACGTTCATGAGTACGCCCATTACTTCCTGTAAATCCTTTCTCAAAAACTCTTTTCTGCTCTTCTTTTGGAATTCCTGCTCCATTATCCCTTACGCTAAGAGATACCCCTTTCTCCGTAGCAGAGGTAAAAATCCAGATGTTTGCTCCTTCTTCCTTTCTATATTTCGTACTGTTCAGTATCAACTGATTCAAAATGAAAAGAATCCATTTTTTATCTGTAGATACCCTGTGAGGACAATTCACTTCTACCTGAACCCTGTTCTGAATCAAATAATATTTATTCCTTCCCAAAACCTCTCTGGCCACTTCCTCCAGGTCTGTTTCCCGAAGCTGGTAATCCTTATATACCGCTCCAAGTCTGGCATAATACAATGCCATCTCCACATAATTTTCTATTTTCTGGTTCTCCTGACTGATATTCCTGGTTACTTCATCTCTATGATTTTCACAGGACAGGGCTATACTGGTAATGGGCGCTTTAATCTCATGTACCCAGCTTTCAATATACTCCCTGTAATCCTTCTGTTCATCCTCCATCTTCCGAAGACTTTCTATAACCGCTTTGTTAGAACGCCTGATAAATTCCCTGTATAAGCAGTCCTCCAGTCTATAGGAATCCGGCATAAGTTCGCCTAATAAATATCGCTTATCCGCCTTTTCCAAAATCATTTCTATTTGCCGGAAGTACCGTCTTCTGCTGCAATATTCCCATAAAAACCATGCGAAAAATATTCCGGCCCAGACCAGTAAAATCACCCGGCAAGTTTCCAGCGGATAACCTGTAGCATACAAAAATCCAGTAAGCAGCAGCATGCAAAAAATCTGAACAATCACCAGTAATATTTTATCTTTCAGGTAGTCCGTAAACTTCATTTCTTCCTGTCCTTTCCCTTAAATCCGGTACCCCATTCCCCTTTTGGTTTCAATAAAATTCTTCACTCCAATCTGTTCTAACTTGGCTCTGATACGCGTTATATTCACACTCAATGTATTGTCATCAATATAAACCTCATGATCCCAGAGATATTCAATCAAATCCATCCGCGGTGTGATTTCTCCTTTTTTCAAAAATAAAAAAGTGCAGAATTTTCATCTCATTTTTAGACAGTTCCTGTTGCTTGTCGCCATAGCCAATACAGCCCCTGGCAAGATCCAGTTCCACACCTTTGTGAAAAAAGCCGCGGCGTTTCCTCCTCTTTTTTCCTGGTGCGTTTCAGCACTGCTGCAATATGCGCCAACAAAACCGGCGGATAAAAAGGTTTCGTAATATAGTCATCACCGCCTTTTACCATTCCTGTTAATTCATCCATGGCGTCTGTGCGGCTGGTCACAAAGATAATAGGAACTTCAGAATGTTTACGGATTTCTCCGCACACCTCAAATCCCGATATCCCCGGCAAATTCAAGTCCAGTAAAACCAGATCCGGCTGAAGTTCCAGCACTTTTTCACTAATCCTTTCAAAGCTCTCTATTGCTGTCACTTCGTATAAAGCATCTCTCAATAGCTGACTTAGTTCCTGACGAATTCCCTGTTCATCTTCAATAATCACAATATGCATATTCCACTCCTGTTCCTGCACGCTTAAAAGCACATAATGAAAGAAAAGGACCCGTATCCTAAGATACGAGCCCCTGTATGTAGATTTTATTTTACTGAACAATACGTCTTACAGCAATGTAATCTCTGTATAATGCATTTGCTGTATATTTGATACCACCCTTTGGATATGGAGCACTGTTAGAAGCATGTACAATACCACCATCTCCTGTCAGGATTGCTACGTGACCAGGATATACGATAAGGTCTCCTGCGCGTGCTTCAGAATAGCTGATTCCTACACCTGAAGAAGCCTGTGCATCACTTACACGTGGTAAGCTGTAACCAAAGTGACCATAAATCTGCTGTGTAAATCCAGAACAATCAATACCATTTGTTAAGCTGTTTCCACCATAAACATATGGATTTCCAATAAACTGCATTGCATATGCTACAACTGCCGCACCTGTTCCGCTGTTGTAAGAAGGTGCGCTGGTAGAACCACTGTTGCTATTTCCTGGCTTACTGGTAGATCCGCTGTTTCCTGTGCTGCCACTGTTATTATTAGTAGAACCACCATTGTTTGGTTTTACATTATTGTTTGTATTGCCACTATTATTTGTGTTTCCACCATTGTTAGCACTTCCTCCATTATTGTTAGAAGAGCCACCGTTATTGGTATTTCCACCTGTAATTGCGTTTCCGCCTGTAGAACCACCACCATTGTTCTGGTTCTGCTGCTGTTTCTTAGCAGCTTCCTCTGCCGCTTTTGCTGCTGCAGCTTCTTCTTCCTGAATTTTCTTCAGTTCTGCATTCTGCTGCTGAATTAACTGTTTATACTGTTCTGCCTGAGCTTTTGCATTGGCAATCTGTGCTTCATAGTCAGATGCTGTTGCTTTTAATTCTGTAACTTTTGTTCCAGACTTGCTTTTACACCTTCCTGCTCGCTCTTAGCAGTTTCTAATTCGTGTTTTTCATTTTCTAACTGTTCTTCCAAATCTTTGACTTCCTGAACGATAGCTTTCATCTCTTTCAGCTCGTCTCTATCATACTGGTACATTTTCTCAGTATTTTCAGCTTTGGAAAGCATAGTAGCAAGGCTGTCAGACTCTAATAAAATCTGTGCCCATGTATCGTTTCCACCGTTTTCATACATGTACTGAATTCTTTTCTTCATTGCTTCATACTGTTCGTCACGGTCAGCCTCTGCCTGTACCAACTCTTCTTTTGTTTCTTCAATATCTGCTTCTTTTTCTACAATATCGTCTGCCAGTAATTCAATCTGTGCCATAGCATCAACGATCTGCTGCTGTGTAGTACTGATCTGTCCCATCAGGGCCTGCTTTTTGCTCTCCAGGCTGCTTGCTTCTGCCTGTGCTGCTGAAAGTTTACTCTGTGTTGCGGATTTCTGAGCCTGCACCTCATCTTTTCTTGCTGCGGAAACAGGGAGAACCTGTGCTGCAGTCATAGCAAATACCAGTGACAGACATACTAATCTTTTTTTCATACCTCTCTGTACCTTTCCCTTACATTAATACTATGTTGAAATAATTAATTTCTGTAACAATTTCGAAACAATTTTGAACTTCCTGTATATAGTACCATAATTTTTTCCTATTTGCAAGTCTGAAGCGGATTTTTTTTCATTTTTTTCTTAAAATCTAGTTAATAAAGTTGTGATTTTCTTCAACAAACCTCTTGATTTTCAAGGGTTTTAGAAATTATTTCAGCTCACAAACCCTTATTTCCTATGCTTCTTCATATCTTTAAAAAATCCTCTTCGTTTTTCTCTTGATTTACGCTATAATGGAATGGCAAACAGAACCTTTTTTTCAACATAAAGCTTGAAATTGTTACAAAATCTTTTCATAAAATCCACAGAGAAAGGAGGACTACCCTTTTGAAGAGAAAATTAAACGAAATTATTTATACCATATCCCGCTACACAGAAATTGTTTTATCAGCAATCATGCTTCTTGTCATCATTACTTTGATTGTTCCTATGTTGTACAATTTCCTGCGAATCCCGCTTTTGGACATTACGCCCGGGCAGTTTACAGAATTTCTTGGAAATGCCCTGACATTGCTGATTGGTGTAGAATTTGTTAAGATGCTGGCCAAACACACTGCGGAAAATCTTCTGGAAGTGCTGATGTTTGCCATTGCAAGGCAGATGGTTGTGGAACACCTCAACATGGGCGAAACGCTCATTGGAGTGGTAGCCATTGGTATTATCTTTGCAATCCGTAAATATCTGTTGCTGAAAAACTCTAATGACAAAGAAAAGACTTATGATAAATTGTAAAAACTATGTTTTTCCACAGTATTCAATCCTTCTTAGAGGTTATACTGTGGGAAAACAAAATCTTTTTAACAGTTCTTCATATTCACTATAGTATTCACAATTCTCCATCCGGAAAGAATCTGGCATTTGCTTCACTTTTTCCCATCCCCATCTATAAAGCTGCGGTTTCAAAATCTGTTCCTTTTGTAGTTCGAATAGCAATGCTCTCTGTCGGAATTGCAGCCGATATTTTAATGTCTCTGTGACTTGTCCGGGAAAATATCTGCACATTTCCTCAATCAACTGCTTTCCTATCTCCATCTCTCTATAATGCGTCCATTGTTTATGTATCTCATCCGTAAACTTCATCCATACAGATTCCTTTTTAGGATAAACTATTCCCATAAATCCAGCATCTTTATAACACCACAATGTCCATGATATCTTGTACTTCTGGAACAATTCCAGCGTATCCTCTACCAACTCCATAACATGCCCAAATTCCTGCCCTGCAATGTCATATCCTGCCTCTCCACATAAAAGTGGTCTTTCAAATTTCTGCATTTTTGAAATCATATGTTGGAACCGTTGTTCAAATATACTTTTTCTCATCTCCCTGGGATATTCCAAATCGCACAAGTCCTTTTCCCAGACTGTAGGATAAAAATGAAATGTAATAGCAGTTTGTTGATCTTTGATTTCTTTTATAGAAGAAAAATCCATTGCAAAAAAATCCCCCTCTAAAAAGAGAATATGATTTTTATCAACTTCCCGAATTGCCTCAGTAACTCTTTCATAAAAATTTTGCAGCATCCCTTCTTTTGCTGGCATTAAAAATGGCTCATTAAGCAAATCATATCCAAGTATAAATTCTTCCTCTGCATATCTTCTGCTAAATTCCTTCCACAGCCTTATCATCTGCTCCTGAAATACTTGAAAATGCCAAAATTGCGGTATTCCTGTCTGATTATCTGAATGCCAGTCTGGATTTTCACCACCTGGAACAGCATGAAGGTCAGGCATTAAAAAAATTTCATATTTTCTACATAAGGCTAACAATCTGTCAAAATGCCGAAATCCTTCTTCTCTCCATATCATTGGATTTTCATCATTCAAAAACCAATGGTAATTAAAGGGAACACGAATTAAATTAATTCCTATTTTTTTCAAAAAGTGAAAATCTTCATCTCTCACAAAAGCTGTGACAAAATTTTCAAAAAAACTATTACTTCTCTCTTCTCCAAAACATTCTGTAAATGTTTCTTTTATCTGCTTTTCTGTAGTAGGAATTCCTAACATAAAATGCTCCAGATTTAACCAGCTTCCTATTCCTAATCCACAAAATTGGATAGGCTTTCCCCTATAATAAAATTGCTTTCCATTTACTTTTACAAAATCCATATTTTATTTCCTCGTCTTTCTTACATAATTATCTTTATTTTATAATCTCCTAATCAAAAGAAAAGGTTGAAATTTTTTCATCCTTATATGAACTTCTCCCAGAATGATATACTAAAAAATAATAGTCACAGACTAATTATAAACTCTGATACAGAAAGGAAATTTTTATGAATATGATACAAAATCCTGTTATACCTGGGTTTCATCCAGATCCCAGCATTTGTCGGGTTAATGACATTTATTATCTTGTAACCTCCAGCTTTGAGTATTTTCCTGGAGTACCTCTTTTTACCAGTAAAAATCTTAAAGACTGGACACTAATCGGTCACTGTCTTACGCGAAACTCTCAGCTTCCTTTAAATGGTTGTCAAAATTCCGAAGGAATTTATGCCCCTACCATCCGTTATCATGATGGATATTTTTTCATGGTAACAACTAATGTGAGCGGAGGAGGCAACTTTATTGTCCATACCCAAAATCCCTCTGGCGAATGGTCTGAACCTGCCTGGGTACGTCAGGGCGGTATTGATCCTTCTCTGCTTTTTGTTGATGATAAAACTTATTTTATATCAAATGGAGATTGTAAAGGCAATTCTGGTATCTATTTATGCGAAATCAATCCTTTCACCGGAGAAATGCTTACAGAAAGTACCTTAATCTCCACTGGTTGCGGAGGCAAGTATCCAGAAGCCCCTCACCTTTATTACATCAATCATGAATTCTATCTCATGCTTGCAGAAGGTGGCACAGAATACGGACATATGGTAACTATGCAGAAAAGTACCTCTCCCTGGGGACCTTTTACCCCTTGCCCCTATAATCCTATTTTAACCAATCGCAATCTGCCCAATGGTTCTGATATAATTGCTTGTACTGGACATGCAGATTTGATAGATGATATTCGTGGTAACTGGTGGATGGTGGCTTTAGGTGTCAGAACTATCTGTACTGAAGGCAAAAATGTCCTTCTACACAATTTAGGAAGAGAAACTTATTTAACACCAGTCACTTGGAAAAATGGATATCCTATGGCCGGAAACAATGGAGTTTTGCAGATGAATATCCCTACATCACTTCCTGAAAGTATAGCCTTAGAAGATACTGTAAAAAATCCTATCCTGTCCGAAGAATTTTCTTCCGATAACTGGAATCTGGAATTTACCCACATTCGAAATCCTCATTTAGAAAATTATTTTTTAAATTCCAAGGATAGATGCTTAGTTTTAAAAGGATGTGATTCTTTATGTAAATCATGTGTATCACCTACCTTTTTAGGTGTACGACAAAACTCCTTTTTCCAAGTAGCCAAAGTGACCATTTCCGGAATACCTGAAAATGAAAACAGTCTGGCTGGTCTTAGTGTATATTATACAAATGAACATCACTATGATTTTGGAATTACTCTAAGAAATGGTGTCCGTTGCCTTGTACTGCGGCGTCAAATTTATGATTTAATAGCGATACAGCTATAATACCTTTACCTTGGGAAACCGTAGATTTACAAATAGAATCTGATAAAGAAAATTACTATTTTTTCTACTTTACTCCTTCTCATGAAAAGATATTTCTTGGTCAAGGTACTACAGCTGCACTTTGTACGGAAATCACCCGCCATATGACTTTCACAGGTACTTTTTTCGGAATGTTTGCAGAACATATGACTGCTTCTTTCCAGAATTTCATACGTCAAACTTTAAACATTCAAGCACCTAAAAACAGAGAAAATTAATATAAAAAGTCGCTGAGGATCTCATATCAATATCCTCAGCGACTCTTTCTTTATGAATCTTTTCTTTTTTACGTCTCCTTGTTATTAATCTAAATAAATCCTCTTACGCTCAACATCCTGAGAGTTTCTGCCAATCATAATTTCAAATTCTCCTGGCTCAAAGACAAATTCCATATTTTGATTATAGAATCTTAACATATCCTTTGTAATGGTAAAGGATACTTTCTGGTTTTGTTTTGGCTGGAGCATAACCTGCTGAAATCCTTTTAATTCTTTCATTGGGCGAACAATGCTGGCTGTACAGTCACCTACATATAGCTGCACAGTTTCCAGTGCTTCTCTTTCTGAATCATTATACACAGTAATTTCAGCCTCTATTCTGTCTTGTTCTTTTGTGACAGAAAAATCAAAATAGCTTATCTTGCTGTAACTTAAACCATAACCAAAAGGAAAAAGAGCTTCGTTTGGACAGTCCAGATATTTTGACACATAACGCTCTTTCTGACCGTAATAGGGTCTTCCAGTGCGGTAATTGTTATAATAAACTGGAATCTGGCCTGTGGTATGAGGAAAACTCATAGCCAGTCTTCCGGAAGGATTGTAGACACCTGTAAGAACGTCTGCTAACCCATTGGCAGATTCTGTGCCAAGGAACCATCCCTGTATCAGAGCATTACTGGTAGAAAGTATTGGTTTGATTTCCATAGGCCTTCCGCTGAATACAATGGTTATTACGGGTTTTCCTGTTTCACTTAATTTTTGAATAAGTTTTTCCTGATTTGGTGACAGGCGTAAATAGGCTTTACTGCTGGCTTCCCCTGTATCAGAAGGACATTCACCTACAGCAGCAATTAAAATATCACAATCCGCAAAACTTTCTGCAGCCTGGTCTGTTTGGTCTTTTACATCAAATATCTGGTCTTCCATGGAACCAAGAGGCTCTGCATGGCAGTTATAACAGAAAAACCATGACTTTTCAATGCATCTGTTAGGGTACAGGTGTTTTTTTCTGCTGTAATTGCCCAACCTCCAGCAGTATTTTCTGAGTCTGCAAAAGGACCAGCAATACCAATTTTTATTCCTTCTTTGAGAGGAAGTATACCATCATTCTTCAAGAGAACAATGGATTGTCTGGCAGCCTGACGGGCTTTTTCTCTGTGATCTTTGCATAAATGAAGCCTTTTTTCTGCTTCTGGATTGGCATCTTTAAATGGATTTTCAAAAAGTCCCAATTCATTTTTTAAATTTAGGATATTGTGGACAGCCTGATCAATAAGTTCCATAGAAAGGCGTCCTTCTTCTACCAGTTTTTTTCCATGATTGATATAATGTGCAGACATCATTTCAATATCAACACCAGCTTCTATACATTGTCTGGCTGCGTCGGAACCGTCTTCGGCAATACCATTTATAATCGTTTCATGAACAGCAGCATAGTCCGAAATTGTACATCCATCAAATCCCCATTCATTTCTTAAAATATCACGAAACAATTTTTTATTTGCGCTGGAAGGATCCCATCCATTACGTTAAAAGATGTCATAACCATTCTTGCACCAGCATCTAATGCTGCCTTGTAAGAAGGCAGATAAAACTGACGGAAAGTGTTTTCAGAGATATCCACCAGTTGTAGTCCCGTCCTCCTTCTGCTGCACCGTAGCCTGCAAAATGCTTTACACAGGAAGCAATTTTCCCTTTTTCCTTAGGATTGTCCCCTTGAAAACCATGAACAGCAGCTTTTGTCATAATACAGTTCAGATAAGTATCTTCTCCCGGTGATTCCATAACCCTTCCCCAGCGTGGATCCCTTACCAGGTCTGACATTGGCGCAAATGTCAGATGAATACCGGAAGCAGAGCTTTCAGCCGCTGCAACAGAAGCAGCATTTTCATAGTTTTCCGGATTGAAACTACAGCTCATGGCCAGTGGAATCGGAAATATAGTTTTATACCCATAAATAACATCAGCCATAAACAAAAGAGGAATATGATGTCTGTTTTTTTCCATATAACGTTTTTGAAGCGCCATAGTTTTTTCTGCACCGAAATAGTTAGGGTGCTGCCTATATTTGTCAGGTTTTCTTCTGTTATATTTAATTCTGTAAGGGGACCAGTCAAATCCATATTCTGCTCAGTTCCCAAAAACATGGCAGAGAGCTGGGTCATCTGCGCAAGTTTTTCTTCAATCGTCATACTTTGAAGTAGAAGTTCAATTTTACTGTTTTCCATAATGAATTATTTTCCTTTTTTACTTTTGAAAATCATAACCTGGATACCTGGAATCTGAATTTTACTGTTCTGTGTATAAACTTCTCCTGCGAGTAACTCCTCTGCTTCAAACGGAAGTTCAAATTCCTGCTCCTGATTTTTATGATTTAACACAAAGATATAACGATATTCGTCACTCTCTCTTTCTGTTATCTCAAGTTCTGAAAGGTCTTTGTCTTCTATAATTGCCGATATCTGACATTCCTTGCAAATATCCTTCAGAAATTCTCTGTAAAATTCTTTATTTGAGCGTGTACCCAGATAATAAACACTGCCTTTTCCATATTTGTTTTTTGTCAAAACAGGTGTATCGCAGTAAAAGTCCTGTTGATATTCAGCTAATACTTCCGCACCTTCGCCATGGATAATATCACATAAAAGCTCTGCTGGATATTTCCGATTTTTGTAGTAAAAAGAATTCTGTTCTTCTTTAGATAAAGCATCAATTTCTTCTACCCAGATTCCAGCCAGTTCCTTTAATTCTCCTGGATATCCTCCACAGGTAATATAATCATTCTCATCTGTATAACCACTTAAATACGTAAATAAGAGAGTCCCTCCTTCTGTTACATATTCCTTCATCCTTTTACTTACACCATCTTTAACCATATAGAATAATGGTGCTGCAATGCATTGATATTGTGAGAAATCCTCGTCTACACCTATAACATCAACAGAAATATGGTTATCAAAAAATCCACGATAATAATTCAGAATCTCATCCACATATTTTAATCGCGTTGTAGGACCAGCTGAACCTTCTACCGCCCACCATGTAGGCCAGTCAAAAATCAATGCAGCTTTTGCTTTGGTTACTGTTCCCAAGTTTCTTGCCCTAGTTTCTTTAGCTCTTTTCCAAGTTCTGCGCATTCTCTAAACACTCTTGTGTCACTTCTTCCTGCATGATCAATCACAGCGCCATGAAATTTCTCACAGGCTCCTGGACTTCTTCTCATCTGGAAAAACATCACCGTATCAGCTCCATGTGCTACTGCCTGATAGCTCAATAAACGCATGACTCCCGGACGCTTTAGACCATTATCTGCCAGCCAATTAGATACACTTGGTGTTTGTTCCATAAGCATAAATGGTTTCCCATTTTTTAATCCCCTCATTAATTCATGATTCAGCGCAATCTGTGCCGGATCTGCATTTTTCGGAGGATAATTATCCCAGGAAATCACATCCAGATACTCAGACCATCTCTTGTAATCCAAGGTTTTATACGTTCCCATAAAATTCGTTGTAATCACAGCATCTGGAATATATTTTTTAATTGCTGCATATTCTGCTTTAAAATTTTCCATCATACTGTCCGAATTGAATCTTTTGTAATCCAAAGTGATCCCCTGAAACATACTTCTGTTTTCTTCAAAATGTTCACTCAAAAGATTTGGCGCTACAATTTCATCCCAGGAATAAAAAGTATGTCCCCAAAAATGAGTATTCCATGCCTTATTCAGTGAATCCAAGGTTTTATATTTTCTTTTCAACCAAACACGAAAAGCCTTTTCACAATTTTCGCAATAGCAAGTTTCACCATACTCATTGCTTACATGCCAGACAACAATATTTTCCTGATTCTTATAATGCTCTGCCAATTTCTCTGCCAGCTTCACTGAATATTTTTGAAATGTAGGGCTATTGGGACAGGAATTATGACGACCTCCAAATTTTCTTTTCATTCCACTAAACTCTGTCCGTAAAATATCTGGATATTTTCTCGCCATCCATGCCGGGTGTGCTCCCGTAGACGTAGCCATACAAATTTTCATTCCCTTTTCTGTTACCCGCTTTACTGTCTTATCCAGTTCTGAGAAATCATAAGTTTCTTCATCCGGCTGTAGCATAGCCCAATTGAATACATTTAATGTTACAATATCAATTCCCGCTTTTTCAAAAAGCTCCATGTCCTCTTTCCAGATATCTTCTGTCCACTGCTCTGGATTATAATCTCCTCCATAGAGGATTTTTTGTACCTTTTTCTCATCTAAAATTTTCATATCATCATCCTTTCAATCCTGAAAATGCGATACCTTGAATTAAATATTTTTGTCCAACACAATAAATCAGAACCATAGGAATCAATGCACAAACAGTACCAGCCATAATCAATCCATACTCTGCCCCATACTGAGTACGGAAAGCAGCCAGTCCTAACTGAATGGTTTTCAAATGATCCGATGTCAGGTACAGCATAGGTCCCATATAATCATTCCACATAAAGTTAAAGGTAAATATGCCAAGAGTCGCAATCCCTGGTTTACACATAGGAAGAATAATTCTGGCATATATTTTCAGTTCACCGCATCCATCAATTCTGGCTGCCTCAGAAAGTTCCTCTGGAATTCCCAGCATAAACTGTCTTAATAAAAATACACCAAATGCACTAAACAAGTTCATACAAATCAAAGCCATATGGCTGTCATACATTCCCATACCTTTTACAATAATAAACTGGGGAATCATAATTGCATGCCAGGGCACCATCATGGTAGCAAGATAGCACAAAAATATCTTATCACGTCCCGGATAGTTTAATTTACTAAAGGAATATGCTGCCAGAGAGCAGGTAACGATTTGTCCTGTTGTTACAATCACTGAAAGTTTTAAGGTATTCAAATAATATGTAAGAAATGGAATTCTGGACCACACTTCTTCATAATTAGAAAACCGGAATACTTCTGGAATCCACTTAATAGGATAACTGAAAATTTCATTGTTATTTTTAAAAGATGATGAAAGTGTCCAGATAAAAGGACTAATCATCAAAAGTCCCACTGTCAATAAGACTATAAATAAAATGGTATGATATACCTTCACCCTTGCTTTATATGATTTAATCAAAACGTATTCCTCCTTCTGCTGGCATTACATATAAGTAACCCATTTTTTCTGTCCCTTGAATTGGATCAAAGTAACAATCAGTACAATAAGAAACAGGAAATATGCCATGGCAGATGCATACCCAAACTCAAGCTGCTGGAAGCCTTCCTGATAAATTCTATATACCAGTACGTTTGTAGACCTTCCCGGTCCACCTTCTGTCATGATATTAATTAAATCAAATACCTGGAAAGAACTGATAATATTTAAAATCACTACCATGAACATTGTAGGAGACAGCATTGGAAGTGTAATCTTAAAAAACCGTTTCACAGCTCCAGCCCCATCAATTTGAGCTGCCTCATACAGTTGAGATGGTATTGACTGAAGTCCAGCTAGGAGAATTACCATATAATAACCTGCATTTTTCCAAATAGCAACAAGCATAACAGACCATAAGGCTGTGTCAGAAGATGCCAGCCACATAGGCGGATTCTCTATTCCTAATGACTGTAAAATTTGATTCAACGGTCCTGTATATGGGTTAAAAATCAGCGCCCATACAATTCCAACTGCTACCATGGAAGTAATGGTTGGGAAAAAGAACATTGTTTTAAACAAGCCACTTCCTTTAATACCTGCATTGACTGCAACTGCCAGAAGCAAAGAGGCTATAATGTGCCAGGTACTGTCACCAAGGTATATAAAAGGTTATTAAAAAAAGATACCTGAAAATATTCATCCTGAAACATTTTAATATAATTAGAAAGTCCTACAAATTTAGAAAAGCCAAATCCATTATAGTCTGTAAAAGAGATAAATAATCCCATTACAATGGGAACTGCCATAAAAATAAAAAATCCGATAAAATTTGGCATTATAAACAGGTAGCCCTTCAGCCATTCCTTTTTAAATTTTCTTTTCTTTGCTACTTTTTGTCCGCTCATATTTATTCCTCTCTATTGATAGGAAGTGGGGAAGACTTATGTTCAGTGCTTCCCCACAAACAGATTCCTATTCGCTCATAATTTCCTGACGCTGTTTTTCGAAATTTTCCATCGTTTCATCAATATCTTTTTCACCTAAAAGATACAGTTCTGCATTTTCCTTCAAAGCTGTAAGTAATTCTCCATATTTCACATATGCCGGTGTTTCCATCACTTTTTTTGCATTAAATACGACATTTACAACATTTTTCTTTTCCTACAACTTCAGAAAATACCTCTTTTGCCTCATCCCCAGAATATGCAGGGAGCATTCCATACTTTGGAAGAACCGTAGATCCACCCTCGCCACACAAATATTTCAGAAAGTCAAAACTTTCCTCTTTATGCTTTGCATCTTTTGGAATACCTGCAAACTGAAACTGTCCCAGGTAGTTCCCGGCTCTACTCCTTCTGGAACAGGCATAGGTGCTACATTCCAGTTAATATCTGTCTTTCCGTCTTTTTGATCTGTCAAAAGCATATTAATCAGCCACTCTCCCTGAGGCATCATAGCTACCTTTCCGTTTTCAAAATCTGCCAGATACTGTGAATTTGTAGCCTGTATTTCTGCCATAGATACATGCGATTTATCTTCATTCATAAATTTGTTTAAATTATATATGTCTTTTTGACTATCTTTTTATATCTTCTTAAATGTCCGCAAAGCCTTATTTTATAGGCTCTACGGGCATTTTTGCTTTTGTGGTAAACCTCACATATCTAGGTCTATCTTCTTATATTTTCGCTATCAAGCGTGGTTAAAATCGTGGTAAATACTTCTATGCGATTAGACGCTGAACCTCTGATTTTGCGGTATCT
>ENA-OQAA01001050-OQAA01001050.1-human-gut-metagenome-genome-assembly--contig:-NODE-1050-length-15709-cov-2.235336_pt1 | contig 15709 bp, 27 predicted proteins | sample MGYA00242489_ERZ504515 | MGnify/ENA primary metagenome ERZ504515 (study PRJEB26092, sample SAMD00036237) | human gut metagenome | host: Homo sapiens | study: EMG produced TPA metagenomics assembly of...
TCAACGCTCCCCCCCCCGAAAGGTTTATTGTTCATCGCTCCACCCCGAAATCTTTCAACCGATCCCAAGCAACATCAATGTAATATTGCTTGTCCAGTTCATCCGGGATAGGAAGGTTGGTCACATCATCATTGATGAAGAAACAATGATCCGGGTGTTGCCGAACTTTTCAGGGTTCTTTTCCCGGCCCTTGACGATTTTCCCGGAAACCTTGAAGATTCCGCCTTGCTCTGATCCTTGGAAGCGAACACCCGGAAGGTTTTATCCGTCTGAACCTCACCGCCGCTGAAGCGGGTGATTTTCTTGGAACGGCCTTTTTCATCCCTGATCTTGGCTTCCGTAATCACCGGGGAATAAAGGGCATATTTGTACTTGCTGGACACCTTCACAACCTTCTGAAAATCTCGAAGATTGGAACATTCCATAATGGTTGTTTCCGGGCTGATCCCCTGAAGGAAATAGTTCACAATGGCCCGGTTGACAATGGGAAGGTCATAATCCAGATCAGACAGCTTTTTGACATAGGCACCCTTGCACTTCCAGCGGGGTTTCCCTTTTTCGTCACGAAGCGGCCCGGAAGGAACAATGATGTAATTGTTCACATCCTTCTGATACACCTTTTGAAATTCATCAAATTCAAGGCGCATCCCGGTTCTTTGCTCCCACTCCCAACACAGATCGTCCAGCATTTCAAAATCTTCATACCGGCGAAGTTTGACTAAAATACCATCCGTGTTGCTCTGGATGATTTCACAATGATCTTCCAGCCGTTCAATCAAATCCAGAAGAAGAAGCTGACCGCCCACACAAACATTGTTGGCTTGCCGGGGATCATACATGGCATTGTGCTTATCCTTCATAGCGCCATAGGTGCTGTTCAGAACAATCTTGTAAGGCTGTTGCATGGGGTTCTTTTCCGCCTTCAGCTTCAGGCGGGTGTGGTAGATTTCCGCATACTTGGAAGGATCGTGAACATTGCGGGAAAGCCACTTATAAACCAGCATCAAAGACGGGTAATAGGAAGCCACATCCACATTGACAAACCAACCTTCCCCGTGATATTTGGGAATGGCCCCGTGAAGGCCACCCCAAGCGAACACATGGGGAACCCCGGCCACATCCAGTTCAAGGGTTTTGGAATAATCACGGTTCAAGGGGTTCTTGTACCAATTCAAAACTTCCGTGTATTTTTCGATCCGCAAGCTGGGCGGGAACTCAATTTCAAATTCATCATTGTGTTCCCTTTGAACGGCCCCAAGGATTTTGGCGGAAAGCTGTGCTTTGGTGCGGCCAATGTCAGAAATGGGAAGGTGGAACGCCTTCACAAGTGACATTTGGGCATCAAATTCATCTTCCTTCCGCCGCAACCACACTTCCACCGTCTGTTCCACATCATGGCGGCAATATTTGACCGTTTCGGCCAACTCTGCTTCAGTTAAAGGCCGGTCAATGTCGAAGGGAACAGAAGTTTCTTTAATGGAATGGCCCATGAACGCTTCCAGCGCTTTCAGGCTGATTGGCGGGTTCGGCATCACATCATAATTGATCAGCGGGTATTCTCTGAACAGGCTTGAATATCTGTAACCGGGTTTATCCTCTGCAATGATCCAATCATTCACAGGCTTTGGATCAAACCCACACAGAATGGCCTTCAGGATGTACTGATCATAGTTCCGGGAATTGTAACCGGCCCAAATCACACCCTTGTGTTCCTCATAGAAGCGTTTCAGCTTGTCGGGATCGTTGATAATTACGGTTTCTTTTCGGGCGTTCAGGTCGATCAGGACAACCAGCCAGTCATACCGGAAAACCTCAAATCATAGAAGATCATCAACTCACATCCTTTCAGCTTTTGTGAAATCGGTCAGCGTTTCCGCCTTATCAGCCCCGCCACGGGAAGGCTTTCACTTGGGGCCATTCCGGGGCTTTCGCCCCGGCTTGAAAGTAAACTTTCAAAAATGGTTAGTGTCCTAAAAGACACTTCCATTGTAAAAAATTTTGGGTCAGTTTTCAACCTCGAAAACTTCTTCAACGGTGATGGAATTGAAGCGGGAATCATCGTAGTCCACCGCATATTCCAAGTTTCCATCAATGGCTTCCGCCACATCAAGAACAAGCTGGGAAAACTGCTTGTAGCTGGTGAAGCTGACAGGAACACCGGAATCCAGCTTTTCAAGGAAGCCCATAGCGGAAGCGATCATGTTCTTGTCATTCTTGGTGCCGTAAAGGACACGGTTCATGAAAAGGCGCTGGTTCTTGAACTCACCGGACAGGATTTTGAAGGACACGGCCAGCATGGGGCGGTTGGGATCGGCTTGGTGCCTTTGATTTCCATGCTTTCCAGCTTCACTTCATACTTGCCAGCGGGAATGGTGGGGAAATCACCGCCGCCGTTCTTCTTGGCATCCTCCACATCAGCCTGAAGGCCCTTCAGATCAACAGAACGATCGATCTTGTCAAAATCAATAGCCATAGTTTTTTACCTCCAAAAATGTTGTTTTTTATATTTGGTTGGAAAGAATTTTTCCAATTTCCCTGACTGCATGGGCGATCTTCTCACGGTTTATCCGTTTTTCTTGAAGAACACCCGTGATAACTGCGGCTTCCGTCTGAATGTCCTGAAAGGCTCTGTGATTGCTTTCAAGGTCAGCTTCATAGGAAGCAAGGTCTGTGTTCTCACCGGCCTTGGCCGATCTGACTTCTTCATCAGCCTTTTCAGCGTATTCCCGGAAATACTTGGCCGCTTCATAACCCATGTGTTTTTCAACCAGATATTCAAAATCACGGGCCTTGAAGATGGTTTCAGGCTTTCCGGCAATCATCAGCACTTCAGCCATTATTCTTCACGCTTCTTCCGGGTACGGCGGGGCGGGTTGGCATCCATCTTGGGTGCGGCTTCCTCTGCCGGGGCCTTGGGGCGATCCCACAGGGGGCAACCATCGGGGCCACCTTCCTTGTGGCAACGGTGGCCAGCGTCAATGGACGGGCAAAGGGGGATTTCCGGGTTCTGGTCATGCTGTTTGAAAATGCGCTCACCGTCCGGGCATTTGGGAAGATCGTTCCAAGGCGGGGTGTCACCGGTGGCCGGTTCAGCAACAGGAACAGAATCATCCTTTTCACCGCCGCCCGGTGTCCAAGTTCCATCAGGATCACCACAAGCCGCCTTTGCCGCATCTTCAGCCGGATCATAGTTATCAGCCGGGGGCGGGGTTTCAGTCTTGACCTTTCTGCCCTTCTGCTGGGCGCTGTGGTGGCGTGTCGGTGGTTTCAGGTGCGGGGGTAGCCGGGGTATTGCCGCCACGCTTCACGGCTCCTGCGGCCTTCTGGTTGGCTTCCTCGTAGACTTCACAGAAAGCGTCATAGGTCAGCGGGATTTCCTTATCACGGACAGTCAAACGGCCACCGCCGAAGATCACTTCAGAAGTCTTGAAAGACAGCACCCGTTCATCATCGTCCGCCACGATACGGGCCACCAGATCAACCATACCGGCTACCTTATTTGCCACCTTATCCTGAAGGTTCGGCTTGATGGAACTGATCTTATCGCCGCCCTTGCGGGTCAGGTCACGGCTTCTGTCCTCATGGCTGATCAGGATGATGTTTTCATAGTCCAGATTCACAAGCCGCTTCAGGGTGTTCAGGAACTCACTTCTGACCATATCCCACGCACGGAAGGAATCATCAGATTCATGCTTCCAGCCCTGACGGTCACAGATGTAAACCCGGCACGATTCATAAACATCTTCCAGAAGGTCAACCACGATGGTTCGGAAATCGTTCTGTTTCTTTTCCAGTTCGGCCACGGCATCCATGAACACTTCATAGGCCAACTTGCGCTTGGTGATACGGCCTTCCACCGTAACGGTGTCACGAATGGCGATATAGGGGGCATCCACAAACTTGATGTTGCCATCCGTGTTCAACATCAGGGGATCGGGGAACTGATTGGCAAAGAAGGTTTTGCCGCTGAAGGGTGCGCCGTAAAGCCACACAACCTTCTTCTTGGTGGCGTTCAGATCACGGCGTTCATTCTTGGGAAGTAACATATAATCCCATCCTTTCTGACAATATTCTTCATACTCACACCATCCACAAAAATGGTTTGGGTTCTTGGGAAAGTCTGTGGCTTCAACCATGTGCTTCACATCGGTCAGGAAGTCCACAATCTTCATGGGGTTGTACTGAACCGGCATCAGCGTTGGTTCAGCATCTTTCAAGGCCGCTTGCAAGCGGTCACGGAATTGGGAAAGGGTTTCGGTGCTTTTCTGCCTGATTTTGGGCTTGGGAACAATCAGGAAATACATATTTCTGATCCGGTGGCCGGGATGGGTCAGTTCATACCAATACTTGTATTCGTGAAGCTGACCGGAAACGGCGTAGTTCTTGGCGTTGTTGGAATACTTGAAATCGTACAAATCAAACGCTTCAAATTCATCCAAATCTTCACCGGTGATCAGCCCATCCAGCTTCAGGCCCTTCCCCACGGGAACCAGGTAATCCATAAATCCGATGAAATCGCCGTTCCCAATGGGCAATTCAAAGGAACCACCGGGCGGCAACATGGCCTTTGCCTTGGGGATCATTGCTTCCAGCTTCATCATTTCATGAATGTGATCATCCGTCAGAACCGGGAAGCTGTTCTTGTAGAAGTCAAGGGCTTGTTCAACCCCTTCTTCAATGCCGGTGTGAAGGGCGGTGCCAAGGATCAGGGCGTTGTCTGCGTCCGTGTTCGGGATCGTGTCTATCCCTTCCACATATCGCAAGCGGTATTTGTATGGGCATCTATCAAAGACTTCAACCCGGCTGTGGGAAACTCGCATTGTTTCACCCCTTTCACAATAGTCTTGAAGCTTCAAAGCCTTCCGGGTAAAGGATGAACCGAACCCCTGTGAACCGTTGATTTGGGCCAAATTACGCTTCTGAAGCACAGATGGGGTTCCATTGGTGGCCTTCAGCTCCACTTCAAGGGCAATGCCCTTCACGGTGATCCGCATATCTGGAAGGCCGCTTTTCACATACCGGCTTCCACCCCAACGCTTTTCATAGAAGCCACAGGGCGGGGCGCTCATGCGGTCAACAGGTTCACCCAAGGGATATATCCCTTCAGATTCCAGCCACTTCTTCAGGCGGTTTTCAAAGTTCTTTTCACCGGCCACGCTTCACCCCTCCAACATCTGAATCAGGCTGTGAATACCTCTGACTTGTGAAAAGCTTGAATGGTTCCCGTTCCAGCGTAGAATTGAAACAGTTTATCATCAGACTTCCGCCAACAATGGAAATGACCTGTTTGCTCATTTTTCAGTTGGTATTCAATGCCGTGGGCTTCAAACTGCTGAATGGCATAGGCGATCCGGTCGGGGTTCTTTGCAACCCGTTCTGAATGAACCTGTTTGGCATGATTCTTCAGGGCATCCCATACTTCATCCCTTGCCATCAGCTTCACCTTCTTCCTGTTTGGGAACATAGTCCTTTGCGGCTTTTCCCGGTTCGCAATGCCAATGGCGGGAACAGCAATGGGGAATGGTGCCAATGACGGAACAATAACCGGGTTCATCGTGAACACAGGTGGCACAAATATCAATCTGCTTTTCCATCGGCTTCACCCCTGAAGTTCCCGTGGGTTTCAATGGAAATTGAAACCTTCCAGCACCCGGCAAACATTCCAGCTCACTTCATCAGAATGGTGCGGTTGATAGTGTTCTGAATCGTTGTTCTCACAAGAGAATCCATGTTGGTTTCATGAATAATCCGGTCAATCGCCCGATCAACTTTTTCAGAAACAATTTCTTCCACAAAGCCTTTGATGGTTTCACGGTTGATCCCGTTATCCGCCAACATTTGGGTTAAAATCTTCCGAAGTTCAATCTGTTCAACGGTCATTACTGCCCACCTTCCTTCAGGGTGATCTTCACATAACCGGCCTTGGCGGTGGTCTTGGAACACTCGGAAGCAATGTCCGGGTATTTCTTCTTCAGCTTTGCGGAATCAATGCTGGTGGCATTGGTGGGCTTCACAAGGGTAAGGTTCAGAACATCGGATTCAAACTTATCCACGCCGAACTTCACCATTGCTTCATACAGCTTGGCCTTCATTTCCTTTTCCTGATCCTCAATGGCCTTCTTGTGGGCGGTCAGGGAAGCAATGGCGTTCAGGGTGGCAAGCTGTGTGTTCTTGAACTCCTGAAGGGCCGTTTCTTCATCGAAGGTGGCCGAACCACAGGCGTTCGGGTTTTCCTGACAGGAATCAGGACAAGTGTGGAAATCCGGGCATTTGTGGCAACACCCATCAAATTTTCCACGGGGGCAAGCATTTCACATTTGATCATTTTCGGGTTCTCCTTTCAGATAAACATTCAACTGCTTCAGGCCGAAGGCGGAAGCGGCTTCATGGTTGTCAAAATAAATGTCGATCTGGTTTTCACCATATTTGTCAATCACCCATTGGGCGGGGCGATCCTGAACGATGTATTCACCCAAACCTTCCACTTCCACACGGTTCCCAAGGGAAGCGGGGAAGCACAGGAAACACCGGCCTTCAGTTCCACGCCAGCGGCACCATATACAATGCCATTGGGCCGGTTCTTGGCCCATTCGCCGCAACACTTTTCACAGGAACAATAGGCGGTAATTCTGAAACTGCCCAACAGCACCGGTTCAGGTTCGGCGGGTTCTTCCACCAGCGGGGTTTCCACCGGCTCCAAGGTCACATCCGGGATCACGGCGGTAAGCTGATCCGATTCAATAGGGCATCCGGGGCCTTACTGTTGACAGCAGAACAGCGCCCAAATACAAACCCCATTGCAAGGCCCATCAGAAGGGCCACAAGGAACATCCGCCTGAACCGCTGGTTAAGGGCTTTGCGGCGCTGTTGCCGCTTGCTCATACTTTCTGAATAGTTCATCGGTATAGTCCTTTCTCATTTCCAAAGTGGAAAGAATATCTTCTTCAACCGTTCCCGGACAGATCATCAGGTAATAGAAACAGGGCCGTTCTTGCCCAAGGCGGTGAATACGCTTTTGGGATTGCTCCCACAATTCCGAACCTTGGGGAAGGCTGAAGTAAATGATTTTGTTGGCAAGCTGAAAGTTGCCGCCCATTGCACCGGCCTGATACTGAATGAAGGTAATGCTGTTATGCTGGTAGCGGTAAGCATCCAAGTTCTTTTCTTCACCGGAAAGAACAGACACAGGCCGGTTCAGGCCCTTGGCAATCCCCTTCAGGCGTTCCATTTCTTCCGTGAAGTTATAGAACACGATCAAGCGATCTTCCGTGCTGTTCACCAAATCCCGGAAGCTTCATAACGGGCCGGGTTATATAGGCCGCAAAGCTGACGGGCGTAAAGGCGGCGGGTCAAACTGGTATCACCGATCAATTCCCGTTCACAATGGGCATTGGAACCGTAGAAATCCGCATCCAGTTCAAATTCACCAAGGTTGGCGCTGTCAATCGCAATATAGCGATCATTCCAGAACTTCCAATAAAGGGGTGAAGGGCGGGTTTTGACCTTGATCCAGTTCCGTTTTGGAAGGCTGATCCCGGCCTGTTCGGTAGTCATGAAAACGGCCCCATGTTCGGCCAGCTTCATCTTCAGCCGGTCAACATTCTTATAGCCGGTAATCTGTTGCCGCCAAAATCCATCGGTTTCAACCCATTCCGTTTGAATGTACTGCTTCCAGAACAGTTCTTTTGAAATCTTCCACCCCAACAGTTGGCATTGGCTCCACAGGTTTTCATACTTACCGCCCGTGGGGGTGCCTGACAAAAGGATCACATTATCCGGTTTCAGCCCAAGAATGAACTTTGACCGTTTGGCGTTCTCGTTCTGGATCAGGGAACTTTCATCCAACATCAGCGTGAAGCCGGTCAGGGTTTTCAGCACATTCCGCCTGAAAGTCAGTTCGTAGTTGATCACGCCACAAATCCGATCCGGGTTATCAACTTCCATTGCGGCCTTCATGAACCAATCAAATTCATTTTTCTTGGTCATGTCATAAATCATCCAACAATGGTTCATGGCGTAATTTTCTGTCATGTGTTCAATCCAGTCTTGAACCTTTGAACATTGACACACCAGAAGATTTACACGGCTGTTCAACTTCAGGCTTTTTCGGAACCAACAAAGGTTTTCCCAAGGCCCATGTCAAGGTAATAGGCCACCCGGTTTTTTCCCTCGGTTTCATCAAGGGCCTGTTGTTGGTGCTGGAACAGGTTAATCATTGATCTGAATGAAATCACCCAAAACCTTTTTGGCGTGGGTGGTGGAACCGAACAGTTTCTTGACCACAGCGGCACAGAAACCGGAATAGTAGTCATAGGAATCCGCTTCCCCACAGGAAACAATGGTTTTGGTGTTGTCGGCCCACAGAATGATTGTCTTGGGGCCGCTATAAATGACCTTTTTGATCTGCGGAAGGCTGGTCTGACGGGAACGGCGGATGTGATTTGCAACGCCAAAGGTGGCGTTAAGATCGGCCTTGATATATTCCATCATGACATCAGGCAGACTACCCGCCGCAACCACCTTGGATTCAGAGAACCAAAACAGGCCCTTGGAACTTGCGTCATTCGTCTGCTGAAAAAGTTCCACGCCAACCTTCTTGTTCTGCGAAAAGTAATTCTTCACCTTGCCGATGTAGCCGGTGAACTTGCCGCTGTATTCCGCATCGGGCAAGATTTTAACGATCATTCCGATCTGAAGCATATAAACCATCCTTTCATCGGTGAAGCCATTCACGGCGGATGTACTGAATCGCCGTTTCAAAGCCTTCAAACATTTCAGCGGGGCAATCCGGGCTATGCTGGGCGCTCCGCAACTGCTTAATTGCCTTCTTCAGTTCGCCACGGGTGGCGATAGGCGTGTAGGGGGGAATCGGGCGCAACCACATAGATAATGGCGAAGAAGCAAATCATATCAATGTTGGTGGCGTTCCTGATCAAATCCAACAGTTCATCACGGGTGTTATCCATCGGGGTTCCCCTTTCAGGCCGTAAGGCCGAAGAAGGAATTGAACTGATCAGCACCCACATAATCACGGAACTTGGTGGGGTTGATGTAGTAATTCCAGCAAGCACCGGTTCCGGGAACAGCGTTCCCGAAGGGAAGAAGGCCACGCTGAAGGCCGATTCTGACGAACTGATCAGATTTACCCATGCACCGGGCGGCTTCCTTCACGCTGATCTTCTTGATGGGCGGTTCAGCAACCGGGGCGGCTCCATAGCCCATCAGGTAATCAAAGGAAACGCCGGTGGCATCGGCAAGGGCCTTGATACGGTCAGGGCCGGGGGTGTTCTTCCCGGAAAGATATTGGCTGATAGCGGCCTTGGAAGCCCCGGCCTGTTCAGACAGGGCGGATTGGCTCATGTTGGCCTGTTCCATAGCGTTCTTCAAACGCTCTGCAAAGGTGGTCATTGTGCGTACTCCTTTCATTTTTTAAGATTTCCGTGTGTAAACACGGCGGACAGTAAGAAATAACATCCCGGCCAATGTCGGACAGCTTTTCGGGATAGTCAGGGGGAACATTTTCCCGCACTTCTTACACCGAACTTGGCGGGTGATCATCATTGGCTTACCACCTTGAAATGACCGGGTTCCTTCATCGGTTCCACATCCACGCTGGAAACCAAGGCCCACCAATCGGCTTCCGGGTAAAGGTTTCGGTCACTTCTCAAAATCGTTCGATCTCCGAAGTGAACCGCCTTCCAATCCTTGGCATCAATCAACTTCATTGGTTATCACTCCTGTTCTTCAAAGGCCACTTCACATTCCCCACAGAGAACATGAACTTCCTTGGTGGCCCGGATGATGGTTCCGCAACAGGGGCAAACATACTTACGGGAACTTGATCCCCCGCCTTTCCGGGAACCCTTCAGCGGATTGGTACGGGGCCGAACCAGACAGAACCCGGATTTGCCAAGGGATTTCACGAAGGCTTCAGCTTGCGGGTTCAAGGTGGTTTTGTGCCACCCGTACTTTTCGCCTTTCTCCACGGTCAGGCCGTGGGCTTCAGCGGTTTCTTTGAACTTCCGGTTGTGGTAGGAACCAGAACGGGAAGTATCTTGAACATTGTCCTGAAGGTTCTGAAGGTGAACCATTTCATGAAGCAAGGTTCCACAGGTTTCTTCAAAGGGGCGGTTCAGGTATTCGGCACACAGGTTGATTTCGTAATAGCCGCCTTCCTTGGTGCCGTCTTGCCACGCCTTCCAACCGGTACACCACCCATAGGCTCCACGGGTATGATCCGGGGAAACGGTGATCACAGGCTTTTCCAGCTTTCCTTCAAAGAAGGCTTTGTTGAACTTTGAAAACAAGGTTTCAAGTTCATCAATGACCGGTTTCAAACTGACTTCATTCATGATTCTTACTCCTTGCGGTGTCCTTTAGGACACTTTCGCATCAAAAAAAATTCCCACCGGGGTTTCAAGGTTCAGAAAATCCACGATCTTCTGAATCTCGCCTTGGGTGAACTCCGAACCCCCATTACACTTTCGGTAAAAGGCGGATCGGGAAATCCCAAGGACTTCACACAGCTTGGCACGGGTGACACCCCGAACGGACATTTCATATTCCAAGCGGGCCTTGTTCATTCACTCACATCCTTCTTCAAAAATAGAACAGCCAAAGCCCCAACAAGCAATTTCCGGGCGGTCATACCTTTTACATGGGGATTGATACCCAATACCCGAACCATAAACCGGGGGCGCTCATGTTGTCGCTGTTGCCCTGCCATCATCAGCACCGGTGGGGCGGTTCCGGTGGACGGGCCATCAGGCCCGTTTCGGCTTAAAGATCATGAACATATTCATAAACGGAAGTGTTTTCTGATTCCAGAATGTACCGATACGCTTCATCAATATCTTTGCAATCAACCGGTTCGGTACTATTGTTATGAATGTCATGTACCGGCCACAAACAGGAATGGGGATTTTCATAGGCTTCCTTTTCAATTTCCGGGGTTGCCTGGTAAACACGAAAGCGGCGAATGGTCTGTTCATCATAAAAGCGATTCGGTTCCTCGAAACCATCCAGCAAATTGTAAAAAAACTTCATATCTCATATACCCTTTCGGTGTCTTATTCGCTTTTGCCGTGTCCTTTAGGACACCATCATAGTACCACACCCCTTGTCGCTTGTCAACCCCATTTGTGGATTAAAAGAAACTTTTTTTTGTTTTTTTCGCTTTAGGGGTTGCAAAAAAAGACACATTGCGGTTATACTGTTGTTACTAACCGTGAAAGGGGTGTTGATGTGGCTGATTTGACTATGGGCCAAAAAATCAAGCTTGCTGTGAGAAATAAATACTTACTCTTGAACAGGTGGGCAATGCTGTTGGCGTAGGTAAAAGCACCGTTCGGAAATGGGAAAATGGGATTATTGCCAATATGCGCCGTGATAAAATAGCTGACTTGGCGAAAGTTCTTCACACCACACCGGCCTATTTAATGGGCTGGAAAGAAGAAGTTGAATTGGATAACCTATTTAGAATTGAAAAGCGAAAGTTCCCATTACTTGGGAACATTGCTTGTGGAACCCCTATCTTTGCCAACGAAGAAAAGGAACTGTATGTGGAAGCTGGTGCAAACATTCATGCTGATTTCTGCTTGAAGGCCAAGGGTGATCCATGATCGGGGCCAGAATCTATGACGGGGATATTGTGTTCATCAGAAAACAGGAAATGGTGGATGATGGTGAAATCGCCGCTGTCCTGATTGGTGACGAAGCCACCTTGAAGCGTGTTCAATATAATCCTGAAGAAAACGAACTGTTGTTGTTCGCTGAAAATCCAAAGTATAAAACCATGCGTTACACGGGCGAAGAACTGAACCATATCAGAATTCTTGGAAAAGCCGTAGCCTTCCAAAGCGATATTAGATAGAAGGTGATTCGGTGAAGAAGTTCTTGAAAGGCTTTGGAATCTTCTTTTTCAGTTTCGGGTTTATCGTCTACACAATCATGTTTTTTACGGAAGCGCCAGAACTCCGCCCCGTGTTCATCATAATGGATGTCATTATGGGGTTCTTCCTGTTCCTGCTTCTGCGAAAAAGAAAGCCAAAACAGAAGGCCCCCACCCAAAACAGAACCCGCCGTTCAGGTTCATTCCAATCTGAACCCGGAACGGGCTATTAAATCCATGCCGGGGGCCTACACCGTAGCAGAAGCCAAAAACCATGTGCGGATTGTTCAAGATTGTTTGAACATCTTTGAAAAGACGAAGAACCTTGAAACATTCTTTTCCCGCTATGAATATGGTATGCAAATAGCCCTGACGGTGGATCAAGCGGCCAAGGCCGGATCATCCCTTACACATCTGATCTTCCAGCTTCTTTCTTCAAGGCGGCTGATAGTCAGAAAGAACGGGTTTTGTTAGATTCCTATTCCGATCAGAAAGCCAAGATCGATGAATTGAAAACCGCAAAGGCCAAAGCCACCCATTGGAACCGGTATCTGAACACCCTGAAAGAATACGAAGATCAATATTCCATGAACCCTGATTCTGAATATCCTGAAGTTCTGGAACAGGTCAAAGGTGAACTTGCCAAACTCGATCTGTCCACATCCGTTCCGCCGTCCAATCCCTGAAAACACAGGAAAATCAAGGCTTTGGAACAGGTGGAACAGATAAAGCGCCGGTTCTCTATATATACTTTTTTCTTTTATATATTTTTTTATCTACTCTTTGAAGTAATATAATATCCGTTCCAAGTGTTCCATTCTCTCAAAGCCGCACCCCGCAAGGATTTTAAGCGGAACGGATATGGAACAAATGCAAAAAAATGACCGCCCCCGGTCTTGCACACCGGAAGCGGTCAGGCGAAACAAACCCTTTTGAAGTTAATGTTTCAAACGCCTTTGAACATTATATCACATGGGGTTTAGCTTTGCCATACCCAATTTTGAAAGTTCAGGTGATATAATGCGAAATCCAAACGGGTATGGAACGGTTGCAAAGCTATCAGCCAACGCCGCCGCCCATATATTGTGAAGAAAACCATAGGTTGGAATGACAAAGGCCACCCCATCTATGACATTATCGGCTATGCTGAAACCCGTGAAGCCGGGAACATCATGCTTGCTGAATACAACCGTGATCCTTGGGATGTTGACCGGGCCAAGATCACCCTTCAACAGCTTTTTGACCTCTGGAAAGAAAAGAAGGCCCCGAAGCTGGGGGAATCCAACCGTTCTTCCCTCTGTTCAGCGTTCAAGCATTGTTCAGCGTATGTGAACAAGCCTTATAAACAACTGCGATCCTACCAAATGCAAGAAACCATTGATGGTTGTGGGAAAGGGTATAGCACCCAAGCGGCCATCAAGAACTTGTGGGGCCACCTTGACCGGTTCGCCCTTGAAATGGATATAATAAACCGGTGCTTCTCCGAACTTCTGACTTCTGATCCAATACCGCCCACCAGCCGCCTTCCGTTCACCAACGATGAAATCAAAACGGTGTGGGAACATCAGTCTGATCCTTGGGTTGATACTGTTTTGATCTTGCTATATTCCGGGTGGCGTATCTCTGAATTTTTGAACCTGAAACCTGAAGATATAGACTTGAAGGAAGGCACGATGAAGGGCGGCACCAAAACGAAAGCCGGTAAGAACCGCATTGTTCCCATCCATCCAAAGATCAGGCCATTGATTGAACGGCGGCTTGCCGAAGGTGGCCCCCGGCTGATCAGCTACAACGGAAGATTTGCAATCAAACCCAATACCGGATATTTTGGGCGGATATTATGAAGGCCCTGAAACTGAACCATACCCCGCACGAATGCCGCCACACCTTTGAAACCAAATTGGATAGCGCCGGGGCCAACCGGAAATGTATTGATTTGCTCATGGGTCATGTGTCCAAGGACACGGGAAACCGGGTCTATAATCACAAGACTTTGGACGAACTGAAGGCCACCGTGGAACTGATTCCATAGGGTTCAAACCTGTGAACATTTTAGGCCGCTGAACGCTGAACTATGCACACATTAGTAACAAGAAAACCCCGAACCCCTGAAAAATCAAGGGTTCGGGGTTCGTCTGTTTTTATTATACCACATTTGTTGTGTGTTGGACTATGATTTGAAATTATTTGGCATTTTAACCAGTTTATCAAATGACTTATTGTGCGAGTAAGAGAATTTTAATCATAATCATTCGCTTGACCAATTTGTAACACAAAATACGTTACAATTGATTTCGGCGGTAGTATGAAAAAACGATGACACTCAATCCTCCGTGTCAACCCCACTGTAAGTAGCGGTTGAGGATGTTCTGAGGCAGTTGGGCATCCTGTTGGCGACGGCAGAGCATCCGTGAACCGGGCTTCCACTCGGTTGGTGTCTATGTTGTAGCGGAAGGAAAGCAGTTTTTGAGAGTGATTATGGTCGAAATTCTGATTTCGTTTCATTTGAATAGCTCCTTTAATGATTTTGAAATTTGATTTTTGACGAGATGAGGTCTCTTTTTTCTTTCTCTTGAGTCACCTAACCGCACTACCCTGCATCCGTTGCACAGACAATGCTATCCACATCTGGGCGGTCCATCAGCTTTTGCAGGATACCAAACTGCTTTTTGGTGGACGCAGACACCAGATACTGCCACCTTTCCGGCAGGATGGGCAGATCTGCGATGCTCCACTTGACGTATTTGGCATCGTAGATATTGGGCGGAGCAAGCTCCACCAGATGACCCACGCACCAGCTTACCAGATAACCGTTGCCCTCAAGGTAGCCGTCCTGACGGTTGGTGGCACCGAGGACTTTGGCGTAGGACATGGCAACCGAGGGCTTTTCTGCTACAACTAGAATTGAAATAAGCGTTCCCTCCAATCTGTTTTCATTTGGATATGTACGGCGGCAAAATGCCGCCTTGAAATCAGATGGGTTCAGTGTCCTGCTCGTCCGGGGTTTCGTCCTCGTCCGGCACATCGGTAGGGATCTCAAAATCGCCCTTGTCCTCGGTGTAGTTTGCATCGGGGTCGAGGGCTTCTTTTTCGGCTTTTTTCTTCTGCATCTGCTGGTGATAGAAATAGAAGCCGCCACCTGCTGCCAGTGCAATCAGCACCACCACACCCAAAAAGCCGGATGCGATCTTTGTGACCTTGTTTTCCTTGGGCTGTTCCGTGCCGGATGCTGCCGCTTCTTCGGCGGCTTTTTTCGCTTCTTCCTCGGCTTTCAGCCTGTCCTGTTCCGCCTGCGCCGCTGCTTCTTTTTCAGCGGTATAAGCGTTCGCTTCTTCCTCCTCCATCAGGGAAAGAAGGTCGGCTTCGTCCACAAGGTTCATAAAGTGAACGGTCTGCTGCCCCTTGGCGTTGCGGTCAATCACCAGATAGAAAGTCGCACCCGACTTCGACACCAGCGTAATGAACTGCTGACCGCTGCCATCGGAATAGTCGGTGTGGTAATCGTCCACCAGCGTCAAGTTGCCCTCCGGGGTCAGGGCACCGGTCTCCTCATCGGTCACGGTGACTACATCTTCTTCATCGGTGGTAGAAGTCAGGACGGGCTGTTCCACTTCCTCCACAGGCTCACCGCCATAGGCAAAAGCGGGAGCCGCCATGCCAGCGCACAGTGCCACCGATACCAGCAGTGCGCCCAGTTTCTTAATCTTCATCTGCATCCTCCTTCTCGAAAGTTGCACCCACGGCAGACAGCGCAGCAGGGTTCGGGGTGGTGGTGGCAGACTGCCGCAGCAGGGCGGCGAGCTGTTCCGGCGTGACCTT
>ENA-OQAA01001052-OQAA01001052.1-human-gut-metagenome-genome-assembly--contig:-NODE-1052-length-15675-cov-1.934397_pt1 | contig 15675 bp, 21 predicted proteins | sample MGYA00242489_ERZ504515 | MGnify/ENA primary metagenome ERZ504515 (study PRJEB26092, sample SAMD00036237) | human gut metagenome | host: Homo sapiens | study: EMG produced TPA metagenomics assembly of...
GGGAAGCGCAACCGGCAGTAAAGGCTATGCGTTGCTGAACCGGCTGAAGTATAATCTTTCTTCCGATTATCATCTGCTACTTGTTCACCGGTATTATTCATATGATTATTGGACTTTGTTTGGGCGTTCCTTTGGCGAAAGCAGTATGCCGCAGAATGAGAACGGATGGTATCTGGCAGCAGAGGCCACACCTTTCGCCCGGTGGAAGTTTTTCACTTCACTGGATGTGTTTTCTTTTCCTTGGTGGAAATACCGTATAAGTAAGCCCTCAAAGGGAGTGGATGCCATGTTTCAGGTTACTTATACTCCTCGAAAGAGCCTTTCGATGTATTTTAATTATCGGTACAAACAGAAAGAAAGAGACGTGACGGGTACAAGCGGTGCAGTTATCGAACCTATCTATCACCATAAACTCCGTTATCGGCTGACCTATATGCCGGGAAGATATATCTTTCGTACTACAATAGATTATAACCACTTCCGTCAGCAGGATGGGGAAGGGTATCGCTTTGATAGACGGCAAGGTTATCAGTGTACTCAATTTTGCTCGTACACTTTCCCCTTCCCTCTGTCAGTTTCCGTGCAGGGAACCTGGTTTCATACGGACGATTACGATTCGCGTGTTTACGCCTCCGAGTGTGGATTGTTATATACTTTCTATACCCCTTCCTTCTATGGCAAAGGGTTCCGTTACTCCGCTCATCTGCGATATGATTTGAGTAAGAACTTCATGTTTCTTGCCAAATTCGGACAGACGGTTTATCAGGATAGGGAGACGATTGGTTCGGGCAATGATGAGATACCGGGAAATAGGAAAGCGGACTTGCAGATGCAACTGCGTATCAAGTTTTAGAGGAATGATTGATAGCTTTTTTATTTCTTTCTTTATCTTTGTCCGTATGATAATCCAAGGATGAACTCTGGAGTGCTAAGATTAGTAGATACTCGGAGTAGTAAATAGTAAATAGTAAATCGTCAAATAGTAAATAGTATGACTGTCATTTATCCATCCCCCATATTCGGTCCCGTTCATTCCCGCCGTCTGGGAGTATCTTTGGGAATAAATTTATTGCCGGCAGACGGCAAAGTATGCACCTTCGACTGTATTTACTGTGAATGTGGCTTCAATGCCGACCATCGTCCCAAACAGCCGTTGCTACGCGCGAAGAAGTCCGTTCGGCCCTTGAAGCCGCCTGCGGGACATGCAGCAAAACGGACCTACACCGGATGTACTGACTTTTGCCGGTAATGGAGAACCGACGGCACATCCCCGTTTCCCCGAAATCATAGAAGATACACTTGCCTTGCGCGACAAGTATTTTCCGAATGCAAAGGTGAGCGTACTGAGCAATTCTACCTTTATTCATCGTCCTGCCGTATTCGAAGCTTTGAACAAGATTGACAACAACATCCTTAAACTGGATACGGTGGATGAAGAGTATGTCCGTGTACTTGACCGTCCTACCGGACATTACTCCATCCGGGAGATTATAGAAGGGATGAAAGCGTTCAAAGGGAACTGCATTATCCAGACCATGTTTCTCAAAGGAAGTTATAAAGGACAAGATATGGATAATACATCCGATAAATTTGTTCTTCCCTGCTGGAAGCTGTCAAGGAGATTGCTCCCCGCCAAGTGATGATTTATACCATCGACCGTGAAACGCCCGACCATGATTTGCAGAAGGCCACTCATGAGGAACTGGATCGCATTGCAGAACGGATACGTGAAACGGGGTATACCGGTAAGTGTTTCTTATTAATAATATACTTATGAAATCAATAGCAATTAAAGATTTAAGCGAGAACTTCTTCGAAGTGATAGGCAAAGAGTGGATGCTGGTTACGGCAGGCAGTAAAGAACATTTCAACACCATGACTGCCAGTTGGGGAGGTATTGGCTGGCTTTGGAACAAGCCGGTGGTGTTTGTCTTTATTCGTTCCGAGCGCTATACGTATGAGTTTATGGAGGAGAACGAATATTTCACCCTTTCTTTTTTAGGAAAGGAAAACCGGAGCATTTTACAACCTTTGTGGCAGTAAATCGGGTAGGGAAGTGGATAAGGTAAAGGAAACTGGTCTGAATCCTATCGTTACCGAGCGGGGAAACATTCTCTTTGAGCAGGACCGCCTGGGATTGGAGTGCCGCAAGCTTTTCATTACCGATATGAAAGAAGAACTCTTTCTCGACCATTCCGTCTACGAGCGTTGGTATGGCGGTGACCACGGTGGATTGCACCGGGTTTATGTAGCCGAGATTGTAGATGCCTGGGTAAAGGAATAGCTCCTTTACCACAATTTCAAGTCATATTCGGCTTCCACCTTCTCTTCTATTTCATCCGGAAGGGCGGGGAAGAAGTCGATACCTGTAATACGTTCCACTTCGTCCACTGTATTGACGTAGCTGTCCAATGGATGATTGCCTGATGCATTCTTATAAATGAAGCCGATGGCTTTGGGGGGATTGCTGTCTGCACACAGAACGACCTTGAAGAATGCTTCGGGCACTGTAATTTTGTGCTTCTTACCAATGGTACGGTGACGTTGGTCATAGAGAATAGGACCGCATACAATGCATATCTTGCCTTCTTCTTGTGCCCAACGGCGGCATGACTCTTCCAGTTCTTTCCAGTCGCCACGGTTTAGATTGTGGTTCTGCGGGCAAATGTTTGTCATGTAGAAGCTCTCTTGCATGGCTTTCCAGTGCCAGCGGTTGTCACCGGCCGGACACATATGTCCGCGGTCCATGCCGGCTCCTTTGTAGTCATCGGTGGTTACTGCCTCGTGCTCAGGCAGGTCGGGGTCGGGCAGGAACTTGTCTGTACGGCTTTCACGCTCCACCAGTTTTTCGGGAATGAGTTCCCAGGCTACCCAGTTGGGTATCTTTAAATCTTTGTTGTAGGATACTGTGTAGCCTTTCCGCTGGAGAATCTGTTCGGAGACGTTCTTCAGCTTTGCCGGTATTTCAAGGCGTGTGCCTGCCGTGAGTTCTATTTTGGCAGGCGTAGAACTCTTTTGCCTGGCATCCGAAAGTATCTTTGCAACGGGTTCATAGGCAAGGCAGACCGCACATATAAACAATATAAGATAATAGACGCCTTGCGATTGTTTCTTTTTTTTTCGTGCCATGCCGGGATTAGTGTTGGATAATCATTTTGGCCCTTTCCAGTGCCACATTTATGTTCGGACAGATATTTTCTTCGCCCAACAGCTCATAGAAGCCCGATTTTTCCAGTACCTTATGTACCTTTTCATTGACACCGGAGAGCACAATGATTATTTTTTCCTTTTGGGACATCTCACAAAGGCTTGTCAAGTTGTGGATACCGGTAGAATCGATGAACGGAACTTTACGCATGCGGATGATGCGCACTTTGGGGCGGTCGCCCAGCCGCGCATGATTTCTTCGAATTTGGTGGCGATGCCGAAGAAGTAAGGACCGTTTATTTCATATACTTCCACATCCTCGGGGATTATCAGGTGCTCGTCATTGCTTGCAATGTCCGATTCTGCATTCGGGTCTATTTCATCTTTGATGACGGATATTTCGGTAGTCTCCATGACGCGGCGCATAAACAGCACGCAGGCAATCACCAGACCTACTTCAATGGCAATAGTCAGGTCGAAGATGACGGTCAGGAAGAAAGTAATCAGCAGTACCGTGACATCCGATTTAGGATTCTTCAATAATGCCTTGAACGTACGCCAACCACTCATGTTATAGGATACTATGACCAGTACACCCGCCAGGCAAGCCATTGGGATATACTGTGCCAGCGGCATGAGGAACAGTAGGATAAGCAGCAATACACTGCATGCACCATGCCTGCTACGGGAGTTTTTCCTCCGTTGTTGATGTTTGCCATGGTACGCGCGATGGCTCCGGTGGCAGGGATACCGCCAAACAGCGGGGTAGCCATGTTGGCAACACCTTGTGCTATCAGTTCCGTGTTGGAATCGTGTTTGTCGCCTATCACACCATCGGCCACGGTGGCAGACAGCAAAGATTCGATGGCACCCAGTACAGCGATTGTAATGGCTACGGGGAACAAGTTCTTTATCGCTTCCCAATCCAGGCAGGCATCACGGCATCCGGCAGTTCGGCACGGATGCTGAAACGGTCGCCGATGGTATCGATACAATCAATGCCTCCATATACTTTCATCAGCCAGACTGCCACTGTCACCACGATGATGGCAATAAGTGACCCCGGAATCTTCTTCGAGAACCGCGGTGTAATGGCAATGATGAAGATGCTGACAATACTTACAATCGTGTTCCACCAGTTACGGTATCGAAATGTCGGAAATAAATCATCCATTTTCCTACAAAGTCTCCCGGAACTTTCTCTCCTCCGAACGTCAGCCCGAAAATGTCGGCAATCTGCGTAGTGAGATGGTGACGGCAATACCGCTTGTAAAACCTACGATGATGGGATAGGGGATAAACTTAATGACAGCTCCCAGCTTGAAAACTCCCAGCAGGATGAGCAGTACGCCTGCCATCAGTGTGGCGACAATAAGCCCCGATTCACCGTATTGCTGGATGATGCCATAGATAATGACGATGAACGCACCGGTCGGTCCTCCAATCTGTACCTTGCTCCCACCCATCAGGGAGATGATGAAACCGGCTATGATAGCCGTAATGATACCTTTCTCCGGTGATACGCCGGAGGCGATACCGAATGCAATGGCAAGCGGGAGGCAACGATACCTACAATGATACCTGCCATCAGTCTGCCATGAACAGTTCTTTAGAGTAATTTTTTAAAGCCGTGTATAGCTTTGGTCTGAATCCGAACGCTTTCATTATAATCTACTTTTTTATACGTTTTTTTATACAGAATGTAATGTATATATTGCAAATTGCCTGCAAAAGTAGATAAAATAATGGATATTAGTGAACACAACTGTGATGTATTTTGTTTTCCTTATCAGATATGTGCTATTAATTATGTCTGAAATACCTCTTCGGGTTATCGGTGAAGATAGATTCTTTCTATAAGACGATAAATAAATCCGATGGGGCAGAGGTGTGATTATTCCAAACTAAATTCGTAATTTTGTGTTGTTTATAAACAGTACGAACGACATTTATACGTAATTATATTAACTAATAAAAAAAGAGACTATGGCTAAAAGTGTTAAAGGAACTCAGACTGAGAAGAATCTGCTGACTTCATTCGCTGGTGAATCACAAGCAAGAATGCGTTACACTTATTTTGCAAGTGTAGCCAAGAAAGAAGGTTACGAACAAATCGCCGCTATTTTCACAGAAACGGCTGACCAGGAAAAGGAACACGCTAAACGTATGTTCAAGTGGCTGGAAGGCGGTATGGTGGAAATCACCGCTTCTTATCCTGCAGGTGTTATCGGCACTACCCTGGAAAATCTTCAGGAAGCTGCTGCCGGCGAACACGAAGAATGGTCATTGGATTATCCTAAGTTTGCTGATATTGCAGACGAAGAAGGTTTCCCCGAAATCGCTCTTATGTACCGTAACATCGCCATTGCCGAAAAGGGACACGAAGAACGTTATCGCGCTTTTATCCAGAATATAGAGACTGCCAGCGTATTTGCCAAGGAAGGCGAAGTGGTATGGCAGTGCCGCAACTGTGGTTTCATCTACACCGGTAAGGAAGCTCCTCAGGTATGTCCGGCTTGCTTGCATCCGCAGGCTTATTTCGAAGTAAAGAAGTCAAACTATTGATGATAATTTCCTCATAGAGAGAACAAGTCCCGCAGAGCGAAAGCAAGCTCTGCGGGGCTTTTTGTTTGCTGTGACAGTCATATAGCTTGTAATTGCTGCACATTTGCTGCAGCGTCACTGCAAACAAATTGCAGTGCGACTGCAAAACTGTTGCAGTGCTGCTGCAAATCAATTGCAGTACTGCTGCAAACCGGTATGCAGTGACGCTGCAAAAAGTATGCAGTCGTTTTGCAGTGGCTGTACAGTACGACAGCAAGCTGTGTATGGCGATGCTGCAGCGGGCAGAGAAGGATTAATAGCCGGTTGTTGGAGATGTAGGGGGATTAATGGTTGCTTGGAACACTATTGAAAGTGCTTCATAACTGTTGGCAGCATCGGTTATTTCAAGCAGTTTCTCCCAGTTGGCTACCGGTTCCGTCTTGTGGTTGATGCGTTTTTCGGCTTTTATTCTTAATGTTCCGTCTTCAGTGGTGGCTTGGACAATGAAAGCGCCGCAGTCGTTTTCTACTTTTACGTTCAGTCTTTCCAGGCCTTCGGGAGAAATTCGATAACCTTCCGGCAGATTGACTGTGATGTCCCATTGGTAACAACGGGGCATCTCCCAATAAATGTCCTCCTTGCGCAGGCGTTGTTCGCCTTTCAGCTCTGGCTGTGACCCTATCAACCGACCTACGGAGAGAACAAAGTTTGTACCCGCTTTCTTTACGTATCCGTCCAGTACATAGTCCACTTGATAGACAAGTGCCGCACTGTCTGCCCGGTTTCCGATGCTGAAAAGCTGGTAGCCGAGGAGTGTTTCCAGTCCTTCTTCTGAGCCATGATAACCGATGATTTCATTGTGGTAACGCTCTTTCTCCTGCTCCCGTTCACGGCGGTAACTTTCGCGCAGGTCGGCATGGAATTTTTCTTTGGTTTCGTCGTAGATGGTGGCTGTAATACCCAGTTGGCGACGAACGGAGTTGTAAAGGTCCTCGTCCATAATGAGGTAGGGTTGGAAGTGTTCTTTCAGTGCACCGCTCATCTCTTCCCGGCGGCTGATGTGGAGAGTGGTGCGCTTATAGAAGCGTTTATGGTAGCCATATCCCGGTTGTCTTGGGGGTGGTGGAGGGAAGGGTAAGGCATGTGTTGTCTTCCAGTATGGCTTCTTCGCCTTGCAGGCTGGCAGGCACTTCACCGGGAACAGCATAGCAGGCCGGTGGAGTATAGCATTTTCCGTTGGATTCCAGATAGATAAACCAAGTGGTATTGCTGTAGTTGATGAGCTGGTCCAGAGGCTCCCGGTATCTTTGGTCGTGATTCCTGTCCGGTGGGGAATACCTGCTTTTTCCAGAAGTTCGTGCATCAGCAGGATGAAACTGGCGGGAGTATAGTCTGCACCGTTTTCCATATACCGGTAATAGCAGTATTGGTAGAGGTAGTCCATCAGTTTCTTATCGCTCCATCCTTCGGCTTGACGGGCTTTGAGGGCTTTGGATATTTCGCCTTTCCGTCCGCTGCGCAGACCGGACCAGTTGGTGCCGGGAGCTTCATGGAGGCACGTGTGTCATCTGTCATCAGTTTTGGATTGGGGTTGGCATATAGTCCCGGCTTGCGGGCGTGGGTGGCATCCAGGCATAGGGTGTCTTGCTGTTGTAGATGTACATCAGAATCATGGGCGTTTGCCGGGCACTGTTGTACCAGAAGTCGGGAATGACACGTCCGGAGTCTCCGGTATGCAAGTCGAGGATATGGTTTCCTTCGGTATCGGTGCTATGGTCGAAGTTCCTTGCTCCGTTCAGGCAACGGTAGAAAGTGCTCAGCTTGGGGTCTATCTCGCAATGGACGGAATAGGCAAGCAGAGGATAGCTGTCCATAAAGTAAAAACCGAAAGGTTCGGGGTTCTGGTTGTTCAGTATGGTGTATCGTACGAAGAACAAGTCGATGATGTCTCCGATTTCCAGTCCGGGTACGGCCAGCTTGTTCCATTTCTCTTGGATGTTGTGGCTACGTGGGTGGCCGCCTTCATCGGTTTCCATGTACTCCTGCGGGGCTGTTTCCTGAATTGTTCCGTCCGGTTTGATGATGCGCACACCCAGTATACGCTGTTGTTCATTGCGGGTGTAGCGTTCTTTTTCCTGGGAAAGGAAGCTGAACTGTGACATCTCTTCCAGTGCACTTTGGCTGTTGATGTATACCATTTGGCGGTAGATGCTGCGGCAGGTTATCTGTTGTTTGGTCAATCCCATTCCCCACCAGTCCAACTTGGTTTTCCGGGTTACCTCCAGACGGCTGTGTGCGGCAAGGATAACGGCGGGTTCGTTTCTGTATTTCTCGGGTACAGTCATATTTTTAAAGTCGGGCAGGTTCAGCGACCATACTTCATTGCGCACTTCGCTTACGAGCGCAGCATATTTGTCTTCTTCCTTTTGGGCATTTAGTCCCGAAGTGGCAAGTAACATCAGCAGCAGTAGGAAGAACGTGTTGTTTTCATGGTGATGGCGTTTTATGTTCAATTATTTGTTTAAAGGGTGCTTTGCCGGATTACTATCTGTTCGTTGCAGGCTTTTTTCCATTGTCGCAGGGCATCATTCCAAGCAGGGATAAGAGCAAGTGGAATACGTTTTCTGCGTATCTCCATCACTTTTCGGAAGTGGATATATCCTGCTCCGGCGCGGTAGGAGCAACTGAGGATGCCCTGATTCGTTTCAATGTGAAAGTCTGCAGGCAAATAAGACACGGCATATCCTTGTGGAATATCAATCGTTACCTCGCGTACAATACGGCATCTCCACGGCAGTAGGTAATCCTGCTTGCGGCGGGTGGTGTCAATGGCTGGTGGAAGAAATCTTCGTGCGGGTCTGCTTCGAGGCAGTACTCTCCATCGGCCGATTGTACGGCAGCGGTATTGTTTATCTGATTGTTTAGCAGGTCTGTCTGCTTCTCCTTGGGGGTGTCATGGTAGAGACTGAGCAGGTATTCCTTGTATTCGCCCGTACTTACGCGGGTGGCGGTGCCTTTCAGGGTAGGGGGATTGCTGTCCGTCATCAAGCGATAGTGATAATTGAGACTGTCCGTAGAGGCGGAGGCATCCTGCTGGGGAAGAGTCAGTATCAGGCAGCTGTCTCCGTTTTCTACCAGTGCTTTTCGGCCTTGTATACCTTGGGGGATGTCTTCGGGCGGTAGGTATCGGTAGGTGGCATCCAGGCAATATCTTTTCCCTTGATGGAAAAGAAGGCAGAAGGCATGGTTGATGGCAGCCAGTGTCGGTACTTCGTCGGGAGAACTGGCGATGTCGTCCGTACCGATATAGGCCATTCGGGCATCGAATCCTTGGGCTTTCAGCAATGTGCGCAGCAGGAGTGCCATTCCCTTGCAGTCGCCGTAACGTTTGCGCAGCACTTCGGCAGGCCGGTCGGGCCGATGTCCTGCCAACCCGTTTTCAAAGGCGATGTAGCGTATGTTCTGCTGTACGTAGGCATAGGTACGGTGTATCTTCTCCAGTTCATCGGTGCATCCGGCAGTAATTTCATCCGTTAGCATTTCGGCTTGGGGGAGAGTGCAGTCCACCTCGGCCAGTCCGTTCAGCCAGCGGTACATATCCTGCACATCCGCAAAGGAACCGGTTACCAGCAGATGGGGATAGAGGCAGTTGTCTGCGGGAGCAGCTTCTTCCTTTCGGGTGGCAGGTACTCCTTTTAAGGTGTAGACAAAAAGGGAATCCCCTTCCTTGTTCACGCTCTTTTCACACCGGATACCGGGACCGAAGTTCTTCTCCACCAGCCGGAAACGGGACAATGCGGCAGGAATGGTGACGGTGATACGTTTCTCGCGGATGAAGTATTCCTCCGGAAAGTAGATACGTGTAAAGTAGCGCAGGTCATGGAAGGTACGGCTGAACTGTACGGCCGCCTTTTTCCCCTGCCGGCTTAGGGAGAGGTTGAAGTAGCAGATGCGGGTATCATCGAAGAATACATTTTCCGGTGTGGCATGGCGGTGGATGGCTTTGGGGGCAAGTACTCCCTTGGCCCTGGCTTCGTCCAGGGAGATGAATTCGCCATAGAACATATGAGGTTGTACGGTAGCTCCCATTCGTGAAGCTTCATATTCGGTCTTTCGGGTGTTTTGTACGATGGGGTTGTTTCCCGGGCCTTCTTTTAAAAACATAGCTGTCTTCACAGCAGTTGATGATGATATTGTCGTCCATCGTCTGACTGTAGAGACAGCTTGAGAAAATATACAAAAAAATGAAAGAGAAATATTGTTTCCTCATGATGGAGAGGATTTATGTTTATTTCTTGGCGTGCGGATAGTCTATCGTGTAGTGCAGTCCGCGGCTTTCCTTGCGTTCCATGGCTTGCTTTGTTATCAGGTATCCTACGTTTATCATGTTGCGCAGTTCGCACAGCTCTCGGGTAGCCTTGCTCCGCTTGAAGAGTGCTTCTGTCTCCTCGTAAAGTATGTCCAGTCGGTTCCAGGCACGTGTCAACCGGGTATTGCTGCGGACAATGCCTACGTATGCCTCCATAATCTGGTTCACTTCCTTCATGCTTTGTGTGATGAGACACGTTCTTCGGTGGAAATGGTACCTTCGTCGTTCCATTCGGGAATGTCTTCGTTGAAGTCATAACGTTCCAGTACGCTCAGCGCGTGTTTGGCTGCCGCGTCGGCATAAACCACGGCTTCAATCAGTGAGTTGCTTGCCAGACGGTTGCCGCCATGCAGTCCGGTGCACGAACATTCGCCGATGGCGTACAGGCGGCGGATGCTGCTCTGTCCGTCCAAATCCACCTTGATGCCACCGCAGAGATAATGGGCGGCGGGGGCTACCGGTATGTATTCCTTTGTAATGTCTATACCGATGCTGAGGCATTTCTTGTATATGTTAGGGAAGTGCTTCTTGGTTTCTTCGGGGTCTTTGTGGGTGACGTCCAGATACACATGGTCCTCACCGCGCTGTTTCATTTCGTTGTCGATGGCACGCGCCACGATGTCACGCGGGGCCAGTGAGAGTCGCGGGTCGTACTTCTGCATGAATTCTTTTCCGTCTTTGGTACGCAGCACGCCGCCATAACCGCGCATGGCTTCGGTGATGAGGAACGAGGGGCGGTCTCCCGGATGGAAAAGGGCTGTGGGATGGAACTGGATGAATTCCATGTCTTTCACTGCTCCCTTGGCACGGTAGACCATGGCAATGCCGTCTCCCGTGGCCACCAGCGGTTGGTGGTATGGCGGTAAACGGCTTCGCAACCGCCCGTTGCCATGATGGTGACTTTGGAAAGGAAGGTATCCACCTCGCCCGTCGCTTCGTTCAGCACATAGCACCGTAGCACTTGATGCCGGGGGTGTGGCGGGTAACGATGATTCCCTGGTGATGCTGGGTAATGATTTCCACAGCGTAATGGTCGGTCAGTACGGTGATGTTGGGGTGTTGCTTCACAGCTTCAATGAGGCTGGTCTGTATCTCTGCACCCGTATTGTCCTTATGGTGGAGGATGCGGAATTCGGAGTGGCCGCCTTCTTTGTGCAGGTCAAACTCTCCGTCCTCCTTTTTGTCGAAGTTCACTCCCCATTTGATAAGCTCCTTGATTTGTTCGGGGGCATTGCGCACCACCTTCTCTACGGCTTCACGGTCGCTTATCCAGTCACCCGCAATCATGGTATCTTCGATATGCTTTTCAAAATTGTCTACGGCCAGATTGGTGACAGAGGCGATACCTCCTTGTGCAAAATAAGTGTTTGCCTCTTCCAAACCTGCCTTACAAATGAGGGCTACTGTTCCTTTATGCGCTACTTTCAGCGCAAAACTCATACCGGCAAGTCCGGAGCCGATAACGAGAAAATCGAACTTTCTTACCATAGGTTTTGTGTATTAAACGCCGCAAAGATAGTGTAAACCAAACGTAGAGCAAAATAAGCGGGCTTATTTTTATTTGTTATGTAAGGTATTGTTTCAATACTTCATCCAGGGATTTTTCTTTGGGCAATTCCATGTTCTTGCGCATGCGCGAACGGACTACGTTTACACTATTCCGGTTGATTCCCATGATAAGGCTATTTCGTCGGTACTTTGGTTCATGCAGATGAGCATGGCCAGCAATTCTTCGTTGCGGGTCAGTTGAGGATAACTTTCGCGGAGCTTGGGCAGATAAGAAGGATGTATGGTGGCAAACGACCGGCGGAATGTGTTCTCATCTTCCCTGCTGAGCAGGCTTTGCACGGTGAGCTGGCGAATGGAGTTGAGGTTATTGGTAGCCATGGCCCGTTCTATTTCTTCCGTCAGTTGTTCGTTGCGGCGGTTCAGGTCTTGCTGCCGGGTAATGAGGGTCTGTATTTCCCGTTTGTTGTTTTCTATAAGCTGGTGGTTGGCCTTCCTTCGGATGATGAAATAGGCTGTAGTGGTGATAAGTAGCAACAGTAATGTAATGGAGATGCAGATGTTGTAGAACAACTGCTGTTGCTGCCATTGCACTTGTGCCGAGAGCAGTTTGTTTTCTTTCTCTTTTTGGTTGGCATCAAACCGGATGTTGGCTGCTGCCACAGCACGTTTCTTTTCGTTATTGTCCAGAGAATCGGCAAACTGTCGGTTACGGATGTAGCAACGAGCAAAATCGTCGTTCATGCCTTTGGCCAGATAGTAATCCATTAATATCTCGTTGGCATCGCGGCCTTCCATGAACTTCATGTTGATGAGGTCTTGTGCAGCCCGGTCTATCAGGTGTATGCCGTTTTGCTCCTTCCCGGTTTGCAGTAAGGCCCGGCCTAGGTGGAGGTTGAGTTGGTATTTGGCCCATTGGGGCATCCGCACGGTATCGGGACAGATGCTAAGGGCAAGTTGCAGTGCTTTTCCAAAGAGTCGGGATAGTCCAGATAACTGTTTACCGTTTCTACTTTGTTTACGAATACGCCCTTAAAGCTGTTTTGTATCATTGACAACTTTTCTCCCAGCCTGAGGTAGTGGAATACAGAGTCCTTTTGATTCATGTTACGAAAGATCTGGGCACGGTAGCGGTACAAGTCTCCCAGTCCGAAGCTGTCTTTCAGCATGGAGTAGTATTGGGCTTTTTTGTTCATTTCCAGGGCCTGGTCGTACATACCCAGTTCGGCGTAGAGATTAGCTTGTTCTCCGTAGGCAATCACTACATTTCCAGGTGCTATGCTGTCGTTGTAAGTGGCTATGGCTTCTTGGTTAGTGGCTATAGCTTTCTCGTATTCGCCACTGAGGTGGTAATAGATGCCCAACCGTGACATTATCCGCAGCATGTTCGGGAAGTTTCCACCTTTCCGGTAGACATCTATTGCTTTTTCCAAAATTTGGATAGCTTTGGGTAGATTGTTTCCGGAGTACATGTAGACACCGCTTATGATTTCTGCCTGCCGGATAAAGTCATTGGCACTGGTACAGACCGGTAACTGGAGGTAGTCTTCTGCCAGTCGGACAGCTTCCGGGTTATTGCCATACAGTTGGTTCAGTCCGGCCTTGAAGCTCAGCAGTTCGTGTGGGCAATGTTCGCGGATGAGGGGATGGTTTCCAATGCTGTCCATATAGTCGATGCCGTCTTTGTATTGTTTGGTGTTTATGTAATTGTTCCCGCAGGCATTAAATATCTTGCGGGCATAGTAAATCAGGGTATCTGTAGTTCCGTTTTTTTCTGCCGATTCCAGGATTTCGGGCAAGGTCTGTTTGGCAAGATCCAACGTTTGTTGCGCTTTGTTTTCGAGTAGTAAGGCATTGATTTGTTGAAGGACATTGTTCCAATGCCTCACTTCGTCTTGTTCCGAAGAGGTGGAGCGGTTGGTGCAGGCTACAGCTACGAGAATCAGAAGTAAAAATGAAAGTTTTTTGGCATTCATATTTTGTGGACTGTTTGTTTTGTAAGGCAAAGATATAATTTCTTAATTTAAAATTTACAACAATAGACTTGTTTTTTGTTTCTTGTTAATTATTTGATAATAAATATAATATGAAATTGTATATCAGATTGTATATCGTATTCTTATGGTTAGGTTGTGCATATTTTGCAAATTTGTATAAAACGATTGTAAATATGTATAATGGTGAAATAAGATACAATGAAAACAAAGAAAACAGTGACACCTTTTAATATGCAGGAGATTGCCAGAGCTTTGCGCGAAATGATTTCGGAAGATTCTCCCAATGCTTCGGAGGCTTTGTTGTCCGGAACTCGTGAGGCTGTATTCCGTGAAATCTTTATTTTTCATTATCCTTCTTTTTTAGAGAAACTTTATCAGTCTATTCCGGAGGTGGATAAGGATGAAGAACTGATATGTATGCTGGTAGCTCTTGGACAGTCTGTAAAGGAGATTGCAGAACTGATTTATTTTCGCCGGAACGGGTAGAATTGTTATGTGCTTCGGTCTGCCGCAAGATGAATGTGACGGAAGTTCGAGAAATGGAGATGCTAATGAAGAAGTTGTTATCATAAAAATACGTACCTTAGCGGCAAAAATCAGATAAAATGAATCGAATCTTTCATGCGCGCATTGCTATGGGGCAGTATCTGTTTCTCATCCTGATAGGTATTCTCGCCGTCTATATGCTTTGGTACAAGTCTCCGTTCCTGGCTGCTATTTTCATGCTTTGGCTGGTGGTTATTATCGAGAAGCTGATTCATACCACCTATACCGTACGCCCGACGGGAAGTTGGTGCTGTCCTTCGGCCGTTTCTCCCGGAGTAAGGAAATTCTGATGAAAGACATCACTTCTGTGGAGCGTGCTTCTTCCATGCAGGTAGGGCGGTTTGCGGTGATGCGCTATGTGCTCGTGAAATATGGCGAGGGTAAGTGTGTAGTGCTTCTTCCCGTCAAGGAGGAGGAGTTTATCCGGTTACTGGAGGAACGGAGAGGATGAGCAATATGGTGTGCCCACGTATGCAATTCCGTTTTAATCTGTCGTTATCGCTTCCATGGTAATGTCTCCTGTGTAGCTTTCCGGAGTTGTTTGTATGAACTTTCCCTTTATCTGTCTTTCCGTAGATGCAGGTAATCTTTGAATCATAAATAAAGCTTAATTTTAGCTCTTCTGTTTGCAGTTTTTCGGATATGGCAGCGTCCATTATGTAAAAGAGAAACGAATATGAATTTGAATTGCGCCATTTTACATGCAGACCCGGAGATTGCCGGAAGGTTGGAAGAGTATATCGACAAGGTTCCTTTTCTCTCTTTGCACGGAAAGTACGGCAATCCTCTTGAAGCGCTGAAGGATTATTATGAGACAAAAGTGGAAGTTTATTTTATCGGCATCTATCCGGTGGAAGAAGGTGAAATCAACGGAATGGATTTTTGCAGGCTCTTGTCCTCGTCCACTCGTGTCATTTTCATTACAGACACCGACCGCTATGCTGCCGAATGTTTCCGTCTGGATGCGTTGGACTATCTGATGGACGGGCTCAATTTCTCCACGTTTTTCCAGTCTGTCAGCAAAGCGGCACGCTGGTTCTCTTTGCAGGATGCAGGTACGTCCGACTCCAAACACAGGCAAGGTCCGGAAGAGGTTCCAAGGTGATTTACATGCGGTGTGACAACCGCATCATGCGGCTCGACCTGGAACGGATAAACTATATAGAAGGTATGGGCGATTATGTGAAGATTTTCTGTAAAGATTCCCCTAAGCCTATCTTGAGCCTATGCAGTATGAAGTACATGGAGGAAAAACTTCCGGCGAACGAATTTATCCGCGTGCACCGTTCTTTTATTGTCCGCATGGACTGCATCAGCGCCATCGGGCGCAGCACATTGCTCATCGAGCAGAAGGATGTCCCCATTGGCGATGCTTACCGCGAAAGGGTGAAAGGGTATGTGTCCAGGCTGGCAGTGTTGTAATACCCTGTTTTCAGATACTATATACTTTGTTTGTTGGATCTATAGTTCCAGCGTGCTGCATCTATATATGACGCGTTGCATATATAGATCCAACAAATGATAATCCAATTCGGTGATTAAAATTCCGGTTGTAAAATTCCGTGG
>ENA-OQAA01001053-OQAA01001053.1-human-gut-metagenome-genome-assembly--contig:-NODE-1053-length-15667-cov-2.794337_pt1 | contig 15667 bp, 28 predicted proteins | sample MGYA00242489_ERZ504515 | MGnify/ENA primary metagenome ERZ504515 (study PRJEB26092, sample SAMD00036237) | human gut metagenome | host: Homo sapiens | study: EMG produced TPA metagenomics assembly of...
TGCCGGGCCAGCAGCTCCACCAGCTGAGGCACATTCAGCAGATGCTCCTCGTCGGTCTGCTGCTCAAAGATATGCAGCAGCGCCAACAGTTTGGATTTTTGTCCCTCCTGCTTGGGCATGGGCGCCTCCTTTACGGTCACGAGTCCTTTTTGTCGAATGCGGCGCGGCGCTGGGTGGACAGACGGAACATCTCTTCCAGCTTGTCCCGGTCGTCGGCCACGAGGGCGTCCCGCAGCTGGTCCAGAGCGGAATCGAACTGGTCGATCTCGGCGATGAGGTTCTCCTTGTTCCAGAGGAACAGCTCCGCCCACATCTTCTCGTTGATGCGGGCGATGCGGGTCAGATCGCGGAAGGAGTCGCCCGTGTACTCGCAGAGAGAAGAGTTGTCGTTGGCGCACATGAGGCTGACGGCGATGGCGTGGCAGAGCTGGCTGACGTAGCCGATCATCTTGTCGTGCTCCTGCACCGTCAGGGTGCAGATGTGGCGGAATCCCAGCACTCGGCCAGCTCTTTCGCCCACTGGACGGCCTCGGGGGTGTTCTTCTCGGTGGGGGTGATGATGAAGTTGGCCGGGGCAAAGCTGACCTCGGCGGCGTGCTCGACGCTGGAAGTCTCACGGCCTGCCATCGGGTGGCTGGCGATGAACTCCACACCCTCCGGACACATGGCCTGCACCGGCTCCACAAGGCCGGTCTTGACGCCGGAGACGTCGGTAAAGATGCAGCCGGGCTTGATGAGATGGCCGTAGGTCTTGAACCAGTCGATGAGGCCGTGGGGTAGAGGCCGAAGATGATGTGGTCGGCCTGCGAGACGAGGTCCTCGAAATCGTGGGTCTTGCCGCTGGCGATATAGCCGTGGTCGAGAGCGTACTGTAAGTGGCCCTCGCTGCGGTTGATGCCGTCCACATGGAACCCGGCTTTGGAAAGCTCGAGGGCGTATTTGCCGCCCAGCAGTCCGAGGCCCACGATAAGATAACGCTTTGTTTTATCCAGCATATTCTACCTCCGCGCCTAACGGCTTGATGGCTTCAAAGAAATGGGGCCAGCTCTTCTGCACGGCCTCGGCGTCGTCGATGGAAAGTTCCAGCCCGGCAGCCAGCGCCAGCACCGCAAGGCTCATCACCACACGGTGGTCGTTGTGGCCGTGAAGCGGCGCGGCGGGGGCGTGGAGGCTGTCTGCACAGCCGTGGATGGTGATGGTGCCGCCCTCGCTCTCGAGGACGCCGCCGCAGGCCCGCAGTTCGGCTTCCATGGCTGCAATGCGGTCGCTCTCCTTTATCCGGAGACGTTCCGCGTTGCGGATGGTGGTGGTCCCTTCGCAAAGCAGGCCCAGGACCATCAGCACGGGGCCGAGGTCGGGGCAGTCGGCAAGGTCAATGTCCACACCGTGGAGAGGTGTTTCCTCGAACACGATCCCTGCATCGGTGGTGCGGAAGCTTGCACCACAGCGGCGCAGAATGTCGAGGATCGCGGCATCGCCTGCAGGGTGTCGGCGGATAATCCTTTGAGGGTCACGCCGCCCTGCACCGCTCCCAGCACCGCCGGGAATGCCGCCTGGCTGTAATCGCCCTCCACGGTGTAATCGCAAGGCCGGTATTTCTGCCCGCCCGGGATGAAGAGGGTGTTTTCGTCCTGCCAGCGGCTCTCGACGCCGAAACGGCGCTGGGCTGCCCGGGTCATCTCGATATAACTGCGGCTCTCTACCGGCGGGATAAGGTGGAGGGTGCTGTCGCCTGCCAGCAGCGGCAGGGCGAACAGCAGCCCACTGATGAACTGACTGGACACATTGCCCGCCAGCTCATACTCGCCGCTTTTCAGAGTTCCTTCGACGGCCAGGCCCGCCGAAGACTGTTCAAATCGGAGAGACTGCTCCTGATACAACTTCTCGTATACCGTCTGAGGGCGCTCCATCAGCCGTCCGCGGCCAACAAAGGTCACTTTCTGCCCGGTGAGGCTGGCAATGGGGATGAGAAAGCGCAGGGTGCTTCCACTCTCACAGCAGTCCACCGGAGCGCTGACGGGCAGAAAGCTCCCCAGACCCTCCACGACGGCACGATCCGCACCGGTGCGCACTTTGGCGCAGAGCTGCCCGGCGGCGGAGAGGGTGGCAGAAATATCCTTGCTGAATTCAAGGTTTTCGATGTGGGAAGCACCCTCGGCCAGCGCCGAGCAGAGCACCGCACGGTGCGCCATGCTCTTGCTGGGCGGCGCGGTGATGGTGCCGCCGATGCCGCCGGGGGCGCGTTTTATCGTAGCATTCATATCACATATCCCGGCCCGATAGCCCATGCGACCTGACGGCACTTTGCCATAGCCTGCGCAAAGGCGTCGGGGGTCAGGCACTGTGCGCCGTCGCTCCATGCGTGGCGGGGGTCGTAGTGGACTTCCACCTCAAGGCCGTCGGCACCGGCGGCGACAGCGGCGATCATCATGGGCTCACAAGGTTTGCCTTGCCGGTGGCGTGGCTGGGGTCCACGATGACGGGCAGATGGGTCTTCTCGTGGATGATAGGCACAGCGGAGAGGTCGAGGGTGTTGCGGGTGTACTTCTCGAAGGTGCGGATGCCGCGCTCACAGAGGATGACCTGCTCATTGCCGCCGGCCATGATGTACTCAGCGCTCATGATCCACTCTTCGATGGTGTTGCAGAGGCCGCGCTTGAGCAGAACGGGCTTGTGCATCTTGCCCACAGCCTTGAGCAGCTGGAAGTTCTGCATATTGCGGGCGCCGATCTGCACCACGTCCACATATTCCTCGAACTCGGGGATGCGTTCCTCGCTCATCAGCTCGGAGACGATGGGCATACCGGTGGCCTCGCGGGCCTTTACCATGTCAAGGATGCCCTCGGTCTCGAGGCCCTGGAAGGAGTAGGGAGAGGTGCGGGGCTTGTAAGCGCCGCCGCGGAAGAGGGTCGCACCGCCGGCCTTGACGCCCTGTGCGATGCGGAGAGCCTGCTCTTCGCTCTCGATGCTGCAGGGGCCGGCCATGACAGCGATCTTCTCCTTGCCGCCGATCTTCACGCCGCCGCAGTCGATGACGGAATCTGCCGGGTGGAAGAGGCGGTTGGCACGCTTATAGGGGGCGGAAACACGGGTCACGTTGTCGATCCAGGGGTTGGCGAGGACATCGCGCTCGTCGATCTTGGTGGTATCGCCCACGAGGCCGAAGACATTGTAGTCCTTGCCGGTGATGAGGGTGACGTCGAGGCCCTGCTTTTCGAAGCGGTCAACGATTTTCTCGAGTTCTTCCTTCGGGGTCCCCTTTTTGGTGGAGATGATCATAAAATTTTTCCTTTCTATCCTTCTTTTCCACGCCCTCTTTGTTCCGCTTTCCAGCAGAAGAGAGTCGATCTCTTACATCACTAAATGGGTGTGCGCACTGCCGTCCAGCCGCAGCAGCTGGGCCAGATAGGCGGCAGCGTGGAGATAGCCGCTGATGCCCTCACCGATGAAGTGGCCCTGACAGCCGAACGAGACGATGTCCGTCTTGCGGAAGGGCTCGTGCTCGTCGGGCTCGCTGAGCAGCACTTCCACGGCAGGCACACCGCAGAGGCGCAGCGCGTCGAGGATGGCGACGCTGTAGTGGGCGTAGCGCCGGGATTCAGGATGATGCCGTCGGCCCGGCCTGCGGCAGACTGGATCTCGTCGATGAGGTCGCCCTCGTGGTTGGACTGGAAAAATTCCACTTCCATGCCCATTTGGGTGCAGCACAGCTCGAGGTAATCCAGCAGGCCGTTGTAATCCAGCTGACCGGCCACACCCGGCTCGGTGAAGTGCATCATGTTGAGGTTGGGGCCGTTAATGACTAAAAATTTCATCCAGTGCCTCCATTGCGGCGGTCACAGCGTCCTCCACCGTGCCGCTGTTCGGGATAACGGCGTCTGCCGCCGCGAGATACAGGGGGCGGCGCTCCGCCTCCATCTTTTTCAGCGCCTCGGTGCTGGACGAGAGCGGACGTCCGCCGCCCACCGTCAGCGCATCCAGGGGCCGGTCGAGGAAGAGCACGACGCCGTTCTGATGCAGCGCCCGCAGATTCTCGCCCCGCTTGATGATGCCGCCGCCGCAGGAGAGCAGCTGTCGGCCCTCTTTGGCAAAGCGGGCGGTCTGGGCGGATTCCTTCGCACGGAAGCCGTCCTCGCCCTCGGCGGCGAAGATGTCGGGGATGCTGCGGCCGTCGGCCTTGACGATCTCCTCGTCGAGGTCGATGAACTTTTTGCCCAGCTTTTCGGCCAATGCACGGCCCACCGTGGATTTTCCGCTGGAGGGCATTCCGATGAGGGCCACGTTGAGCATATCGCGGCGGAGTGCGGCAGTGATGCGGCCGATCTCCCCTGCCGCGTCGTCGAACTTCCGGCTGAGGAAGTATTCGGCGGCATACACGGCCTGCGCCACCAGCATCTCGAGGCCGCCCACAGCCACCGGGACCCCGGCCTCTTCGGCCCGGAGGATGAGTTCTGTCTTATCGGGGTTGTACACCACGTCCAGCACAGCTTCCAGCCCGGGCATTTTTGCCACGTCCAGACTGCACACGCCCACGTTGGGGTACATTCCGGCGGGGGTGGTGTTGATGACGATCTGTGCGCCGCTGGCAACAGCTTCTTCATAGGAGAGCTGGCCTTTGGCGGCGTCGGGCGTCCGGCTGACGGTGAGCACTCTGGCCGCACCCTTGTCGCGGGCGACAGCGCTGGTGGTGTTGTGGGTGCCGCCGGTACCGAGGATGAGGACGGTCCTGCCCGCAAAATCGACGCCGTGGGCGTCGCACAGGTGGGCAAAGCCGAGATGATCGGTGTTGTAGCCGTAGAGCAGGCCGTTCTTGTTGACCACGGTGTTCACCGCGCCGATGGCCTTAGCACGGGGGTCGATGTAGGTGCAGTATTCCATCACCAGCGCTTATAGGGGATGGTGACATTGATGGCCTTGAACTGCCGCCTGGTCAGGAAAGCCCGGGCTTCCTCTTCGGTGGGAAGCGGGCAGAGGTCGTAGCGATAGCCGCAGAGCATCTCATGGATGATCTTCGAGTAGGAATGGCCCAGTTTCGAGCCGATGAGTCCGTATTCCATCACAGTCCCTCCCTGCGGTAGCTGGTGGGCCGCTCCATCCATGCGGTGCCATAGCGGGCGGTCATCAAATCGCCCACAGCCAGCGCGGCGGCGCAGGTCTGGACGATGGCGGCTCTCGGCACGATGCAGGGTCATGACGGCCCTGAATGGAGAGGGGCGCATCCTGCTTTGCAATGTAATCCACCGTCTCCTGCTCTTTGTAGATGCTGGGCGTCGGCTTGACAGCGGTGCGGAAAACGACAGGCATTCCGTTGGTGATGCCGCCGTTGATGCCCGCGTTGTGGTTGGTGGCCGTGACCACCGAATCGCCCTTCATGCGGAAGGCATCGTTGGCCTCAGAGCCTTTCAGGTCGCGAAGCCGAAGCCGGTGCCGAACTCAATGCCCTTCACGGCAGGCACCGAAAACGCCATGTGGGAAATAAGGCTCTCCACGCTGTCAAAATACGGCTCGCCCACACCGGCGGGCAGGCCGAGAATGGCTGTTTCAAGGATGCCGCCCACGCTGTCGCCCTCCGAACCGGCGGCACGGATGGCCGTTTTCATCGGCTCTTCGACGGAAGCATCCAGCAGGGCGAAGCCTCGTCCCTGCTTTCCAGCACGCTCACCTGAGCGGCCAGTGCGGCGGCATCGTCCAGCGCAAAGGGCGTATCGGAAATGCCGGCACAGCGGGCGATGTGGGTGGTGATGTCGATGCCGGCGCGGTTCAGCGCACCCAGCACGATGGCACCGCATGCCACCAGTGCGGCAGTGATGCGGCCCGAAAAGTGTCCACCGCCCCGGGCGTCCTGAAAGCCGTGGTATTTGGCGTAGGCGGTATAGTCCGCGTGGCCGGGGCGGAGAAGGTCAGCCGTCTTGGCGTAGTCGCCGCTGCGGGTGTTCTGGTTCTCGATCATCAGCGATGGCCGTGCCGGTGGTGTGACCGTTCATGACGCCGGAGAGCAGCTGTACGTTATCGGCCTCCACGCGGGGCGTCGAAAGCCCGTCGCCCCGGGCGCGGCGCTTATCCATGCAGGCGGCAATGAATTCCTCATCCACCGGCACACCAGCGGCCATGCCGTCCAGCACACCGCCGATGGCCCTGCCGTGCTCTCGCCGAAGATGGTCAGCGCCAATGCGCTGCCAAAGGTATTTTTCATGGCTTTAGTCCTCCATGCCCAGCAGGGGGCGCAGACCTCCACCGGGATGGTCTCCGCGCGCCAGCAGCCCAGACCCGGCACCTTGATGACGGTGATCTGGCCGCCCTGTGCCTTTTTGTCGTGGAGCATCTCGGCGTAGACCTTGTCCTTGTTGTAGGCGGTACGCAGGGGCAGGCCCAGACGGCGGTAGACCGCACGGACGCGCTTCTGCAGTGCCTTGGACTCGATCATCGGCAGCATCCCCAGAGCCACGCACTCGCCATGGTAGAGGCCCACGGTGCGGCGCCCCTTGACGCCCTTGACGGCCTCAATGCCGTGGCCGATGGTGTGGCCGAAATTGAGGGCCTTGCGCATTCCATGCTCCGTCTCGTCCTGCTCGACGATGCTCTTTTTGAAACGGAGGCTGCGGTAAATAATTTCGCCGATCTGCTCGTCGATGTCGCCCTTTTCAAAGATGGCGAACAGTTCCGGGTCGCCAGCAGGCTGGCCTTCACCGACTCGGCCAGACCGTTGATGTACTGGCGGCGGGGCAGGGTGGCGAGGGTGCTGGGGTCTACGATGACCAGCCTGGGCTGCCAGAAGGAACCGACGATGTTCTTCGTCTCCCCCAGATCCACAGCGGTCTTGCCGCCGATGGAGGAATCGATCATCGAGAGGGTGGTGGTGGGGCAGTTGATGAAGTCGATGCCGCGCATATAGATGGAAGCGGCAAAACCCGCCAGATCGCCCACGACGCCGCCGCCGACGGCGATGACGAGGTCGCCGCGGCCCATGTTGAACTCGAGCATCTGGCGCAGGACGCTTTCCAGAATTTTCATGCTCTTGCTGGCCTCGCCCTGCGGGACAGTAATGATTTTTGCGTCGCGGCACTGGTCGGCCACACGCTGTGCGTACTCGGCGGGAACGCCTGCGTCCGTCACCACCGCCACCCGGCGGTCGAGGCGGGCAACTGGTACAGATTTTCCAGTGCGCCGTTTTTCAGGATGATGTCATAGCTGCGCTCACCCAGATTCATGGTGAGCTTGGTGCCGATAAATCCACTCATTTTGTATACACTCCTAACAGCCGCACCGTGCGGCAGGTATGGTCCAGCTCACGCAGCAGCGCGGCGGTCTCGTCGGCGGAGGGGTCGCCCACCAGCTCGACGTAAAAATAATAATCAAAGGGGACATGGGGCAGCGGACGGCTCTTGATGGACTCCATGTCGTAGCCGAAGCGGCCGATGACCTGGATGACCTCAGCCAGCTTGCCGGGTTTGTTGTCCAGTGTGAACAGCAGCGAGAAGCGGTTGCCCACGGTGGGCTTTTCGCGGCTGAGGACGATGAAGCGGGTGGTGTTGTCGCCGTCGGTGTTGATGCTGGGGACGAGGACTTCCAGCCCGTAGAGGGCGGCTGTCTCGGCGCTGGCGATGGCGGCTTTGGACGGGTCGCCCGACTCGGCCACGAACTTTGCGGCCATGGCCGTGTTGGGCATGGCCGTGGCGGGCAGACGGAACTGCTTTAAGAACGTCTCACTCTGGGCGATGGCCTGCTGGTGGCTGTAAACGTGCCTGAGCTGGGCCAGCTGGGTGCCGGGCAGGACGAGCAGGTTCTGGGAGATGGGCAGGTCGTAGACGTCCACCACCCACAGCTCGGGGTGGTTGTAGCACAAGTCGAGGACGGCGGAGACATCGCCTGCGTGGCTGTTTTCAAACGGCACAACGCCGTGGGCGGTGTCGCCCCGGCTGACGGCATCGAACACCTCGTCCCACGTCGGGCAGCTGACGGCCTCCGCGTGGGGGAAGAGCGCCCCGCAGCGCGATGTGGGCGAAAGCGCCTTCCACGCCCTGATAGGCGGCGCGGTTCCGGCCCAGCACCTCAGCTTCGTACTGCTTGGCGACATCCATCATGTTCTGGACATGGTCTTTATAGTAAGGCCGGAGGCAGCGTTCCGGATGCGGGCCGCAGCCTTTTTCCAGCACCACCGCCTCCCGCGCGGCGTCAAAAATCGGCAGGCCGTGGGCCTGTTTGTATTGGGCGACGCTGAGCACAGCGGCCATCCGCCGCTCAAACAGGGCGGCCAGCTGCGCGTCCACCGCGTCGATCTCGGCGCGGGCTTGTTCCAGTGTGTCCATCTTTCCACATCCTTTGGGTAAAATTTCAGTTCTTACAGCGATGATACTTAGTAAGTATACCATAACCCGGATGAGGAAACAACAAGCCCGGCTCTCTTTGAGGGTAGATAATATTTCAAATCCGGGGCCGTCAACGCGAAGAGATTGCAACCAAAACGCCCCCTCCGGCAATGACGGAGAGGGCGTTCTTGCTTATTTGCGCAGGTCTTCCCTGCTGCGGGGGGTGCCGAACACCCGGCCATAGGGGTTGTCGAGGTCGGCAGCCTTCAGAGATGCAGTTTTTTCGGCAGGCTTTTCAGGGATGCTGAGATGCTTTGCCTTCCCCCTGGAGAGAACACGGTACCGCATGGCTCAGCCCTCCGGGCTGCCGTGGAGACAGCGCCTTCGGTCAGCTTCTGCCAGAATTCTTCGCCTCCTGCGAGGTTATCCGCAGTGCCGCTGTTCCACGCGCCCCGCATTCCCACATAGAACTGGGACATATACTCCTGACTGGAACCACTCCTGCTCTGGGTGGTGTCGGGGCCGTAATCACCGAGGTCGAGGCCAGCCAGGACCGGGCAGTCGTCCCACTTGTACACCATGTTCCACCAGTCCTCGTCGCTGTCGGCGGCGGGCAGAGTGCCGTCGAGATACCGCAGCGAGCCGGTGCTTTCTTCAAAGCCCGCCGGGTCCCAGAGCAGAAAAACAGAGCTGAGGCCGCCTGTACGTCGGCGGCCAGCTTGGTGGTGCCGGCCATGGTCAGATAGGCGGCGCTCTCGGTCTGGGTCTCTGTGTCGGAGTAGTCGAGGGTGTAGACGTTGAGGGTCACGACCACCTTGCCGTCGCCGTTGCGGTCTTCGCCGCAGGCGGCCAGTGCATCCTGCAAAGCGTTCACGGTGTCCTCGGGCAGATAGTAGGGGGCCACCACGGCCACGTTATGATCGGGCTTGGTGACAAAGAAATACTGTCCGATGAAGTTGTAGGCCACAAAGGCCGCGGCGATGCCGATGATGATGACCCATTTCAGGTTATAGTCCCACCAGTTGGCCCAGCGCTCCTTGCGGGTGTACTGTTTTTCCTTGCGAGGGGCAATGTCTTTCGGGTCGATGTCGCGCTCGTAACGGTAGCTTGCCATGAGGCAGTGTCCTCCAAAAAAGTTATAACTCTGCCAGAATGGTCTGGCGGACGGCATCGGGCAGCTGCTTCTGCTCGGCCCGGCTCATGCCTGCCGTCCGGATGGGCGGCAGCACCCGGACGTGTACCGTTCCGGGGGTGGCACGGTTGCCGTGGGCCTCGAACAGGCCCCGTGCGCCGGAGATGGCCACCGGCACCACCGGCGCGCCGGTCTTGACCGCAATGCGGAAGGCACCGGCCTTGAACTCACTGGCGCCGCCCTCTTCGCCCTTGTAGCGGGTGCCTTCCGGGAAGATGATGAAGCTCCGGCCGCTCTCCACGATGGCGGTGGCGTCGTTCAACGCGCGCACCGAGGCGCGGACATCGTCGCGCTGGACGAAAACGCAGCCCAGCAGCTTCATCCAGCGGTTGAGCAGAGGAATTTTTCCCAGCTCTTCCTTGGCGAGGATGCCGTAGGCTCATCGAGGCCGGCCAGCAGCAGCGGGATGTCATAATAGCTGCGGTGGTTCGCCACAAAGACGCAGGGGCCATCCTTCGGGATGTTGTCCAGTCCCTCGATGCTGAGCCGGACGCCGGTGACGTTCAGGATGCCTTTGCTCCAATGGGGGATGTGCTTTTTTACCAGCTGGCGCACCGTCTCGGTGTCGCCTGCGGCCAGCGCACGCTCGGCTTTGCACAGCACACTGTAATGGACGATCATGTACCCGAACAGATAAACGAATAACGCAATGGTGCGGAAAATGCTCACAGAGCGATACCTCCTTCTGGCTCAAAAAGCCGTCCCTATTGTATCACACTCCGCCCCAAAAAGGGAGAGGAAATACTTTTTTTACATTTAGAGGGCTTTGCGGCTTGCAAAATCCACAAAATCCGGGTATATTTATAATCAGAAAGCCAGCACAATGGCGCTTCCTGCCAAAACCGCGCTGTGCAATGTAAGCCGTCTTTCGGGACGGCGAGAGAGGATAACCATACAACATGAGTCTGTTTCCTTCTGCAAACGATTTCAAGTCCGGGCCGGGCGTCGAAAAGGACGCCCCCCGCAAGACCGGCGTAGGCCGCTTCTTCGAGCTGGTGGGCCGGGATATGAGCGGGATGTTCCTTGCAAACCTGCTCACCTGTCTGGGTTTTCTGCCCGTCATCTGTCTGGTGTACATCGGCTTTCTGATGAACAGCCTGCCCGTCATGGTGCTCAGCGCCGCCGTGGGCGGCATCCTGGCCGGGCCGGTGCTGGCGGGCATGTACGACACCGTCCTGCGCGCTCTGCGCGACGAGGCCGGTTACTGGTGGACCACCTACCGCAAGGCCTTCAAGCAAAACTTCAAAGCCAGCATCCTGCCGGGCGTGCTCTACTGCGTCGTGGTCACGGTGCAGATCTTCCTCGTGTACTTCTGCTTCAACCTGCTCTACCACGGCACCAACGTCGGCGTAGGCATGTGGGTGGCCACGGTGCTCAACCTCGTCATCTTCCACATGCTGTTCTCCTACATGTGGCCCCAGGTGGTCCTGCTGGACCAGCCTTTCGGCCAGACGCTCAAGAACAGCGTCAACTGCATGATCGCTTTCCTGCCCCACGCACTGGCCGCGTCCCTCGTGACGGTACTGTTCTGGGGCCTCGTCATCCTCTGTATGCCGCTGGGCCTGCTGCTCATGCTGGTGTTCGGCTTCTGGTTCCAGGTGGAGATCACCAGCCAGATCGTCTACGGCGACCTCGACCGGGTGTTCCACATCGAGGAGAACATCCGCAAGCTCCACGACGCCGAGTATGAAGCGAGATGGCCGAGGAGCGCAGCGACGACGAGAAATAAACGACACACCGACGCGGAAAGGGGATGCGTGCAATGGAACAGCGGAACAATCTGGTGCTGCAGGGCACGGAGACATTTTCCCGCGGACAGCTCGATAATGTAGCGCTGGACAACGGCAGCGTCGTGCTGGACAGCGTGGCCGGGCGGTACCTGCAATACGGCAGCTACACGACGCCTGAGTTCGCCATGCCGGCCTTCTGCAACCTGAACGTCAGCTGGAACGCCCACGCGCCCCAGAACACGATGGTGGAGGTGCGCTGCCGCGTCTATGCAGGCGGCAGCTGGACGGGCTGGATGAGCTTTGGCAAGTGGGCGCCGGATTACCCCCGGGCCAGCATCAGCACCCACAGCGACGACGGCTCATCTTCCTGATGGGCGACACCGTGACGGTGGCGCTGCCCGGCGGCGGCACCGGCGTCCAGCTTCAGGTCAACCTTTCGACCAACGACGACAAAGTCACCCCGGCGCTCCGGCTGCTGGCGGCGGCGGTCCGCCCCCTTGCGTGGGATAAGCAGAGCGGCCACCCCATCAACCGCCGCCTGTACTTACCGGAATACTGCCTCTCGGCCCATGACCCCAGCTTTGGCCGGGACATGGACCTGCCGCTGGTGATGGCGGCCCTGATGAACCGCTGGGGCGAGGACATCCTGCCCGAAGAGGTGGCCTACGTCATGGAGGACAAGACCACCGGCAGCACCAGCAACGGCGCTTTCGCCGCCGCGGCAGCGGGCTGCTGCGGTTTTCCCTGCTGGCAGGCGTGGATGGACCTGCAGGACCTGCGGGAGCAGATACACGACGGCTGTTCTGTGGCCGTGCGCATCGAGCGCCGCATCCGGGGCCAGCGGGACCCCATCGGGGTCTGGATGGGTCTGCGGGCTTCGGCCACGACGACGCGGTCCTCGCCGATTATGTCCTGCTCAACGACCCCACCGCCGACAGCGACGGGGCCGTGAACTGCACGATGGCGGTGACGGATTTTGCCGCTACTTCACCGGGCGGGCCATCGCTCTCCGCCCCAAGCCCCGGGACACCGAGGCAACCGCCCCCGGCGGGTCTCCTGCGACTTTGTGTACAGTGCCGAGGATGACTGCTGGTATCTGGCTCAGAAAGGCCAGCGGCAGCTGCTCCCGGCCGAATTTTCCGGCTGGGCGGCCTGCAGCCCCCACGACGGAGTAGCCCACGCCACCACAGCCCACCGCACCTTCCGGCGGATGGAGCGGACACGGACCGGCGGCTTCCGCTTCCCGCCCGAGCAGACCGCCGCAGGCGGGCGGTGCAGCGTTTACATCGTGGACCATACCGGCACCATGCAGTTTGCAGAGGTGCGCCTGCCTGCGCCTCCGCCGCCACTATTGGAAGCAAACCAAAGCACCGAGCCTTCTGTCTCCTGAGAGGCAGCACAGCCAAGAGCTTTTTGGGATAAATCATCAACATGGGAGGAACATATTATGGCAAAGACGATCATCACTTTGGGCCGTGAGTACTGCACCGGCGGACGCTACATCGCCAAGGACGTGGCACGCGCACTGGGCATCAAGCTTTACGACAAGGAACTGATCACGATGGCCGCCAAGAATTCCGGACTGTCCGAGGAGGCCGTGGCCGCCAGCGAGAAGCGGCACACCCACAGCCTGCTGTACAGCCTGTATACGATGGGCAATGACCTTCCGCTGGGCGACCAGGTCTTCATCCTGCAGAGCCGCATCATCAAGCAGCTGGCCGACGAAGGCCCCTGCGTCATCGTGGGCCGCTGCGGCGACTATGTCCTGCGCGACCGCAAGGACGTGCTGCGCATCTTTGTCTACGCCCCCAAGGAGTGGCGTCTGGCTTACGGCAAGGAGAACAATATGCTGCAGGCCAAGGACGAAAAGGGCATCAAGGACGAGATCGACAAGACCGACCGCAACCGTGCCGCCTACTACAACTACTACACCCAGAACCGCTGGGGCGATGCCCACAACTATGACCTCGCCATCAACGCCGCACTGGGCCATGACGCCTGTGTGCAGATGATCCTTGCCGCCGCAGAGGCCAAGGAGAAAGCCATGGAGGCTGATGCCCGCCGCCCCGGAGGGGCAAAATAAATAATGATGCTGCGTGGGTGGGGTGCTTTTGCGCTCTGCCCACGTTTGCGGCATAGAAGAACTCTGCATCCTCAAGTTATCAACATCAAAAGGAGAAATCGTGGAAAACAAGCAGCCCTTATCCTCTCCCGCCGGTGAGCGGGAAAACATCATGGGTACCATGGACATCAACCCTCTGCTCATCAAGCTCAGCGTGCCGATGATGGTATCCATGCTGGTGCAGGCCCTCTACAACGTGGTGGACTCGATCTTCGTGTCCCACGTCAGCGAGAGCGCCCTGACCGCCGTTTCGCTGGCGTTCTCTTTGCAGAACGTCATGATCGCCGTGGGCGTCGGCACCGGTGTGGGCGTCAATGCCCTGCTGTCCAAGAGCCTCGGCGAAAAGAACCAGGAACGGGCCAATCAGACCGCCGAGAACGGCATCTTCCTGTCCCTGTGCAGCTACGCCGTCTTCCTCGTCATCGGCCTCACCTGTATGAAACCCTACTTCTACGCACAGACTTCGGACATGGACATCGCCCGGCAGGGCATCCAGTATCTGCAGCTCTGCTGCGTGCTCAGCCTCGGCCTCTTTACCCAGACCATGGGCGAGAAGCTGCTGGCCGCCACCGGCCGCACCCATCTGAGCATGATAAGCCAGCTGGTGGGCGCTGTCGTGAACATCGTTCTCGACCCCATCTTCATCTTCGGCTACTGCGGCGAGGCCCTGTCCGGCACCATCGGCGCTGCCGCGGCCACCGTCATCGGCCAGTTCTGCGGCGCGGGCATGACGCTGTACTTTAATCTCAATAAGAACCCCGACATCCAGATCAGCTTCCGGGGCTTCCGGCCCAGCGCAAAGGCCATCGGCCGCATCTACACCGTCGGCCTGCCCAGCATCGCCATGCAGTGCGTGGGCAGCGTGATGACCTTCTTCATGAATCAGATCTTGATGGCCTTCTCGGCCACGGCTGTCGCCGTCTTCGGCGTCTACTTCAAGCTGCAGAGCTTCGTGTTCATGCCCATCTTCGGCATGAACAACGGCATGGTCCCCATCATCAGCTACAACTACGGCGCACGGAAGCCGGAGCGGGTCAAAAAGACCATCCGCCTCGCAGTCTTCTACGCCGAGTGCATCATGCTGGTGGGCTTCTGCATCTTCCAGTTCCTGCCGGATAAGCTGCTGGGCCTCTTTGCCGCCAGCGACGCCATGCTGGCCATCGGCGTCCCGGCGCTGCGCATCATCTGCCCCCACTTCCTGCTGGCGGGTGCCGGCATCGTGCTGAGCTCGGTGTTCCAGGCGCTGGGCAACGGCGTGTTCAGCCTGACCGTCTCCATCTGCCGTCAGCTGGTGGTGCTCATCCCCGCTGCATGGCTGCTGAGCCGCACCGGCGAGGTGAACATGGTCTGGTGGGCCTTCATCATCGCGGAGGTGGTCAGCCTTGCGCTGAGCCTCGTTTTCATGGCCCGCATCAACCGTACCGTCATCGTCCCGCTCTCCGAAAAGCAGGACGCGGCCGTATAACCTGAAAGGAACGTGAACTCTATGGCAAAAAAGCTGAAGTGGAACCTTATCCTCATGAGCCTGCTCTATCTGGCGCTGGGCATCTTCCTGCTGATGGTGCCCGGCACGGCTCTCAATGTGGTCTGCTACGCGCTGGGCGGCGTGGTGCTGGCCTGCGCGGCAGTGCAGCTGGTGCGGTATTTTGTCGTAGAGCGCGGCGTGTTCCAGAGCCAGCTCACTCTCATCTCGGGGCTGGTCTGTCTGGCGCTGGGCGCATTCCTCATCATCCGCAGCGATGTGGTGGTGCGGGTGCTGCCCATCGTGTTCGGCCTGTTCGTCATCTTTGACAGTCTGGGCCGCATCCAGAACGCTCTCGAGCTGCGCCGGTGCGAGTATCCGAGCTGGAAGATCTTTCTGCTGCTGGCCGTGCTCAGCGTCGTGCTGGGCATCGTGATGGTGGTGGACCCCTTCGGCACCATGGAGACGCTGGTGATGGCCATCGGCCTCATCCTCATCCTGGAAGGTGCGCTGAACCTGCTGAGCGCCTGTACACCATGCTGGCCGTCCGGCGCTTTATAAAGCTGCATCCGGAGACCCAGTCCATGCTGGAAGCCATCACCGGCCAGGATCTGAACGGCGACGGCGTCATCGCCCCAGATGTCTCCCACGCAGATGTGGAGTCCACCGCTGTGGAGCTCGACTATGTGGATGAGAGCGCGAGGTGGAGCAGGAGGACAAATAACGTTAGCGGGCTTGCCCTCTCAGTCACCTTCGGTGACAGCTCTCCCAAAGGGAGAGCCTCTGGCGTTCCGCCGCGTTTCTCGTAAAATATTGTAAGACTGACCTCCTTGCCAAAGGCTCCCCTCGGCAGGG
>ENA-OQAA01001054-OQAA01001054.1-human-gut-metagenome-genome-assembly--contig:-NODE-1054-length-15658-cov-13.624235_pt1 | contig 15658 bp, 17 predicted proteins | sample MGYA00242489_ERZ504515 | MGnify/ENA primary metagenome ERZ504515 (study PRJEB26092, sample SAMD00036237) | human gut metagenome | host: Homo sapiens | study: EMG produced TPA metagenomics assembly of...
GACCGCCGCGCCGGCAAATCGCGACGCGGCCCGGTCCCGCATCGAACGCCCACCAACAAGGACGCCCACACTAACAGCGCCGCAAAAGAACAGGCGCCTGCTCGTCCCAAATCTCGCTATATCCCCGCCCTCGACGGTCTGCGCACGCTCGCCGTCGTCGCGGTGGTGCTCTATCACCTCAACCTCACGTGGGCTCAGGGCGGCCTGCTCGGCGTTACGATCTTCTTTGTGCTTTCGGGCTATCTGATCACGCGCTTGCTGCTCAACGAAGTCGCTAAGACCGGCCACATCGACCTTAAGAGCTTCTGGATTCGCCGCATCCGTCGCCTGGTCCCCGCCGTGGTAACGGTAGTGTTCGTGACCTGCGCGCTGTGTACCATCTTTAACCACGTGATGCTCACCAAGATGCGCCCCGACATCCTGCCGTCGCTGCTGTTCTTCAACAACTGGTGGCAGATTGCCCAAAACGTCTCGTACTTCAATGCTCTGGGCGACCCCTCGCCGCTCACGCACTTTTGGTCGCTTGCCATCGAGGAACAGTTCTACCTGATTTGGCCGCCACTGCTGTTTGCCATGGTATCCATGCATGTGAGCAAGCCCAACACGCGCCGCGTGGTTCTGGGCCTTGCCGCGGTATCTGCCCTCGCCATGATGGTGCTTTACAACCCTGCCGCCGACCCCAGCCGCTTGTACTACGGCACCGACACCCGCGTGTTCTCGCTGCTGCTGGGTGCCTGGATGGCCTTTATCCCCGATCGCGACCTGGCGCCGGTGCGTCTCGCTCATCGTTTGGGGCTCAATCGCCTGGCTGGCGCCGCCAAGCACGGCAAGAATGCCGAGGGCAAGCCTGGCGAGAAGGCCGACGAATCAGCCGAGACCGCCCCGGCACAGCCGAGCGCCCTCGTGCGCTTTTGGTCCTCGCCCGCATCCATCGATGTGTTGGGCGTCGTGGGTCTGGTTGGCCTTGCCGCCATGGTCGCGCTCACCAACGGCTACACCGCGTTCCAGTATCGCGGCGGCACGCTGTTATGCTCCATCCTCACACTCATGGTCATCGCGGCCTGCGTGCAGCCCCAGGGAATGGTTGCTCGCGCGCTGTCCGCCGAGCGCTCGTGTGGGTTGGCAAGCGCTCGTACAGCATCTACCTTTGGCACTATCCGCTGCTGTTGCTCATGAACCGGTCGCCAACATCAACGATACGCCCTGGTGGCAGTACATCTTGCAGGTACTTGTGGTAGTCGCCGTAGCCGAGTGCTCTTATCGCTTTATCGAACGCCGTTTAGGAAGGGCGCCTTCGGCCGCACCGTCACCGAATTCCGCAATGGAACTACCACACCCGCCAACTGGGCACGCGCGCACGTCCCTGTCTGCGCAGCCTGCGCTATCGTGTTGGTCGTCGCACTGGGCGGTCTGATCTTTGTGCCCGAGACGTCTGCGCTGAGCGGCGAGCGCCGAAGTTCTGAACAAGGAAGCCAAAAACACCGCGCCCACCGACCAGCAAGCGGCCGACGACACCGACAAGGACAACGACGGCTTCCCCGATGGCTCCTACGACCTGTTGATGATCGGTGACTCCGTGTCGCTGCGCGCCGTTGATTCCTTTGACGGCGTGTTTCCTCACAGCCATATCGATGCCGAAAAGGGCCGCCAGTTTGATGCGGGCCGCGCGACATTTGAGGGCTATATCCAGCAGAACCTTGCCGGTAAGATCGTGGTCTTTGCCCTGGGCACCAACGGTTTGGTAACGGACGCCCAGGTCGACGCGATCATGGCCGACGCCGGCGAGCAGCGTATTGTCGTGTTTGTAAACACACGTAGCCCGCAGCCGTGGGTCGGGTCCACGAACCAGGCCATCGCCAACGCCGCCACGCGCTACAAGAATGTACGCGTTATCGACTGGTACGGGCATAGCGCCAACCGCAACGACCTGTTCGATGGCGACGGCACGCACCTGTGACTACCGGCGTGGCCGAGTACCTCAACCTGATCCACGATGCAGTCAAGAAAGACCTGCCCGTGCACCCCGAGGACCACGTCAACGATCCGCAACCGGCAGCCGTCAAGTCCGCCGCCGACGCACTCGTCAATGCCCTCGCCTACAAGCCACACAAGCTGGGCATCGACAAGTAACACGCAGCAAAATCTGCGTACACCCGCAGGGGGCGTCGGACACGGCCGACGCCCCTGCGGCAGTTAGGGACACTCCTTTTGCACCAACACCCGGAAGCACTCCTGGCGCAGCAATGAAGACCTCTACGGATGAATTCCAAGCCGCTCCGCCCCTCCAGACATCGTTTCCGTGCCTCGCGCCTGCCCCAAAATCAAAACAAGCCCTTTTCGCCGCAACCTCAAAGGTCTGTGGGCAAAAAAAGGCCAAATATGAGTACTGTTACCATTTTAGTACCAGGCAAAACCACCCAAAATGACGTCCGAGCGACCCCTACAACCCCCTAAAGCAGCCAACCCGACTGGTTTAAGGCATATTGGAGCCAATTTTAATGAACATACTATAGTTTATGTTCATTATCTTCTTGGATGTAAATGCTATTCACTTAGCAACAGTACTCATATTTGGCATTTTTTGCCCACTGCCATATAACTAACACCCTATAGCAGACAGAAAACAGGCAGCAGCCCATCGCTGCGGCCTGTTCGAAACCCAAAAGAGGCGCTACGCGCTGTAGCCCATCGCTTGCAGCACAAACATGACGACCGTCAGCACCGTAATCACGCCGATAGTCGCCCAAGTGAGCACGTTCCATACGCGGCCGTTGCGGTTGGCGCCCATAATGTGGCGATCCGCCGCGATAACCACCTGGAATACCAGTACTACGGGCAGTAGCACGCCATTGATGACCTGCGAGGTCATCATGATCTGGAACAGATCGACGCCGGGCATGAGCACCAGCACGGCAGAGATGCCAATGATGGCAGTAATGATGCCGCGATAGACCGGGGCCTCGTCCCAGCTGCGGTCGGCACCGCGCTCCCAGCCAAATGCCTCGCAGATAGCGCTCGACGTAACGCCCGGCAGCACGCAGGCAGCCAAGAAGCTCGCCGCGACCAGGCCCGAGGCAAACAGTACCGTAGACCACTGACCCGCAATAGGCTCCAGCGCGCGGGCAGCATCGGCAGCATCGCTAATCTGAATACCCGCCGGGAACAACACCGTGCCGGTCGTGATGATAATAAAGCCGGCAATGATATCGGCAGCAAGCGAGCCGCTCACGGTATCGATGCGCTGCAGCACGATATCGTCCTCGCCCGCGTTCTTATCGACCACGTTGTTCTGCGCCAAGAAAATCATCCACGGCGCGATGGTGGTACCGATCGTTGCGACCACGAGCGACACGTAGCTGGGGTCATTTTGAATGTTGGGCACGACCAGGTCGACCGCGACCTCACCCCAGTTGGGGCCAGCCATAAACGCGGCGACACTATAGGTCACGAACACGCAGCTCACCAGCAGCAGAATCTTCTCGATGCGCTGGAAACTCCCCGACATGGTAAGCATCCACACCAGCAGCGCCACCAACGGCACCGAGATGCTCGCCGGCACGCCAAAGAGGGCAAGGCCGCTCGCAATACCCGCAAACTCCGAAATGGTCACAGCCGTGTTGGCGATCAACAGCGCCGCCATAGCAAGTACACTCTTGCGCACGCCAAAGCGCTCGCGAATGAGCGATGCCAGGCCCTTGCCCGTCACGCAGCCGCAACGCGCCGCGGTCTCCTGCGTCACGATGAGCAGCACAGTCATGACGGGAAGCATCCAGAGCATCTTGTAGCCATAGCTGGCACCCGCACTGGAATACGTTGCAATGCCGCCGGCGTCATTGCCCGAAAGCGCCGCCAGCAGACCGGGACCCATAGCGCCAAAGATGGCCGCGATGGTCAGCTTTTGCTTGGTGCCCGACTTTTGCTTGGTATTTTGCACGCGACCACCTAGCCCATGACTGACATGGCGAGCAGCACCGCGGCGATGCAATACGCCACACACGAGATCATGACGGCAATAACGTTCATGGCGGTGCCCGACGTGTTGAGGTCATGCTCGTCACGCCAGAACAGCACCATCAGGTAAATCACAGCACTCATGTTGCCAACCAGGCAAATGATGGCGGCAATGTTAAAGCAGCCGGTAAAGAGCTGCTCCTCAAACATAGAGGCATCGGGGAATGCAGCGGTGCGCACCAGCTGGGCGCACAGGTAGGTCACGAGTGACAGAATCAGGCCCATGCCCGTGCTCTGGAAGAAGAATCCCAGATACGGCTTGGGCTCGTCGTCGTGACCGTCATACTCCAGGAAGTAGTTCTTGACGAACGACACCATGCGCGAGGCCGCCAGCAGCACGAGCGGCATGGCGCACATGGGGAACACCACCAGATGCGCGGAGCCGAGCGCCGTTCCCAGCACGGTCGCCATGATGCACGACGCGATGCCCCATACAACAACCCAGTACTGGCGATGCACGAACCAGCTGAGCACGTTCGTCGAGTCGTCCGACGCGCTATCGCCCGAGCCGACACCGGCGATCTGCAGGTCCTCCTGATGCTCCTCGGCGATAACGTCCATGGCGTCGTCGAAGGTCACGATACCAAGGATATGACGGTTCTCGTCGCAGACAGGATGGCAACCAGGTCGTACTTGGTCATCTCGTCCGTCACGTCTTCCTGGTCCTCGTCGGGCGACACATAGACCAGGTCGCGATAGGCCAACTGACCCAGCGTGGCGTCGCGGTCGGCTACGATCAGCGTGCGCAGCGAAAGCACGCCGGTCAGCATGCCACTCGGATCCTCGGTATAGACGTAATAGACGCTCTCGAAGTCCTCGTCGAGCTCGCGAATCGCCTCGATGGCGTCACCGACCGTTGCCGTAGCGGGCAGGGAGACAAACTCCGAGGTCATGATGCGGCCGGCGGTGTTGTCCTCATACCCCAGCAGGTTACGAATCGCCTTCTCCTCCTTGACGCCCATCAGGCGCAGGAGTTTCTCGGCCTTCTCGTAATCAAGCTCGTCGATCAGGTCGGCAGCGTCGTCCGGGTCCATCATGGCCAGCATCGACGATGCGTCGGTGTCGGACAGGCCCTCGAGCATCTCGGTCATAAGCTCGTCGTCATCGAACTCCGAGATGGCCTCGGCGGCCTGGGCAGTATCGAGCTGCGCAAACACCTGCGCACGCAAGCGCGGGTCGAGCTGCTCGATAATGTCGGCGATGTCGGCAGGGTGCAGCTCGCCGAGCGTCTTGTGCGACACCGAGAGTTGAATGTTCTTGGTCGAGCGGTCGAGCAGGTCCATGTAGGACCAGGCGATAATGTCCTCGCTGAGCGGCTTGCCAGGTGCTTCATAAAGCCCTCGACGACGTGCTCGAGCGCGGGGCTGATTGCACGCAGCAGACCGCGGGCGCCGACCTCGGCACCCAGCAGGCGCAGCTGATTTTCGCCCGACATGGAAAACTTGATGTCGTTGACGCGCACGACCTTCATGCCCTGCGTGTCGACGATCTGCTTATTGAGAACGTCGCGCGCCAGCAGGAGCTCGGTCGGCTGCAGGTACGAGAAGCGAATATTGGTGGCAGACGTATTGAGATACACGCCCGTCTCGTCGATGCGGTCGACCCATTTGCGCCAGCTGATCATGAACGGCGTCTTGCCGGGACCGCGGAACGCGAGCGACGTCACGTGCGGAAAAACTTCGCCGGTTGCAATGCCAAAATCGTTGACCACGCCGAGCTTTTCGCCGTCGACGTCCAAGACTGGCAATTTGAGCATCTCACTCAGATAATTCAATGGTGCTCCCCATCATTATTCCTCCGGACGCGGCCGCGCGTGCGGCGTCCGGGGGCTTCTGGATATGTATACGCATGCGCGGGCGGCACGCCGCTCGACGCTTACACCCCGTGCATGCGCAAAAAGCACCTGCATGGGGTCATCGACTGTATGGTCGAGGTTTGGATTTCACCTGTAACCTTTCTCTTGACCCTCATTAACCGCAGTAACTATAGCATCAGCATCGCCCTGCGGCATCGAATTTATGCGCTGCACATTGCAGGCATACCAAACGCTGACGCATCCGTGACATAGTCATTGGGAACGTTCTTAAATGACTACCCAATAACTACTCTGTGGTGTCGTTGTCCTCGGCAAGTTGGGGGAACACGGCGTCCTTGGGCATGGTGGCCTTCGTCAGCGAAGTGAGCTTTTTGCTCAGCGACGTGTCCGTCTTGACCAGGTCGCTGAGCGTCACGATCTTGTAGCCGTCGGCAATGAGGCCGTCGATAATCTGCGGCAGCGCCTCGAGCGTCTGCTCGGCGCATTCGTCTCTATCGGTGAGCAGCACGATATTGCCCGGCGTCACCGAATCGAGCACCGTCGAGACCTGCTCGTCGGCACCGTTGAGCAGCCAGTCGCCCGAGTCAATATTCCACGAGACCACGGCGGAGACCAGGTCCATCGCATCAATCCAGTTTTGCTCGTCAAAGGCAGCGTAGGGAGCACGCAGCAGCATCGTCTTCACGCTGGTCGCCGACTTAATCGCATCGGTGCCTTTCGCGATCTGCTCGCGTACCGCCTCACGGTCCTGGCCCTTGAGCGAATCGTCGCTGTAGCTGTTGGATCCGATCTCGCACCCGGCATCGACAATCGCCTTGGCCGTGGCAGGCGAGGCCTCGGCCGCATCGCCCGAAAGGAAGAACGTCGCGGTGACGCCCTTTTCCTTGAGCACCTGCAAGATCTGCTTGGTAGCGCCGCTCGGGCCCTCGTCAAACGTCAGCGCCACGTACTTTTTGTTGCCCTTGGGCGCCACGCCGGCGCACGCAACAACGCAATCGGTGGCGGGCACAACCTCGCCGCGGTCTTGCGTCTTGCCCGACTGCTCACCAACCCACACCTCGGATCGGCCCTGGACACCCCATGTCTGCACATACTCGATAGCGCCCGTGCCCTCGACCTTGAGCTTGGGTCGATAACCGTAGCCTGAATCTCGTGCTTCTCGTAGGTGTTACGGCCATCCTTGACCGTCACCTTCTCGCCGCCCTCAAGTTCGCGGCTATCCCATTTACCCTGTTTCACGCGCTTGCCGTCGACCTTCACCGACAGCTTTTCGCCCCCATGGCGCTTGAGCACGCTGTCATCGACGGCCAGCAGGTCGCCTGCGTCGTAGGTGTCAGTCAACTCCTGGTCGTCGATGAGATTCTGCAGCGTAGAGCCCACGCGCACCGCGGTCTTCTGGCCGTTGAGCTCCACGTCCACGCTGCGGTTGACGTAGCCCACGACGGCAGCGATAAACAGCACGAGCGCACAGCCCACGGCAATGAGCGCGTATGGCAAGCGAGACGAACGACGGGGCGTACGGCTGTTGCCGATGCGAGCGCTGCGGTCGCTAAAGCCGCGGCTATGGTTGAGATACATCGCGCCGGGCTTACGGTGACGCTTGCGCTGACCGCTGGGCAGCTGCCCCAGATCGCGGCGCGCCGTCGGACGCGCACCCGAACGCCCGTTTAAGTTGGATCCGTTTTGGCGCATGTGCCCTCCCCCATAAACACAGCAAGCCGGAGCAACAGGTCTCCGGCTTGCCTCCCATCATTTGGTACGTCGCTATTTTGTAGCTTTTGACGAGCCTCCGCTCGCCTTTTGGTATTCGTCCTTAAAGGCCTTGAACATGCCGCGCGTCTTGCCGAGCTGCTTGCCCAGTGCGCGACTGCCCTTGTCCACGGCAACCGATCCCTTGTCGTCGAGCACCTTGGCGCCCTTTTTGACCTTGTCGCCCACCACGACGCTGGCCTCGGCGGCTTGGCAGCCGCACCGCCCGAATACCCGAGCGACTTGACCTCGTCCGAGACGACCATCGCGCCGTTCTCGTAGCCGCGCAGCATCGTCGGCGGCACCTGCGTGTCACCAACCAAAACACTCGAAGCAGCACCGGCGGTCACATAGAATGCCTGCACGATGCCCGAGCGCGGCTTGAACTCAACGTCCGAGCAATAGCCCACGACGTCGCCCGATTCCGTGCGCACGTCCATACCGACCCAGATGATGCAATCGTCCAGGTTGATGTCGAGGCGCTTGGCCGCAGCGGTATCGTAGGTGCCCTTGACGTCGTCAACCGCGATGGCGCCCTCGTAGACACCAATGGCGTCGAGCGCTACGAATCGGTCGGGACGCTCGATCATACCCGCGATATCGGACTGGCGGACCATAAAGCCGACCACGCGCGTACCGCCCGGGGTAAAGACCGGAAAGTGAATCTTTCCGAGCTTTTTAGGGCTGCGCGGTGTGCCGTCCTTTTTGGTACGCTTGTCTCAGTAGGCTTGCGATAGATCTTGGCGCCGACAAAATCCCCGGCGCGCATTATGCCTCGGTCGAGGGCTCCGCAGCTCGGTATCAGCCTCGACGGCGTTCTCGACCACGACGTCGGCGGCAGGCGTCACGTTGCCGCCCGAAATGGCGTCGTTGAGCTGCTTGCGCAGCTGGTCCATGCGCTCGCGGGCCAGGTCGACCTTGGCGCGCAGGTCGTCGGTCTTGGCGTCGACCATCGGGCCAAAGTCATTCACCGCAGCACGGGCCTCCTCGGCGCTGTGCTCGTAGGTGTCGCGCATATTGTCCCAGGCGTCGTTGGCGATATCGGCAGCATGGCGCGGGTCTCGGCGCCCGAGCGCGGGGCCAGAGCAACGCCGACAATAGCGCCGGCAGCGGCACCAAAAAGTGCGCCGGAGACAAAGCTGAAAGTCTTACCCATGATCATTCCTCTCCTGCGGGCACGTCGGTGCCCACCGTTTGAATGCTGTCCATTATACCCGCAGCGCATCACTTGCCGCTCCGCTCATCTGCGTACGGCAAAGGCGCAGGTACGTGATGGTGATAAACGCGTAGGCCTACTCCTGGGGCATAGCCGGCATGGCCACCGTGCGCCCGGGTCCTCGCCGGCGCCGTCCACGAGCGGCAGGCCGCCCTCATGCGCAGGTCCTGCCGGAACCGTCGCAGCACCGCCAAAGACGGCAGCGGAGCCTCGTGGTTCCTCGGCAACCGCGCCCTCGGTATCAATCGCCACCTGGGGCTCGTCGTCAAAGTTGGGGACGCCCTGGGGCTCGGCGGGAACGGCTCGGCGGTCGCATGGCAACGAGCTCGGCGTCGACCGGCACATCGCCCTCGTCAGCGCCTCGTCCTCGGCAGCATCTTCGCCGTTCGCAGCGGCGACGGCCTCGCGAGGATCCTTGCCCTCGGCCTCGGCGCGCATGCCCAACACCAGGTTGCGCAGACCCGCGACCGTGCCTTCCACGTCGGGGGCAGGCTGGTCGGCGTGCAGGTACGCCCAGTCCATCATAAAGGTGGCCGAAGACAGCGCACCGATGGCCAGCGCGTCGTCGGGGCACGAAAGCTCAACCTCAAAGACGCGCTCGTCGTGCTCGCTTACGCGCGTGCGGCCGCACGAGATGCTACCGGCAAGACCGGTCTCGTTCATGAGCTCAACCGTCACGTGCTCCAGCAGGTGGCAGAGCTCGGTCTGGCCCATGCAGTCCTGGAACTCGCGACCGGAATCACCCAGGCACAGGTGCTTGGCAATCGCCGGCACCAGGTAATACACGCGCGCCGTGGCCTCGATATCCTCCGAGGTCATGAGCGGCATGCCGGGGTTCACCAGCACATGCGCGCAGATCTTGTCCTCGCTGACGGTGACCTTAAGGATGTTGAACAGGCCTGCCATAACTCTCCCCTACTCTTCCTTGTCCTACTCGTCGCCGTCGTGTGGATTCGCGGAACCCGCACCCGACGACGTCGGCTCGTCTACCGAAGACTCGGAATCCTTCTTATCGGTTTCGGCCGGAGCGATCACGCGAATGAGCGAGATGCGCTGGCCACGCATCGACTGCACCTTGAACTTGTACCCTGCAACCTCAAACACCTCTCCGATGTCGGGCACCGAGTCGCAAAGCTCCAAAATCCAGCCGGCGATGGTCTCATAATCATCGCTTTCCTCGAGCGGCCAACCAAGCTCAATCGCGTCATCGCACGAAAAACGCCCATCAACGAGCCACTCGCGGCGCGAAAGGCGCGTGAGATACTTGTTGTCGGGGTCGAACTCGTCCTCGATCTCGCCGACGATCTCCTCGACGATGTCCTCGATGGTGATAATGCCGGCCGTGCCGCCGTACTCGTCCACGACCACCACGATCTGGTCGTGAGAGGTCTGCATCTCGGACAGCAGCGGCAGGATGTCCTTGGTGTCGGGCACAAAGGTGGCGTCGCGCAAAAAACCGGCGATGGGCTGGTCGCCCTTGCCGTCGAGCGCGGGCTGAATCAGGTCCTTGATGTGCGCGATGCCCGCGACGTTGTCGGGATCCTCGTGATAGACGGGGATGCGGCTAAAGCCGGTCTGGCGCATGGTGGACAGCACGTCGCGACCGTCTCGTCGTCCTCGCACATGGTGGTGTCCACGCGCGGCACCATGACCTCGCGGGCAACGGTATCGCCCAGGTCGAAGATCTCGTGGATCATACGCTTTTCCTCGTCGAGCAGGTCGTCCTGCTCCGAGACCATGTACTTGATCTCTTCCTCCGAGACGTTTTGACGGTCATCGGCGCTCTTGATGCGTAAGACTCGGGCTAGGCCATCGGAGCAAGCGCCGGTCAGCCACACGAGCGGACGGGCGATCTTTTGGAAAAACGACAACGGTCCCACGACCTGCTTGGACACGCCCTCGGCGTTAGCGAGGCCGATGCGCTTGGGCACAAGCTCGCCGATCACGATGGACACAAAGGCGACGGCGACGGTGATGATGACCGGCGCCAGGCCGCTTGCGATGGCGGAAAGCGGCGCGATGCCAAAGCTCATGAGCCACGTGGCGAGCGGGTCGGACAGGCTCGTCGAGGCGACGGCGGACGAGGCGAAGCCCACGAGCGTGATGGCGACCTGGATGGTAGCCAACAGCTGATCGGAGTCGGCGGCGAGCTGGACGGCGCGCTCGGCGCGCTTATCGCCCTCCTCGGCATCGTGCTCCAGCACGGCGCGCTTAGCCGTGGTGAGCGCCATCTCGGACATAGAGAAGTAGCCGTTGATGAGGGTCAAAACGAGGGTGGTGATAAGGGAGATGGTTATGTCCATCGGGAGTTTCTCGAACCTCCAAGATTCGGGACGTTGGGTAGTAAGCGTAGGTGACGGATAGGGCAATTGCGCCGGTCGCGTGCGAGCGGGGCCGTGGGCGCGGTCGCTAGATTACGAAGAGGATCACCGCCATGAACTGGAAGATGCTGCCGGCGAGCACCCACAAGTGGAAAACACTGTGCAGATAGCGCACGTTTTTGGCGATATAGAACGGCACGCCCGCGGTGTAGCACACGCCGCCGACGGCGAGCAGGGCAAGTGCCACGGGGTTGAGCAGCGCCACAAGTTCGGGCAGCTTAAAGACAACGAGCCAGCCCATCAGCAGGTAGACCAGGCCGCTTACCCAGTGCGGTTGACGCTCGCGCATAAAGCACTCGAGGGCGATGCCGATAATGGCGATGGCCCATACGGCAAAGAACAGCACGGCGCCGCCGTCGTTTGCGAGCGTGATGAGGCAAAACGGCGTATAGCTGCCGGCTATGAGCAGGTAGATGCAGCTGTGGTCGATGATGCGGAACACGCGCTTGGCGCGCGCGGGTTGAATCGCATGGTAGAGCGTGGAGGCTAGGTATTCGAGAATAATACTGGCGCCGTAGACGATTGCCGCGGCCATGTGGGCCGGGCCACCGCCGCGCAGTGCAGCGAATACGATCAGGAGCACCAGACCCGCGATACCCAGCAAGCAGCCGACACCATGGGTGACGGAGTTCATGATCTCCTCGCCCACCGTGTAGTGCGGAACGGCCGCGGCCTTGGGTCGCGGCTTGGAACTGTCGCTCGAATCGGACATGCCGGTTACATCCTCCAACGTAAAGAGTTCTCAACACTATATCAAAGCGTCTGGGTGCGTGCGAAATTTGCACCATACGTGACCCTTTGTTTACCCATTCTTTGCCTGTTGACGCATCAACGGCGAACGTCCATAATGCGCTTGCATTAAATGTTGATGCATTAACATCTTATAGGAGAATACCGCATGGCTCAAAACGCACATTCCCATCGAAAGCTCAAGATAGCCGGCATCGTTGCACTGGTGCTCGTTGTCGCGCTGCTGGGGTTTGCCGGCAACTTCTTGTTCGACTTTGCCCTGAATCCCCAAGCGCCCTACACCATGAAGATGATGCAGGACGGCAAGGACGCCGAAAAGGGCGAGCAGATTGACGCCGAGGAGGGCGAGGCACGGGCGTGGTTTAAGGAAAACCGCGAGAGCAGCAGCCTCACCGCGGACGACGGGACCGAGCTTGCCGCCTGGTATTTTGCTGCGTCGGAGAGCACGCACGACTACGCCGTCTGCCTGCATGGATATACCAACGAGCCCATCGGTATGGCCCGATACGTCAAGCGATTCCACGACCGCGGCATGAACGTACTCGCACCCGCCGCCCGCGCCCACGAGCGTTCCGGCGGTGACTACATCGGCATGGGCTGGCCCGAGCGACTCGATGTCGTCGCGTGGATCGGGCGGATTGTTGCGGCCGATCCCAAGGCGCGCATCCTGGTCTTTGGCGAGTCGATGGGCGCGGCGACTGCCATGAACGTAGCGGGGGAATCTCTGCCCGCAAATGTGAAATGCATTATCGAGGACTGCGGCTATACAAGCGTTTGGGACGAGTTTTCTCTGCAGCTCAAGGATGTATTTGGCCTGCCCAGTTTTCCCTTGCTCGATGTGGCCAACCTGGTATGCAACGTGCGCGCAGGCTACGACTTTCATAAGGCGAGCAGCGTGGAACAGCTCAAGCGCGCGACGGTTCCCATGCTTTTTATCCACGGTGACCAAGACACCTTTGTACCATACAGCATGCTCGACCAAAACTACGAGGCGTGCGCCAGCAAGGTCAAGCAAAAGCTCACTATCCACGGCGCCACCCATGCCAAGAGCGCGCAAGTCGACCCCGAGCTCTACTGGAATACGGTCGACGACTTCCTCGACGAGAATTTTTAGGCAAATAGTACGGTTTACTGGTCTATCTGACCCCTAGCACTTCCGAAAATCCGCCCGCGAGCGCTGTGCTCGCGGGCGGATTTTGCTTGAATTAAGCCACGAATGCGCTTGATATGTCCAATAACTAGATGCTATTTGACCTCGATGAGCTCGTACTTGCTCGTGCCCAGGCCGATCTTCTCGGCATGCGCGATGCACGCGCGCCAGTCGGTGTCGGGATGCGTGATGCAGAAGGGATCCTTGGCCTGCTCGCCCTCCAGATGCTCGTGATTATGCTCCATCTTGGCCGCGCTGTCGGTAAGCTCGGTGTTAGGCAGCGGCTCGGACGCCAGGACGGCGTCGGCGCAGGCCTGGTCGATGGCGACCGGGTCGAAGCTCGCGAACATGCCGATGTCGTTGACGATGGGCGTGTCGTTTTCGGGGTGGCAGTCGCAGTTGGGGCTGATGTCCATGGCAAGCGAGATGTGGAAGCTGGGGCGATCCTGAACAATGGCCTTCGTGTACTCAGCGATCTTGTAGTTGAGTACGTCGGCCGCGGCATCATAGTCGGGCTTGATGCAGTCCTGGTTGCACGCCGCAATGCAGCGTCCGCAGCCCACGCAGCGATCGTGGTCGATGGCAGCCACATGAACCGTGCGAGTGCTGCCGTTGGCAAGCTCGCGCTCACGCGTACCGTCAAACGTGATGGCGCTGTGCGCGCATATCTTCTCGCAGGCACGGCAGCCAACGCAGTTGGTGGTATCGACGCTCGGCTTGCCAGCGGCGTGCTGCTCCATCTTGCCGGCACGGCTACCGCCGCCCATACCCAGGTTCTTCATGGCGCCGCCAAAGCCGGCCTGCTCATGGCCCTTAAAGTGGGTGAGGCTAATCACGATGTCGGCGTCCATGAGTGCCTGGCCGATCTTTGCCTCGCGCACGTACTCGCCGCCCTCGACCGGAACGAGCGCCTCGTCGGTGCCCTTGAGGCCGTCGGCGATGATGATCTGGCAACCCGTGGCATACGGGGTAAAGCCGTTCTGGTAGGCGGTGTCGATGTGCTCGAGCGCGTTTTTGCGGCTGCCACATAGAGCGTGTTGCAGTCGGTGAGGAAGGGTTTGCCGCCCAGCTCCTTCACGACGTCTGCGACGGCGCGGGCGTAGTTTGGGCGCAGAAAGCTCAGGTTACCCAGCTCGCCAAAGTGAATCTTGATAGCGACGAACTTGTTCTCGAAGTCGATCTGCTCAATGCCGGCGCGGCGAATGAGGCGTTTGAGTTTGTCGAGCTGGCTCTCGCGAGCATGCGTGCGCAGGTTGGTGAAGTACACCTTTGCCGGTGCTGCGGGTGCGGTTGCGGTCATAGATCTATCCCCTCGGTCTATATGGCGTTACAGACATAGAGGATGGTACCCGTTGAAGTGGGGTTGAAGTCAAGCGCAACGCCGAGTCGCTAGGCACTCATTGGGACAGACTTAAATGAGTGCTTGCCGCCCGGCCAGCGAGCCGGCGATCCGGCAAAGACTGTCCCCAACGACTAGTCGTTTAAGAACGTCCCCAATGACTACTCCTGCACCTTGAGGGCTTCGGCCAGGCTGACGCGCTTGATAGAGCGCGTGTGCAGCAGCGCCACGACCAGGTAGGTCGCAAAGCCGATGCCGATGCATGCAGCCATGGACCAAGCGGGCACGTAGATCTCGATATTGCCGTTGTAGGCGAGCAGCATCGAGCGGAAGATGGCCGTGAGCGAGCCAATAATGACCGGCAGGCTCAGCACGAGCGACGCCGCCACGCACAGCGTGATCGAGCGGATGTACAGATGCGAGATCTCACCATCGCGATAGCCAAAGACTTTCATGTAGCTGATCGAACGGGCGCTGTGGTCGATCACCGCCTTGGTCAGCAGGTACATAAACAGCAGGAAGATAAACACCGCGAGCCCGACCATCATGCCGATCATTTTGCTCATCATGCCGATGAACTGGTCACCCACGGCGCGCATGTCGTCGGGCGTGGTGTCACCGGCAAAGTAACGAGCATCGAGGTCGAGCTTCTCGTCGCTCACATAGCCGTTAAAGTAGGCGGCGTCGTTGCCGAACAGCTCGTTAAAGTCATCGATGCTCATATAGATATTCATGTCCGACTTTGAACCCCAGATGCAGTCCTTACCCGCGTACTCAAGAGAATAATCCCGAGCCTCGTACTTGTCGCGAAGCTCGACCTTCTGGCCCTCGCTCCAGCCAAACTTATCGAGCAGACCGCCGCCAAAGACGACGCGCCCGTCGCCGACGTTGAGGTCTTTCCAATAGCGCGAATGAGATGAAATGCCGTAGACAGAGATGGCCTCTGTGCCGTTTCCCTCGCCGCGGTCGTATTGCAGCTGGTAAACGGCATATTTCTCGGCCTGCGCGATTGCGCCCGCGCCGTTGTCGGTCGTGTTGATCGGGTGAATGTCGTCGTTGTCGGTGTCGATCTTAGAGGCCTTGTCGATCAGGTCGATGGCCTCATCGCGGTCGCAGCCGAGGGCATCGGCAAGGTCATCGAGGCGCGCATAAAGCGCATCTTTCTTGTCCTGGACCTTGGCGAGCGCGTCCTGCGCCGCGGCCAGGCTCTCGGCAGACGGAGATGCGGTCGCGGCATCGGCTGCCG
>ENA-OQAA01001055-OQAA01001055.1-human-gut-metagenome-genome-assembly--contig:-NODE-1055-length-15658-cov-1.530037_pt1 | contig 15658 bp, 23 predicted proteins | sample MGYA00242489_ERZ504515 | MGnify/ENA primary metagenome ERZ504515 (study PRJEB26092, sample SAMD00036237) | human gut metagenome | host: Homo sapiens | study: EMG produced TPA metagenomics assembly of...
TGTCACTTTTTCAGCAGCTAACGGTTTCTGCACTTCCTTATGAGGACGCTCATAACGGATAGCTCCTTTTTTTACATTTACCGATGCAATCCATACAAGCCACACAGCGGCTATAATCTATTTTATGATTCTTAGAATCAATGCATGCCGCCTTACAATTACGTGCGCACAAACCGCAACCATTACATTTACTCGTATCGATTACCGGTTTCAGCAAAGAAAAACGTGAAAAGAATCCCAATACTGTTCCTACCGGACAAATTGTATTGCAATATGTACGCCCGTTGCGCCAAGCCAGCACAGCCAGAATAACAAATGTCAGAACAGCTATTACAAAAGTTCCCATAGCCTTCATCCAAACGTCTACAGAATAAAACATATAGCTATCTGCCCGTTCGGCCAAAAGAGCAAGCAGGTTGTTTCCCCACTGATAAACCGGAGCAAACAGATTAGAAGCTATTCGTCCGTAAGAACTATAAGGTGCCAATAAGGCGACCAATGAACCAACTCCTCCTATCAGAGCCAAAATAAATACTCCCAGCACTCCGTAACGCAACCAACTAAGTGCAGGTGAATACGAATAGCGATTCTTTTCCGCTTTTTACCCAACCATGAAACTACATCCTGAAATACACCCAACGGACAGATTACAGAACAATATACACGCCCAAAGAGCAGTGTCAATGCTATCAGGATTATCACAACCCCGACATTCAGTGCCAACAAAGCAGGCAAAAACTGAATTTTAGCCATCCAACCGAACCAAGCATGCAACGTTCCCGTAAAATCAAGGAACAAAAGCGTGATCAGCACGAAAAAGAATATGGCAAACGTTAGTCTGATTTTTCGTAACATACTTTTATTTTATGGAATATCATTTATAAACCAAATACTTGATAAACAAATAACCGCCGAGAATCTGTAATCCCATTCCCGGTATGCCGATGCGGAAATCCTGGAAAGCAAGCGCAAGGTTACCTACCATTGCCCACTCGCCCAGCGTCCCGATAACTGATAAGCCAGTACTACTAATGCTAAAACAGGAATAGAGATACGTTTAAAACGATTGGCTGCATATCCGGCAACCACTGCCAGTAAAACGGATTTTAAAAGGATGGCCGGCAATACTCCTGCAGGAGGCATACCGAAAAGCAAATGGTTCAAAACCGGTGAAAAGACGGCTGTCAGCAATCCAACTTTCCAACCGTATTTATAAGCAGCAATAAGCGTAAAGAAATAAATCGGTAACAAAGTAAGGCCACCCTGTGGAATAAGATGGCAAAGTTGTGGCAAAACCAGATTACCCAAAATGAAAAGAGCTGCAGCAAAATATGTCTTCACATTGTTGTAATCCAGTGAATAAAGTCTGATAGTTGTTGTTTTCATATAATATGCTTATTAAAAATTGATATTTACTCCACCCATAAAAGTTGCTTTCGGCATAGGATAACCTGCATTGATCTCATAACGTTGTGCCAACAAGTTCTCACCACGCACATAGAATGACAGATAATTGGTTGCCTTAAAGCTTCCCTGCATATCCCATAACACGAAGTTCTCTTTGGTCGCAGCGTCCAGGTCAGTATAAAGCCCCTTCACATACTGGATACCGGTAGATGCACTCCAACGTCCTTTTCTGAAGTTCACTCCTCCATACAGTTTATGCTCCGGAGAAGCCAATACCGGATTTTCCATGTGAAGCCAGCTGTAATTTGCCATCACGCTCCACACCGGATTAAACTGGTATCCTACATTAGCTTCCGCTCCCCAGTTTTCAATCTCGCCGGAATTCTGGTTCAACATGCCGCTACCATTTGGATTTGGAAGACGTATAATGAGATTTTCACCATTGATATAGAACACATTGAGTCCATAGGACAAACGATTATCCATAAGACGTTGTGAGAAAGAAAGCTCATAATTCCAAAGTTTCTCAGGTTTCAAATCCGGATTCTGCGGAGGGAACATATACATTTCACGAATGGTAGGATTGCGGAATCCTTACTTGCCATTGCCTTGATTTCTGCATTTTCCGGAAGATGGAAAGCCAGCCCCACTTGCGGAATGAACTCTGTACCCGTTTGCGAATGATAATCTACTCGTGCTCCGGCATCCAGCGTAAGCCATGCAGCAATATCCTGACGAAAATCTACATAACCTGCTACTTCATTCAATGACTTATTCGCCGAAGTTTCACGATGCCCATCAAAGAATTGGTTCCATGCCTCACCGCCAAAGTGAAAATAATCAGCTCCTACAGTCAGTCTGTTGCCTTGGAAAAGTTGTACACTCTGATACCATGATACTCCAAGCATCTGATCGTTAGAGTTGAAACGATACTGAAGCGGTTCTCCTCCTGGCTGATATCCGTCATTTATCCAGTGATCACCCCAATTATAGAAAAAACTCAATGCACCGGAAGTCTTTTCGTAATAATTCTCCAATGCAAAAGAAGTCATGCCACGTGTAATACGCTGATCATTGTCTATATATGGTTTCATTACCGATCCCGGATTAGTAGCATTAAAACGAGTGACATTTACATCGCCCCAAACTTTCCAGTTATCCGTAAAGTCATAGCCTAATTTGGCATACCCGCCGTACTGTTCAAAGGCCATGTCAGCGCGATGTCCGTCTGTACGGTTATAAGAGGCAGTCACCGTACTACTGAAGCGCCCTTTCCTTATGCGGTTAGTGGCTTCGGTCTGTATGCTTCCATAGGACCCGGCACCAATGTTGATGTTTGTACGTATTCCGTCTTCCTGCATCTTACGGGTAACAATGTTAATAACCCCACCCATGGCGTTAGAACCATAAAGCACGGATGCGGGGCCACGGAGCACTTCCACACGTTCTGCCATCATAGTCTGATATGCATCGGCAATGGGGTGTCCCATCAGTCCCATATACTGAGGATGTCCGTCAATCAAAACCAATAATCCTGTAGTGGGAAGACCGGCCTGTGCGGGCCCTCCAATGCCTCTTAAAGACATTTGCCCTGATGCACCGGTAGCTACACCATATCCCATTACGCCACGTGAAGTGGAGAAAAGCCCGGCACTTGTGAATTCAACACAGGAAGTACGGAAGTCTGCTGGCTCGCTTCAAGTTCGGACGCCCCACTACCCGATACGGTCATGGGTAAATGACGCACATCCGTTTCACTTCGCGTACCTGTTACTACTACTTCATTGATCGCATAACTTCTTGCTACCTTTGTGCTGTCCTTACCGGTTTGTGCTTGTAGGCTTACCGCACTAATCAGGCAGCCTGTAAAGAATGCAAGTACAAATCTCTCTTTTTTCATCTTGAAATAACTCTTTAATTTTATAATAGTTCCCGATTGCAAATATAGGGATCGTTACTGATAGAAACCGTAGATAAATTACGGTTGTAAATACCATAATTACTGATTAACGTATTCTAACTTACGTGTTATTCACTATCCAGGACTTGAACTCGGATGCTTTATTCTTACTGATATAGATACGTTCGGGAGTTTCTACATCCAGTGTTACCAGCAAGCGGTTATCAAACCAGATAGTTATATCCGTCACACTATTCCTTGCCAGGATAAATTGCTTATTCGCCCGGATAAAATCTGCCGGATTCAGAGAAGCCATTATCTGTTCCAGTGTTTTGGAGTATGGATACACATTCCCGTCTTTCAAGTAGATACAGGTATTTTTATCCGCTGTATAAAAGCATGAAACTTCTTTCAGGTCAATAGGTAACAGCTTATCTTTATATGGAATTAATAACTTGTCTTTATATTTAGGAGTCGGCACCAGTTGAGTCAATTTGGATAAGTAGTGAATCACATCCTGGCGCGTCAATTTTTTGTATTTATCCAGCGCCTGTTTTACATCTTCCACCTTGACAGGTTTTAGCAAATAATCAATGCTATTCACTTTGAAAGCTTCTATGGCGTATCTGTCATAAGCCGTCGTGAAAATAATAGGAGTTTCCAACTCCATTTTATCAAAAATGGTAAATGCCGAACCGTCCGATAAATGAATATCCATAAATATCAAATCCGGATGCAGGATTCGATTGCAGCCAATGAATGGTTTGAGTTACGCTTTCTGTATTACCGGCTATTTGAATATCATAAGAGACTTCGCAAGAATATCCACCAGATTCTCATAAGCGGCAGTCTCGTCTTCTACAATCAACACTCTCATATCTCTATGCAATTTTGATATCAGTTCTGTTTATTTAAAGGAAGATATACTCTGAATGTATTTTCATCACATTCTATCCGTATTTGCCTGTTCATCAACAAGGTAAAACGGCTTTCCAGATTTCTCAACCCTGTTCCGTTCGTATCAGGCGGAGATAGTTTAGGATAAATGGGATTACTCACACCAGTTCTTTTTGCTCGTTCAGCCTGATAGTAATTTCCATTTTATGCTCACTGTCTATCCTATTATGAACAGTCACATTCTCTACCAACGGAAGCAGTGAAAGCACAGGCAACGTCAGTTCATCCTGCATAGCCTCATCCACTTGGATCGAGAAAACCAGTTTATTGGCAAAGCGTACTTCCATCACATAACGGAAAGATTGAATAAATTCCAGTTCTTCCCTCAAAGTAACCAGTCCTCTCTTATCACTTTGAAGAATATAACGGAAGATATCGGACAATTCATGCACATACATCAGTGTTTTTTCATCATCCTTCTTCCGAATAAGCGATTGTACGCCATTCAAGGAGTTAAAGAAGAAATGTGGATTGATCTGATTAGCCAATGCATCACATCGGCTTTGCAGATTCTCTATACGCAAACGTTCTATCTCACGTTCTTTTTCACGCTGCGTGGAGTATAACATGGAAATATGCCCGATCAACGTACACAGAGAACACAGAATAAAGAATTGGGAGATCAATGTACTACCCAGAAAATCAGTACGGATACCATAAGAGTGAATCCAATAGGAAATAGACGCGAAGCCTGCATAGGCAGCCAATGAATACAGGAAGTTACGGCCAAAACGTTCCTTAAACTGCGCTGTCGACAGTTGTCGCAAATTATAACGTAACAACAAACAAATCAGCCCCAGAAGAAAAAAAAAACGATAAACAAAATACCAATAAAATCCCGTACAACTTACTCCCTCTAGAAATTTTATATCCCAGGGCAGACAGGCTATATTAGGGTATATGATAAAGACTGCACTAATCAGACCGACCAGCGGCAGTTTACGACTTATATAAGTATCAAATGAGAGCATAAAACATTTCTTCTTTTCTACAAAGAAAGATATTTTTTTTGAGACTTAGTAGAACCAAAGAATCAAAACGAAAAAGTAAGGCATAAAAGCGAATGACTACTTAATTTTGACTTATGTGATAATTCTGCGACTTACTTTAAAAGTTACTTACAAAAAGTACAATTCAAAAGCAGAGTCGTATATTGAGGGTATCTCAGTATGATACTTAGGGTACCTCAGTATGATACTTAGGGTGCCTCAGTCGTATACTGAGATAGGTTCATTATAACGCATTAATATTCAAGCTATTACAAAACGCCCCTTGCATGTTAATAAATTAGGACAAACAGCTGATAATATTGATTATTTGCTTCATTCTTGATAGGTATAAGTCAAAACACAATTTCCCTACTTTTAGGTATTGCTTCCCTTACTCAAGAACCGTAACTTTGGCAAAAAATAAATGTAGCCTATGGACCCCGGAAGAAAATGTGAGGAACAGCAAAAAGAGAGAATTTATCAAAGTATAAGTTCTCTCTTTTTTTGAATGAATTTGAATATTGTTCTTTTTTGCCAGATCGTATTAATTCCAATAATTCCCAAATAAAAATGAAAAAGAAATATGAATTTAAGAGTGTAGTAGCTGAGACACTGCTGATACCTCTTTACATGAGAGCCAAAGAGAGTCGCCGGAAAGATGCCATTTGCGTGATCGGCAAGCCGAACAACTGGTAGAAAGTATCGAATATGACTATCTCAAATTTGATGGTGCCAAATTGAGTGCCATAGGATGTGTCGTACGTGGATTATACTTTGATAATGCTATCCGACGCTTCATTGCCACACGAAAGAATCCAATTGTAGTGAATGTAGGTTGCGGACTGGATACCCGCTATCAACGTATTGAAGAACATGACAAAGCCATATTTTACGAAATGGATTTGCCCGAAGTAATCGACTTACGACGCGATTTACTACCGGAACCTGAGGCGATCATTACATAGCCGGCTCTTTGTTAGAAACCCAATGGATGGATGATCTCCGTAAAAAGCATCCCGAAGCAGAGTTTATCATTGTTATCGAAGGCGTACTGATGTATTTCTATGAAAAGCAGGTACGGCAATTACTCACCCGATTGGCCGACCGATTCAGTGGTGGCGAAGTATGGTTCGATGTATGCGGGCCTATGATGGCAAACTCCAAGTATATTAAACCCGACTCACTCCGAGGACACGAAGCTCAAATCCGCTCCGGCCTGAAAGACGGGCATGAAGTGGAAAACTGGGAACCACGCCTGCAACTTATTGACCAGACACTCTACCAGAAATTCTTCCAAAAAGATGGGGATTAGGCGGAAGGCTAATGGGATTATTCCCTGGTATTTGCAAAAAGTTCAGTTCGTTGTTAGGGTACAAAATTAAATAACTACATCCTGTATTCGTTCGGGGTCATCCCCACCACCTTTTTAAACAGACGGCTTAAATGATGCGGATACTTGAAGCCCAGTTCATAGGCAACTTCGCTGACAGTCTTATTCTCATCATAAAGCCGTTCTTTTGCCTTCTCTATCACAAAAAGCTGAATGGATTCCTGAGCTGATTTACCTGTTTCTTTCTTTATCAAATCTCCGAAATAATTAGGAGAAAGATGCAATCGGTCTGCGGCATATTGCACGGATGGCAAACCGACAGTTTGCGGTTGGTCTGATTCAAAGTAATCACTGAGCAGATTTTCAAAACGCACCAGAATATCTTTATTTATGTTTTCACGCGTAATAAACTGACGATCATAGAAACGCTGGCAATGATTCAGCAGAAGCTCAATTGTAGAGGCAATAATATCTTTGCTATGCTTATCTATGGCACGCTCCAATTCTTCTTGTATTTCAATGAAACAATTAAAGATAATCTGCCGTTCACGCTCGGACATGTGCAAAGCCTCATTGGCTTCATACGAGAAAAAGCTGTAGTCTTTCATTTTACGTCCCAGTGAAGTACCCCGTAGCAAATCGGGATGAAAGGCCAACACCCACCTTGAGCATCAGTGTTCTCCGTCATCATCAATTCCTGCCACTTGTCCAGGAGCCACAAATACCAGCGTGCCTTCCTGGTAATCGTACGTGCTGCGCCCATAAGACAATTCCCCACACTTGAGCTGTTTCAGAAAAACACAATAAAAGCCAAAATTCTTACGTCCATGTTTTAAAGACTTCAATGTTGAGAAGTCGACCACACTAACAAGCGGATGCAATGTCTCCACTCCCATTGCTATATTATACTCCTGAACAGTATTCAATTTTACGATTGTACCCCATAATCTGATAATTTAATCTGATGACAAAAATAACAGTTTTCTTTCAGCATTCCATCACTTGTATTGCAAAATCTGTAATATTGGTATAAGAAACTGTAACCTGTGTATACAGTTCATTATCAAGTATTCAATCAAGATCTTAAACCTGTAATAATGGTGCATAAAGCAGTAATCTGTCTATTTACAAACTTCATCTCACCACTTACCTTTGCAACATCAAAAACAATAAAAAAATCAAGAGTTATGAAATACAGAGAATTAGGAAAGAACGGACTTAAAATTTCCGCATTGGGTTTAGGTTGCATGGGTATGAGCCACGGTTATGGTGCTGCCGCTGATAAGAAAGAAATGATCGGCCTTATTCATCAAGCTATAGAACAAGGAATCACCTTTTTTGATACCGCTGAAGTATATGGTCCATACACCAATGAGGAATTAGTAGGTGAAGCCTTAGAACCTTATCGGAAAGATGTAGTCATTGCTACCAAATGTGGTATTCAGATGATCGACGGTAAACAAGTTGTCATTGGTAAACCGGAAGTAATACGGAGTTCTATTGAAGGTTCCCTCAGGCGTCTGCGGACAGATCATGTAGATTTGTACTATCTGCACCGTGTAGACCCGAATGTTCCTATAGAAGAAGTGGCAGAAACCATGAAAGAATTAAAACAAGAAGGCAAAATTCTACATTGGGGACTATCAGAAGCTGGTGTACAGACCATCCGCCGGGCACACCAGGTCTATCCGCTGACTGCCATTCAAAGCGAATACTCTATGTGGTGGCGCGAACCGGAGAAAGAATTATTGCCCACTCTCGAAGAACTAGGCATCGGTTTCGTTCCCTTCAGCCTCTGGGTAAAGGTTTCCTGACGGGAAACATCAGCAGAGACACACAATTCGGTAAAGACGATTTCCGCAGTATCGTTCCACGCTTCACTGCCGAGAATCTGAATGCCAATCAGGTTATAGTTGGCTTTGTGAGAAAGCTGGCGGAAGAGAAAAATGCAACACCTGCACAGAATTGCATTGGCCTGGGTACTCGCTGTAAAACCCTGGATCGCTCCCATTCCAGGAACCACCAAACTGAAACGCTTGGAAGAGAATATACAAAGTATCAATGTGGAAATAAGCCCGGAAGAGTTGACCTGGATCAATGATATGCTTAATTCTATTCCAGTATCAGGCGACCGCTATCCGGCAGAGTTAGCAAAAAGAGTAGGCAAATAACCACAGGCTTAAAATAATACAATAATCTGCAATGTCCGGGGATATTAAGGAAGTAAAGTGTTTTAATATAAAATCCAATAAAGAGAAAGTTATTATGCAGAAAGTAAAATTAAATAATGGCATCGAAATGCCAATTCTTGGTTTCGGCGTATATCAGATCGAAGATCAAGCTTGTGTGAACAATGTGTATATGACGCTATTGAAACAGGTTACCGTTCTATAGATACGGCTGCCGCTTATGGTAATGAAGAAGCTGTAGGAAGAGCCATCAAACGCAGTGGTGTCCCCCGCGAAGACTTGTTTATCACTACCAAACTCTGGATATCAGATGCCGGTTATGACAAAGCAAAGAAAGCCTTCGAAGCTCCATGAAACGTTTGCAACTCGATTATCTGGACCTGTACCTTATTCATCAGCCATTCAATGACTATTACGGTGCTTGGCGTGCTATGGAAGAATTATACAAGGAAGGCAGTATTCGTTCCATCGGCGTCAGCAACTTTATGCCCCGACCGCTTGGTAGATCTGATCCTTCATAATGAAATCACACCTGCCGTCAATCAGGTAGAAACTAATCCTTTCTATCAACAAATCGAAGCAGAGGCATTCATGCAAGAGAAAGGCGTTCAGATAGAATCATGGGCTCCATTTGCCGAAGGAAAAAACAATATGTTCCAGAATGAAACATTGGCAGCCATTGCAAGCAAATATGGTAAATCCATAGCACAAGTCGTATTGCGATGGTTGATACAAAGAAATATTGTCGTTATCCCGAAATCCATCCGCAAAGAACGAATTATTGAAAACTTCAATGTATTCGATTTTGAACTGACGAAAGAAGATATGAAAAAGATTGCAGCGCTGGATACCAATGCCAGTTGCTTCTTCTCGCATCGTGATCCGAAGATGGTAGAGTGGCTGAGTGGACTACACTAAAACAGTCCAAGCCCGGATATATTTCAATAAGATTAGTTGCATACAATCGGCATATTAGTTACTTTTGTAGAGTGTTTTATAAATCAGAAAGATATGAATAGAATAGATATACAAAATAGCTCTTATGCCGATTGTCCTATCCGAATGATACTATCACGAATCAGTGATAAATGGTCGATACTGACGCTCTTCACACTAACGCAGGCACCCGTCATGCGGTTCAATGAACTGCAAAAGACAATACCTGACATATCACAAAAGATGCTGACAGTTACTCTACGCACATTAGAAGAAGACGGACTTGTGAAAAGAAAAATCTATGCACAAGTCCCTCCTAAAGTGGAATACTCGCTGACAGATAGAGCCATGTCGTTATTGCCCCATATAAACTCCTTAATTTCATGGGCACAAGAAAATATGAATGATATATTAGATGACAGAAAATCTTATAGGAAAGCGTAATTACATCGCTTTCCAGAACTTCTGGAAGTCTTTGTAACGTCCATAACAAACCAGTTCATCACCAGCTTGTACCTGGTCATTTTCAGGCAATTCATTCATCACATCATGTTCAGTAAATGAAATACCCAGACAGTTTTTCAAAGTCTTGGCACGCTTTAAAGCCAATAACTTCAAGCCGAATTCCTTATCCAAATTCAATTCATTAGCATAATATCCTATCATCTTCTCCGGCACAGCGAACTTCACCACATAGTAATCCGTATCTACCGGAAGGTTTCCATATTGGAGCCAAACTCTAACAAATGCACCAAACCACGGGCTGCATCTTCCTCCGGAGTAAGAATCCGTTCCAAACCAAAAGCCTCAAGTACGGAACGATGTACATTATCAATGGCCCGCGCATAAATGTGAGCCACTTTGTTGTTTCAACAAAGCCACCACGCGAATAGAAGCACCAAAATTCTCGCCAATAGCCACGATTACCACATCCACACCACTCAAGGGGAGAGCGGCAAGTGCCTGTTCATCTGTTGCATCCAACACAAAAGCCGTAGCAATCTTTTCTTTGATACTGTCTACGCGACTTGCACTCACATCCGCCCCAATTACTTCGTGTCCCAACACCGATAATTCTTCGGCAAGCATGTGCCCGTAATTTCCTAAACCGATAATAATATACTTCATAATTTCTGTTTTTACTACTTACTACTAATTTATAATGATCTGCCCACTCGGATACTGATATTTCGTATGTTTCTTTTGCTTGATGATACCCAACATCAGAGTAATCAGTCCCACACGTCCGATGAACATCAGAAAAGCAACAAGCAATTTACTGTTATCCCCCAAAGTCGGAGTAAGATTCAGACTGGAACCTACCGTACTCAACGCCGACACACACTCAAACAGAAGTGCCATGACAGATGCCTGAGGTTCCCAGATTGTCAGAATAAACACAAATACAAACAAAACACTGATAGACATCACTACCGTCGCATTGGAACGGCGAATGGAATCGTAAGACAGTTCACGGCCAAATACCTCCACTCGCTCCGTACCGCGCAACACAGCAACCAGATTCAATACAACTACTGCAAACGCATTCACCTTGATACCACCCGCCGTGGACTGTGCAGCACCGCCCACCCACATCAGGAAGATATAAACCAATACACTCTGTACTCCCAGCGAAGCCAGGTCCACGCTTGTAAACCCGGCAGTACGCGGACAAGTCGCATTAAAGAACGCCTGTGTCCATTTATCAGCGACGGACATACCGGCAAAAGCATGATTCCACTCAAAAACAGCGATAAGCACCGTACCAAACACCAATAGCAGGAAAGTCATAATCAGAACAATCCGCGTATTCAGATTATACAGATGATAAAAACGATGCCTGTCCCACTCCCACGTATGCAAAAATTTCCAGATGCGGCGCAAATGATGGAGTACTATATCTTTGAAATTCACCAATATCGGGAAGCCTATACCTCCCAGAATAATCAACAGGGATATATAGATAAGGAATGGATTATGCCCTGTCATCACCAGCGGATTGCCTAGATTTCCGGGCAACGTGGAAAAACCGGCATTACAGAATGCGGAAATAGCATGAAAGGCCGAGAACGCCACTTCTTCCTCAAACGTCATCCCCATCGTACCGTGAATGTCGCTCCAGATGGCAAGCATACCAATACCTTCAATAGCCAACGTGAATCCCAATATGTACAGCAAAGTGGAAAGTAACGAATTCAACGAATTGGAACTGACCATATCACGAACCACCAACTGATTATAAAAGGATGTATTCCCCATAAAGAACATCGCAAAGAAACTGGTCAGTGTCATTACCCCTAGGCCGCCAATCTGTATCAGCAGGATAATCACCACAAAACCGGGCGTAGTAAAGTAGACGCTACATCCACCGAAGTCAAACCCGTAACACAAACCGCACTGGTAGAGATAAACAGCGAGTCCACCCACGAAATACCGCTCACCGTACATCGGGGCAACATTAGCAAACCTGTTCCAATAAGGATGATTATCAGAAAACTACCAGCCAGAATCAAAGAAGGATTCGTTCGCCGTCCCAACACCCTGACCAAGCCATTGGATAAATTAAGGAAAGAGAAGATCAACAGAAGCACTATATGATAGGGCTTTCCATTCAATATTTCCCAAAAATGCAGAATAGCTCCCTCCTCTTCCGGTCGATGAAAAATAACAGGGATAAGGGTAAGGTAAAGCAAGGCAATCAATATCCACGTCAATTTCTTAAAAGTACGCTTTGTGTCCCTGTATTCCAATAACAGGCGCAAAGTGACTTCGGACAGGAAAACACCCCATACAAACCGATAGAGTGTTTGCAGTTGAGAAGCCTCGTGTTCGGAAATAGTAAAGCCGTGTTCATATACCACTCCCATAATTAACAGAATAGAAGCCAGGTAGGCTATATAAGTCACCCCTCCAAGAATGATCCGAGTGTACGGATGAATCCATTTATTCTGATACAACAAGAATTTATGATAAATCTTCATGTAGACATCAAATTAAATATCGGGCAAACATAAACAAAACAATGCGTATAGACAAAAAACAAAAGAAAAAAGAAATTGTTTTAAAAATAATAGTTACATTTGGCCTCGTAAAAATTTTAATAGAAGTAACCACTATGAGCAACAAGACAAAAAGATATTTCCTCCCGGAAGAGGAAATACCACATTATTGGTACAATATACAGGCAGATATGGTGAACAAACCGATGCCTCCGCTTCATCCCGGTACCAAACAACCACTGAAAGCCGAAGATTTATATCCTATCTTTGCACAGGAACTGTGCAAACAGGAACTGAATCAGACCGATAAGTGGATCGAGATTCCCGAAGAAGTACGCGAAATGTACAAATATTATCGTAGTACTCCACTGGTTCGTGCTTATGGACTGGAAAAAGCATTAGGTACTCCGGCACATATCTATTTCAAGAATGAGAGTGTAAGTCCGATGGGATCGCACAAGCTGAATTCTGCCATTCCCCAGGCTTATTATTGCAAGAAAGAAGGAGTTACCAACGTTACCACTGAAACCGGTGCCGGACAATGGGGAGCTTCGCTGGCTTATGCTGCCCGTCTGTTTGGACTGGAAGCTGCCGTTTACCAAGTGAAAATCAGTTATGAGCAGAAACCTTACCGCCGCAGCATCATGCAGACGTTCGGCGCACAGGTTACACCGTCTCCGTCTATGTCTACCCGTGCAGGAAAAGATATTCTGACGGCCCACCCCAACTACCAGGTTCATTGGGAACCGCTATTTCAGAAGCCATCGAACTGGCTCAGACTACACCGAATTGTAAATATACATTAGGTTCTGTATTGAGCCATGTAGCTCTGCACCAGACTGTAATCGGTCTGGAAGCCGAAAAACAGATGGAAATGGCAGGAGAATATCCTGATATGGTGATTGCTTGTTTTGGTGGTGGTTCCAATTTCGGTGGTATCGCATTCCCATTCATGCGCCACAAGATCCTGGAAGGTAAGCAAACACGCTTCATTGCTGCCGAACCAGCTTCTTGCCCGAAACTGACACGCGGTAAATTCCAATATGATTTCGGTGACGAAGCAGGATACACTCCATTACTGCCTATGTACACGCTGGGACATAACTTTGCTCCCGCTAATATTCATGCAGGTGGATTGCGTTACACGGTGCAGGCGTCATCGTTTCTCAACTATTGAAAGACGGTCTGATGGAAGCTGTAGACATCAAACAACTGGAATCATTCGAAGCCGGCTGTTTATTTGCCCAAGCTGAAGGTATCATTCCCGCACCGGAATCTTGCCACGCTATTGCTGCCGCCATCCGCGAAGCAAACAAATGCAAGGAAACAGGTGAAGAGAAAGTAATCCTGTTCAACCTCTCCGGTCACGGATTGATTGACATGGCCTCATACGATAAATATCTCTCCGGTGACCTCGTAAACTACGAACTGACCGATCAGGATATTCAGAAGAATCTGGATGAAATAGGCAGTCTGGCATAAGGATACCTCATCCATATCAATAAATGTTTGCCAGGCTGACGAGCGGCTCATAGAGTTTTTCAATATCCTGCGCATCCAATTCAATATCAACCTGGTCCCCCGGAATCAACCGTATTCCGGGGGGCTTTGCGTCTTTACCATCCCGGTGTACATTGATAATGGTACAGTTTTCAGGCAAAGAAGTTCGTCTACAAGTTTGCCATCCATATATGAACCCGTCATCACCTCTATGGATAGTTTATACCTTGTCTGTTCCTGGAAAGCAGGAGTATTGATCATATCCTCATAAAGCGTCACGTTGAAAGGTCTTATCTGAAGAAGTTCCGTAAAATAATAAGTCAATCCACCCACTACCACCGATGGTAGAACACCTCAAAATGTCCTGTTATCTCGGTAATCAATACAATAGCTGTCAAAGGGGTACGTATCACAGCCACCAGGAAAGCAGACATTGAAATCAGCATTACATAACTGACATTCTCCGGCTCAATAACCCCATATTCCACTCCCAACAGACCAACAATCTGCCCCAGTAACCCACCGGTGACCAGTGTAGGAATAAAACTTCCACCCGGCAAACCGGATGAAACGCAGATAACGGAAAAACCGAAATGCAACAGCATCATTGCCGTTACCCACATAATTGGTGCATGGCTGCCGGATTGCGCCTGCTCCAAAAGAAACTGTTCTCCCCCACCCGTCAGGTTGACCTGCATAAAGGAAATAATATAAGCGACCAGCAACAGATAGAACATCTTCATATATACCGAAGATTTTACCGTTGCATACACCCGTTTGAAAGAAACCATCATCATGGAATATAATTTTCCGCAAACAGAAATAATCACTGCAAGCAACAGGAAGTACTTCACCTGGATTCCAAAAGAAAAACCGGGCTCGGCCACTTGTATCAAATGATAAGAATTTACCGGAAAAACCATGCTTGCCACCGCACCGGCCACTACACCGGCCAGCAAGGTAGTGATAGCGGTTTTGGGAGCATCAAAACGTTCGATGGATTCGATGACAAGCAATGAAGAAGCCAGCGGCGCCGCAAACGCAGCCGCAAGGCCGGCACCGGCACCGGCAGCAAGCAATTGCTTTCGTTCACCACGTAGAATACGTGTCCAGCGTGCCACAAGGCATCCTACATACGAACCTATTTGTACGGAAGGCCCTTCACGTCCCAGCGATAATCCGGCCGAAACCGAAAGAATTCCACCGAAAAACTTAGAAACCAACTCTATGAAAGGATGCTTATAAGTAATGCGCCCGTTGATGGCAGCACGTGTTTGAGGAATACCTCCTCCGGTGATAAGCGGCATTTTCATCACCAGCCAGGATACGAATATCAGTAACCGCCCAAAAGAAAAGAAAAAGAGGAATATGCCAGTGACACATCCGGACGGGAAGCAAAAACTCACTTCGCAAGTTAAAGAAATAATAGTAGCAAGTAAATGATAGGGAAC
>ENA-OQAA01001056-OQAA01001056.1-human-gut-metagenome-genome-assembly--contig:-NODE-1056-length-15645-cov-1.393027_pt1 | contig 15645 bp, 11 predicted proteins | sample MGYA00242489_ERZ504515 | MGnify/ENA primary metagenome ERZ504515 (study PRJEB26092, sample SAMD00036237) | human gut metagenome | host: Homo sapiens | study: EMG produced TPA metagenomics assembly of...
CTTTAGACGATAAAGTGGCGGGACTGAAGATCGGTGCGGACGATTATTTAGCCAAGCCTTTTCATCTGCCGGAATTGAGTATGCGTATTTTTGCTTTGTTGAGGAGGAAATGTTTTACGAACAGCAACACTTTACAGAATGGTCCGATAAGTATTGATTTGCTTGGTAAGGTGGTTAGTGTCGGAACTGTCACGCTTGATTTGACCAAAACAGAATATGAACTTCTGTTATTCCTCATTGAAAACCGTCGTCGTGTTGTTTCTAAGAGTGCATTGGCCGAACATCTTAGCGGAGACATGGCGGATATGATGAATGACTTTAACTTCGTCTATGCCCACATCAAAAACTTAAAAGCGAAAATGGCGGATGTGGGTATGGCAGATTGCATTAAGACATATTATGGAACCGGATATAAATGGGCTATAGAATCATGAAAAGTCTTTTGCATAAAACACTCTCGCAGTTCCTTGTCTGTACGGTGGCAATCTTTATACTGACCACTCCCTTGTTTTTCCTGCTCACCAAGTATTTCTATGCGGAGGATATGATAGACATTATCGAGGCGGTGCAATTAGGGACGTCTATTCCACATATTGATTTAGAACGGGATATTATGGTGGGAATGATGCTTCAGTTCCTGCTTATTTTTCTGGTTCTCAGCCTTGCTTTGTTTATTATGATGCGTTTCATTACACATCGCCTGTGGTTGCCGTTTGATGATACGTTGCAGAAGACAGAACAGTTCAACTTGGCGCAAAGTGCAGTGCCTCAGTTTCAGAAAACCGAAATAAAAGAATTTGCCCGGCTCAACAATTCGTTGGCAAAGCTGATGCAGAAAGATAAGGAGATTTATCGTATACAGAAAGAGTTTACCGAGAATGCTTCGCATGAACTCCAAACACCTATTTCTATTATTCGCAGTAAACTAGACTTGTTGATGCAGGAAGAACTGGACGAGCGGTCAATGAATCTTGTTTCCGATCTTTACGACCTCAATACCCGGATGGAACATTTGAATCGCAATTTACTACTCTTGGCAAAAATAGAGAATTCACAGTACACAGAGATGGAGGAGGTCGACTTAGGCAGCTTTATTCGTGAGTCAATGCCTACTTACAATGTACTGCACAGTGATTTGAACATTTCATTCCTTGACCAGCGTACGTGCCATGTTGTGCACAATGTGAACACAATTCTGTTAAGTTGCCTGCTGAATAACCTTGTTGTCAATGCCATTCGCCATACTGCTGCAATGAATGGAGAGATTAGACTTTTGCTTTGCAATAGCTATTTTACGGTCAGTAATCCGGCGGATGGAGTATCTCTTAATGCCCGTAGCTTTTCCAGCGTTTCAGTTCTGATGATACAAAGACGTCCGGGAATGGACTTGGACTTTCTATTGCGAAAGCTATTTGCGACTATCATGGTTGGAGGTTGCAGTACGTTTTCGAAGAGAATCACCATGTATTTTCAGTGCATTTTAGGTGATTTGTTGGTGAAATTATTTCAAAGCTTTTCGGTTATGAATTAATTCATTCCTTTTCCGATATGAGCTATATAGGAGTGCTGAAAGGATGTAACTGTCTGTGTGATAATGCACTTGGTGTTCCACTAAGATCAGTCGTAGTGGAACACGAGTTCAGTCCTAGTGGGAAGTGGCTTCAGTCGTAGTGGGAAGTACCTTCAGTCCTAATGGGAACTATCCTCAGTCGTAGTAGGAAAATAGCTCGCTATACAGTTGTAAATTCCTCTAATGGGAAATGAATGAATTCCGTTAACGGCTTTTCGATAATCAGTTGACGTATCCTAAAAGATCTCCTCAAAAAGATTATCTTCCCCGATAAAATTCAAAATGTCTTCTAATTTGCCTTTTACTTTTGCCTCAGAATTTTGAGATAAAAGAAAGAAAAGGTATGAAAAGATTTGTTTTAGGCATCGTGGTCATTTGTTGGATTACGATTGTATTCGCTGCAGGAAATGGCAGTAAAGTGACAGGAATCTTAAGTGGTAAAACGAATAAAGCACCGGTGGAGTTTGCACGATAGCTTTGTACGAGGCAACAACAAAAAAACTTGTGACGGGAGCTATGACAGATTCTACCGGATGCTTTCATCTGGAAGATGTGCCAACGGGTCGTTATTATCTGGTGGGTAGTTATGTCGGTTATGGTGAAACACAATCTGAAATGTTCATCGTGGGTAATGGTAATCAGACGGTTGATGTCGGTGTATTATGGATTGACGATAAAGGTCAGGTATTGAATGAAGTGGTGGTAGCCGGGCGAAAATCCACTTTTGTGCCTAAACTGGATCGTAAGGTATTTAATGTCGGACAGGATTTGATGAGTTCGGCAGGCTCGGCAAGCGATTTGATGCAGAATATTCCTTCGGTGGAGGTGGATTTGGAAGGTACGGTCAGCCTGCGTGGTAATGAGAATGTGACTATCCTTATTAATGGAAAACCATCCGCACTGATGAGCGGCAGGACACGGACTGATGCTCTGAATCAACTTGCCGCAAACAGTATCGAACGTATCGAGGTAATTACTAATCCTTCGGCAGAGTATAAACCCGATGGTGTGAGCGGTATTATTAACATCGTATTGAAAAAGGAGGGCAAGGCGGGACTGAATGGCACTTTGACGGCGAATACCGGTAGCCACGACCGTTACAATGCCGGAGTGAATTTGAATTACGGCATCAATGGGGTGAATTTCTTTGGTGGTTATGCTTTCCGGCAAGATCGCTATGACCGTAGTATTTTTGACAATCGTACATCGCCCACGGAATACATTAACCAGACGACCCTCGGTACAGGGCGTCCCGTGTCGCACACATTACGACTTGGAATGGGAGCAAACCTTTCGACTCATGATGTCATGGAAATTTCGGGAAGCTATAATCGCCGTCATTTCCTGCGAAGTGAGCGTATAGAATCTGTTACGGAAGATATAAATCATCATTTGGAAGATTTTTATTTTCGCAATCGCAGGGCTGATGCCAGGGAGAATATGTGGGAAGGAAACTTTCTCTATACCACACCTATGGAAAGGGAAATGAATGGAGCGTGAACTATACTTATTCTTCCGAAAGTGAAGACGAACAGAATGAATATTCTACCATGCAAATGGAGAATGACACTAAAGACAATGAGTGGGTATGGGATGCCAATTATCTGCATATCGGAAAAGTGCATTGGCAGCATCATTGTCGGAATGGACAAAACTATCGGCAGGTTATGAACTGGAAGCGCTTCGTGCCGAACAGAATTATCATGTGGAGAATTGGGATGGTGCATCTTTCATTCCTGATCTTGACCGCACAAGTGATTTTACCCATCATCGCACCTTCATTCTTTCTTCGCTACTTTAGAAATGAATCCGGGAGAGTGGAGTCTTATGGCCGGACTGCGTGGAGAATATGCTGATATCCGGAACAATCTGTATTCTCTTGACAGCATCACGAGGCAGCACTATACCAATATTTATCCTACGTTGCATGCCTCCCGCAAACTGAATAAGCACAATGAACTTCAACTAAGCTATAGCCTTCGTGTGAACCGTCCCGAAGGTAGTGATATGAATCCATTTGCCGAGCGTATCAATCCACTCAGTCTTTCGGCGGGTAATCCTGATTTGAAACCGGAAAAGATACATTCGGTGGAGGCGGGATGGCTGTGGCACAATGATACAAATGCATCGTTGATGACTACAGTCTATTATCGCTATCTTACCAATCAGATTACCGAAGTATCACGCTACATAGACGGTGGCGTACTGCTGACTACTAAAGAGAATTTGGATCAGAGTCACAATGCAGGATTGGAGCTGATCTGGAGCTATTCTATTAATCGTTGGCTCTCTTTTAACTGGAATGCAAACGGATATTTCAATCAGATCAATGCAGAAAAGTTGGGCTTTTCACGACACAGGAATACTTTCTCGTGGAGCACGTTGTTCAATGCCAACTTCATGCCGTTCAAACATTATATGATGCAGCTCAATGCACGTTATCGTTCTGCCACACTGGTGCCGCAAGGTCGTAGGGATGCCGATTATTGTATCAATCTGGGTATGAAGTATGATATTCCGAGTATCAATCTTTCCGTATTGGCTTCGGTTACTGATTTGTTTGATTACCTATCGGAAGTCGTATACGCTTGATACGCCCCGAATTGAAAACAGAAGGTAGAAAAAACGCCGTAATCCCCCGTATTTTTCTATATCGGCGTTTTCTTATACATTTGGTGGAAACAAGAGCAAAAAACACACAGCGAAGTTAGAATATGATGAGAGTATGTAAAATCCTTATATTACTTGTACTTTGTGCATTTACAGTAATTGGACAAGCACAGGAGGATTCTGTCAAAACGGATACGGTTCGGGTAATGGATAATAATCCATACCGTTTCCGCATCCGGCAGGTCATTTTACCTGCAACTTTGATTGGAGTGGGGATTATCGGGTTGGAAAGCTATTGGCTGCAATATCAGAACCGGGAGTTACGTGACGAGCTACGGGAAAACATTGACAGCAAATTTACGGTTGATGATTTTTCGCAGTATGCTCCGATGTTTGCTGTTTATGGCTTGAATTTGTGTGGGTGTAAAGGAAGGCATAGCTTTACGGATCGTACCATAATCCTTGCTACTGCCTATGCACTAATGGTATCACCGTAAACACATTTAAAATGACGGCCAGTGTAGAGCGTCCTGATGGAAGTAGCCGTAACTCCTTCCCGTCGGGGCATACCGCAACCGCTTTTATGGGTGCGGAGTTTTTGCGTAAGGAATATTGGGACGTTTCTCCATGGATAGGTGTTGCCGGGTATGCAGTAGCTGCCGGTACAGGCTTCTTTCGTATGTATAACAATCGTCATTGGCTGACAGATGTGCTTACCGGAGCCGGAATCGGAATACTGAGTACTCAGGCAGCTTATTGGCTTTATCCAACTATTACAAAGACTTTCTTCCGTAAGCGGTATAAGAATATATTTATTTCTCCTTATTTCTCAAAAGAAGAAAAAGGAGTAGTTGTCATATCGCTTTCTAAAGGATATTCATTGCAATTAATAAGGAATAAACTTCAGCATAATAACTTTCCGTGTTTGGTCGTCTATTCTGAAACGATTATCAGTACGTTCGCCTATCAACCAAATGATATGGGGAGCACTGCAAAGCACCCATTGTTGCTCTTTGCGGGAAAGGGAGAATTTTCGATCAGTAAGGTAGTCACTGACCTTTTTTTCGCCCAGTCATACCAAAGGGAACGAATGTGTCGCCTTGTCGGTAGCGTCTGACTGTGAGAGGTTGTTTTAGTTTGTCTGCATCGAAGCAAGCAGTATTTCGGTTGCGGGGAATGATGAAATCATCCGTGACTTCTAATTCTTCCATTGTCAGGCGGAAGGGTAGGGCAGGATCATCTGGAGAAAAGACTGTTGAAACATCTTCTGAACAGATCGGTTCTAACAGTAGAAGCTCTCGATCTTTAATCACGCGCCATTCTCCACTGAGGAATATTTTCCCCGGTTGCCCATTCAGAGAGGTGAAAATATCTTTGATCTGTGCACTGTTAAATCCTAATGGAGATAAGATCTCAAATAATAAGGTTTCCGGTGCAGATTCTTGGAGCAAAACACTGATCAGGATACCTTGTTCGGTTTGCACTTTCTGCTTGCCTTCTTCTATTCCTTTTTTATATAAGAGAGCTGCATCATTCAGATGTTCTGCAGTGCGGAGAAGGCTTTCTTTTACAGAGGGATTGATTTCCTGCATAAGTGGCAAGAGGTTGAGGCGTATCTTGTTGCGTGTATATTCGTCTTGCAGGTTAGTGCTGTCCGTTACGTAAGATTGTCCGATTTCTTGTAGGTATTCGGTTATTTCTTTCCGGTCGAGGCATAACAAGGGGCGGACAATGTTTCCGTTTTTGGGACGGATACCCAATAGTCCGTTGATGCCTGTTCCACGGATAAGGTTGAGCAGGAGAGTTTCTACACTATCATCTTTATGATGGGCCACGGCGATAACGTTGGCTCCTTGTTGTAGACGGAGCTGCTCAAACCAAGCATAACGTAATTCCCGTGCTGCCATTTCAATGGATATGTGGCGCTTTTCCGCTTCTTCCGTGGTTTGGAAATGTTGGACATGTAACGGAACTTCCAGCTGCAAGCATAGTTCGCGGACAAACATTTCATCTCGAACCGACTCATCTCCCCGCAGATGGAAATTACAATGTGCCGCCTCGCAGGTGTACCCCATAGCAAGAAGTAGACGCAACAAAGCTACTGAGTCCGCTCCGCCACTCAGTGTTACCAGTATTTTGTCTTCTCGTGTGAAAAGCTTTTCCTGATCAATGTATTGCGCTATTTTCTTTATATTCATAATGGTGCAAAGATAATATTAACGGATTGAATTCTTTCTAATTCTTCGGAACAAAGTGGAGAATGGAGAATATTTCTCCTTATTTAAAAACAATCTAAATAATTTGTAGGCTAAATACAAATCATTTATCTTTGCATCCAAATTAAAGAAAGAGAGAAGACTATGCGTTTATCCGAATTAAAAACTGGAGAAAAAGGTGTAATCGTTAAAGTACTGGGGCATGGCGGTTTCCGCAAACGAATTGTAGAAATGGGTTTTATTAAAGGCAAGACTGTAGAGGTTTTGCTGAATGCCCCGCTGAAAGACCCAATAAAATACAAAGTAATGGGGTATGAAATCTCTTTGCGCCGCCAGGAGGCAGGGATGATTGAAATACTCAGCGAACATGAGGCGAAAGAGCAAGTGACAAAACCGAATTATCATCCGGGAATGAGTGAAGATATTTATCCGGGGGAAGAAGAACTGAAACGTATCGCTCTTGGTAAACGCCGCACCATTAATGTTGCATTAGTGGGTAATCCAAATTGTGGAAAAACTTCTCTGTTTAATATTGCTTCCGGTTCACACGAACACGTTGGTAACTACAGCGGGGTTACAGTGGATGCTAAGGAAGGTCATTTTAATTTCCAAGGTTATCATTTCCGCATAGTCGATTTGCCGGGTACATATTCGCTATCAGCATATAGTCCTGAAGAAATGTATGTCCGTCATCATATTATTGATGAAACACCGGACATTGTTATCAATGTGGTAGATTCGTCCAATCTGGAACGTAATCTGTACCTCACTACCCAGTTGATTGACATGAACGTGCGTATGGTGATGGCGCTCAATATGTACGATGAACTGGAAGCCAGTGGCAACACGCTGGATTACATGAAACTGAGTGAACTCTTTGGTGTTCCTATGGTTCCTACCGTTTCGCGTACGGGCAAAGGCATCGAAGATCTTTTTCACGTTGTTATCAGTATTTACGAAGGTGCCGACTTCCTCGATCAGAAAGGCAAGGTACGTGCAGAAGTGTTGAATGACCTGCGTGAATGGCATCGGGAGTATGTGCCCGGCTATACCGGTGGGGCTCATAAAGAAGAAGAAGTACGTCATCATGGATTCTATCGTCATATTCACATTAACCACGGTCCTGAACTGGAACGCAGCATTGAAGAGGTGAAGCGGGTGATTAGTGAGAATGAGGGTATCCGTCATAAGTATTCTACCCGCTTTCTTGCCATCAAACTTCTGGAGAATGATCCGGATTTGGAAACGCTGATTAAAACTTTACCCAACGGCAAAGAAATTATAGATGTCCGTGATCAGGAAAGCCGCCGTATCCGAGACGTGCTGAATGAGGATTGCGATCAGGCAATTACCGATGCAAAATATGGTTTTATATCCGGTGCACTGAAAGAAACCTTTGTGGATAATCACTTGGATAAAGAACATACTACACGTGTGATAGACTCTATCGTAACGCACCGTGTGTGGGGATTCCCCATTTTCTTCCTGTTCATGTATCTCATGTTCGAAGGGACGTTCGTGCTTGGCGAATACCCGATGATGGGTATCGAATGGCTGGTAGAAACTCTCGGTAACTTTATACATGCCAATATGGCGGACGGACCGTTGAAAGATCTATTGGTAGATGGTATTGTAGGTGGTGTTGGTGGTGTGATTGTTTTCCTGCCGAACATCCTTATTCTTTATTTCTGCATATCGCTGATGGAAGACTCCGGTTACATGGCACGCGCTGCATTTATCATGGATAAGATTATGCATAAGATGGGGCTGCATGGTAAATCCTTCATTCCTCTGATTATGGGTTTCGGATGTAACGTACCTGCTATTATGCTTCGCGCACTATTGAGAATCGTAAAAGCCGACTTATTACCATGCTCGTTAATCCGTTGATGTCATGTAGTGCCCGCCTGCCTATTTATTTGTTGCTGGTAGGTGCATTTTTTCCGAACAATGGTAGTTTGATACTGTTATTAATATATTCAATAGGTATTCTGTTGGCGGTATTGCTGGCGCGTTTATTCAGCCGTTTTCTGGTGAAGGGGGATGATACTCCGTTCGTAATGGAGCTTCCGCCTTACCGTTTACCGACAGCAAAAGCTATTTTCCGTCACACGTGGGAGAAGGGGGCACAATATCTTCGTAAAATGGGAGGTATTATCATGATAGCTTCCATCGTAATATGGGCATTGGGATATTATCCTGACCATGATGCGTATGAAACGGTTGCCGAACAGCAGGAGAATTCCTACATCGGACAGATAGGAAAGGCTATGGAGCCGGTGATTGCACCTTTGGGTTTTGACTGGAAACTTGGTATCGGTATACTTTCAGGTGTGGGCGCTAAGGAATTAGTGGTAAGTACACTGGCGTGCTTTATACGAATGATGCTGAAGCAGATGCCGTAAGTCTTGCCGAACGTATTCCGATTACACCGTTGGTAGCTTTCTGTTATATGGTGTTTGTATTGATCTATTTCCCATGTATAGCTACGAATTGTAGCAATCAAGCAAGAATCTGGTAGCTGGAAATGGGCAATTATTTACGGCAGTGTATACCACGCTGCTTGCGTGGGTAATGGCATTTGCCATTTATAGAATAGGAGGATTATTTGTATGATGAATTGGCAACAATGGGTAGTTGCAATCCTGTTACTGTTGTGTATTGTCCGGATCGGATGGGGAATTTATGCATTTTTTCGCCGGACAAGAGAAAATGGTAATCCATGTGCAAATTGCGTAACCGGTTGTGACTTAAAGCGATTGATGGATGAGAAGCGTGCAGCGTGTAAGTGCGCGAAAAAAATGAAAAGAAGAAAAATTAGCTGCGGATAGTTGGAATTTCCAAAAAATGTACTACCTTTGCAACCCGCAAATGAGAAAGATTGGTTCCTTGGATGAGTGGCTTAGTCAGCGGTCTGCAAAACCGTGTACGGCGGTTCGAATCCGCCAGGAACCTCAAAACGAACAAAATGCCCTGAGTAGAAATACTTGGGGCATTTGTTGTTTATTGACCTTCAGTAACTTAGCTACCCTGCCATTTGAGTCGAAAATCGTGCGAGTGTAGACCGAATGTAGTCCGAGCCTCCTAAAACGATACGATTGTAGCACATGAAAAGTATTAATTTTAGGTTTTTCCCTATCAATAATTATAGAATTCACCAGTTAGTTCTCATTTTCCCATATTACTTTTGTTACAAACCAAAAGAAATACGCCATGAAAAAGATTCTATTTATCCTATTTACAGTTCAGTCTGTTTTAGCTCCCCATATAACGAAGAGCTATAGTGTTAATTCTATCGAGGATAGTTACGAATATTCGATAGTCAATCAAGAAAAGAAAACAGTCAAAAAAGACATTTTAGGCAATACGATTATTGAAGATGATAATGGTAATAAGATTACGATTAAAAAAGATATTCTGGGAAATATTATTATTGAAGGTAATAATGGTGATAAGATTACAATCAAAAAAGACATTTTAGGAAATATTACTATTGAAAACAATAATGGTAATAAGAAAACTATTAAAGAAGATATTTTAGGGAATACGATTATTGAGGACAATAATGGCAATAGGAAGACTGTCAAAAAAGATATCTTTGGCAATACTATTATTGAAGACAATAAAGGGCACAAGCAGATTATCAAAAAGGATATATTTGGAAATTCCACTATCGAAGACTATTAGGTAGACATTCTTTTCCATCTTGTTTTCTTCCCTTTCGGAAAAAAGTATCCATGAACCCTAATTGTTCATGGATACCATTCCGTTCGCATGGCTGAATATTCCTTGATCAATCAGCAATTGTATAGTCTGTTCCGTTACCATATCTAGATTGTTTCCTTTCCTACTGAAACCGAGAAGTTGGGAAGTCAGCCGTTTCAGATCTTCAGTCGGCATAGATATCTGTTGCTCTATGGCATAGCGGGCGGCGCTCATTACTTCTAGGATTGGAATATCCAGAATATCGCGTTTGGAGTTGATGCGGTAAAAGTCGCAGTCTTTAGCTTTCTCTTCATCTTCCCAGTAAATTATAGTATCTCCCGATAAAGTCTTTATATGCATCTTCAAGAAGATTGTCGATAAATACCTGTAAACGGTGGTAACCCTTGTTAGATTCCAAATTCGTAATATTCTTTTATATAGCAGAGTATTTGTTATGGGTTGTTCAATCTTGACTATTTGTTGAAGTTTGTTTTTTAACTTGATAGGAGGAAGCCATTACGGTATCGATATCTGTACTGTAGCCTATATCGGGCAAGTCAGCAAATATATATTCTCTTTCTCGATTGTTCACTAACTCTACAACAGGTTCATTCTCTATACTGAATGTTTTCAGAACATTATTCTCTATCGGAAGAGGAGGCTGTTCTTCTACTTTTGTGTTTTTTAAATCTTCCAGCTTTTTGATAATGCGCTCCACGACGTTCTCCTTATGTTCAAACCAGTCGACGGACCATACACGCATTACATTCCAGTTGAGCATCTGCAAAACATTCGGTTGTACTATTTCACGGTCCCTTGTAGTCTTGGTTTCATAATAGTTTCTGCCGTCACACAATATCCCTAGAATATATGTATCCGGTTGCAATGGATTGACAATCGCTAAATCCACCTTAAAGTTTGACCGTCCTACCAGAGTATCCACTTTATAACCACGCTGAGTAAGTTCCTGTGCAATTAAAGTAATAAGATTACTTTGTTGCAGGTTCTGTAGTTGGATGGCCGGAACAGGTGAGGTGCCGCGTTCTGCAAATTCAAGGAACCTCTTTAAGCCTTCCACACCTTTGGACTTTGTACGTTTCAAATCTATTTGTTCGGAGCGTAAGGTTGAGAAGATAATCATTTCATAACGTGCACGCGATACGGCTACATTCAGACGACGTTCGCCACCTTGATTATTCAATGGTCCGAAATTCATAGATACATTGCCATTCCTGTCCGGACCGTATCCTATAGAGAAAAGGATAATATCCCGTTCATCACCTTGTACATTCTCCAGATTCTTGATGAAAATAGGCTCATTACTTTGGAAAGCTTTTTCTTCCAATTCGGGATATTTGTTCAGTTCCTCAATGAGCATATCTTCTATCAAATTTTGCTGTACTTGGCTGAAAGATACGACGCCTATGCTTTTTTCAGGAGCTTCAGGTGTACGTAGCCGGTTCAGTATTTCTTTCACAATGGCTTCAGCTTCGGCATGATTGCTGCGTGTACGTCCTTTATCATATGTACCATCTACCTGAACTAAACGTACTTTTGAAACTCTGTCATCCACAGAAGGAAAAGTATATAGCTTTCCATTGTAATACTGAGAATTACTGAAAGCAATCAGACTTTCGTGTTTGCTCCGATAGTGCCAAGTCAGATAACGGGATGGAATGGATAACGAGATGCAATCATCCAGAATGCTCTCCATATCGTCAAATTCAGCTTCTTCCTCGTCTACTTGTGAAGAGGAGAAGAAACTTGTCGGAGGCATTTGCTTGGGATCACCTACTACGACTAATGCGTTGCCGCGGGCTATTGCACCGACTGCCTCGCTGGTAGGCATCTGTGATGCTTCGTCGAAAATAACAAGATCGAACTTCTCTGCATCCAGATCGATATACTGAGCCACTGATATCGGACTCATCAACATGCATGGACATAGCTTGGGCAACAGAGTTGGTATCTGGTCTATAATTCTCCGGATAGATGTGCCGCGTCCTCCATTTGAAATGTTCCTTTTTAGAATTCCTATTTCGGAACTGGAGGCGGCTTCCATTGTTAGTGATGGTATTCTGGCTGCTAATCTGCAGTATAGTTCTTTTTTACTCAACTCCTGAAAATCGATAGTCAGTTGTTTGTATTTACTGATCATTTCCTCAAATAGCAACCCGTTGAAAAGGCGTAAAGTTTCGTCCGCATCAACGGTTTTTAGAGCTAATTGGTGATAAACGCCTTTCATATACGCATTAGAAGCTTCCGATCCGCTTTTATGCTTATCTGTTATATAGTTGATAACTACGGTTAAATGCAGGGATTCCAATTCTCTCTTACGGATGCACCATTGTCCCCAATCTTTAATCTTATTGAAGTGAGTTAACCAGGTATTCAGTAGAACCGGTAGTTTCACTTCAAGATTATTATCCGGCAGTTGTATGTAGCATAAACCTTTTATTTCATAGAGAACCGTATTCAACTCATTGGATGTATCTATTAATTGCCTGAATGTATTTTCATTAGACTGCTGGAATGCGTTCCAGTCAATACTGATTTTATTTGCAATTGATTCAGAACTTCTGCGAATGGCTGTTGAACGATTGCTGCATATTCCGATAAAGTGTTGTAATCATCGGAAGATTCTTAAGTATAGAATCAATATCATCCCATTTCTCTTTATTCTTTCTTCCTAAGAAGCGAAGAAGAATGATAATTCGGGAAGATTGTTCTTGAATGATCTTATTATTCTTTGATAAGCATTGAGCTTTCTAACAGGCTTGGTATTTGTGCTGCCTGCAAACTCATATTGTAAAGTCTGAGTTTTTTCAAATAAGAACGTTTGGCAAAGAATTTGGGTAAGAACCATTTCAATTCGATAGCTTTCCATTCTTGTTGGAGGGCAAATGCATTTTCTCCCAGAATTTGAGGTGCATACTCTTTACCCAGTTCAGCTTGTAACTGATCTCGCTTACGACCGGACAGGATAATATCTTTCCATTCTTCTATCAAGTCGGTATTACCACCCATTTCCAATAACGTTTTATTCAGATATGGGATGGATAGAAGCTGGTTACATATCTTGCCCATCCAGTTGATCCCATCCCAATTATCAGGTATCGAGATTCCCAGACTATTTGAAAGCAACTTTCTGTTAGCGGTAATCGAGGTGAATAAATTAATAAAGCGCCTGATTCCGGCTTGTAATTTCTGAGAGCTCTCTATGGAAGTATCGTATGGCTCCAGTCCCTTTAATGGGTGATCTTGCGGATGCCCTGTTATCTGAAAACTGTATCCAGTTCCTGGATATTTTCGCAAAAGTCTATCAGTTGATTTTTGGTGATAGAGGGAAACAGAGAAAAGTCGATAGACAATTCATCTCCCTGTATCGATAAGTAGTTTGTAATGCAATCATAAAGAGAAAAGCCGGAAGCATGGGGATGATGCAATGCTTCCATATAATCGATTAATTTCTTTCTACGCTCAAATAATTGCTTTGAAGTGCTTTCAAACTCGGCTGGAGACTGAATGTGAACGACTTCTATAGCCTTCTGAAGCTGAGCCAGAAAATGAGATTTAGTGACCTTATTAGAATGTAGTTCCAGACAGAACGGATCTAATCCTATCTTAGTCAGACGGTTTTGTACTACAGAAAGTGCCGCCATCTTTTCTGCTACAAACAGCACACGTTTTCCTTTGTACAGGGCATTGGCTATCATATTGGTAATGGTCTGTGATTTACCGGTTCCCGGAGGTCCATGCAATATGAAGCTCTTTCCTTCTCCTGATTCAATAACGGCTTCCAACTGCGAAGAATCGACATCAACAGGAATGGCAAAATGGAGAGGTTCAAGATTTTTGTCTATTTCTCTGGCGTTAATCTCCGGAGTCGTATCCTGCCATTGAATACGATTTTCCATCAGACTGGCTATAATGGCGTTCTCTTTCAATTTGTCTGCATTGGTATGAATATCATTCCACATGACAAACTTGTTGAATGAGAATAGCCCCAACATTGATTCTTCCACTACATCCCAACCTTTCATATTACGAATGCAGGTACGAATCGTAGCGAATATCTTTTTCACGTCTACGCCACTATCATCTTTTGGCAACGGATTCAACCCGGAAAGATTAACACTGAACTGTTGTTTCAATAGTTCGACGAGCGTTATGTTCAATATTATTTCTTCGTCTCTGGTGCGGATGATATATCCGCTTGAACCTCCACGGCGCACAATGTCTACCGGTAACAGTAAGATAGGAGCAAAGCGTGGTTTCACGCTCTTAGGAGACTCGTACCACTTCAGGATTCCTAAAACGAGGAACAGTGAATTGGCGCCATTTTCTTCGATGGCGGTTCGCGATGTACGGTATACAAATTTGAGTGAGTTCTGAAGTTCGCTTTCGGTCAGATAAGAACGAAGTTTTTTGTTTCTCAGCTCGCTGATTACTAATTCTTCCAAATTCTCTTTCCATAAAGAAGAATCATAGAGACCTGTCTCACCCGGTTCTATTTTACTTTTAGCGGGACTGGGTAATATCTGGTAGTTTTCTCCGGCTTGCAAATGATCTTCCAGATGGTCAATTTCAAAAGATATGAATGGTATAACCCTTCTACCAAGACGGATGTTAATCAGATTATTGCGTAGAGAAAAATCCAGCAGTTTTCTTTCCCAAATAATCTGCTTGGTTATTTCATCCTTACTGTCCTCGAGTTTTATTTCATACCGGTCCAGTCGGTGTATTCTTTGGGTTACATTCTTATGTTCTATTCCGCTGTTTTCTATTTGCCATTCACCGTTATGGTTTATGCGTTGCGGTAATGGGCGGATTTTATCCAGTCTGCACCTATATACATCAATAAACAGCTCGAATCTGTTTTCTTCTTTGAGTTCTCTCTGAGCCATTGTAGCAGCTTCTTCAAATGAAATATTTTGAGAAGATGCCAGTGCGGTTGTCTCTACTAATACAATGTCGCTGATGCCATTTGCACTCCCTTTGAGTAGAAAGGAAGCATCATCGCCTACGGTTTGATGATAAATATCTTCTGTAAGCCATGCACCTACCAATATATGTCCTTTCAACAAGACTAAAAGAGGATGAATGCCATTGGCTTCCAGACAGGAAGCATAGAGTAAAGTCAGGTCTATACATGTACCTAGTTTGCTGGTGAGTACATTATCTACCAAGCGGATACGCTGCCCCGAAGTTTCAAAGCTGGCTGGAACTGTAGAATATATTAAAGACTCAGACCGGAGAGCTTCATAAATAGCAGCTACCTGTGCACGTACTCGGTTGGGGGTCCTGTGTCTGATACTCGTCTAAGGCAGAGTTTCCGGTCCACTTTTCGAGGAATTGTGAGGCTTTTACGCTTATTCTTGAAAGTATGGGATGATTGGGAGTAACAAATGTAGCTAAGAGTTCGGGCATAATCCTGGAACCGGTCCACTGATCGTATGCCATCAGTTTGATGGGAAATGTTTGCTGATGGGCTATCTCACCGGAAATCGTAATAACCAGATGAAAGATAGTATCGATGCCTTC
>ENA-OQAA01001057-OQAA01001057.1-human-gut-metagenome-genome-assembly--contig:-NODE-1057-length-15631-cov-1.500967_pt1 | contig 15631 bp, 22 predicted proteins | sample MGYA00242489_ERZ504515 | MGnify/ENA primary metagenome ERZ504515 (study PRJEB26092, sample SAMD00036237) | human gut metagenome | host: Homo sapiens | study: EMG produced TPA metagenomics assembly of...
TCAATTTTTAATCTTTAATTTTTAATTAAGCGTAAGCGTCACTGTCTGTCCCTTCTTAACAATCGTTCCGTTGGCTATCGACTGGCTTTTTACTTTGCCTACGCCGACCAGATTGACTTTCAATCCTTTGCTTTCCAACAAGTACACAGCGTCTTTCGCTCCCATACCTATCACACTCGGTACAAAATTCTGCATATTGCTCCGGCTCTCAAGAACCACAGCTTGTGGGGCAGAATGGGTATTTCCCCAAACCTCTTTGCCCGAATCAGCGATTTTGCTTGTACGTTAATCTGCAGCTCTTCCAATACCCGTTGCGCTTCGCGCATCTCTCCGGCTTTTACATTCGGAATGACTACGGAATTAGTATCAATCGCATTGGTCAGCGGTAACCGCAGGTCTTTGGCATACACCCTTTCTGCAATCTTGCTGAACACACTACCTGCCATCAAACCTCCCGAAGCCGGTAATCCCGGTTTCTGGATAGAGACAATCATACTGTATTTAGGTGCCTCTGACGGGAAATACCCGCAGAAACTAACCAGATAATTCGTTCTTCCCGTTTTATATCCGGCTGCTCCCTGTGAAATTTGCGCCGTTCCTGTTTTTCCTGAAACGTGGAACTGCTTGCTTCCCGCAGGTTTGGCAAGTCCTTCACCGACCACTTTCCGGAGAATCTCACGGATCTGTGCCAAAGTCTTATCCGAACAAATCTTGGGATTGATTACCTCTGTCGGATATTCTTTCACTACTTCCCCGTCCTTCATGGCAGCTCTGACAAACTTCGGACGAACGGTGACTCCATTGTTGGCTATCCCATTATAGAATGTGAGAATATTGATCGGTGGAACCTGTGTTTCGTAGCCGATACTCATCCACGGCAAAGTTGTCTTTGCAAAATAACGTTCTTTCGGACCGCGTATATTCGGTTTTCCTTCTCCCGCAATCTGCAGATGTAGCGGCTGGTCGATGCTCATCCGTTTCAACCCGTCTACAAACTTCTGCGGGTTGCTGCCGTAGAAATGGTCTATAATATAAGAGGTACCCACATTGGACGAAACCCCTAGGATTTCTGTAACAGTCAGTTTCCCATATCCTCCGCGATGCCAGTTGTGGTCTTTCATGACACGTCCGTACATCGGCATCTGTCCGTTGCGGTGTCTACCACATAGTCCGGCGTGATCTTTCCGTCTTCAAGAGCTACCATGATAGAGGCAGTTTTGAAAGTTAGACCCCGGCTCGAGCATATCACTGATGGCATTGTTGCGCATTTCGTAGTACTCACCGTCTTTGCCTTGCATCATGTTGACGATGGCTTTCACTTCTCCGGTAGTTACCTCCATCAATACCACCACACCCACACTGGCATTCAACTCTTTCAGTTTATCCACCAATGCTTTCTCGCAAATATCCTGCATACCTACGTCGATAGTACTAATCAGATCGCAACCGTCAACCGGTGGCACATCGACAATGTTCAGGTATTTGTTCATCACCTTCTGACGGTGTGTCAATCCGTCCCCGTCCTTTCAGGATGGTGTCGAAAGCAAGCTCGATACCATTTCTCGCTCCTTTGGCTGTGTCTGCATACACATCTCCCAGTGTACGGGCAGCCAGTGAACCGAACGGTTCTTACGCTGATTGTAAGCCTGTTCTTTGAATCCGCCTTTTATAACGGTTCAAACAGAACACAGGCAATCTCTTTACCTCTTTATATTGTATATAGGAGATACGTTTCGGATAAATCAGATAATTGCGGCTTTTTGCCTGGCGTCCTTTTTTGAGATGTGCCTTGAATTGTGCCGCGCTCTTGTCCGGAAATATCTTGTGAAGTCCGATACAGATAGAATCCATGTTTGCGTTGAGGATAGAATCCCGGCGTGCCTGATCTTTCTGCCTGCGTTTTTCGTCCTTTTCACCGGACATAAAGTCCATATATATTCTGTATTCGGGCAGAGAACTGGCCATTAGTTTACCATCAGAAGAAATAATGTTTCCACGATTAGGTTTCACCGTCACATTTTCTTTTACGAAACGATCGGCTACATCCTGCCAGTATTGTCGTTCGGCAAACATGGTGATGCCTGCTTTTACAACAATAGCTACTCCTATCAACGCCATCAATAGGATGACGAAGAAGTAACGGGTCATTATGTTCTTTTTATTAACTGCCACAGTATTTGTCTTTTAAACGCTTAACTATCATTTATCAACTATCCACTATCATCTATTTAATAAGGTAAGGAGGATTGGTTGATGTTTGCAAATCGCTTTCCTTACTCGATATATAATCTTCAATGCGAGACTGGCGGCTCTTTTCCATCAGTTCCGAGCTGCGTGTCAGCGCGTCATATTTAATGTCTATCAATTCTTGTTTCAGCCGGTCTATTTCGATCTGTTGTTGTTGACTGGCATAACGATTGTGAATGTAGAAGATGATGAATACCATGATAAGTACCAGCAACTTCGTTTGACGGCGGAAAAAATCGGTAGCCAGAATGTCTCCACCCAGAATACTCTTCAGTGAGGTACGTTTTTTCTTCTTGTCCTCTTCTGCTTTCTTGTTTACTACTTCTTCTTCCATATCTTTTTATTTCTTTTCTGCAATTCGTAATTTGGCACTTCTCGACCGCGGGTTTCGTTCTATTTCTGCCTCGTCGGGGACGATTACCTTATTGTTGACAAGGCGGAAAGGCGTTTGCAGATTGCCGAAGAAGTCGGTTTCCGCTTTTCCTTCTACATTGCCTGTCTTCATGATGTTTTTCACCATGCGGTCTTCCAGCGAATGATAGGTGATAACCACCAGTCTGCCGCCCGGCTTTAATGCTCCGTAGCAGCCAGCAACATCTCCTTCAACGCTTCCATCTCTTGGTTTACTTCAATTCGCAGTGCCTGGAACACCTTTGCCAGCTCTTTCTTTTCACGTTCACGACCGAAAAGCGGTTTGATGATTTCCAAAAACTCACCGATGGTTCGGATATGCTGTCCGCTTCTGGCTTTAACGATGACAGAAGCCAGTTTGCGGCTATTCTTTAGTTCCCCGTACAGGTAGAGGATGTTTGCAAGACGTTCTTCATCATAAGTATTCACGATATCTGCTGCTGTCATACCGGCACGCTTGTTCATACGCATATCCAGTGCCCCGTCAAAACGGAAGGAGAAGCCACGCTCGCTATCATCGAAATGATGGGAAGATACGCCGAGGTCGGCCAGGATCGCATCTACCTGTTCGATGTCGTGATAACGCAGGAAGTTGTGCAGATAGCGGAAGTTACTGCGCACGAAGATGAAATGAGTATCGTTGACAATGTTCCGTTCAGCATCCTCGTCCTGGTCGAATCCCAGCAGGCGTCCGCCTTCTCCGAGCCGTGAAAGGATCTCGCGCGAATGTCCCGCTCCTCCGAATGTAACGTCTACATACGTTCCATCCGGTTGGATATTCATACCGTCAACGCTTTCTTTCAGCAATACAGGTACATGATATGTCAATTCATCTTTCTCCATCTTGTCTATTATCATCGTTCATAATTTCTTCTAATGCAGCACCGAACTCTTCGGGTGACATGAAAGGCTGTTCTGCCCGTTCTTTCGCCCAGATCTCTATCTTGTTATCAATGCCGATAAAGCGAATATCCCCATGGATACTGCAAATCTGTAAATACCGTTTCGGAATTAATATGCGCCCGTTGCTATCAGGTGTCACTATTTCAACGTCGCTCACGAATTGCCTGAAAATAAGTTGGTGTTTGCTATTCCATTTGTTAAGTCTACTACGTAGCTCGTTCAACTCCTCGTTCCACACGCTCTCGGGGTATAGGGTTAAACAGTCTTGAAATACGTCTTTACGCATAATAAGCCTCTCTTCGGAAGCGGCTTGTAATTGCTTCCTGAAGGTGGCGGGTATGAACACCCTTCCTTTGGCGTCCGCCCTGGCTTCAATATTTCCTAAAAAACGTATCATTACCTTATTATAATAAGCGACCGTAAAAGTATGAAATTCCCCACAATTCCCCACAACTTTCCATAAAAACTTTCAGAGAAGTTTTCAACAGAATGTTAAATGTCTATTTGCTTGAAAATGATATGCCTTCGAGAATGCTTTACTGGTGGGGAGCCCGTGGGCGTAGAACGGAAAAAATGTCTGTATAGGTAAAATTTAAATAATGTGGTGGGAGAGATTCTTTTTCATGCAATAGAGGTTTATCTGACACCCGGGTCTCAGTGCACCCGACACCCGGGTGTCAGATAGGTTGAGACTCGGGTGTTGTATGTGCTGACACCCGGGTGTCGGACAACTAATCTTTGCAATAAAAGAAAAGGCAGAATATACTGGAGTATTTCTGCCTTTTAATCATTATCAAAACTAAAAATCTGCATTAAAGAAATATGTGATTCAAAATCACTAAGTTTTATATAGTTAAGGTTTAGCGGAAGTCTTTCAACTCTTCCTGTAATTTCTGGCGCGTGAAGAAAATACGGCTTTTCACTGTACCCAACGGGAGGTTCAGTTTTTCCGCAATTTCACGGTATTTGAATCCTGAAACGTGCATCGCAAACGGAACTCTGTATTCTTTGGGGAGTTTGTTAACTACACGGTGCATCTCTTTCAGGTCATATGCTCTTTCTGTATTTTCAGAACTTCCATCCTGTGGCAAATTCAGATGATAAAGATTATCAGTCTGGTCGATGAATGTCTGGTCGCGGACTACCTTGCGGTAGTTGTTTATGAATATATTGCGCATGATGGTATACATCCATCCTTTGAAATTTGTATCAGGGGTATATTTATCTTCATTATCTAATGCTTTTAATGATGTCTCCTGCAACAAATCGTTTGCTTCTTCACGGTCAGTTGTCAGTTTATAAGCGAAGCGTAGTAATTCATCTTGTACTCCTACTAAGTCTTTTCTGAAGCTTAAACTTTTCATAATGTGTTGCTTTTTAAAAGGTGAATATTCGTTTGTTATTTTCGATGTTGCAAGTTTACATGAATTTTTGAAACCCGGTAGGGGAAAAACTGACGTTTTTTTTACCCCGAGAACTATCCGCGGATAGTTTTTAGGTCATTTTTGATAGTTTTTGGGTGGTGTTTTTTTATGTTCTGAACTTAAATCCTGCATTTTCTACCAAATTATTGCGATTAATAAAAAAGAACCGTTAATTTTGTGCCATCATTTTTATTTGAAAAGAATGACTGATGACTCTTTATTTTTGATCGATGTCGATAAGATACTTCGGACGAAGGCTCCGAAGCATTACAAGTACATCCCCTAAGTTCGTGATTTCTTATCTGAAGAAAAATTTGTTCATCAGGATGAAATTAATGTATTCCTGAATGAGTCGAAGGATAAACTGGGAGTTGGACTTCTGGAGGCGTGTATGGATTTTCGGATGCGAAAGTGGACGTGAAAGGCATTGAGAATTTGCCAAAGGATGGTCTGTACACTTTTGTTTCCAATCATCCGTTGGGCGGACAGGACGGTGTTGCGCTTGGTTATGTGTTAGGAAAGCACTATGAGGGAAAGGTGAAATACCTGGTGAATGATCTATTGATGAATCTACGCGGGTTGGCTCCCCTTTGCATACCTATTAATAAAACCGGCAAGCAGGCAAAGGACTTTCCGAAGATGGTGGAAGCCGGATTCCAGTCCGACGATCAGCTGATTATGTTTCCTGCCGGACTGTGTTCGCGCCGTCTGAATGGAGTGATTCGCGACCTGGAATGGAAAAAGACATTTGTAGTAAAGAGCATACAAGCAAAACGTGATGTAATACCCGTGCATTTTGGGGGCAGGAATTCTGACTTTCTTTTACAATCTGGCAAATGTTTGCAAGGCACTGGGCATTAAGTTTAACATTGCTATGTTGTATCTTGCGGATGAAATGTTTAAGAATCGCCACAAAACTTTTACTGTCACTTTTGGCAAACCTATACCCTGGCAGACTTTTGATAAATCGAAAACTCCTGCGCAGTGGGCTGAATACGTAAAGGATATTGTTTATAAACTGTAACTGATAGAACAACTATAACAAGGAATATGGAAGAGATTATTAAACCGGTAAGCAAAGAGCTGCTAAAAGCAGAGTTGACGGAAGATAGACGCTTGCGAATGACCAATAAAAGTAATAATCAGATTTATATTATTACTCATCAGAATGCTCCTAATGTGATGAGAGAGATTGGTCGTTTGCGTGAAATAGCTTTCCGTGCTGCTGGTGGAGGTACAGTCTGTCAATGGATATTGATGAATACGACACGATGGAACACCCCTACAAGCAGTTGATCGTATGGAATCCGGAAGCGGAAGAAATTCTGGGTGGTTACCGGTATCTGCTTGGTACGGACGTGCGTTTTGATGAAAAAGGTGCTCCGATTCTGGCTACTTCACATATGTTTCATTTCTCTGATGCCTTTATTAAAGAATATTTGCCACAGACAATTGAGTTGGGACGTTCGTTCGTTACGCTTGAATATCAGTCTACCCGTGCCGGAAGCAAAGGTTTGTTTGCCTTGGATAACTTGTGGGATGGATTGGGAGCGTTGACTGTAGTTATGCCGAATGTGAAATATTTCTTTGGAAAAGTGACCATGTATCCAAGCTATCATCGTCGTGGCGTGATATGATTCTTCATTTCCTTAAGAAGCATTTTTATGACAAAGAAAAACTTGTCACCCCGATCGAGCCTCTGAAACTTGAAACTTCCGAGGCAGAGCTGAAATCTCTCTTCTGCAAGCATTCTTTCAAGGAAGACTATAAAATATTGAATTGTGAAATCCGTAAACTGGGATATAATATACCTCCGTTGGTAAATGCATATATGAGCCTAAGCCCTACGATGCGTATGTTCGGAACAGCTATCAATTATGAATTCGGCGATGTGGAAGAAACCGGTATTCTGATTGCTGTAGACGAAATTCTCGAAGATAAACGGATTCGACACATCCAGACGTTTATTGAAAGCCATCCGGATGCGTTGAGATTGTCTTCTTGTGAAGGGGAAGAGGTCTTTACTCCTAAGGTCGTTACACCGCAGGCAGACTGTTCCCGTTAATTTTACGATAAAGATCAAGAGCAAAGACGTCGGTCATTCCCGATATATAATCAAGTACCGCCTGTATTCTTTCATAGAGTACGGGCGCTTTTATATTGTATTGACTGGAAACCCGGTCGATCAGGAGTTTGGAATAAGTCTTTTCGGGTGAGGTTACGGCATCTATCATCAATTCGAGCAGGGTGCTGATGATGCGGAATCCCGCCAGTTCAACATCCAGTACGTCCCGTGAACGGTAGATTTTATTGATAGATACTTCGACGCTGTGTTTATAGGCTGCTGCCGGACGCTCGGCTATGCGCTTGATTAGTGATCCTTCGAACGTGCCGGACAGTATTTCTTGTTCATGATCTAAAAAGAACACGGGTGCACTCCCGGATCAATAACCCGATGACGGAAGAACGCAGGTAGGCGATTTGCTCGTTGACATCGTTGACGATCAGGAATGTTTTCCGGAGATGTTCCTGACGCTCTTCGCTGAAATAGGCCATTAATAGCTCCTTAGTCTCTTCTGTGGTGAGAATCTTCAGTTTATATGCATCCTCAATATCCATCATCTGATAGCAAATGTCGTCTGCCGCTTCAACCAAATACACTAACGGGTGCGTGCATACTTCAAAGGATGTTCATTGAGCAATATCAGTCCTAATTCTGTTGCAATTTTGCGGAAGCTTTCTTCTTCGCTGACGAAAAAGCCAAACTTGGATTTTGTTCCTGCAAGGCTCGATGAAAAGGGGTATTTTACGATAGAAGCCAAGGTGGTGTATGTTAGAACGAATCCACCTTTACGACGTCCCTCGAACTGGTGTGTAAGTATCCGAAAGGCATTTGCATTTCCTTCAAAATGTGTCAAATCTTCCCATTCCATCGGAGAAAGTTGCTCTCCGTTGGGCTGTTTCTCTTTCAGGCGAACTCCTTTCCCTTCAGAGAAAAAAGTGGAAATGGCCTTTTCGCCTGAATGACCGAAAGGCGGATTACCCAAATCGTGTGCCAGGCAAGCAGCCGAAACGATAGAACCGATCTCCGGCAGGAAAGAATCCTGAAGTTCCGGATGACGTTCCAGAAGTGCTTTGGCAACATCGTCCCCGAGTGAACGGCCAACGCTGGCGACTTCGAGACTGTGCGTAAGTCGGTTGTGTACAAAAACGCTGCCCGGTAGAGGGAATACTTGCGTTTTGTTCTGTAATCTGCGGAAAGGAGCCGAAAAAATAAGACGGTCATAGTCCCGTTGGAATTCGGATCGGTTTTCCTGTCGTTCCTCATGGAATTCTTCCATTCCGAAACGTTTCGCTGATATTAATTGGTTCCAATTCATCATTTTATCTATAATTTTAGTGTTTACCATTCGCAAATTGCTACAGGTACATTATTTAACTGCAAACTTAACTATTTTTCAGTTCAAAATGTGTATTTTCGCCCGTTAAATAGTAAACATGCATTTATGAATATTCAAGTTATCAATAAATCGAAGCATCCGCTTCCGGCTTATGCCACTGAATTGTCTGCAGGAATGGATATCCGTGCTAATCTTTCTGAACCTATCACACTGGAACCGTTGCAACGTTGTCTGGTGCCGACAGGACTATATATCGCCTTGCCGAAGGGATTTGAGGCACAGGTTCGTCCACGTAGCGGACTGGCGATCAAGAAAGGAATTACGGTGCTCAATTCTCCGGGTACGATTGATGCGGATTATCGTGGGGAAGTTTGTATCATTTTAGTCAATCTCTCCTCTGAAACGTTTGTGATTGAAGACGGTGAACGTATCGCGCAGATGGTGATAGCGAAGCACGAACAGCCTGCATGGCAGGAAGTAGAGGTGCTGGATGAAACAGAACGGGGAGCCGGTGGTTTCGGACATACCGGAGTATGATGAATGCTTAATGGAGAAAATAGAATGAAGATAAAAATAGGATGGCTGTTCGTGACGGTATTGATGCTCACTTCATGTGGGGGAATCCGGTCTGTGCGTACAGCAAAAACAACAGCGAAGTAGATGGAGCTTCTTTGATGAAGGAAACATTGCTTTCTGCTGAACAACAGCGTAAATATGACTACTTCTTCTTGGAAGCCATGCGGATGAAAGGAAAGAATGAGTATGATGCGGCATTTGGATTGTTACAGCATTGTCTGGATATCAATCCCACTGCTTCTTCTGCGCTTTATGAAATTTCGCAATATTATATGTTCCTTCGCCAGGTACTGCAAGGTCAGGTTGCTTTGGAGCAGGCGGTGGCTTTTGCGCCTGATAATTATTGGTATAGTCAGGGATTGGTCAGTCTGTACCAGCAACAAAATGAATTGGATAAGGCTGCGGCTTTGCTTGAGAAGATGGTCGCCCGTTTCCCGTCGAAACAGGACCCTTTGTTCAGCCTTCTTGATATTTATAGTCGGCAGGAGAAGTATAATGATGTCATTTCTACATTGAATCGTTTAGAGAAACGTCTGGGTAAGAATGAGCAGCTGTCTATGGAGAAATTCCGGATTTATCTTCAGATGAAAGATGATAAGAAGGCATTTCAGGAAATAGAAAGTCTGGTACAGGAATATCCGATGGATATGCGTTATCAGGTGATACTGGGAGATGTATATCTTCAGAACGGGAAAAAGCAGGAAGCTTATGATGCATACCAAAAGGTACTGGCTGTAGAGCCTGATAATCCGATGGCTCTTTTCTCGATGGCTTCTTACTATGAACAGACCGGTCAGAAAGAATTGTATCAACAGCAACTGGATACGTTGTTATTGAACAAGAAGGTGACTTCTGATACTAAAATCAGTGTCATGAGACAGGTGATTGCGGAAAATGAACAGTCGTCCGCAAAAGATAGCACTCAGGTGATTGCGTTGTTTGACCGGATGATGAAACAGGATATGGACGATCCGCAGATACCGATGCTTTATTCTCAATACCTGTTATCGAAGAATATGGAACAGGAGCTGTGCCGGTATTGGAGCAGGTGGTTGATCTGGATCCTACCAATAAGGCTGCCCGTTTGATGCTGGTTAGTGCGGCGGTGAAAAAGGAAGATTACAAGCAAATTATCAAGGTCTGCGAACCGGGCATTGAAGCCACTCCGGATGCGTTGGAGCTTTATTATTATCTGGCTATCGCTTATCATCAGGCAGAACAGGGAGATAGTGTATTGAGTGTTTGTAATAGAGCATTGGAACATATAACTCCCGATACGAGGAAAGAAGTCGTTTCTGATTTTTATTCTATCATGGGGGATATTTATCATACCAAGAAACAGATGACGGAGGCTTATGCTGCTTACGACTCGGCTTTGGTATATAATCCTTCCAATATTGGCGCATTAAATAATTATGCTTATTATCTGTCTGTGGAACGTCGTGACTTGGATAAGGCGGAAGAAATGAGTTATAAAACGGTGAAAGCCGAACCTAACAATTCGACCTATCTCGACACTTATGCCTGGATTCTTTTCGAAAAGGGAAACTATGCCGAAGCCCGTATCTATATTGATAATGCGATGAAGAACGACGGTGAGAAAAGTGATGTGATTGTGGAGCATTGCGGAGATATTTATTTTATGACCGGCGATGTGGAAGGTGCGTTGAAATATTGGAAGAAGGCACTGGAAATGGGTAGCGAGTCGAAAACGTTGAAACAGAAAATAGAGAAGAAGAAATATATTGCGGAATGAAAAGAATCATTTATCTACTGTTGTTGGTGGTAGTGGTGTTGGCCGGCTGTAAGAGTTCGAAGCACTTGGCAACTTCGGAAACTAAGACTTCGACAAAGGCTCCGACATCCAGTTACCTGGCTTCCAAGCTTCAGTTGACTATTCCCGGCAAGAAGGGAAGCATGTCTGTAGGGGGAACCATGAAAATGAAAACTCATGAGCGGGTACAAATCTCCTTATTGATGCCTATTCTGCGTACGGAAGTGGCACGTATAGAAGTGACCCCCGATGAAGTGCTGCTTGTAGACCGGATGAATAAACGCTTCGTTCGTGCAACAAAGGCTGAATTGAAGAATGTATTATCGAAGAATGTGGAGTTCTCCCGTTTGGAAAAGATATTGATGGATGCTTCTCTTCCTGGCGGAAAGACAGAACTGACAGGAAAGGATATAGGAATCCCCTCATTGGAAAAGGCAAAAGTTCAACTTTATGAGTTTTCGACACAAGAGTTTTCAATGACTCCGACGGAACTGACGTCTAAGTATAACCAAGTTCCTCTGGAAGAATTAGTTAAAATGCTGGTAGCTTTATTATGATGAAACGTTTCTTTGTTATTCTAATCAGTTGCCTTTGGTTGGCAGTTCCTCTTTTCGCTCAATCGAATAAGTTGATTCGTGAGCTGGAAAGTAAACGCGGTACGCTGCAAAAACAGATTGCCGAATCGGAATCTATATTGAAGGATACAAAGAAAGATGTGGGAACCAGTTGAATAGTCTGGCTGTGTTGACCGGACAGATTGAAGAGCGGAAACGCTATATCATGGCTATCAACAATGATGTGGAGGCTATCCAGCGTGAGTTGCTTCATTGGAGCGCCAGTTGCACGGGCTGGAGAAGGATTTGAAAGATAAAAAGAAGAAATATGAAGCTTCTGTCCAGTACTTGTATAAGAATAAGTCGATAGAGGAGAAGCTGATGTTTATTTTTTCGGCAAAGAATTTGGGACAGACTTACCGCCGTATGCGCTACGTCCGTGAATATGCTACTTATCAACGTCTGCAAGGAGAGGAAATCCTGAAGAAACAAGAACAGATACGCAAGAAGAAAGCGGAAAGGCAACAGGTGAAAGCTGCCAAGGAGAACCTGCTGCAGGAGCGCGAGAGCGAAAAGGTCAAGCTGGAGGAACAGGAAAAGGAGAAGCGTACGTTGGTGACTAATCTGCAAAAGAAACAGAAAGGATTGCAGAATGAGAATTAATAAAAAACGAAGGGAAGCCAATCAGCTGAATGCCCGTATTGATAAATTAATTGCGGAAGAGATAGAACGTGCCCGTAAGCGTGCACAGGAAGAAGCCCGTCGTGAAGCCGCTGCGCGTAAGAAAGAGGGAAAGATAAGGAGGGGAAATACCACTGCAACGGAAACAGGCTGCGAAATCGAAACCTCTTGATGCTTATACCATAAGTAAGGAGGATCGGGAATTATCGGGTAACTTTGCTGCTAACCGCGGAAAATTGCCAATGCCTATATCCGGAGCTTATATCATTACCAGCCGTTACGGACAATATGCCGTAGAGGGCTTGCGTAACGTGAAACTGGATAATAAGGGTATTGATATTCAGGGAAACCAGGTGCACAGGCGCGTGCCATTTTTGATGGGAAGGTGGCGGCTGTGTTCCAATTGAACGGATTATTTAATGTCCTCATTCGTCATGGCAATTATATTTCTGTTTATTGCAATCTTTCTTCTGCATCCGTCAAAGCCGGTGATACGGTGAAGACGAAGCATCTATCGGTCAGGTTTTTTCTGACGGCACGGATAATGGACGGACGGTATTGCACTTCCAGTTGCGTAGGGAGAAAGAAAAGTTGAATCCTGAACCTTGGCTGAATCGATAATTGAATTAAAAAACACACACATAGAATGAAGTTAACTAAAATACTAATATGCTTGCTGGTCTTCTGGGCCGGAACATTATCCGCGTCTCCTTATTTTTCATTCAAGAAATATCAGGTGGAGGATGGGTTATCTCATAATACCGTATGGTGTGCGCTTCAAGACAGCTATGGCTTTATCTGGCTAGGTACCAGTGACGGATTGAACCGTTATGACGGACGAGGCAATAAAGTGTACCGGAATGTTCTCAACGACAAATTTTCATTAGAAAATAATTTCGTAGAAGCCTTGATAGAGGTGGACAAGAGTATCTGGGTCGGAACAAACTCCGGACTTATATTTATGACCGCAATACCGATCGTTTTTCTTACTTTGATAAAACTACGCAGTATGGTGTGTATATCAGTAGTGAGATTAAAAAGATTGTAAAGACAGAAAATGGTCTTATCTGGATTGCTACTTTGGGACAGGGATTTTTTATTTATGATCCGAAAACAGGGGTGTTGACTCAAAATAGTGTTCAGACTTCTTTTGTGTGGGACCTTTGTCAGAGTGCCGATCAAAAGAGGGTGTATATCTCTTCTCTACAGGAAGGTTTGTTGTGTTTTGACGAGAATGGCAAGTTTCTCCGGGCATACGAAATCTCATTGGAAACAAATGCCTCTGATAGTTATAAGGTGAACTGTATTCAGAATATCGATGGAGAAATCTGGATTGGTGCAGGAAGCAATCTGCTGAGTCGTTTGGACGAACGAACCGATGCTATGGATAATTACAGTGGTTCGGCGTTTAATTTCGGAGCTGTTCATTGTTTGTTGAAGTATACGGATAAAGAGTTGTTGGTAGGGACTGATAACGGGCTTTATCTGTTCAATCAGAATACAAACACATTCCAGCGGGCGGATAATCCGGCGGATCCGAGAAGTTTGAGCGATCAGACCATCAATGGAATGATGTGGGATGCTGAAGGAGCTCTTTGGGTGTTGACCAATCTGGGAGGAATCAACTATATGTCCAAGCAAACTAAACGCTTTGATTATTATTCGCCTGCCTATTTGTCCGGGGTGCCGGGAGCAGGGGAGGTGGTGGCTCCTTTCTGTGAGAGTAAAGATGGGAATATCTGGATTGGAACTCAAAGCGGTTTGTATTTTTTCAATACTGCTACTCGGGAGCTTTCTCCTTATGCAATAGGAGGAACTAAAAATCAAAAGTATGACATCCGTTCTTTAATGTTGGATGGCGACTATTTGTGGATCGGTACTTATGCCGGAGGAATACGGGTTATCAATTACGCACAGGGGCAGTGAAAGCCTATACTCATTCTCGTGGAATCCCCAATACGATTTGTAGCAACGATGTGTTGTGTATTTATAAAGGACGAAAAGGAGAAATTTATGTAGGAACGAGTTGGGGATTGTGTCGTTATGACGCTGCTCGAGATAACTTTATGACCATCACAAGTGTCGGTTCAATGGTTTCTGTTGTCGATATCTATGAGGATATGTACAATCATCTCTGGATTGCGACTTCCAATAGTGGTGTGTTTTCTTACAATACAATGAATGCTCATTGGAAACATTATCAGCATGAACGGGAAGATTCGACTACGATCACCAGTAATTCGGTCATTACTTTATTTGAAGATACGAAAGGAACCATGTGGTTTGGTACCAATGGGGGAGGGCTGTGTTCCTTTGATCCTAAAACGAAAACATTCATAGAATTTGATCCGCATAATACTTTATTACCTAATAAGGTTATTTATGCGATTGAACAAGATCAGGGAGGTGATTTCTGGATATCCAGCAATGCCGGAATTTTCAAGATTAATCCTGTCACTAAAGATCATTTCCGCCAATTTACGATTAATGATGGTTTGCAGGGAAATCAGTTTATGGCTCGATCTTCATTGAAATCATCCGAAGGAAAATTGTATTTTGGTGGAATAAATGGCTTTAATGTATTTCAGCCGGAACAATTTGTGGATAACAAATATATTCCTCCGGTTTATGTGACTGACATCCGGTTGCCTTATCAGACTGACGAACTGGAAGTAAAGAAACTGCTTCAGTTGGATAAACCGCTTTATATGGCCGATAAGGTGACTTTATCTTATGAGAACAATAGCTTCTCCATCCGTTTTGTAGCTCTTAGTTTTGAAGATCCGGGGAAGAACCGGTATTCTTATATACTTCGGGGAGTGGACAAGGAATGGATTATGAATACCGATAACAATATGGCTTCTTACACCAATTTGCCTCCCGGTGAGTATTTGTTCGAAGTCAGAGGCTCTAATAATGATCGTCAGTGGAACGAGAACACTACCACTTTAAAGTGGTGATTACTCCTCCTGGTGGCGTAGTACCTTTGCTTACTTCGTTATGTCCTCATGCTGTTGGGATGGATCGGCTGGATGGCTTGGCGATGGAACCTCCGTGTTAAACGCAAATAGTAAACGGCGGATGGAAAATACCAGGAACTGCCAAGGAACAGGAAGTTTATAAGTCGAAGATTAGCTTCTTTATCAACTTGGTGCATGAGATACGTACTCCGCTTAGTTTGATACGCCTTCCTTTGGAAAAACTGTTGGAGAAGGAGCGTGAAGGGAAAGATCTCAAGTATTTGTCTGTGATAGATAAGAACGTAAATTATCTGTTGGGAATTACTAATGAATTGCTTGACTTCCAGAAAATGGAGAGTGGTACGCTGCATTTGAATTTGAAGAAGAGTGATATAAAGGAGCTTGTCAGTGATGTTTATAATCAATTTACAAGCCTGCTGAATTGAAGGGGATTGATTTGCAATTGACTGTTCCTGAACAAGAGTTGGTGTCTACGGTGGATAGGGAGAAATTAAGTAAGATTCTTGTTAATTTGATGGGAAATGCCATCAAATATGCTCATGCGCATATTGACCTGAAACTACTTGTCACTGATAAGGGATATGAGATACAAGTGAACGATGATGGTCCCGGAATACCGGATGAACAGAAACAAAAGATATTTGAAGCTTTCTATCAACTGCCTGATGATAAGGTGCTA
>ENA-OQAA01001058-OQAA01001058.1-human-gut-metagenome-genome-assembly--contig:-NODE-1058-length-15615-cov-2.509749_pt1 | contig 15615 bp, 20 predicted proteins | sample MGYA00242489_ERZ504515 | MGnify/ENA primary metagenome ERZ504515 (study PRJEB26092, sample SAMD00036237) | human gut metagenome | host: Homo sapiens | study: EMG produced TPA metagenomics assembly of...
CTGTTCCAGTTCATGTGGAGCTGCAACGACTTCATGGGTCCCCTGCTTTACGTCCAGACCCCTTGCAAAGTACCCCATGTCCCTGTTCGTCAAGCTGTCCATGGACGGTGATACGGGCTTTGCCTGGAACCGTATTCTGGCCCTGTCCCTGATCTCTATCCTGCCGCAGCTCATCGTGTTCTTCTGCGCACAGGATCAGTTCGTCGAAGGTATCTCCGCCGGTGCTGTCAAGGGCTAAGCTGAAGCCCCCGCCGCTCGGATCATCCCGACAAACATGAATGCCCCCTGTGCCTCTTCCCATAGAGAGGACGCAGGGGGCATTTTTTGCGGAGGTATCAACCTCTCAGTCTCGCTATCGCTCGACAGCTCCCTACCGAGGGGAGCCTCTGGCGAAGAGGTGAAGCTTTATGAAATGCCAAGGCCTCTCCTCGATAGGAGAGGTGGCACGCCGTCAGGCGTGACGGAGAGGTTTATTTCCTACTTTTTCTATATTGCAGCGGCCCGACGCCCATCGTCTCCCGGAAGACGCGGCGGAAGTGGGCCGCAGAGGCAAAGCCGGTCTGCTCGGCACGCTGCCGATGCTCAGCTCTGTCGTTTCCAGAAGCTTCTGTGCCGCCTCGATGCGGCGGGCGTTGATGTAGTCCACGATGGACTGCCCCGTCACCCGCCGGAACAGCCGGCTCAGATAGTAGGGCGAGATGTAGAACCGCGCCGCCACCTCGGTGAGGGAAAGCTTCTGCTGGTAGTTTGCCGCAAGGTAGGCGCAGATCTGCTCCACCGTCTCGTTGCGGGGGCGGGCGTCGGCGGCGCTCTGCGCCCGGTGCTCCTGCTCCACATAGTGGAGCGTCAGTGCCAGATACAGCCCGCCGGGATACTCCGGCTCGCCCATGGCGCCCCGCATCATCTCCAGCAGCGTCCGCAGACGGCTGGCCCACTGGATGCTGCCGTAAAGGGCCATCTGGCTGCCCGGTGCAAAAAGGCGGAGGAAATCTTCGCCGGTGGCGTTCTTCATCTCGTGGAGGGCCGCCTGTGGGAAACTGCATCCCAGCATTTCCGGCTGGGTGTGGCCTGCCTGCGATACCGCCCACGCCCCCGGCCCCAGCAGCAGTGCGCAGCCGGGGCTGACCAGGAGCGACGTATCCCCGCACTGGACCGTGCAGCTGCCGCCCGAAAACAGAACGATATGGCACATCTCGCAGGCAGCTCGAGCCGCCCGCCGGTCAGCTTGAGCGCTCCCGCCGTGATCTTCGCGTTGAGTTTTTCCCGTTCGGCGCGCATCCGCCCTTCCCCCTTCTTGCTATGCCTGCCCCGCTGGGGCAGTGCTCTGATATTCTTATCCCCAGTGTACCATGCCCGCCCTCTGCGGGCAAGCCGCAAATCTACGCAAATAACTCAGGAGGCTGTAAAAATGAATCTGTCTCTCATCCGTTCCATGACCCGCAGCGCCGTCTTCGAGCTGGAAAACGGCAAGTGCTTCCGCCCGGAGCACCCCTTCGCCGTGGCTCTGAACGGCAAGACCATTTACGAAAGCTGCAACACCAACGTGTTCTCCCTCTTCTCCCTGACTCCGTCCACCGCCTACACTGTGGAGGTGGCGCCGAGGGTGAGCACCTGAAGCTGGACTTCACCACCGAGGCCGAGAGCTTCTTTGTGGACGCATCCCGCTATGGCCTCGTCGCCGACGGCGAGACCGACAACACCGGCAGGCTGCAGGCTGCTCTTTCCACCTGCCCCAGGGGCGGCACAGTGTATGTCCCCGCTGGCCGCTACCGCACCGCCAGCCTCTTCATGAAGAGCTGCACCACCCTCTACCTCGAGAAGGGCGCTGTGCTGCTGGGCGACAATGACCGCACCCACTACCCCATCCTGCCCGGCGTCATCCCCAGCGAGAACGAAGTGGACGAATACTACCTCACCGGCTGGGAGGGCAACCCGCTGAACAGCTTTGCGGGCCTGCTGAACATCACCCAGGTGCATGACGTCGTCGTCACCGGCGAAGGCACGCTGGACTGCGACGCCCAGAACGGCGACTGGTGGGTCGACCCCAAGGTCAAGCGCATCGCATGGCGTCCCCGCGCCGTGGCGATGGTGGACAGCGAGAACGTCTGCCTCCACGGCATCACCGTGCAGAACAGCTACTCCTGGACCATCCACCCCATCTTCGTCAAACACCTCGACCTGCTGAACTTCAACATCAACAACCCCTACAACGCCCCCAATACCGACGGCATCGACCCCGAGAGCTGCGAGTACACCCGCATCATCGGCGTGAACATCCACGTCGGCGACGACTGCATCGCCATGAAGGCCAGCAAGGTCTTCCTCGGCATGAAGCTCAAGAAGAGCTGCGAGCACACCGTCATCCGCAACTGCCTGCTGGACAAGGGCCACGGCGGCATCGTCATCGGCAGCGAGATGAGCGGCGGCGTCAAGGACATGGTGGTCACCCAGTGCCTGATGGACCACACCGACCGCGGCCTGCGCGTCAAGACCCGCCGTGGCCGCGGCAACACCGCCGTCATCGACGGTCTGGTGTTCCGCAACGTGGAGATGCGGGGCGTCAAGGCTCCCTTCGTCATCAATATGTTCTACTTCTGCGACCCGGACGGCCACAGTCCCTATGTCCAGTGCCGCGAGGCTCTGCCCGTGGACGAATACACCCCGAAGCTCGGCACCCTGACCATGGAAGACATCGTGGCCACCGACGCACAGTTTGCGGGCTGCTACTTCGACGGCCTGCCCGAGCAGCCCATCGAGGGCATCTCCATGAAGAACGTCACCATCACCTTCGACCCCGACGCCAAGGAGGGTCAGGCTGCCATGGCCGACAACCGCCCGCTGGTCAAGAAGCTGGCCATCTACGCCGAAAACGTCAAGAACATCGAGCTGCACAACGTCAGGATCGAGGGCTACGAGGGCGAGCGCCTGCGCTTTGCCAACGTCGGCCATTTTGAGGAGGACTAAGCCATGACTCATGAAGAGATTTTGTCCATGCTGGGCGATTATGTGGACTACCTTATCGCCAATTCCAGCGCCGAGGCACCCATGTGGAACATCGAGAAGGTCCGCAGCGGCAAGCCCAACAAGTGGAACTACATCGACGGCTGCATGATCACCGCCTGCCTGAGCCTGTATAAGACTACCGGCGACGAAAAGTATCTGAAATTTTCCAAGGATTTCATCGACTGGTTCGTGCAGGAAGACGGCTCCATCAAGACCTACGACCCGAAGGAGTACAACCTCGACAACGTGAATCAGGGCAAAAACCTGTTCATCCTCTACGACATCTTCGGCGACGAGAAGTACCGCAAGGCCATCGACACCATCCGCAGCCAGCTGCTCACCCAGCCCCGCACCAAGGAGGGCAACTTCTGGCACAAGGACATTTATCCGTGGCAGGTCTGGCTGGACGGCACCTACATGGCCCAGCCCTTCTATATGGAGTACGAGACCCGTTACAACAAGATGCAGGGCTGCATCGACAGCTACAAGCAGTTCATGAACATCAAAAAGCACATGCGGGATGAGAAGACCGGCCTGTACTACCACGGCTACGACGAGAGCCGCCAGATGTACTGGGCCGACCCCGTCACCGGCTGCAGCCCCAACTTCTGGCTGCGGGCCATGGGCTGGTTCATGGTGGCGATGGTGGACGTGCTGGAGCGGATGGACGAGCAGCTCTACAACGAGTACCGCGGCATCATGGCGATGTTCAAGCAGACCATTGAGGACGTCCACAAGTTCCAGGACGAGGAGACCGGCATGTTCTGGCAGGTGATGGACCACCCCGGCGTCGAGGGCAACTACCTCGAGACCAGCGGCACGGCCCTCTTCGCCTACGCTGTGCTCAAGGGCGTGCGTCTCGGCTACCTGCCCAAGCGGATGGCCGCATGGCTGAGAAAGCTTCTACGGCACCTGTGACAAGTATCTGAGCAAGAACCCGGACGGCAGCCTGCAGCTGGACGGCATCTGCCTCGTGGCCGGCCTCGGCGGCAAGGACCACCGCGACGGCTCGCTGGCTTACTATTTCAGTGAGCCGGTGGTCTGCAACGACGCAAAGGGCGTCGGCCCGCTGGTGCTGGCCTATACCGAGATGATCGCACGGAAGTGACCTCTCCCCTATAGCAGAAGACCTCCGCAGCCTTTCAGGGCTGCGGAGGTCTTTTTTACATTGGAATTTATTGTTTCTGTTCAGGGCCAAAGAAATGCAGGACCCTCAGCGGAGCCTCCGCATCCAGTGTAAATCTTCCCGTTCCAGCGGGGACAAAGAGCTGGTCGGTCTTTTTCAGAGGCAGGCTGCGGCCGTTTGCGCTCAGGGTCCCTGCGCCTTCCAGCACATAGATGCGCTGCCGCGGGGCGGCAGTCCACCGTCAGGGTGTCGGAGACGTTTACTTCGTCCAGACGGAAGAGCGGCGTATTGCGATAGCCCACCAGCGTCGTGATGCTTCCGCCCGCCGTTTTCAGCACCGTTTCCGGTTCGATGAACCAGCGGTCGTGGATCTCCTCGCGGCTGTGCGGCTCATAGTGGAAGCATTCGAACATCTTTTCAAAGCCAAGCCCCTGATGGCACATACTGTCGGCCACGGCAAAGCCGCTGGGCGTCGTGCGCTCCACCCGGATCGTATAATCCGTCGGCTCCTGGATCTCCACGAGGAAGCAGCCTGCGCCGATGGCGTGGGGCATACCGCCCTCGATCAGGATGGTGTCGCCCGGATGTACCGGGTATTTCTGCATCCCGGCCAGCATCCCGGGAATATCCTGCGCGTGGAACAGCGCTTCCCACCGCGCGCGGGTCATGTCCGGCTGGAAGCGTAGTAGATGCAGGGCTCTTCGCCGTTCACGGGGTGGCCACTGAGGATGTGCCAGCACTCGGTCTTGCCGTACTGGCTCTGGAACAGCCGCAGGGCCGTCGGCTTGTCGGGATGCACCTGCAGAGTCAGGCGCTCGGCGCTGTCGATGAGCTTGGTCAGCACGCCGAGGGTGGGCTGCGCTGCGCCTTTGCCGAGATAGCCCTCCGTATCGCTTTCCAGCACCGATTTCAGGGTAACGTCGGTGCCGCGCAGGTGGCTCATGCCCTCTTCGGGGAATTGCTCCCGTCCGGCGTTGCGGGCGGCGACGGTGGAAAGTATCCACTCTTCGGGGAAATGCCCGTCCTCGCCGTTGGAGTCACCGTGCAGGGCGTCCAGCATCCGGCCTCCCAGATAGGTGCGCCACGCCCGGGGGTTGTCCAGCAGGAACGGGAAATCTGTTGTCAGTTTCATAAAAACCTCCATAAAAGGCACAGAGCCTGCCTTTCCAAGGCAGGAAAGACAGACTCCGCTTTATAGATAGAAGAATCGGAGAGATGTGGAACGCTTGATTTAAGCGCCGTACACGAGGTTCGGCAGGAAGAGCACCGCCTGCGGGAAGAATATCATGAACAGGATGACACCCACGACCGCGAGGTAGAAGGGCCAGCCTTTCTTGAAGGTCTCCTCAATGGGACACTCCATGATGTCAGACACGGCATACAGCGCGGTGCCGACAGGGGGAGTCATGACGCCGAAGGTGACGGTGGTCATCATGATCATGCCGAACACGACTTCGTTGACGCCGATGCTGCGCATGACGGGCAGCAGGATGGGGGTCAGGATCAGGGCGATAACGGTGGTCTCCATGAACATACCGCAGATCAGCAGGAAGACGACGACCAGCAGCAGCAGGATCGCGCTGTTGCTGGTGATGCCCAGCAGAGCGTTTGCAATGGTGACAGTGATGTTATCGTACACGATGCCGTAGCCGAACACGCCGGAGAAGGCCAGAATGATGGTGATGACGGTGATGTCCTTCACGCTGTCGCGCAGGGTCTGCAGCAGGCTCTCCCAGGTCAGCTCGTGGTAGAACACGGTGCCGACCAGCAGGGCGTATGCGCAGGCAAAGGAGCCGGACTCGGTGGGGGCTCATGATGCCGAAGCGGATCAGGACGATCAGTAGGACAGGGAACAGAATGGCCCAGATACTATCCAGCAGAGCCTTCAGGATCTCAGACAGCGGAGCCGGATGGTCATGCTCGGGCTTGTAGTCCGAAGCGGCGGGCGCTCAGGTGACGGCCAGCCATCAGCAGCACGCACATCAGGATGCCGGGGACCCAGCCAGCCATGAACAGAGGCCAATGGACACCTCGCCGACGGTGCCGTAGGACGATCAGGCCATGCTGGCCGGAATGGTGGCGACGATCAGGGCCGGACAGGCCGTTGATGGCGGCAGACCAGCCGCGGTCGTAGCCCAGACGGGTCATCTCAGGTCCGAGGATGCGGCACTCCATCGAAGCATCTGCAACCGCAGAACCGGAGACGCCGCCCATCAGGGTGGACATCAGGCAGGAGACCTGACCGATGTTGCCGTACATATGGCCGGTGCAGGCGTTGGCAAAGCGCATCAGGCGCTTGGTGATGCCGCAGCTGTTCATCAGGTTGCCGGCCAGAATGAACAGGGGGATGGCCAGCATGGTAAAGCTCTGAGAAGTGGAAATGGATTTCTGCACCAGAACGGTCATGGGCAGGTCGCGGAGCATAAAGAACGAGAAGCCCGACAGACCGATGGAGAATGCCACGGGCATACCCAGCAGCAGAAACACAAAGAAGATACCGATTGCAATAAACATTAGCCGACGTCCCTCCCTGCTTCGTGTTTGACTTCCTGACCAGCAGGCGTCTTGACGCGCTCAATGATGTTCCGGATGGTGGAGATGAGCATAAAGAAGGAGCCGACAGGCACAGCCATCGTGACCCAGCTGTAGCTGATGTGCAGAGTAGTGATCTGACGCGCCCAGCCGGAAGTGGTCATGCCGTAGCCGTAGTAGATCAGCACGCAGAGGAACGCTGCGATGATGACCTTGAACAGGATGTCCAGAACCTTCTGCACACCGGCGGGGAACTTCTTGACGAACAGATCAACGCCGATCAGGCCGGAGCCGCGCATTGCGACGTCGCTGCCGAGGAAGATCAGCCATGCGAAGGCGATCAGTGCAACGTCCTGTGCCCAGTTCAGCGGATGGCCAATGGTACGCATCAGCGCCGAAACAAAGACGAGGACCGCAATGCCTGCAACCAGGATCAGAGCGATCAGCTCTTCCAGCTTACAGACTTTTTCGTAAAATTTCTTCATAGAAAGTCGTCCTTATTCACAATACCTCCTGCACAGCGAGCTGCCATGCAGGAGGACATTTACGTTATGGTCGATTCAGCTTTTTAAGGGATCAGGCCTCGACGCCGGCTTCCTTGTACAGCTGCTCGCGCAGCTCGGTCCAGCCCAGCTTCTCGTATGCGGGCTTGACCGCCTCACGGAAGATGTCCTTATCGACCTCGACGATGGTCATGCCGTTGTCGGTCAGGGTCTTCTCCATGTCAGCCTGAGCAGCAATGATGTCCTGAGCATTGTTGTATGCGCAGTCGTGGAAGTCCTTCTTCATGACTTCCTGATACTCAGCGGGCAGCTTGTCGAACCATGCCTGACCGCAGATGACCATGTTGAACAGGTTGATGTGCTCGGTCTTGCTGACGTACTCGCAGACCTCGTAGACTTGCTGGAAACAGCAGAGGTGAGCTGGACTTCGCATCCGTCGATGGACTTGGTCTGGATGCCGTTGTAGATCTCAGACCATGCGATGTTGTACGGGGTAGCGCCCATAGCGGAGATGGACTCAACGTACGGGTCAGCACCGGGGGTGCGGATGACAGCGCCCTTCAGATCGGCGGGGGTCTTGTAAGGCTTGTGGCCCATGAAGGAACGAGCACCGTCGTAGTAGTTGTAGCACAGGCCGCAGACGCCGTTGTTGGCCAGGTCAGCGTCCCAGCCCTTGAAGGTGTCGGTAGCCATCAGCTTCATGCCGTCCTCGTAGTTGTCCACGATGTAGGCCATGTTCATGATGCCGATGTCGTTGACGTAGCTGGACAGACGGCCTGCGTCGGTCAGGACGGCAATGCCCATGCCCTGCAGAGCCTGGTCGATCATGTCTTCCTCACCGCCCAGCTGGCTGGAAGGATAGATGGTGACCTTCACATGGCCGTCGGTGTCAGCAGCGACCTTGTCGGCAGCAGCCTGCAGGCCCTGATAGATCATGGAAGTATCGGTCTGGGTGGTGGAGAGCTTCAGCTCAAAGACCTCACCGGATGCAGCAGAACCGGCAGTGGAGCCGGAAGCAGCGGTGCCGGCGGTAGAAGCGGAAGAACCGCCGCAGGCGGTCAGGGCAGCAGTTGCAGCCATAGCGCCGCAGACAGCGAGAAACGAACGACGAGAGATCTTCTTCATGTGATTTTTCCTCCTGATTTTTCCAAACAGATCTTGCTCTTCTCGGATGAGCCTCGCGCAGGCCCATCTGATTTTCATGGCTTTATCATACCATGTTCATGTCCTGTTCACAGCTGTAGAATGTCACAACCGGAATGTGACATTCTGCCAAACGAAGCATGACAAATGTCACTTCTTTCGTCAAATAGTCGAATAAAAGCCATTTTGTGCAGCAGTTTGCACAAAAACAGGCTTTCTGCGTGGATTTTTTGTCAGCTTGTCAATGTGACGTCGAGCTGCTGCTGAATTTGCAGCAGCTGCAATTCAAAGTTCTTGTCTGCCGACATGGCCTCGGTGATCAGGCGGTCGGCGCTCTTCATCGCCCGATGATACCGCTCAAAGCCGGGTGTGGCAAGCGTATCCTCCATGATGACAGGCAGAGTAGACATTCCGCGGGAGGCGGTGTCCTGCGAGTCCAGCTGAAGCAGCCGCTCCACCTGTGCGGACTCCGTCACGCTGCGCAGGGCAGACACGCCGCTCAGCTCCGTATAGACCATCGTCTGCATCTCCTCCGTGCAGGCAATGGTCTTCAGCAGCTCCCACGCCAGCCGGGAATGCTTTGTGCGCTGGCTGATGCCCAGCATGAGGGTGCTCAGCCGGGAGTAGTTGCCGCTGCCGCCGCTTGTGCCGCTGGGCATGGCGATGCAGTCCCACTCAAAGTTCGACGAGCGCTTGATGCGCCACGGATACGGCTCATAGCTGCGGTACTCGGAAAAGAGCATCGGGCGGAACGCCACTCTGCCTCGTCAAAGGTCTTGTCGCTCAGATCCGTTCCGGCGTTGAGCTGGTAGATCTTCCACGCAAACTGTACGGCAGACTCCTGTGCGCTCTGGTTCAGCAGGCAGTGCTGGCCGTCCTCGCTGAACAGCGAACAGCCGTTGGCCACCAGCGCCTCTTCCCAGCCGTAATCGTAGACGCCGAACTGGTCGATGATGCCGTCCCCGTCCGTGTCTCTCGTCAGCTGCTCACACAGGCTGTAAAACTCATCCCACGTCCAATCGTTTATCCGGGATGCGGATGTGCTCTTTTTGGAGCAGTGTCTTATTGATGAACATCATCTGCGGCACGCATTCCAGCGGCAGCGCATACTGTTTGCCCTTGTCGGCACCGGCCTGCAATGCCGCCGGGTAAAAATCGCTCGTTTCCACTTCCCTGTCTCGCTTGATGAAGCCATCCAGCGCACGCAATGCGCCCGCACTGCTGAACTGCACAAAATCTTCCGGCAGGATGACCATCACATCCGGCTCCTGCCCCAGCAGGTACTGGCCGCTGAGCCATTCGGTGTAGTCTTCGACCGGATGCGCTGGTGTACTCGACTTTCACGTTGGGGTGCTCTGCCTCAAACTTTTCAATGGCGGCGTCAATAAAGGTATAGTAGTTCTCGCCCGGGACATTCCAATAGCTGTCACACGGGAAGCCGATGTGCAGCACCACCGGACGGCTGGCAGCCGCCAGAATGATGACCGCCGCCAGCAGAAAGGGCAGCGCGGCTTTCCAGTACCGGCTCATACGTCTGCCTCCGGCTGGCTGTTCTGGTTCTGCACCGCCCAGATGGCCAGCTGGGTGCGGTCACGGAGTTCCAGCTTGCGCAGGATGCTGCTGATGTAGTTGCGCACCGTGCCTTCGGAGAGATAGAGTCTGCCCGCGATCTCCTTGTTGGAGAGGCCGCAGCCCACCTCGCGGATGACCTGCCACTCCATCTTGGTCAGCTCCAGCGCATTCTTTTTGTTCACGCGCACCTGCACGTCGCCCTGTGCCATGCGGGAGAACATCTGCAAGACCTTGGACGCCACATCCGGGGCGATGATGGAGCCGCCCCGCGCGGCCTCCCGCACGGCGTTGGTCAGGCCGTCCACCGAGACGCCCTTGAGCAGGTAGCCGGAAGCGCCGTACCGCAGAGCGTCAAACACATAATCGTCATCGTCAAAGGTGGTCAGATGATGACCTTGATGCCCGGAAACTCCTGCTTGATGCGGCGGGTACACTCCACGCCGTCCATCTCGGGCATCCGAATGTCCAGCAGCACCACGTCGGGCTGCTTTTCCTCCACGAGTTCCAGCGCTTCACAGCCATTGGCGGCTGTACCCACCATCTCAATGTCTTCCTGCTTGCTCATCACAAAGCTGAGGCTCTGACGGATCAGTTCCTGGTCGTCGGCCAGAAGCACCTTTATCATACCGTTTCCTCCTGTTTCCTCTTTTCACTGCCCGGGGTCTTGCGCAGAGGGATCTCTGCCCGGATGCAGAACCCGTCGCTGTTCTCATACCAGAACGTGCCGCCCAGCATGAGCATCCGCTCCTGCATATGCTGCAGGCAAAGCCCGGCGTCACGCTCTTTGCAGCCGATGCCGTTGTCCTTCACCGACACTTCCAGCACGCCGTCCTCGATATGGCACCGCACCTGGACCCGGGTGGCGTGGCCGTGGCGGATGGCGTTGGTGATGCCCTCCTGCACGGTGCGGTAGACGCAGTCTTCCTCATCCTGCGAGAGCGTCAGCCCGGCCAGCGACTCTTCCAGCTGGATCTGCGTGCCGCTGCTCTGCGCCATGCTGGTACACATCTTGTTGAGCGCACCCGAGAGGTTTTCTTTTTCCAGCGAGTCCGGCCGCAGTGCCTTGACCGAGCGCCGGACATCGTTCATGCCGTTGCGGGCGGTGTCGGCTATCAGCTCCATCTGGTGCCGTGCCATCTCGGGCGAGTCGTCCATCATCTGGATGCAGGCGTCTGCGCCCGCCGTGATGCCCGTGAGCACATGGCCTAACGTGTCGTGGATCTCCCGCGCAAGGCGGTTGCGTTCCTGCACCTGTGCGGTGTGGGCGCTCTCCTCGGCGTAGATGCGCAGCTGCTCGTTGGCCTGCTGCAGCTGCTGGTTCAGGTTCAGGATCTCCTGTTTCTCGCTGGTCTGCTGGCTGATGAACAGCACCATGTACAGGATGAAGAGTATCATTTCCAGCGCCGACAGGCTCTCGATCACCAGCTGCAGGACGCTGCGGGTGTGCAGGCTGTAAAAAGCCAGGTATTGTTTCAGCGTCACGGCATGGAGAGCGCTGGTGGCGGCGTCCATGTTGCAGAAAAGGTACACCACGATCATGGCGCTCAGAAAGCGCTTCTGCCGGAGAGAGCGCGGGTCGTCCACCATATCCACGATCGCAAACAGAGCGATCTTGTCGCAGTTCTGCTGGAAGATCAGCGCCGAGGCACTGTACAGCACGCCCTCCAATAAATATAACTGCCAGCTGCTGCGGGAGAGAAAGCCGCTGTCCACCTCGTGGGAGCACTTGCTCAGGATGGTGCCCACCGCTGCCAGCATCACGCCCAGGGCAAGCACACCGGGGCGGTACGGCAGCCATTGCAGCTGCTGCAAAAACGAGTCTGCACGGCCAACTCTCACCGCGTAGAGCGGCGTGATGATCTGCACCGCAAAGATGAGCAGGATCAGAAATACCGTCAGCCACTCAATGGCATGGTAGAGCACCCGGAGGCCGATGGACAAATTTTCAGTTTTCATTGCCAGCCTCCGTGCCGTAGCGCAGAATATCCTCCTGCGTGATTTGATTTACCGGCACCACGATGTTGGTCAGGTACGGCTTGCCTCCAGGATCTCGTACACCACCTCTGCCGTCATCCGGCCGATGCGGAGGGGCGACTGTGCCGAAGTGGCCGTCATCAGCCCTTCGGAGATCAGGGCTTTCGCTCCGGTGAGCCGTCCACGCTGTAGACCAAAGTGGACGAGAGCGCGCCCTTTTCTTCCAGCGCCGCCATTGCGCCCAGGGCCGCCTGCTCGTTGACGGCCATCACGACGTCAATGCGCGGGAACGTCTCCAACAGCTGCACCATCGCGCGCATGGCACGGTTCAGCTCACCGCCGCAGTCCCGCAGCTCCAGGATCCGGTAGTCGTTGCCGCTTTTGGTCAGGGTCTGGCAGAAGCCCGAAAGCCTGTCCCAGCTGGAGAACGAATCCGAGTTGGACAGCAGCACGATGCGGGCGTCTTGGTCTGGCTGATGAGGTGACGGGCGTCCAGCAGACCGGCGCCGTAGTTGTTGGAGGTGATGGTGCAGGTGACAAGCTCCGGGTCGTCCACCTTGGAGTCGATGAGGATGACCGGCACACCCTTTTCCCTCGCCTTTCCAGCGCAGGCGTCACGCCACATAATCCACCGGGTTCACGATAAGCAGCTCAATGCCCTTATTGAGCATATCCTCGATCTCCTGATTCTGCCGCTCCTGGTCTTGTCCCGGGTCGCGCACCAGGAGCAGATCGCCGTTGCTCTTGATCTGCATCTGGATCTCATCGTTGATGGTCTCATAAAACGGGTCACTCAGGGTCGTATACGTCGCCCCGATCATCCTCGTATGAGTCGGCAGACGCACCGCGTCGATAAACCTTCCCTGCACCCAGATGCCCACTGACACCGCAACCACCAGCATCAGCAGCCCCGCCAATGTCCGCCGAAACAGCTCCATCTGCATCCCCTCCTTCCGGCTAATAAGTGGCTTTATTATAGCCCAGTTTCCCGCTGGCGACAAGGGCAAGTTTTTCGGTACACCGTCTCCCCTTCATCTTGACAACCACACGGCGGCAGGGTATGCTTTAACCATCCAACCACATCTGATTTTACAAGAGGGTCTATGAATATTTACGATATTGCACGGGAAGCCGGAGTCTCGATCGCCACCGTCTCCCGCGTGCTCAACCACAAAGATACCGTCCGTGCAGACACCCGCGCCAAGGTGGAAAAGGTGCTCAAACGCTGCAACTACGCTCCAGTGCCATTGCGCAGGGCATGGTCAGCAAGAGCCTGCACACGGTGGCTGTGCTCACAGTGGACATCCGGGATTCCCATTATGCCCGCACAGCCTACACCATCGAGCGCGAGTTTGGCCGCAGAGGGTACGAGGTCATCCTCTGCAACACCGGCGGCGACCGGGCGGAGACGCTGCGCACCCTGCAGGCTGTGGCGCAGAAGCAGGTGGACGGCCTCATTCTGGTCGGCTCGATTTTCAACACCATCTGTCAGGGGGCAGAGATGGAGAACCTTCTGCGCAAAATGCCCGTCGTCCTCGCCAACGGCACGCTGGCCCTGCCGGACGCGTACTCCGTCATGGTCGATGACTGCCGGGGCGTCGAGATGGCCGTGGAGCATCTGGTGAAGACCGGACGCCGGAACCTCTACTATATCAAGGATAAGTCCACCGACAGCGCCGCCGCCAAGGCGAAGGGCTTCCTCTCCGGGATGGCCGCTGCCGGTCTGGACGCAGACGGGCATATTCTCGAAACCGGCGAGACGCTGGAGGACGGCATCCGCGCGGTGCAGCAGCTTTTGGCCGATGGCATCCGCCCGGACGGCATTCTCTGCGGTGAGGATCTGACCGCTGCCGGTGTACTGAAAGCCCTGCTCCGGGCGGGCATCCGCGTCCCCGAGGAGACCGCGTGGTGGGCTATGATAATTCCACCTATGCCCGCCTGTGCGAGCCGGAATTGACTTCCGTGGACAACAAACCGGAGCAGGTGGCCTTACTCTGCGTCCAGCTGCTGCAGAGCCGCATCGAGCACGGCGAGGACTATTCTTCTGTCACCTTGCAGCCGGAACTCGTTCAGAGGCAGAGCAGTTGAAGTGTAAAATCTTAGGAGAGTGTGTGTTCTCCAAAATGCAAGCGGTTACACAAATTTTGCAAAAGCACTTGATTTTTGCTTTTGTTGTGCTATAATCGCGTCAAGAAAGCGCTTACATTATTCTTTTCAAACACTGCTCAGGAGGAGATATTCATGAAACGTGTCGCCTACGAAGAAATGGTCGCTCAGTTTGCCCGCGTGCTGGAAAAGCACGGCTTCACCCCGTCGGACGCCAAAGACGCCGCTGTGATTTTCGCCCAGAACAGCCTTTCCGGCGTGTACAGCCACGGTCTGAATCGCTTTCCGCGGGTGGTGAGCTACCTCGAAAAGGGCGAGATCGACCGCTTGCCCGCGCCGAGTGCATCTCCCGCATGGGCAGTATGGAGCGCTGGGACGGCCACCGCGCTTCGGCCCGCTGAACGCACAGCGCGCAATGGAACGTGCCTGCGCCCTCGCCAAAGAGAACGGCGTCGGCATCGTGGCATTGGGCAACAACAACCACTGGATGCGCGGCGGCACCTACGGCTGGCTGGCCGCCGAAAAAGGCTGCATCGGCATCTGCTGGTCGAACACCGCCCCCAATATGCCTGCTTGGGGCGCCAAAGACTGCCGCATCGGCAATAACCCGCTCATCCTCGCCGTCCCCCGCTCCGACGGTCAGCACGTCATGGTGGACTGCGCCTTGAGCCAGTTCAGCTACGGCAAGCTGGAAAGCACCCGTCTGGCCGGCAGGCAGCTGCCCGTACCCGGCGGCTGCGACGAGGACGGCCAGCTCACGACAGACCCCGCCGCCATCGAAAAGAGCGGCCGCGCACTGCCCATCGGCTACTGGAAGGGCAGCGGCCTCTCCATCCTGCTGGATTTGATCGCCACCCTTCTTTCCGGCGGCAATGCCGTCCACACCATCGGGACCTTCGGCGACGAGATCGGTCTGACCCAAATCATGATCGCGATCGACCCCACTAAATTTGGCACCGTCGAGGAAAACGACGCCGTCATCGACGCCATCCTTGCGGACATCAAGGCCAGCACCCCGGCCAGACCGGATGGCGAAGTCCGCTGGCCCGGCGAGGGAATGCTGCGCACCATCAAAGAAAACCGCGAGCTTGGTGTTCCGGTGGTCGAGGAGATCTGGGAGTCGGTTTTGAAGATGTAAGAAAACCTCCATGTTTTTCACATTTGCTTCTCCTGCGGTGGAAAGTTCTGTCTGTCCGTTTGCAGATCCATGAATCCACTTTGTGATGCAGCCCTTTACAGGTCTACACCCATCCACCACACGCCCGATTCTTACACCAAACTAGAACAACGCTCTTTTTGCTCTGCACAAAATCCTGCATCGTTTGGCGTAAAATTGGCGTATGGCGTAGTTTTTACTGGAAATTCATCAAAAGAAAAAGCCTGAAACCTCTCGGTACATCAAGAAGTTTCAGGCTTTTCTAATTACAAATTGGAAATTTACTGCTCAATCGGCTTCATCGTGGGGAACAGCAGCACGTCACGGATAGAAGCGCTGTCCGTCAGCAGCATGACCAGACGGTCAACACCGAAGCCGAGGCCGCCCGTGGAGGCAGACCGTACTCCAGAGCGTTGACGTAGTCGTAATCGACCTGTGCCTTGCAGTCGGGCTCGATGGCCTTGCGCTCGGCGACCTGACGCTCGAAGCGGCCCTTCTGG
>ENA-OQAA01001059-OQAA01001059.1-human-gut-metagenome-genome-assembly--contig:-NODE-1059-length-15603-cov-4.941393_pt1 | contig 15603 bp, 16 predicted proteins | sample MGYA00242489_ERZ504515 | MGnify/ENA primary metagenome ERZ504515 (study PRJEB26092, sample SAMD00036237) | human gut metagenome | host: Homo sapiens | study: EMG produced TPA metagenomics assembly of...
TTGCAAAAGCTGTTCAGCAATTTGAAGCAGCTACACCCACAGTTGAAAAAAGGGTGTAAAAAGGGTGTAATAAAAATATAGAGAAAGGCGAAAACCCGCATAAATAAAGGGTTTTCGGACAGGTAAAAGATAAAATGAAATTAGGAATCGTAGGATTACCAAACGTAGGAAAGAGTACATTATTTAATTCGTTGACAAAAGCCGGAGCAGAATCCGCAAACTATCCGTTCTGTACCATTGACCCGAATGTGGGAGTTGTGACCGTACCGGATCACAGACTGGATGTTCTGGGTGAGATGTACAATACAAAGAAGATCACACCGGCAGCCATTGATTCGTAGATATTGCAGGTCTGGTAAAGGGGGCATCAAAAGGAGAGGGACTTGGAAACCAGTTCCTTGCCAACATCAGAGAAGTAGATGCAATTGTGCATGTTGTGAGATGTTTTGAGGACAGTAATATTGTACATGTGGACGGAAGTATCGATCCGCTGCGTGATATCGAGACGATCAACCTGGAACTGATCTTTTCCGATCTGGAGATTTTGGAGAGAAGGATCGCAAAAGTGGTAAAGCTTTCCAGAAATGATAAGACAGCAGCAAAAGAGCTGGAGCTGTTAAAACGCATCAAAGAGCATCTGGAAGAAAATAAGATGGCGAAGAGCTTTACAACAGACGATGAGGAAGAACAGGAGTGGCTGACAAGCTACAATCTTCTGACATACAAGCCGGTGATCTTTGCGGCAAATGTGACAGAGGACGATCTGGCAAATGACGGTGCAGACAATGCCGGAGTACAGAAAGTGCGGGAATACGCAGCAGAAGAGAACTGTGAAGTATTTGTAGTCTGCGCACAGATTGAACAGGAGATCGCAGAGCTGGATGAGGATGAGAAAAAGTTATTCCTGGATGATCTTGGTCTGGAGGAGTCCGGTCTGGAAAAACTGATCAAAGCAAGTTATCATCTGCTCGGACTGATCAGCTATCTGACAGCGGGAGAGCAGGAGTGCCGTGCATGGACGATCACAAAGGGAACAAAGGCACCTCAGGCAGCAGGAAAGATCCATACAGATTTCGAACGTGGATTTATCCGTGCGGAGGTGGTAAGTTATGATGATCTGATGGCATGCGGAACACATGCGGCTGCCAAAGAGAAAGGTCTGGTAAGACTGGAAGGAAAAGAGTATGTAGTTCAGGACGGAGATATTATCGTATTCCGCTTTAACGTATAATAATTGGAGGCAGGAAGCATGCACTATGATATTAGTTTTCCCCATCTGGGAATCCATTTGGAACATGTCGGAAAGACAATCTCGGTATTTGGATTTGAGATCGCATATTACGGAATCATCATCGGCACGGCGATCCTTCTGGGCTTTGTGATCGCGACATCAGAGGCGAAGCGTACCGGACAGGATCCGGAGAGTTATCTGGATATGGGAATGTTCGGTGTTGTATTCGGGATCATCGGAGCAAGATTATATTATGTGCTCTTTTCCTGGGATATGTACAAAGACAATCTTCTGGAAATTTTGAATATCCGGGAAGGCGGTCTTGCAATCTACGGCGGTGTGATTGCAGCAGTACTGACTGTGATCATTGCAGCGAAGATCAAGCATTTGAGTGCGCCCCAGATTTTTGATACGATCGCGCTTGCCCTGTTAAACGGACAGATGCTGGGACGCTGGGGGAATTTCTTTAACAGAGAGGCGTTTGGCGGATATACGGACAGTTTGTTTGCGATGCGGCTTCCGATCGATGCAGTGAGAAGCTCTGATGTGACAGAGCAGATGAGAGCACATATCCAGATGATCGATGGCGTAGAATACATTCAGGTGCATCCTACTTTTTTATATGAATCTTTGTGGTGCTGTGCTCTTTTGATCTTGCTGTTTGCATATCGAAAGCATAAAAAATACGAGGGAGAGTTGTTCCTTCTTTATATGTTCGGGTATGGACTTGGACGCGCTTGGATCGAAGGACTCCGGACAGATCAGCTTCTCCTGCCGGGAATCGGACTTCCTGTTTCCCAGCTTCTGGCAGGTGTGCTGGTAGTGACAACAGGTGTTTTGCTTGTGTATCTGAGAAAAAATCATTCCAGATATTCGATGCTTGCAAAAAAAAGTACAGGAAAATAAAATTTGTTAAATAAAGGACAAAAACGAAAAACTGCAGTGCTTTCGCTGCAGTTTTTTGTTCTTTTATCTCTCAATAGAAGTTAAAAAAGTGCTAAAATGCAAGAAAACAAGATTGAAATTGCAAAAATAAAATTAAAAATAACTTGAAATCGTGTTGGAAGTGGTATATAATAAAAAAATCTGAATACCAATTTATAATAATAACACTTTAGCGCGGTGATTTATTATCACTAGGAACGAGAAAAAATATAAAAGGGCAAAAGCAGATAGATAGAATAAGGAGGAAAGGCTATGAAGTTTGCAGAGATGCCTTATCAGAGGGTTGATACAGATGCCGTTGTGGCAGGGCTCAAAGAGCTGACACAGGAACTGAAGGCTGCAAAGAGCGGAGAAGAGCAGTTTGCGATTCATCAAAAGTTTTATGAGCTGCGTGACGAGTACAGCACGATGATTCAGATTGCGATGATTCGCAGTGATGTAGATACTGCTGATGCATTCTACAGTGAAGAGAAGGACTATTATAATGAAGTACTGCCTACGATCAGCAATCAGGAGACTGAATACAGAAAAGTACTTTATTATTCTCCATACAAAGCAGAACTGGAAGAGAAGATCGGAAAAGTGGCATTTAAGAGTATGGAGCTTGAATTCAAGGCCATGGACGAGAAGCTCATTCCGTTGATGCAGGAAGAAAATGCGCTGACAACCCGGTATGACAATTTGATTGCGAGTGCGAAGATTGACTGGATGGTGAGACATTGAATCTGTCCCTGTTGCGTCCGTATATGACACATGAGGACAGAGAGATCAGACGCAGAGCGCATGAAAAGTACAGCGCGTTTTTCCAGAGTAAAGCAGAAGAGCTGGATGAGATCTATGATAAACTGGTGAAAAATCGTACGGCACAGGCAAGACTCCTCGGATATGAGAATTATGTAGAACTCGGATATTACCGGATGAACCGCAATTCTTACGGAAGAGAAGAGGTGGAGAATTTCCGCAGACAGATCAAAGAGTATTTCGTACCGCTTGCAGAAAAGATGCATGAGAGAAGACGGGAACGACTTGGTCTTCAGAAGCTTTCTTATATTGATGAGAACATGTATTTCGTGGACGGAAATCCAAAACCACAGGGAACTCCGGAAGAGATCATGGCGAATGGACAGAAGATGTATGAGGAGCTTTCACCGGAGACAAAAGAGTTCTTTGAATTTATGATGGAGAATGAACTCTTTGATGTGCTCGGCAGAAAGACAAAAAAGGCCGGCGGTTATATGACATATCTTCCGAAATATCGCGCACCGTTTATTTTTGCCAATTTCAATGGAACAAGCGGAGATGTGGATGTTGTGACACATGAGTGCGGTCATGCGTTCCAGGGATATGTTTCTGGAAGTGATCCGATCGAAGAGCATTGGGATATCACGATGGAGACAGCAGAGATTCATTCTATGTCTATGGAATTCTTTACAGAACCATGGATGAATTTGTTTTTTAAAGAAGAAGCTGACACATACAGACAGATGCATCTGGAAGATGCGATCGCATTTATTCCGTACGGATGCATGGTGGACGAATTCCAGCATATTGTCTACAGCAATCCGGATCTGACACCGGATGAGAGACATGCGGCATGGAAGAAGCTGGAGGAAGAATACAAACCACATCTTGATTACGAAGGAGATCCATTTATGGAAAAAGGTGGTTTTTGGCAAAAACAGCTTCACATTTATGATACTCCGTTTTATTATATAGACTATGTACTGGCACAGACCTGTGCGATGCAGTACAAAATCTGGATGGATGAAGACTACAAAGCGGCATGGCAGAGCTATTTGAAGCTGTGCAGGTTATCTGCAAGTGATTTCTATACAGAGATGTTAAAAGAAGTGGGGCTTCAGGTTCCGTTTGAAGACGGATGCGTACGCACACTGACAGAAAAACTGGGAGTAATGATGAAATAAGAGCCCGGTCGATGAATCGTGTTTGTTTCCGCATTTTCAGCAACAGATGGGTAATACGGCTATGAAAAAACAGAGTAAATAAATCGGAAGATGCAGGAATCAACATAAATATTTTTCAAGGAGGAAAAAATATGAAAAAGAAAGCATTAGCCTGCCTTTTAGCGGCAGTAATGGCACTTTCACTTGCGGCTTGCGGCAGTGGGTCAGACAATAAGAAAACAAGTGAAAAAACAGAATCACAGGACACAAATACTTCATTAGAAGCAACAAACCAGCTGATCGAAGCAGAGGATCCTTCTGCACTTCCTGAGACAGCAGCAAAGAGAAAAGACACACTGATCGCAGGTGTTGCAGACTTTGCAGGTGTATTCAACCCGGTATACTGGGAAGCAAATGAGGATTTTCAGGTTGTGACAGCTACAACGGCATCTCTGAGTGTCAATGATGACAAAGGAGAGATCGTTGACGGTACAGCCAGCATGTCAGTTTCTGATGACGGTAAAGTTTACACATACAAGCTGACAAAAGAAAAATACAACGATGGATCAGACGTAAAAGCGGAAGACTATGTAAACTGGTATAAAGTCGTATCAGATCCAAGCTATGATGGATATCAGGATATTTCCAAAGTAAACGTTGTAGGATATGAAGATTACAAAAACGGAAGTGCAACTGAGATTTCCGGTATCAAGGTAGTAGATGAAAGCACAATCCAGATTACTCTGGAAGCAGCAAACACAAGTGCACCTTATGTATTAGGTTCTGCAGTGCCGATCTCTACAGCAAAATATGGAGATCTGATCAAGAAAGGTGACCTTTCTAAATTCAAATCATTGAATATGGTTGACTATGTATCGAATGGTGCATATGTATTGAAAGAGTACAAAGAAAAAAACATCTGCGACTCTGGAAGCAAACCCGAACTTCTACCTGGGAGAGCCTAAGACAAAGAACCTGATCTTCAAAGTTGTTGCTACAAATGCAGAGCTTCAGGCAGTAGAGACAGGTGATGTAGATATCCACGATCAGGTTGTCTGCGATGATGACCACATCGAAGAAGCACAGGCAGCAGGATTCATCAACATGAAGATCCAGCCGACTCTTGGATATGGATATGTGGCAGTAAACCATGAAAATGAGATTTTCCAGGATGCAAAAGTGCGTCAGGCGCTGCTTCATGCAATCGACCGTAAGTCTCTGAACCAGGCTGTTTACGGACAGTATGCAATCACACTGAATATTCCTCAGGCGCCGATTTCATGGCTGTATGATGACGAAGGTCTGGAAACATACGATTATGATCTTGACAAAGCAGCAGAGCTTCTGAAAGAAGCCGGATGGGAAAAAGACGGCGACAAGCTGATGAAAGACGGAAAACAGATGAAGATCGTCTTCAGTGCAATGTCTGGAAACATCGTAACAGATACTATGATCCACTGATGATCGACGCATACGGACAGCTTGGTATCGACTTCCAGGCAGAGTATGTTGACTGGCCGACACTGCAGTCTAAATCTCAGAACGGTACATTTGATATGCTGTTCATGGCATGGGAACTGACAGCAGATCCAGATCTGACAGGAACATTTGCAAGTCCGGAAGCAGGCGGATCTCAGAACCACACAGGATATGCAAATCCAGAACTGGACAAGATGCTCGCAGAGGCACTGGCTTTTACTTCGAAAGAAGAGCAGAAAGAAAAATACAAAGAAATTTACAAACTGATCAATGAAGATCTTCCGACATACCCGATTTACGAGAGATGTGACCTGATCTGCTACAACACTCGTGTACAGAACATCGAGCAGAGCTCATATGTAAAATGGTATCAGCAGGATAAGATTGTCAACATTGAAGTTGAGTAATCGAAGTACTCTAAAAAAATAACAAAGCCGTAAGACTTGAAGCTCAAATAGGGATCCAGCGAGGTTTCCCTTCGAACAAACGGCCCGCAGGGGGTGGATACGAACTCGATTCGTTCTATTTCCTGCGGGCAAAATTAAGTTATTTGATCATGAGCAAAACAGAGTCAAATAAAGATTGGAGGTTTTTAACAAATGTGGAAATATGCAACTCGCCGTGTTCTCACGATGATTCCTATTCTGATCGGTGTATCTATGGTTGTATTTCTTTTGGTAGCAAGCCTGCCGGGAGATGCCGTTGATGCTCATGCAGGCGGAAACATCACAGCGGAGAAGATAGCGCAGAACAAAGCACTTTTAGGATTAGACAAACCGATACCGGAAAGATACGTAAACTGGGCAAGTCATGCGATCAGAGGAGATTTTGGTATCTCGATCAGTTACAAGATTCCGGTAACAGAAGTCATCGGTAAATTTGTATGGAACTCGTTTTTAGTAGCTGCTGTAGCGTTCATACTGCAACTATTGATCGCGATTCCAATCGGCGTTATTTCGGCGACCAAGCAATATTCAATTTTTGACAATACATTCTCGGTAGTAGCATTTGCCGGTATTTCACTGCCATCATTCTTCCTGGCAATGATTCTGCGGCATGTGTTCTCTGTCAAGTTGGGGGTTCTTCCTCTTGACGGTATGATAACTGCCGGAGCAAACAATACAGGCGGGGCTTATGTTTTAGACGTAGTGCTTCATATGATCCTTCCGGTTGTGACACTGACAGTGATCCAGTTGGGTGGTACCATGCGTTATGTGCGTACATCCATGCTTGAGGTAATCAATCAGGATTACATCAGAACTGCCCGTGCAAAGGGACTTCCGGAAAAAGTGGTAATTTACAAACATGCGTTAAAGAATGCGATGATTCCGATTGTAACTTATGTTGGTGGTGCGATCCCGGGACTTTTCGCAGGTGCGATGATCACAGAGACTGTATTTGCATGGCCTGGAATCGGTAAAGTATTCCTGGATTCTATCGGAAAGAGAGATTATCTCTTTATGATGGGATTCACAATGTTCCTTGCAGTACTTACAATGCTCGGAAACTTACTTTCCGACCTGTTATATGGTGCGGTTGACCCACGTATTCGTTTGAAGTAGAAAGGAGGAGGACACGTGAAAAAACACAAGATGCAAATAAGAAAATTGCAAAACAGGCAGCAGAGAATAAAAGCATGGAATCCCCCTGGAGACTTGCGATGAAGCGCCTGTCCAGAAACAAGCTGGCGATCGCCGGACTGATCTTTTTAGGAGTCATGATCGTTCTTTGTATTGTGGGACCAATCGTATCTCCGTATTCAGATATTACAGCAACTGATATTGCGAATGCAAAACAGCCGCCGAGTGCACAGCACTGGTTTGGAACAGACGAAAATGGACGAGATGTCTTTACCCGTCTTCTTTATGGAGGACGTATTTCCATGACAGTTGGTCTGGCGGCGACAGCACTTCAGATCTTTATCGGTGCATTATTAGGTTGTACCGCAGCATACTATGGCGGAGTTGTGGATTTTGTCATCATGCGTGTAGTAGACGTTATTCTGTCTCTGCCGACGATGCCGATTCTGATCATGCTCAGTGCCATGATGTCAGACTGGAAAGTGGACACCGGAGTTCGTGTATATTATCTGATGGTAATCCTTGCGGCGATCGGATGGGCCGGTACGTGCCGGTATATCCGAGGTCAGGTACTTTCGATCCGTGAGATGGATTATATGTCAGCAGCGGAATCACTTGGTATCCGCGATCTGCATAAGATTTTCAAACATATTATGCCGAATGTTATCCCGATCATCATTGTTACAGCAACACTGGCAATCGGTGATACGATCATCATGGAATCCACCATGTCTTATCTGGGAGTCGGTGTACTTCCTCCGATGTCCAGCTGGGGACAGATGGTATCTGCAGGAACAAACCTGATGACATTCAAACTGCGTCCATGGCTGTGGATGCCGGCAGGATTCTGTATCTTATTGACAGTACTTGCGGTGAACCTTGTAGGTGATGGCCTCAGAGATGCATTTGACCCGAAAATGAAACGCTAAGTAAGTTTTGACAAGGAGAAAAGTTATGGCATTTATAGAATTTAAAAATCTTCATACATGGTTCTATACAGACGCTGGAATTGTCAAGGCAGTCAACGGCGTTGATTTTGAGATCCGCAAAGGAGAGACAGTCTGTGTAGTAGGAGAATCCGGATGTGGAAAGAGTGTTACTTCACTCTCTCTGATGCATCTGGTTCAGTCACCTCCGGGAAAAATCGTGGATGGTGAGATCCTGATGGATGGAAGAGATTTACTGAAGCTGAGCAAGAGCGAAATGGAGCATGTCAACGGAAAAGATGTTGCAATGATCTTCCAGGAGCCGATGACTTCTCTGAATCCGGTACTCAAAGTCGGACATCAGATCATGGAAAGTATTCTTTTCCATACAGATGCAACAAAAGAAGAAGCAAGAGCAAAAGCTCTGGAAATGATAAAACTGGTTGGTATTCCGAGAGCGGAAGAAATCATGGAATGCTATCCTCACGAGCTTTCCGGTGGTATGCGTCAGCGTATCATGATTGCAATGGCTCTGGTATGTAATCCGAAGCTGTTGATCGCAGATGAGCCGACGACTGCGCTGGATGTAACGATTCAGGCACAGATTCTGGATCTGATGCGCAAGCTGAAAGAGGAAATGGATATGTCCATCATGCTGATCACGCATGACCTGGGCGTCGTTGCAGAGATGGCAGATTACGTGGTTGTTATGTATGCCGGAAATGTTGTGGAAAAAGGAAAAGTACTGGATATTTTCCAGAATCCGATGCATCCATATACAATCGGGCTGTTAAAATCAAAACCGATCATCGGTAAGACCAATCACAATGAGCGTCTGTATTCGATCCCGGGACAGGTTCCGAACCCGATCAATATGCCGGAGAACTGCCATTTCAATGAGAGATGTGAGTTCTGTCAGGAAGGCTGTAAAGAAAAAGAACCAAAACTGGTACACGTTGGAAACGGTCATTATGTTGCATGCTTTGTCAACGCACCGGAAAAGGAGGAAGTATAAATGAACAGAGAAAATGAAATCATTTTGGATGTCCAGAATCTGAAAAAATATTTCCCGATCCGTGGCGGTCTGATCACAAGAACAGTCGGACATGTCAAAGCTGTAGATGGAATTTCTTTCAAACTGAGACGTGGTGAGACACTGGGAATCGTAGGTGAGTCCGGATGTGGAAAATCAACAGCCGGAAGAACGATCTTAAGACTGCATGATATCACAGACGGAAAGGTCATTTTCAAAGGAGAGGACCTTGCAAAATGTTCCAAAAAGGAAATGCGTGCAAAACGTCTGCAGATGCAGATGGTATTTCAGGATCCTTACGCTTCTTTGAATCCCCGTATGACGGTCGGAAACATCATCGGGGAGGCTCTGCTTGATCACAAATTGATGAGTAAGGCAGAAGCACGTGAAAAGGTATTGGAGACAATGGAAATCTGCGGACTTCCTACGTATTATATCAACCGTTACCCGCATGAGTTTTCCGGTGGACAAAGACAGCGTATCGGAATTGCACGAAGCCTGATTCTGAATCCGGAACTGATCGTCTGTGATGAGCCGGTATCGGCGCTGGACGTGTCTATTCAGTCACAGATCATCAACCTGCTCGGAGATCTTCAGGAGAGAAACAACTTCTCCTACATTTTCATTTCGCATGACTTGTCAGTTGTAGAGTACATCAGTAATCGTGTGGCAGTTATGTATCTTGGAAATATTGTGGAGATGGCAGATAAAAATGAAATTTTCGACAATCCGCTGCATCCATATACAAAAGCGCTGATGTCAGCGATTCCGGTGCCGGATCCGACAAGAAAGAGAGATCGTATCATTTTGAGCGGAGATCTTCCTTCTCCGTCGAATCCGCCGTCCGGATGTAAATTCCGTACACGCTGTCCATATGCGACAGAGAAATGTGCACAGGAAGCACCGGAGTACAGAGATGTAGGAAATGAACACTTTGTAGCTTGTCACTATGTATGAAATCTTTTGACAATACAAAAAATGTAAGGAAAACTTAAATTTCGCCCCCGGTAATCGCATCGGGGGCATTTTTCAAAGAGGGCATTATGAAAAATCTATTGAAACTGGGACAGGGACCAAGGCCGGATCTGCTGTTTGAAGAGGAAGAAAAAGCGAAAAAGTCAGACACACAGCCGGATGGACAAAAGCAGAAAATCGAATTTGAAAAAGGTCTTCGCACAGTCAGAAAAGAAGCCAAAAAGAAAGCGCGTGAAGAAAAGAAAAAGCAGGAACCGATCGAGATGAGCCGAAAAGACAAACTGGCAGTTATTCTGGCATTCTGTGAACTTCTGCTTCCGCTTGCAATCGGAGTGATGGCAATTTTTGCATTTCTTATCTGGTTTTTAGGAAAATTCTGGCTGCATGCATGGTAAATGGAAAAAGAGAATACAAGAGGGGACAGGCACTTCCGTGGGAGGTGCTTTTTATTTTATACGAAAAGCTGCAGCCGGTCTGCATGGAAATAGAATTTCCAAAAGAAAATCAGAAAGAGAAACCAGACAACTGCACCAAAAAAGAAACAAGAAATGGGACGGCTCGTATGGACTTTTACAACTAATCGAGATATAATGAGATTACATGTAAAAAATTCGTTTTACAATGTAATTTCGAAGGAGGAACAAGAAATGGCAAGAAAAATGAAAACCATGGACGGTAACCAGGCAGCAGCTCATGTCTCTTATGCATACACAGAAGTTGCAGCTATCTACCCGATCACACCGTCATCCGTTATGCCGGAGCATATTGATGAGTGGGCAACAGAAGGAAGAAAAAATATTTTCGGAACAACTGTTCATGTAACAGAGATGCAGTCTGAGGCAGGTGCGGCAGGAGCAGTACACGGTTCTCTTGCAGCAGGAGCGTTGACAACAACATTTACAGCATCTCAGGGATTACTGCTGATGATTCCTAACTTATATAAAGTGGCAGGAGAGCAGCTCCCGGGTGTATTCAACGTATCCGCACGTGCACTTGCAAGCCATGCGCTTTCTATCTTTGGAGATCACTCTGACGTTTATGCATGTCGTCAGACAGGTGCAGCGATGCTGTGTGAATCCAGTGTGCAGGAAGTTATGGATCTGACACCAGTTGCACACTGTGCAGCACTGGAAGGAAAGATTCCGTTTATCAATTTCTTTGACGGATTCAGAACATCTCATGAGATTCAGAAGATTGAGACATGGGATTACGAAGATCTGGAAGATTTAGTAAATAAAGATGCAATTGACGAATTCCGTGCACACGCACTGAATCCAAACCATCCATGTCAGAGAGGTTCTGCTCAGAACCCTGATATTTTCTTCCAGGCAAGAGAAGCATGTAATCCATATTACGATGCACTTCCTGCAATCGTTCAGAATTATATGGATAAAGTAAATGAGAAGATTGGAACAGACTATAAACTGTTCAACTACTATGGAGCAGAAGATGCAGAGCACGTGATCGTTGCAATGGGTTCTGTCTGTGATACGATCGAAGAGACAATCGATTATCTGATGGCAGCCGGAGAAAAAGTCGGTGTTGTAAAAGTTCGCCTTTACAGACCATTCTCAGCGGAAGCACTGATCAATGCAATTCCGGATTCTGTGAAGAAGATTTCTGTTCTTGACAGAACAAAGAGCCGGGAGCACTTGGCGAGCCACTGTATCTGGATGTTGTTGCAGCATTAAAGGGAACAAAATTTGATGCAGTTCCGATTTATACAGGACGCTATGGATTAGGTTCTAAAGATACAACACCTGCACAGATCGTTGCAGTATATCACAACGATGAAAAACAGAAATTTACAATCGGTATTGAAGATGATGTGACACACCTGTCACTGAAAGCTGACGAACCTCTGGTAACAACACCGGAAGGAACGATCAACTGTAAATTCTGGGGACTTGGAGCTGACGGTACTGTAGGTGCGAACAAAAACTCCATCAAGATCATCGGAGATAACACAGACATGTATGCACAGGCATATTTTGACTATGACTCCAAAAAATCCGGTGGTGTTACAATGTCTCACCTGCGTTTCGGTAAGTCACCGATCAAATCAACATATTTAATCCGTCAGGCAAACTTTGTAGCATGTCACAATCCTTCTTATGTTGACAAGTACAACATGGTTCAGGAACTGGTTGATGGAGGTACATTCCTTCTGAACTGTTCATGGGATATGGAAGGACTGGAAGAGCACCTTCCGGGACAGGTTAAGAGCTACATTGCAAATCACAATATCAAGTTCTACACGATCGACGGTATCAAGATTGGTAAAGAAATCGGACTTGGAGGACGTATCAATACAGTTCTTCAGTCAGCATTCTTCAAACTTGCAGCGATCATTCCGGAAGAGGAAGCGATCGATCTGATGAAAGCAGCTGCAAAAGCTACTTACGGAAGAAAAGGTGACAAGATCGTACAGATGAACTACGATGCAATCGATGCAGGTGCAAAACAGGTTGTAGAAATCGCAGTTCCGGAAAGCTGGAAAGATGCAGCAGATGAAGGTCTTACAACTCCTCACGTTGGAGAAGGCGGAAGAGCAGACGTTGTAGATTTTGTAAAAAATATCCAGGCAAAAGTAAATGCACAGGAAGGAAATACACTTCCGGTATCTGCATTTAATGAATATGTAGATGGTTCTACACCATCCGGTTCTTCAGCATATGAGAAACGTGGAATCGCAGTAGATATCCCGATCTGGCAGCCGGACAACTGTATCCAGTGTAACCGCTGTGCATATGTATGTCCGCATGCAGTTATCCGTCCGATCGCGCTGACAGAAGAAGAGGCAGCAAACGCACCGGAAGGTATGGATATGATCGACATGATCGGTATGCCGAACATGAAGTTCTCGATCGCAGTATCTGCTTATGACTGTACAGGATGTGGATCTTGTGCAAATGTATGTCCTGGTAAGAAGGGTGAAAAAGCACTCGTTATGGGCAACATGGAAGCAAATGCCGGAAAACAGGATTTCTTCAATTATGGAACAGAGCTTCCGATCAAACCGGAAGTGGTTGCAAAATTCAAAGAGACAACCGTAAAAGGAAGCCAGTTCAAACAGCCATTGCTTGAGTTCTCAGGAGCTTGTGCAGGTTGTGGTGAGACACCTTATGCAAAACTGATCACACAGTTATTCGGTGACAGAATGTACATTGCAAATGCAACAGGATGTTCTTCTATCTGGGGTAACTCTTCACCGTCTACACCTTATACAGTAAACCCACAGGGAAGAGGTCCGGCATGGTCTAACTCACTGTTTGAGGATAATGCAGAGTTTGGATATGGTATGCTTCTTGCACAGAATACGATCCGTGAAAGACTCAAAGCATCTGTAGAAAAACTTGCAGAGAACGGCGTAAACGACGATGTGAAAGCAGCAGCTCAGGAATATCTGGATACATTCTCAGTAGGTGCAACAAACGGAACAGCTACAGACAAGCTTGTAAAAGCTCTGGAAGACTGTGACTGCGGATGTGCTGAGAGAGCAGAACTGCTGAAAAATAAAGACTTCCTTGCTAAGAAATCCCAGTGGATTTTCGGTGGTGACGGATGGGCTTACGATATCGGATTCGGTGGAGTTGACCACGTACTGGCAAGCGGTCAGGACATCAACATTATGGTATTTGATACAGAAGTTTACTCCAACACAGGCGGACAGTCCTCAAAAGCTACTAAGACAGGTGCGACAGCACAGTTCGCAGCCGGCGGTAAAGAGACGAAGAAGAAAGACCTTGCAGGAATCGCTATGAGCTATGGTTATGTATATGTTGCACAGATCGCAATGGGTGCAGATTTCAACCAGACAGTGAAGGCAATCGCAGAGGCAGAGGCATATCCGGGACCATCCCTGATCATCGCTTACGCTCCATGTATCAACCATGGAATCAAGAAAGGTATGAGCAAAGCACAGACAGAGGAACAGCTTGCAGTAGAATGCGGATACTGGAACAACTTCAGATTCAATCCGGAAGCTGAGAAGAAATTTACTCTGGACAGCAAAGAGCCTAAGGGAGATTATCAGGAATTCCTGAACGGAGAAGTTCGTTACAATGCCCTGATGAGAGCAAATCCTGAAAAAGCACAGAGACTCTTCGCGCAGAATGAGGCTGAGGCTATGGAAAGATACGAATACCTGAAGGGATTGGTAAATCTCTATGACGGTACAGCAAAAGAAGACTAATTCTTTTGAAAAGTAAAATTGAATCAATGGTTTGAAAGAAACGGCGCCGGGGAAAGTCCGGCGTCGTTTTTTGGAAACATGAATTATACGGTTAGATAGCATTTCAGATGAATACATTGGATATTTACTGAAAAAGAAAAAATTCTTCTTCCTCTTTCTGTGCAATCGTGTTACAATACAGGAAAGCATTATTTCTGGTTTTCTAAGCGGAACCATTCCGCATCTTTTATTCTAAAGTCATATCGGAAAATCTCTATGCTTTGATATCAACTTAAAACAGCAGAGAGGTTTTTAGAAGAAAGATGTCGGATTGAAAACCTCCTGTAACGATTCAATTAAAGGAGGAAGCTTTATGAAGCAAACCACAGAACTCCCGGCAAACAGACTGTACAAGTCACGTATTTTTGCCATGCTCTATCAGGATAAGAAGGAATTGCTCGATCTGTACAATGCCCATCAGTGAGGCTGTGGAGCAGGCAATCCGCGAATGTATTGAGGAAGATATTCTGGCAGAGTTTTTGACACAAAACCGAGCGGAGGCGAAGCAAGTGAGTATCTATGAATATGATGAAGAAAAGCATATGAGGCAGGAGCGGGAGGCATCCTGGGAAGAGGGATGGGAAGAAGGCAGACTATCCGGTATAAAGGAAGGAGAAGAGAGAGGAAAATTGTCCGGCAGACGGGAACTTCTAAAGGAACTGATTCAAAAGAAATTGCTAAAGAAAATGTCGGTTTCTGAAATTGCAGAAGAGTTGGAAGAGGACGAAAAGTTGATTTCTGAATTGATACAGGAATTGGAATAAAAGGGAGAAGAAATGTATGGCATATGAAAAGCTTTCCAGACGGGCATTGGGGTGCATGTATACTGCGGAAATAATCGGCGATGTGATCTTTATTGTTTTAATCGGGATCGTGAATATCTTCTGGCTGATTCCAAAACAGATTGAAATTGGAAGATGGATTTCAGCTGTTCTGCTGATTTATGCGGCAGTCTCCATGCTGGTAGAACCTTATTTCCGTTATAACAGATATCGATACAGTATTAATGAGGAATGTATTGATATACGGGAAGGGTATCTCTTTGTGAAGAGAAATATTGTGCCGATTGAACGTCTGCATAAGCTTGAGATATCAAAAGGTCCGATTGATCAGATCTTTCATGTGGCAAAAGTGACTGTTACTACCGCAGGAGGAGATGTAACGCTTCGCTTTCTGGAGGAAGAAAAGGCGGAAAAAATTGCAGAAAATCTACAGAAAACGTATCAATGAGATTGTGAAAAGAACAGAGGGAAGAAGATGGAGAATAAGATCAGATTTCGCAATCACATTTCCGTG
>ENA-OQAA01001060-OQAA01001060.1-human-gut-metagenome-genome-assembly--contig:-NODE-1060-length-15594-cov-1.687787_pt1 | contig 15594 bp, 18 predicted proteins | sample MGYA00242489_ERZ504515 | MGnify/ENA primary metagenome ERZ504515 (study PRJEB26092, sample SAMD00036237) | human gut metagenome | host: Homo sapiens | study: EMG produced TPA metagenomics assembly of...
TTCCGCTGCAGGTGGAATGGGTATCAGTGAGGGATTGTTTTATGGTGATCTTTAAAAAAGTATTTGGGGAGGCACTTTTGATTCCGGGACTGATTTTAAGCCGTGGACTTGGCTATTACAGTGAGCTGTTTTTATCAGCAATATTTACGCTTGTAGCTGTGGTAGTATTTCAGGTGCGTGAACACAAAAAAAAGTAAAGTAAAATAAGAAAATCCGGACTCAGATATGCGCTTATGTTAATGGCAGTTCACAGGATGGATTATGAGGGATACAATGATAGGATTTTATGATTATACAGTAATATTGACATACATAAGCTTGGCATCATCAATCTTGGGAATGATTAGTGCCTGCTATGCAAGAATAGGCTGGGCAATCTTTTTTCTGGGTATGTCTGGTCTTCTTGATACATTTGATGGCAAGGTAGCCAGAACAAAGAAAAACAGAACAGAGGATCAGAAACGCTTTGGCATTCAGATAGACTCGCTTTGTGATATTGTCTGCTTTGGCGTCTGCCCTGTAATTATCTGTTGGTTTTCAGGAATGCAGACACCGTGGGAAGTTTCAATTTTGATTTTTTATTGTCTGGCGGGATTGATTCGTCTGGCATATTATAATGTAATGGAAGAGAAGCGTCAGCAGGAGACTGATGAAAAGAGAAAGTATTATCAGGGTCTTCCGATTACTTCTATTGCAGTCATTTTACCATTTTTGTATGCAATCTCAAATCTGTGTCAGGATAATTTTGAGATCGTGCTGAGTCTTGCGATGCTGCTTACCGGTCTTTTATTTGTACTTAATTTTAAATTTCCAAAGCCGAACAACAAACAGCTTACTGTGCTGATCATTGTTGTGGCAGCAGTTGTTCTGTACCTTCTGTTTTGCTTTAACTGGAAGGAATATTATGGCTGGAATTTATCTGATCTAATGTTCTGGAAACACAAAAAAGGATAAGACAAAATTATGAAAGAAAAAACAAGCAGACTTTTAACATTTTTATATACAACATCAGTTGGAAATAGGCTTCTTCGTATTCTTGTCAGTCCGGCCGTATCGAAGGCGGCAGGATGTGTGATGAACAGCAGATTATCTTTGATTGCTGTTTCTGGCTTTATAAAGTCACAAAAATATTGATGTGTCAGAGTTTGAAAAAACAAGTTTTTCTTCCTATAATGATTTCTTTACAAGAAAGCTAAAACCAGATGCAAGATTACTGGCGCAGGGAGATGATATACTTATCAGTCCATGTGATGCAAAGCTTACGATTTTCCAATCACGAATGATTCACGCTTTTTGATCAAACAAGGTCAGTATACAGTACAGAGTCTGCTTCGTGATGAAAAACTGGCAAAACAGTTTGAAGGCGGTATTTTGTGGCAGCTTCGCTTAAGTGTAGATGATTATCACCGCTATATTTATCCAGTGAGCGGCAGACGTTCTCATGAGCGCACAATTAATGGTGTTTTCCATACGGTGCAGCCGATTGCGCTTGAACATTGCCCAGTATATAAGGAAAACACCAGAAAGTATTGTATTATTAAGACGAAGGAATTTGGCACGATTTTAATGATGGAAGTCGGTGCAATGATGGTTGGACGAATTACCAACCATGAAGCAGAGCCAGGTTATGTGACTCGCGGCGAGGAAAAAGGATATTTTGAATTTGGCGGCTCTACCATTATACTTCTGACGCAAAAAGGTGCTGTTCTTCCAAGAAAGAATATTTTGTACCGAAGCGCCAGGGGAGAAGAAACGCGTATAAGACAGGGAGAAAAGATAGGAAAAGTTAATAATAATCAGCGATGATTTTTACAGCGGCAGCTTAAGGATGATAGTACTTCCTTCGCTGTCGCTTTCGCTTACATAAACTGTTCCATTATGAAGCTGTGCAATTTCGGCAACTAGTGCAAGTCCAAGACCGGCACCGCCCATTGTGCGGCTTCTTGATTTATCAACACAGAAAAAAGGTGTAAAGATTTTTTCTTGATTTTCAGGAGCAATGCCAATTCCTGTATCCTTGATGCTAATTAAAGCAAATCCATTTTCATCTTTTATATTAATGTGCACACTTCCATCGGGATGATTGTACTTGATTGCATTTTCAACAAGATTAAAAACAGCACGGTAGAGAAGAAGATAGCTTCCAGTGACGATACAGTCTGTTTCAGATTGGGAAAGCTTAATCTGCTTTTGATCAGCAATTGGTGCAAGATCACAGAGAACTTCATCAGCGAGTGCTGCAAGGCTTATTGTATCAGAGCGTTTTACACGCTGCATTCCAGTCATATCAAGCAAAATCGAGCTAAATGGCTAAGACGGTTTGTCTGCTCAAGAATCGTGGAAAAAAGTGTCTGGTAATTCTGAAACGGAAGGTTCTTTCTTTTTGGAAAATACTTCAAGATTTGTCTGCATTACAGCAAGCGGAGTTCGAAGCTCATGGGCTGCGTTGGCAGAAAACTGCTTTTGAATGTCAAATGCGTTATTCAAACGGACAAGCATCTGATTAAAGGCTTCTGTCAGCTTAGAAATTTCATCATGGCTTTCTGGAACATCAATGGAAACAGAAAGATTCTGTGCCTGAATATCAGAAATTTTTTTACTGAGGCTGCGAAGCGGAGCAAGGCTTTTACGTGTAAGAAACCAAGTTGACAGACTGCTTATTAAAATAACAACAATGGTTACAGCAAGACTTTTGATCATGAAAAGCTGCTTTGTCTGGGCAAGCTGATCATTAATTTGCGGAAACAGCATAGATGGATCAACCTGAAATGTGATAGGGGAAGAGTCATTCTGATCAATATGGATCGCGTAATCGTGCAGATCATCCATTCCAGAGACGGCAGAATGACTTATAAAAAAATACATAAAAATGCAGGCAACTGTGACAAGAAGTGTTGTCAGCGCAGTAAGACGCCATTGAAGCGTCATTTTTGCAAAGAAGGAGCGCAGAGGCGCTTTTTTTTTTTGTGTGAGTCATAAGAATTCCTTTCCTTATTTAAATGTTTAATCATTACAGCAGTCTGCGTTAAGCAGATATCCTTCGCCTATCTTATTTTGAATAGGATCGTATCCAAGAGCTGCGCGAAGCTTCTTTCTAAGCGATGAGATATGAACACGGATGGAATTACTGAAGCTGTTGACACTTCCGTCCCAGATATGCTCAATCAATTCTTCAGGACTGATTACCCGATCTGGATGAAGAAGAAAATATTCTAACAGGCTGCTTTCTTTTCGCGTTAGGGAAAGTGGCATATGATCAATCTGGCAAGTCTTGTTTTTGTGTCAAATGATATGCGGCCGCAAGTCAGGCAGATATTTTCCTGAATAAATTTGCGCCGTGTGAGGCTTCGTATTCTAGCCTCAAGCTCTTCAAAATGGAAAGGTTTTGTAAGATAATCATTTGCACCAAGATCAAGTCCCTCCACCTTATCCTGAATTTGAGTTCTGGCAGAAAGGATGATAACTGGTGTGGATGAGTTTTCAGCGCGAAGCTGCTGTAAAATGGAAAGACCGTCCATTCCTGGAAGATTAAGGTCAAGCAAAATAAGATCGAATGGTTCTGTCAGACAAAGATCTAGTCCTTCATTTCCGTCCATGCAGGTGTCCACCTCGTATCCATCAAGGCGAAGTCCTTCAGCGATAGAGCTGCAAAGCTGTGCTTCATCTTCGATTACTAAAATATGCATATCTTCATTCCCCTTTCAAAAATAGTTATTTTTTTTAAAGTATATCATACGAATAATAAAATAGTTGTTAAAAATAAAATTTCTTAACACTGATTTTATACAGCGTATGTTATAATCGCCTCAGATCAAAACAAAGAAAGGAAGGATCATAAGAAATGAGAAGAAATAGATTACATATTGGAGTATTAGTAAAGGCATATTTAGCAGCAGGTGTGATTGGAGTATCATCCTTAGGTGCATTTGTCAGCACCTGTATTTGCAGCAAGAATGAATAGCAACAAGGAGACAACGACTGGAGAGGCAATCCCGGCAGGAGAGGCAGTCCCGGCAGGAGAAGCAGTCCCGGCAGGAGAAGCAGTTTCCTCCGATATGATCTCTGGAACATTTACACCATCTGAGATTTCCTGGAAGGTTCAGGATTCTTATGAGTTTCCATTCATGGGTCTGAATTTTACATTAACAGATAAGCTGTTAAAGCAGATGGAAGATGGAAAGGTTGCAATGCTGACAGATGAGAACTGGAATGAGGAAGGCGATGCAATTTCTTATGCATTATTTAGCTGGTATACAATGACAGAAGAGCAGCGTGATGCTGTCATTGAGAAAATGGGAACTGGCTATGATGACTGGGTAAAGAGTCTTGGAAAGATTGGAACTCTTGGAGTATACAGTACAGATGTGACAGATCAGTTAGATGAACTGACTGGTTGCACAGAGCACACAAAGCTTGGCGAGAGCAGTGATGGAAAATATGAGTATTATTTAAGTATTAGCAAGGATGCAGATAAGAAGCTGAAAAAGGAATTAGAAAAGACAAAGACAGAGCTGACTGACATGGCAGAATTTCAGCAGATGTCCGCATTCGATCAGCCAATCGATATGGTGCAGCAGGATGGCGATAATGTTGGAAAGTTTGAGATGACAGGTATTGATAAGAAACTTATACTGAGGATATGTTTAGTGAGTATGATCTTACACTGGTAAATGTATTTACAACATGGTGCTCTCCATGTGTTAATGAGATTCCGGAGCTTGAGAAGCTGTATCAGGAGCTTAAGGATCAGGGCGTTGGTGTAACAGGTGTTGTATTAGATACGGCAGACAGCGAAGGCAATCAGGACGAACAGGCCATCAAAAAGGCAGAGCTTCTTCAGGAAAAGACAAAGGCTACCTATCCATTCCTGATCCCGGACAAGAATATGATGAATGGACGTCTTCAGGGCATCTCCGCATTCCCGGAAACCTTCTTTGTAGATAAAAATGGAAACATTGTAGGCGAAACATATTCTGGAAGCCATACACTTGAAGAGTGGAAGGAAATTGTGGAAAAAGAGTTAAGCGCAATCAAGGAAAATAATTGATATGAAAATAATGCAAAATAAAATGGTGTCTAGGGCGAATGCAGCCTGGACTCCAAATGGACAGGACTTTGTCTGGCAGTGGTTGGACTGTTGATGATGGCGTTTGGTATTTTTCGCGGTGAGATGGCAGTTGTATTTACTAAGGCGATTAATATTTGTATGGAGTGTATAGGAATTGGATAAGAAAATGGCTCAGGAAAAAACAAGTAAGAAAAAACAAATAAAGTAAGTGATGCAAAGCGCCATGGCATTCAGGCAGTGTGGGCATTTTTGACAAACAGCCATGTATCAGGCTTTGTAACAGGAAAAATTTACACGGGAAAATTAAAAAATGTCTGCGTACCTGGACTCAACTGTTATTCCTGTCCAGGAGCTGTCGGAGCCTGTCCAATAGGTTCTTTGCAGGCTGTTGTGGGCAGCTGGAATTTTAAGATGGCTTATTATGTTGTTGGCTTTTTGATTTTTATTGGAGCCATTTTTGGAAGACTGATCTGTGGCTTTTTATGTCCATTTGGACTAATACAGGATCTGTTAAATAAAATTCCTTTTCCGAAAAAAATTCGTACCTTTAAGGGAGATAAGCTGCTTCGCAAGCTGAAATATGTAATATTTGCTGTGTTTGTTATTTTGCTTCCTATGTTTTTAGTTGACATTATGGGACAGGGCTCACCATATTTTTGCAAGCTTATATGTCCAGCTGGAACGCTTGAGGGCGGTATACCGCTTGCACTGTTAAATAAATCAATGCGCAGTGCACTTGGTGCTCTGTATGTTTGGAAGAATGCGATTTTGGTTGTAACAATCATTCTCTCAATTATAATTTACAGACCATTCTGCAAATATATTTGTCCGCTTGGAGCATTTTATTCCGTTTTCAACAAAGTATCTTTTTTCAAATATCGTGTCAACAAAGAAAAATGTGTTGGCTGTGGAAAATGCGCAAAGGTTTGTCGTATGCAGGTAGATCCTGTTGTAAACGCAAACAGCCTAGAGTGCATTCGCTGTGAACGCTGTAAGCAGGCTTGTCCAACAGGAGCCATTAGTTGTGGTGTAAGTAGGGAAAAAAATAATATATAAAATTAGAATAACTTTACATCTGGCAAGGCGAAAAAAGCCTTGCCTTTTTTGTGAAAAAGCGTAAAAGTGAACCTTGTAACATTGAGAATGAATCTGGTGCTAGAAAAAATTTGACGAGAGAAAAGGAGAGAAAAAGCGATGAAGATTCCATTTGACGTGAAGATGTTAACAAGTGGGGCATCCCTTTTAGAGCAGGAGAAAGACAGTACTTTATTGAAGCTGTCAAAGGATGGAGCGGGTATTGTACTGCCGTGGGATGTAATGAAAAATGAGCGCTACTTTATGTTTCAGATTGAGACACTTGAGGAACATTGTGATGCTTTCAATGTGTATGTGTATGGCAAGGATGATGAGCCAACGATGACGATTCGTTTTGGCATTCTTCCGCAGATTACAACACAGATTTGTTTGGATAAGGAGTGGTTTAAAGCAGGTGTGCTGTTTCCAGAGGCACTTCCGGGGGAGCTTAAGATTGTCTGCCATGGTGGACGAATTGTGCCAGAAGAAATTACACGTATTGAGATGAAGACTATTCCGGTATTTCATGATATTACCGTGCGTATCAGCAACATGGCATTAACGGATACATACCCAGAAGATGTTAAGCTTTTGAATGTTAAGCTTGTCGATAGTCTTGGACAGAATAAGCGAAAGGAATGGTCAGGCAAGACAAAGGATATTGAGTCGTTAAAGAGCATTCTTGAAAAACAAGTTAAGGACGGCGAAGAAGGCTATCCATTTGAAAATTGGTCAAAATGGGGCGGCTGGAAAAATAAAAAGTTGGCCAAGGCACAGGATTTTTTACAAAATATAAGGCAGATGGCAAGTGGTGGCTTGCAGATCCAGACGGTTATGCGTTTTTTAGTGCAGGACCAGACTGCGTGAATGTGCCAGTGGACTGTCGTGTTGATGGAATTGAAAAATGGCTGGATTGGCTGCCAGATGAGAAAGAACCGGCATATGCAGAAATGTTTTCACCAGACCGCGTATTTAAGGATAGAAAAAGAAATGCAAAGATGTTCTCCTATGCAGGTGCCAATTTATATCGTGTGTTTGGTGAAGACTGGTATCAGATATGGAAGAAGATGATGGCAGGACAGCTGATGCAGATGGGCATGAATACGCTTGGCAACTGGAGTGATCAGCGTCTTTTTGAAAATACACCGATACCATATGTAACTTCACTTCCAGAATTTCCGGAGACAAAAAAGAAAATTTTCCGTGATTTTCCAGATGTATTAAGTGATGAGTATAAAAGAAAAACGCGAAAAATAATGCAAAGGCACTTGCAGCAAGGAAGGATGATCCGATGATGATCGGCTATTTCCTTAGAAATGAGCCAAGCTGGGCATTTGTGGATAATTTGGTGCTGGCAGACGAGGTACTCTATAATCCGGAGCGCACAGTATGTAAGGAAAAGCTGATTGCGGCTTTAAAGGAAAAATATCAGACTGTGGAGGCATTAAACACAGCATGGAACACAAAGTTTAATGACTTTGACGATCTGTATCAGCCGATTCGTGATGCATCAGCTAAATCTGAGGCTGCAAAAGAAGATCAGAAAACATTCTCAAAAGAGATGCTTCGCGCTTATGTTGAGATTCCGTCAAAAGCATGTCGAGAAGTCGATCCAAATCATATGATTCTTGGTATGAGATGGGCATGGATTTCCGATCCAGATCTTGCAACGGGATGGGAGAATTTTGATGTATTTTCCATTAACTGTTATGCAGTCGATCCAACAGAAGCAATCTCGCATGTGGTAGAGCTTGGTGTAGATCTGCCTGTTATGATTGGCGAATTTCATTTTGGAGCACTAGATACAGGTTTATCAGCAACAGGACTTGAGGGTGTACTGACACAAAAAGATCGTGGAAAAGCTACCGTTATTATTGCGAGCGTGTAGCAGCTCATCCAAATGGTGTTGCTGCCACTATTTCCAGTGCTATGATCAGTTTGTTCTTGGTCGTTTTGACGGAGAAAATTATAACATTGGTTTGTTTGACATTTGCTCACGTCCATATCAGGATATGGCGTCTTATGTAAAGCAGTGCAGCGAAGCCATGTATGAGATTGCGGATGGCACAAAGGTGCCTACAGATGAAAAGGCAGAAAGCATTCCGATGATTGCGTATTAATGTGTTATTTTTTCAATAGAAAGGAAATATTATGAGTAAATTGATGAAATCCGAATGGAGAGACCGCATCAGTCATTGGGTGCGCACACTCAAAGATGATTTTTATAAGCCACTTGGTGAGATTCAATGGGAGGCATTTCGCACAAATGAACAGCTCTCACTTGGGGAGGCAAAAAAAGAGCAGTTTGTTTCGGTAAAGCCAGGTTTTACTTGGGGAAATACATATGAATATTGTTGGATGAAGGGACACATTCAGCTGAGTGAGGAAGCTAATGGCAAACGTATTGTGATGAATTTGAAGCCAGATGGTGAGGCAACACTGTTTGTAAATGATAAGGCTTTTGGTACATACCGTGCGTCTTGGGTTAATGAGCCGCATCATTATATTGTAGACAATGTGTTAAGTCGCTGTGCAAAGGGAGACGAGCAGTTTGATATCATGATGGAGGTCTATGCTGGTCATTATTATCCAGAGGCACCGACAGGAGGATGTGCGACAGGTCCAGTGCTTCCGGATCCTATACAGACCCATTAGAAGAGGGAAAGAGACGTACATTAGGACGCTGCACTTACGGAATTTGGAATGAAGATGCTTACCAACTTTTTATGGATGTAGATACACTTGGACGTTTACTTGAAGTGCTTGACAAGACAAGCCTTAGAGCGGCAAAAATAGCAAAGGCATTGGAACAGTTTACATTGATTGTTGATTTTGAGCAGGAACGGGATGCCAGAATTGAGTCCTATAAAAAAGCGCGTGAAGCTTTAAAGCCAGTGCTAGAGGCCGAGAATGGTTCGACAATGCCAGTCTTTTATGCAGTGGGAAATGCTCATTTGGATTTGGCTTGGCTGTGGCCGATTGCGGAAACCGGTCGTAAAACCGCGCGTACATTTGCGGCGCAGCTTCGTCTGATTGAGGAATACCCAGAATATAAATTTATTCAGAGCCAGCAGCAGAGTATGAGATGTGCCGCAAAACTGTATCCGGAACTTTTTGAGCGAATCAAGGCGGCTGTCAAAAAAAGGACAGTGGATTGCAGAGGGTGCCATGTGGGTGGAACCTGACACGAATATGGCAAGTGGTGAGGCACTGATTCGTCAACTGCTGTATGGAAAGCAGTATTATAAGGACGTATTTGATGTGGACAGTGAAGTGCTGTGGCTTCCAGATACGTTTGGCTACACAGGGGCATTGCCACAGATTTTAAAGGGATGCAAGGTCAACTATCTGGTAACACAGAAGATCTTTTGGTCATATAACGAGGGTGAGCAGTTCCCGTATCATTACTTTAACTGGGAAGGCATAGACGGAAGTAGGATTGTGTCATTTCTTCCGACAAGCTATACTTATAAGACTAATCCTAAGCAGCTTGAAGAAGTGTGGAAAAATAGAAGTCAGCTTCAGGATCTGGATGCCTTTTTGCTGCCGTTTGGCTATGGCGATGGCGGCGGTGGTCCAACAAGAGACGATATTGAGTATGCAAAAAGAGAACAAAATCTTGAGGGTGCACCGAGAGTTGAACTGTCTGATCCGAAGAGCTTTTTCAAGAAAATGGACGAAGCGGGCGGACCAGTCAATACTTATGTAGGTGAGCTGTATTTTAATGCACACAGAGGAACCTACACCTCTCAGGCAAAAGTAAAGCAAAATAATAGACGTGCTGAGTTTGCACTTCGCGAGATGGAGATGTGGGGAGCATTTGGTCTTTGTAAGGGAAATGTATATGACAGTGAGAAGGCTGATGCTCTCTGGAAGGAATTATTGTTAAATCAGTTTCACGATATTCTTCCAGGCTCCTCGATGGGAAGAGTTTACGAGGAAGCAAGGAAAGCTGTTGGCGGTGTAATTGAGACAGCAAATAAACAGGCAGATATATATATGAGTCAGCTTGTAACAAAAGAAAATGAAAATGATGTGACGCTCTTTAACTCATTTGGTTTTGAGAGAAAGACGGTGGTAGAGCTTCCAGAAGCATTTGCAGACGGTGCAAAAACCTTTGAAGGAGAGGAAGTTTTTGTTGAGAAGACACCGTTTGGCGTTAAGGCATGGGTAACAATCCCACCGTGCGGAGCTGTTACACTTGTTCCATACAAGAAGAAAAATGTGGAGCAAAAGGCTGTGTCAGCAGAAAAGACCACGGACGGCATTGCGCTTGAAAATTCACAGGTACGCGTCAAGATAAACAAAAAAGGCGAGGTGACAAGCTTTGTCCTAAAGGAATCAGGACGTGAGTTTGCAGCAGATGCCTTGAATTGTTTCCATTTTTATAAGGATGTACCACGCATGTTTGATGCATGGGATATCGACTCAAATTATAGGGAGCAGGAGCTTGAAGGAGCATTTGATGTGTGTACTGAGCTTGTGGCAGATGGAATAAGAAGCAGTCATTAAAGTTACAGGAAAGATTGGAAATTCTTCATATACACAGTATATTCGTCTGGCAAAGGACAGCAGACGTCTCGAATTTGATACAACGATTGACTGGAAAGAGCTACATCGCCTGCTAAAGACTTCATTTCCAGTAGCGGTTTATGCAGAAAATGGAATCAATGAGATGCAGTTTGGCTATGTAATGCGCCCAACTCATCGTTCAAGAGAATACGAAAAAGATCGTTTTGAGGTATGCAATCACAGATATAGTGCGCTGTGCGATGCGTCTCACGGTGCAGCCGTATTAAATGACTGCAAGTATGGAATCAGCATGAATCAAAATGCGTTAGAACTAACTCTTCTTCGTGCAGCAGCAGCGCCAGAAATGCGTGCAGATAATCAGGTTCATCATTTTACATACGCGTTTACTGCTTGGGAAGGTGATTTTGCCGGATGTGATGTGGTAAAGCAGGGCTATGAACTAAATGAAAAGCCAAGACTGGTGCTGGGATGTGTGCCGACATTTAGCATAGCTTCTGTAAGAACGGCACAGTTGCTTAGAGTACAATAAAGCCGGCATTAGACAGAAGCGGTGATTTGATACTTCGTCTGTATGAGTCTAAAAAGGCAGCGGGAAAAGCACAGATTTTGCTGAATGTTGATGCAAAGAAGGCTTGGCTTTGTGATATGCTGGAAAATAAAGATCAGGAGATAGTAATAAAAGACGGCATGTTAGAGCTTGAGTTTGGTGCATTTCAGATTCAAACGATTCGTCTGTCGATTGAGGAAGCTATGGCATAAAAGAGCCTGCAAATGAAAAGGCAGAAAGCATTCCGATGATTGCGTATTAAATGCGTTTTTATGAGCTGGATAAAGGGGGCAGGAAACTGCCCCTTTTTGTGGTTTTTATCCTCTTGGATCTTTTGCAAAGCTTGGGATCTCTACACAGGGCTTTTCATAGACCAGCCTTTGGCAGGGCCTCCCGCTGCATGAAACCAGTTCCCTGTAACTTCGTTTACGACATGAAGTCCATTTTCATCTTCTTCCATTTCAAATAAAAGAATACGTTTCTTTGGGTGATCATTTGGGCAGTGGCATGCCATCATTAGCTGACCGCCAAAGGTATAAAACAGCATTGCATGACCGCCGTCAAGTGCATACAGTGGTTCTGATTCCTGATCCCATGGCCCAAGAATATCACCAAAACGGCTTGTTGCGTAGCCCACAGCATATGCGCCTTTTTCTGTAAAGCTAGACCAAAGCATAATAAGTTTTCCGCCAGGAAGGCGATGCAAAAATGGTCCGTCTGTCACATATCCGCCTTCTTTTGCACCTTTAGCATTCCATTTGCCATCGGATGCTCTAAATAAAATGACAGGATCACCAATTGCTTCTCCCAGATCATCAGACATTGGTATGGCACAAATTTGACCATCACCAACCTGAAGCCACTCATGACAAAATACCATCCATGGCTTGCCTGATCGGTCAACGTATAATGTTCCATCAAGACTCTGCCATCCATCTGGTGTAACAGCTTCTTGACGAATGGGTTCAAATGGTCCTTTTGGTGAATCTGATACTAAGCACTGACATTTGCGGTAATGACCATTTGCACGAAATGAGCTGAACAGATAATAGCGTCCTTTCCAGATATGAACCTCTGGTGCCCAATAATCCTTATCTGCCCAGAAATTATTTTGACGAAAACAAATCTGTGGCTTTGACCAGTGAATCAAATCTTTACTTTCAAGTACATAAAATACACCGTGTTCTTTGTCAGTTTCCACATCTGGGAAACGTTTGGTATCCGCAAACTGTACATAAGTGTAGTAGCAGCGGCTTTTTGGATCTGCCAGAATAAATGGGTCGCTGATATGGACATCTCTCACATGGTAAGGATACTGTTCCAGATCAACTGTGTCGTCAGTACAATAAAAACGCATGTTGTTCCCTCCTTAAAAATGATATCTTTGCTAATTTTTTGTTAGATAAAAATAGCTTCCTTTACTGTACACCATACCACATCGCTCATCAAAAAACGATGTCAAATTTTATATTCTTTTTGTGTTTTTTTGACGAGCAAAAATAATATAAAAACCCTACCATTTTTTTACATTTTGAGCGATAATGGAAGTGACAAAAATTAAAACTGGGAGACAGAAAAATATGGAAGCAGAAAAATTAATAGAAGCACTTCACACGGTAGAGAAATTAAAAAGAACGATGCGTCATTGCTACACATCAGATGACAGGAAGGAAAGTGTAGCAGAGCATTGCTGGAGAGTGGCACTGATGGCATATTGGATGGAAGATGAATTTCCAGAAGTGGATATTAATAAAGTAATTAAAATGTGTCTTATTCATGATTTGGGTGAATGTTTTACAGGTGATATTCCGTGTTTTAAAAAGACAGAGGCTGATGAAGAAACAGAGGAAAATTTGCTTTATCAGTGGGTAGCGACACTTCCAGAGCCACTTAGCGATAAGATGCGGACACTTTATCAGGAGATGAGCGAGCTAAAAACATTAGAGGCAAAGATCTACAAGCACTCGACAACATGGAGGGAGCACTATCTCATAACGAGTCAGATCTTAAGACCTGGGAGCCGCATGAGTATGAGCTGACAAAGAATTATGGAATTGATAAGTCACAGTTTCATCCATATATCAAACATCTGCGCGAATGTATCCGGCAGGAAACTGCGGATAAGATTATCGCGGCAGGAAGAAATATTACGCTGGCAGAAGAATCCGACAAAGATGAACTTCTAAAGCTGTATCGGCTCAATGATAGGCGGCGCAGCAGATGGAATGAATATTATCCTTCTATGGAAAATATTGAGTTTGATATTGCACATGACAGCCTGTTTGTCATGAAAAAATCAAAAGGGAGAAATCATTTCGGCAATTTCAATTGATCACGACGAAGAAGTGGATAAGCTTGATTGTTGGAGCAAGGATTTTCAGCCGTCAGCAGAGGTGGCACGCGTGTGTGTCAGAAAAGATTTGCAGGGACAGGGCATTGCAAAAATGATGATGGAACACGTATTTGCCGTGCTTCGTGAGCAGAACAAAAAGAGTGTTCATATACTTGTGCGTGATAATCATAAAGTAGCGCTCAAGTGCTATAGCGATCTTGGATTTGTTCTAGTCGGGGAGTGCGAGCTGTTTGAAAAGCACTTTGTATGTATGGAAAAGAAATTATAAAAAATCACCCATTTTTCTGTTGCTGCAAAATATAATTTTCCAAATTTGGAAAGATAGATGAGAAAAAATAAAAATCGCGGAAAATAAAGGAAAAACGCGAAAATAATAGGCCATGATTCATTTTTTAACGGTTCGAAAACGTTAAAGTAAATGCATATGGGGGGTCATTTTTATTGTAAAATGACCGTTCTTAAAAGGGAAAAGATATGGTATATTAAAATATAGAACGAAATAGTTTGAAGAATTTGATTTGGCAGAGGCAAATGTACAGATTTGGATTTAACAGAAAGATGGGAGGAAACAAAATGAGAAGAAGACGATTTATGGCACCGGCAGTAGTGGCGATGCTTTTTGTGAACACAATAATACAGAATGCACCAGCAGAGCAGACAGTTGAGACAGAAGCGCAGGAAAAGGAGGTAAAAGTAAACAGTCAGACAACACAAGCAGCGCAAAGTCTGGAGGAGGCGAAGGCAAATCTTGATCAGGCAAAGGAAAATACACGTCAGGCACAATCAGCGATGGAAAAAGCAGATCAGGAGGTAAAAGACGCACAGAAAGTCAAGGCCGATGCAGAGGCGGCACAAACGGAAGCAGTACAAAAGGAAGCAGCAGCAAAAGAAGCAGTGGAGCAGGGATTATCTGAGAACAAGATGCAATTTGAAAGTCGAAACTGCAGGCAGCAAATGATGAGGAATCGGCAGCGCAGTTAAAAAAGGAAGCTGCCGATGCAGCACTTAAAGATGCACAGACGAAAAAAGCGAAGGCCCAGACAAGTCTTTCTGAGGCCCAGAAAAAATATGATGAAGCAATTGCTCAAAATGGTGAGCTGACGCAGGCAGATGTCGATCAGGCGAACACGGATGCAGAGGAAGCAAAAAATGCGGTGACAGAGCAGGAGTGTCAGGTAGAATCCGCACAGAAAGAAGCCGATGCAGCAAAACAGGCTTTGGATGACGCAGAGAAAAAGAGAGCACAGGCAGAAGCAGATGTGCAGAAGGCAAAAGAAGAAAGGGATGCAGCTAAGCAGACTTATTTACAGGAAGCAGAGAAGTCATCCCAGTCCGACAGCAATGTAAAATCTGCTCAGGAAGCAGCCCAAAACGCACAGAAGAAATTTGATGAAGCCAAGTCTGCAGCGGATGATTTGAAGGTACAGCAATCCAAAAAGCAGCAGGATCTTTTGGATGCACAGGCTGCAGCGGATGAGGCAGCTAAGACCTACCAGTCTGTCAAACAGAAGCTTGAGGAAAATGAACAGGCAAAGTCTGCGTTAGAGCAGGCCAAGAAAAATGTTACCGTGGCAGATGATGTCTGCAGTAAAGCGCAGACGGAGTATGATGCGTTGGTGCAGGCATGGAAGGAAAAACAGGCGGAGGCTGCGGCATTAAACGAAAAGCTTAAGGCAGCCCAATCGTGTGACTGGGAAAATGGAGACGAATTTGATGCGGCACTGGAACAATCTGACGAACGTTTTTCAAATCTAAACAAATTGATTCGCACCTATATTCAGGCAAAAGAGGCGGAGACTGCGGCAGCGCAGGATCTGCAGGAAGCTAAAAAAGCAGTGCAGAATGCAGACACGGCAAAAGCGGCAGCAGAACAAAAGAAAGCAGCAGCAAAAGAAGCAGTGGAGCAGGGATTTTCTGAGAACAAGACGCAATTTGAAAGCGAACTGCAGGCAGCAAATGATGAGGAATCGGCAGCGCAGTCAAAAAAGGAAGCTGCCGATGCAGCACTTAATGATGCAC
>ENA-OQAA01001061-OQAA01001061.1-human-gut-metagenome-genome-assembly--contig:-NODE-1061-length-15581-cov-1.560761_pt1 | contig 15581 bp, 18 predicted proteins | sample MGYA00242489_ERZ504515 | MGnify/ENA primary metagenome ERZ504515 (study PRJEB26092, sample SAMD00036237) | human gut metagenome | host: Homo sapiens | study: EMG produced TPA metagenomics assembly of...
TGTAATATCGAAAGTAATAGTGAATAAGCTGAATGCTGGAGTGAACGATAGAAGATGGTACGCAAGAAAATATATAGCTCCGTTTATCGGTATAAAACTTCAAATGACTATTCCAGATAAACCGAATAGTCAGAATCAGAAATACGTCAGTATTGAGAAATGATATCGAAAGTAGCCAATCTTTTTGTCCTGTCAAGTATTTTGGTTACTTTTGCCCAAGAGTTATTTGATAGCAAAGTTTCGTAAAACGACTTAAATATCTCGTAAAAAGTTGACTTTTCAAATGGTTATGTTAAACCGTTAAAAATCTAAATAAAAGACTATGAATCTAAGAAATAAAATGCTTTGGGCTGGATGTCTGGGTTGGAAAGCTGGGAAAAACGGCTGATAAAACAGCAAATACCAACTGATAAATATATTTTTAATCTGTATAAAACTTGATCTAACGCATGAAGTATTTATTGATTATCTGGGCTTGTCTGTGTACTTTGTTCAAGCCTGCAGGCCGCAGAATGCAGTGTAGTTCCCAAACCTTTGTCGGTAAAGGAAACGGGTAAACCGGCTTTTGTGTTTACCTCCCGAACAGTAGTCTATGTCACTCCGGCTTCCAGACAGATCGGAGAATTGTGGATTCAGTCTGTCAGCCGTTCGCTTCCCTTTCAGTTGCAGCTGAAGGAGGTGTCCAGTGTAAAAGGGAAGAATGGCATCGTGTTTGATCTGTCGAAGAAAAACCGTTCGTCGGAGGCATATACGCTGGATGTCAGTGATAAAAGAATTGTTGTCAGGTCGGAAGGTCTGGCAGGACTCTTCTACGGAGCGCAGACACTGACACAGCTGATGCCTCCCGAAGTGGTAGGAAAAGAAAAACTGGAAGGTGACATTACCGTGCCGTCGCTTCAGATCAATGACAAGCCTCGCTTCCAGTGGAGAGGATATATGAAGGATGTCAGCCGTACATTCTATTCGGTTGATGTGCTGAAGAAGTATATTGACATCATGTCTCTTTACAAGATGAATACCTTGCATCTTCATCTGACGGACGACCAGGGATGGCGGGTGGAAATAAAGAAATATCCTCGGCTTACTTCCGAGAAGGCTACACACTATCCCGTGCAGTTTGGCCAGCCGGAAGGAAGAAGCGGATTCTATACGCAGGAAGAACTGAAGGATCTGGTGGCTTATGCTGCTGCCCGCCATGTGCAGATTGTTCCGGAAATAGACGTGCCGGGACATTGCTGGCCTGTGCTTATTAATTATCCGGAACTGGCTGTCAATGATTCGTTCTATCCGGATTATGTGATGCCGTTCTGCGAGACTTATCATGTGTGGGGCCATCAGTTTACTCCCAACACGCTGGATCCGTCGAATGAGAAGGTATATCAGTTCCTTGATGATGTGTTTACTGAAATTGCAGCCATATTTCCTTCTGAATACATTCACTTCGGAGGAGATGAAGTCCGTCATATCCTGTGGGAAAGAATGAGCATATTCAGAACTTCATGAAGGAAAAAGGAATGAAGAATGTCATGGAACTTCAGAGCTATTTCGTGACGAGAGTTTCGGCCATCATTGCAGGCAAAGGCAAGAAGCCGATCGGATGGAATGATATTCTGGCTGATGCCGGCAATCTGCCTGAAAATGCTCACATCATGTCATGGCTTGGCAGTTCTGCGGTAAAGGATGCGGCAAAGTATGGTTTCCCGACGATTGCCACTCCTGCCAGTCATCTGTATTTTGACATCCGTCAGGGTACACCGGATGACGGCTTGCTGTCGGACCTGGCTTATCCTTATGCCATCACGTTGAGCGATGTCTATGGATACGATCCGGCTGAAGGTCTGACTTCCCGGGAGCTGGACTGTCTGCTGGGAGTGCAGGCGAATATGTGGCCGGCTGTGCCGCAGGAGGTGAAAGACATTTATCTGCAGAACTTTCCGCGACTGCTGGGACTGGCTGAAATTGCTGGGCAGACGGCAAGAAGGACTTTGCTGATTTTGAGAACCGCATGAATACGCAGTATAAGAGACTGGATGCCCTGAAAGTTGACTATTACCGTCCTGACTGTCATGTCATCGCAACCTGGTCGCCGGAAAAGGTTTCTTTCATTGACTATACGACATGGGAATTTGATGTCACTGATAAGGTGTATGACAACGGCCGTGCGATGGCGGGGCTTTTCTATACTAAGGGGAATGACCGCCTGAACATCAAGAGTATGCAGCTGCTGGAAAACGGCAAGGTCATAGCTGAAGATCTGCACCGGGGATTTGCTGATGAAACCCGTACCACCGGAAAAAGAAAGAATTATCTGTATTATCTGGATGTGAAGAACTACCGGAAAGATGCGAAATATACACTGAGAATGGAAGTTTCCGGTTACCGGGGTACGGACTCTTATGGAAATGTGATCTTTTAGCCTTTCTCCTTATGTGCCTTTCCAGAGTGTGGAATCGGATAAGACAGGCAGGAAGTAACTTGATGACATTGCGTCTGCCTTTCGGTGGAAGGTGTTTTCATACATTTATATTTTTCCGGAGCCTGCAAGGGCAGCTGGGGCATAATGAGTCAGATACAGAAACATCGGCCGGCTTATGTCGTGTCTGTCGATAAAGGTGACAGCTGAGTCTGCAATTGTATGTGGGTTAAATCAATTGCGAAAATAAGAAAAAATCTTTTTATTGGAGAGGATGATTGCAAAAATGAAAGATTTATTGGAGTGAAACAAAGAAAAGTGACTTTAAAAATAGCTAAATGAGAACATACGGACAGGCTTTTCCTTTGGACTTCTCCCTGAGGTGATTAACTTTGTGAATATAACACTTAAATTGGTTATACGAATATGGAGAAGCATGTATTATGGAGCGCATTGGCATCTGCGCTGGTTCTGGCATCCTGCAATGCGGGGAAAGGAACTGTAACGGAGAATGAACTGAAAGGTAACTGGGTGGAAGTGATGCCTGCCAATCAGCAGATAGTACAGGGAGTAACCCTGGAAGAAGGAGGCAAGGCAACTTCCATCGGAATGGCAACCTTGAAATATGAACGCTGGAAACTGACTGACGGTGCCCGGCTGATACTGGAAGGAAAAAGTATCGGTAACGGACAGACGATTGATTTTGCCGACACACTGGATGTTGTTTCCCTCAGTGGAGATACTCTGACGTTGGGAAAGGGTGAGATGTACCGCATCCAATATGTACGTCAGCAGGAAGGTGAAGGTCTGATCGGGGGCAGCGATACGGCCATGGGATATACCTGGTCAAAAATGCTTCAGAAGAAAATACGTGTATTCGAAGAGGGTAGCCGTGTACATTCTGTGGCTGATCCGAATTCGTCTGTTGCCGGCTATCTGATTTTTGCATCCGATTCTTCGCAGGTAGAGTTCTTCTATCCGGAAACGGATGTGGTGCTTGACCGCAGAACACGTCCGGACGGTACACCTGTATGGAATGTGGAGGAGGATGATACGTATCTGGTGGAAAAGGCTGAGTCAGAATGGCTGGTCTCCAGACGGGGGCAATTGCTGTATGCCACCAGTGGAGTGGAAGATCTGGTGAAAGTTGCCTTTGTGGCCGATGGCGGTGAGGAAATTGAGATTCTTTTCTTCGGAAAGGCCGGAGTGGCTCAGATGAACCGGAATGGAGTCTACAGTCTGTTGCGTCAGTATCGTACGGCTTCCGGCTATGGTTATAAGAATCCGGTATTCGATCTTCGTGGAAAAGGACAGGAAGCTGTGCTGACTACTTTGTCAGACGGAAGCGTCTTGCTCTGAAAGAAAAAAATAAATAATTATGAAATATCTGGCTTTATTTTTGGCAGCCGGTCTGTGTGCCTGTAGTGGAAACGGGAAGACCGGAAAAACAGAAGAGACCATGCAGCAGACGACAGCTGATGTTCCTTCTAGAAAAGCGTATGAAGGATTTGAATGGGAACGTGTGACAGGAGCTGGTCTGAGTTTCTGGGCACAGCATAATCCGGATATCAGGGTGATGCAGATCCTTCCTTGCCGGGCGCCGTAGTTGTCCGGAACGGAGATACAGCTCCCAGGAAAGTCATTCAGGTCTTTGAACTGAAAAACCGTTCCATCGAGGATGTACTTCCTCTTCTGCAGAAAGAGGAAGGATGGGATGCAAGTCAGTCCTGTCAGTTCAAGGAAGTAAAATCCGGACGTGAAGGAGTGAAGCGTTATCAGCTGGTTCCTGCCGGTTCATACGCAGCTGAAGTAGACAAGCAGATGAAGGAAGAGCCTGTGCCTCCACTTGCAGCGGATGGGGTGTCGGGAATAGTGGCATGCGCTATTTTGAGGTGCAGGATTCTCATCCCGACCGGGCTGTTTTCGTAGAGATTGGTCAGGATGCTCCTTTGTTTGATGAAAGCAGTATCTGTCTGACCGCAATGGATGCTGTATCCGACTCCACACAGGTGTTGTATAATCTGTCGGGAGAAGTACGTATCGGCCATGAAGTACATTCGTTCCGTCCGGAAAACAGTGATAAGGAGTACTGGCTGGTGGACAAGACAGGGACTCTGACAGAAATTTATGACCGGAAGACAGGCGGACAGAAGAATGGCAAACCTCTCCAAATGATGTTGAAACTGGAATATAACGGCAAGTGGGATGACGGATTTGCTGCGGACTATGACGGAGTTTATTTCGTTCGGGAAGTGCTGGACGGACAGAAAAATCCTGAAGGTCTGAAAAAAGATTGAAGCTCAGAATGTGCTTGAAACGAAGAGTGGATTTACCAGGCCGCAGGAGCGGGAAAAAGAGAGGTTGGAGTACAGGTATAAAAAAAGGAGTACCGCTGTACTCCAACCTTTTTATTAACCTTAAATCTAATACTATGAAAACACGATGCAAAGGTACGGGTTTTCCGGTTAATTGCAAATCTTTTCAGAAGAAAAATATGTTTAATAACATCTTTTAAATCCTTGAAAGTCTTTTAAAGTTTTCTCAGTTCCTGATACAGGCGTTGTACGGGAAGTCCCATGACGTTATAGTATGAACCTTGAAGTCCGGTTACTCCGATAAAGCCGATCCATTCCTGGATACCGTAGGAGCCGGCTTTGTCCATGGGGTGGTATTTTTCCACATAATAGCTGATTTCTTCTTCGCTCAGGGTATCGAATGTCACTTCGGTGGTAACGGCAAAGCTGCGCTGTTGGCTTGCGGTCAGGATGCAGACACCGGTAATTACCTGATGAGTACGTCCGGAAAGCAAAGTGAGCATCCGGCGGGCATCTGCTGCATCGTGTGGTTTGCCCAGTACCAGTCCGTCCAGATAAACAATGGTATCGGCTGTAATGATGAGTTCGTCCGGTTGCAGGGTAGTGCGGTAAGCATCTGCCTTCTTGCTTGCGATGTAGAGAGAAATTTCCTCGCCCTTGAGTGTGTCGGGGTAACTTTCGTCGATACCGGGCAGCACTTTGGTTTCAAATTCGATGCCCAGTCCGGCAAGCAGTTCCCGGCGTCTCGGATGAGTTGCTTGCCAGTTTGATATGATATTTCTTCAGATTGTCCAGCATAATTTTTAGTTTTGAGGGTTGAGATTTCTGTTTCTGGCTTTATTACCAGCCGAAAGCCTGTTCGTGTGACATCCATTTTCCCTGGGCCTTGAGCACCTGTTCGATGACATCGCGTCCGCAGCCATGACCTCCGTTACGGTGAGAGATGTATTTGCAGACGGCCTTGATTTCGGGAGCAGCGTCTGCCGGACAGCAGGGAAGTCCCACCAGGCGCAACACTTCATAATCGGGGATATCATCGCCCATGTAAAGCACCTCTTCGGGTTTCAGGTCGTATTTCTGCATCAGTTCGTGGTATTCTTTGGTCTTGACGGCAGCTCCCAGACAGATATCCTGTACGCCCAGTCCTTTGTAACGTTCGCGTACGGCTTCTGTTTTTCCACCGGTGATGATGGCTACATGCAGACCGCATTTCACGGCCAGTTGCAGGGCATATCCGTCTTTGATGTTGACGGTACGCATGGGCTCTCCGTTGGGATGAAGCAGGATGGTTTCGGCGCTCAGCACTCCGTCTACGTCGAAGAAGAGTGCCTTGATTCGGGTTAAATCGTAGTCTATCATAAATTACAGATTGATGTTACGGGTTTGACTTTTTTGTTTTTTCGGCATAAGCCGGATGTTCCGGCTGATGTTCCGGTAGATTTCGGCCAGTTCCGGTTCACTTTCCAGCATGTGCAGATGATCTTCCATGATGTTGCAGTCGTTCCGTCGGGCCGGACCGGTCTGTGCTTCTTCGGGCGTCAGGTAGTGTATTTTCCGGGTTGTTTCCTCGATGAGTGGAAGCATGGATTCAAACGGAAGCCCGTGTTCGCTGAGCAGGTGATGACACACTGCATACATGTGTTGGCAAAAATTGCAGGCGAATACGGCTGAAATGTGGAGATATTTGCGCTGCTCGGAAGAAGCTTCATATACCTTTTCACTGAGGCGCTGTGCCAGCTGCATCAGCAGACGGGTATCTTCTTCTGAGTTGGCCTCGATGAAGAACGGGGTAGTCGTGAAATCTACATCCCGCTGTTTGCTGAAGGTTTGCATGGGATAGATCACCCCGTGTCGCTGGGCCAGTCCGTTCCAGATACTCATGGGAACGCTTCCGGCCGTATGCACAAAGAGAGCATCCGGATTGCGTCGTGTCAGTGCAGGAAGTACTTCGTTCAGAGCCGAGTCCTTGATGGAAACGATGTAGAGATCGCTTCCTGCATCAATCTCGTCCAGACGGGTGGTGAAGGCAGCATGGAGCCGTCCGGCCAGTTCACGAGCCGATTCTTCCGTGCGGCTGAATACCTGCCGGATGCAGCAGTGGTGTTGCGACAGGGCTTGTGACAGGTGGGTAGCCACGTTGCCTGCCCCGATGAATGTCAGGTTATACAGATGTGTTTCGTCCATAATCAGCGTGAAGATATAAAATAAAGAATCACTCCCACAAGCAGCAGGGCCAGCGGAAGCAGGTAGGCAGACATTTGTCCCAGCAGGGCAATGACCAGTCCGATGTTCTGGATGAGCCAGATTCCGGCCAGAATGATTCCCACCGACTTGTCGCTCTTGAACCAGAGGAAGATGACGGCGGCATACAGCAGCATGGTGTCTTTCTGCATTACCCAGGGCAGTCCGTGGCTACTGAAGCCGATCCATTTGTCAAGCAGATAAAGGATGCCCATCAGTACCAGGAATACCCCAGTGGCCTGATAGGTGTCTTTGTGGTTGGATGCCGACATGGTTATTTCCCTCCATATTTGTTAAGGTGTATCTTTTCCCATTGCAGGTGGCTTTCATCAAACGGTTTCCGTTCCATTCCTTTGTGACCGATGGCAATGATGGAAAGAGCCTGTAGCTGGAGAGGCAGGTCGAGTACCTCATGCACATATTCGTTGGCGGGCACGCGTCTGCTGTAAACCGTTCACGCAGTTGAACCCAGCAGCTTCCCAGTCCCAGATCTTCGGCCTGCAGCTGGATCAGGATGGAGGCCACGGAGGCATCTTCGATCCAGACATCGCTTACCATCGGATCGGCAGTAACAACGATGGCCAGGGCTGCATCGCTCACGAAGGTTGCTCCCGATTCCTTGCAGTGCGAAAGTTTTTCCAGAGTTTCCTTGTCATCCACCACGATGAACTGCCAGCAGTTGCTTCTTTTCGATGAAGGAGCCATCAGTCCTGCCTTCAGCAGACTTACCACCTGTTCCTGGGTCAGTTCCTCTTCCGTGAATTTTCGGGTACTCCGCCGCTTTTTGATCAGATCGCTGAAATTTTCCATAAATAATTGTTTTTGATGTGACAAATATAGCCTTTCTTATGCAAATGCTCAAAAAAAATCCTAAATTTGCATACATGGCGCTCCGATTGTCTACATATTATCATTCGGAAGATATTCCTGCCTTGCCGGGCGACAACCTCTTCCATTCTACCGAACTGTTCCGGGTGCTGGAGCAGACTCCCGGCTATACGCCCGTCATGCTTGTAGCCTTTGAAGGAGAAAGTCCCGTGGGTAAGCTCCTGTCGATCACTCGCCGTCAGTTTTCCCTGTGGGGAGGATGGTCGAAAACCTTTGTATACGGAGTAGGGGATTATTTCGGAGGCAGCATGAAGCGGGAAGAAGTGTTCCGGGAAATGCTGGCCTATCTGACCTTGCGTCACGAAGAGGATTCTTTTCTCATAGAGTTCCGGAACCTGGAGGAACCGCTGTTCGGTTACCGTTACTTCCGGGCTAACGGCTATTTCCCGGTCAAGTGGTTGCGGGTGCGCAACTCCATTCATCAGGAACTCATAGACAAGTGGATGAGTGCTTCCCGGAAACGACAGATCCACAATGGGCTGAAGCATGGAGCCGTTATGGAAGTAGCCCGGAGCGAGGAAGATGTGTGTGCCCTGTTTACCATGCTTCGCCAGTATTATCTGCCCAAGGTTCATCGTTATTTTCCGGATATCCGTTTCTTTCTGTCCCTGATCTCGGAACCTTCCCGACGGGAGCTCGGCAAAATTTTCGTAGTCAAATATAAAGGTAAGGTGATCGGAGGATCGGTCTGTCTGTTTTCAGGTGACTGTGCATACCTGCTTTTCTCCGGAGGAATGCGCAAGAGTTATGCCTGGCTCTATCCGGGTGTACTGGCCGTGTGGAATGCCATGCTTTATGCACGTGAGCAAGGATATGCCCATTTTGAATTCATTGATGCCGGATTGCCGTTCCGCCGCTACGGTTTCCGCGATTTTATTCTTCGTTTTGGTGGCAAACAGCTCAGCAGCCGGAGATGGTTCCGGGTGAGATGGGAATGGCTGAATCGCCTGCTGATTAAAATTTATGTGTGAGAAGAGCTGAGGAAAAAGGATTTTTTAAAGCAGATTCTAATAATATTTATCCGAAAAAGTTTCGTGTTTTAGCACAAAATTGTTTTCTTTGTGCAGTTGATGCAAATTGACTTTGATTTAATACCTTTAAAAAAACGCAATTATGAAAATTTCTACACATTGAACATCTGATTGCCGTAAAAAGCATTGAAAGAGGCCCTTCCTTATTATGAGAATGTACTCGGTTTGAAATGTTATAATATCGAAACCGTTGAAGATCAGAAAGGTAAAGACTGCCTTTCTGAAATGTGGAGACACTAAGATCGAGCTGCTGGAACCGACCGGTCCGGACAGTACCATCGCTAAGTTTATTGAAAACAGGGGCATGGGGGTACACCATGTAGCTTTTGCCGTTGAAGACGGTGTGGCTCAGGCTCTGGCCCAGGCTGAGGGTGAAGGCATCCGTCTGATTGACAAGGCACCACGCAAGGGCGCAGAAGGTCTGAATATTGCTTTCCTGCATCCGAAGTCAACGATGGGAGTACTGACCGAACTTTGTGAAAAATAATGAAGAGTTTGAATATGATACGCAGAGACACGAAACAACGGGATTCGCAGTGATCCGTTCCCCGTTGTTTTGTGTCTCTGTATTTACATTAATTATCTAATACCTGATACCATGAGCAATCAACTTGAAAAAGTAAAGGAGCTTATTGAACTGCGCGCACAGGCACGTCTGGGCGGCGGGGAAAAAGCGATTGAGAAACAACACGCAAAAGGAAAGTACACTGCCCGCGAACGTATCGCGATGTTGCTGGATGAAGGCAGTTTCGAAGAAATGGATATGTTTGTCAAGCATCGTTGCACGAATTTCGGTATGGACAAGAAGCATTACCTGGGTGACGGTGTTGTAACCGGTTACGGTACGATTGAAGGGCGTCTGGTATATGTATTCGCACAGGATTTCACGGTTTCTGCCGGTTCTCTTTCCGAGACCATGTCACTCAAGATCTGTAAGGTGATGGATATGGCCATGAAGATGGGAGCTCCCTGCATCGGACTGAACGACTCTGGTGGTGCACGTATTCAGGAGGGTATCAATGCCCTGGCTGGTTATGCAGAGATCTTCCAACGCAACATCCTGGCTTCGGGAGTAATCCCGCAGATCTCCGGTATTTTCGGACCGTGTGCAGGAGGTGCCGTTTATTCTCCGGCTCTGACAGACTTTACCCTGATGATGGAAGGTACTTCCTATATGTTCCTGACCGGACCGAAGGTGGTGAAGACCGTAACGGGTGAAGACGTTTCACAGGAAGATCTGGGAGGTGCCAGCGTGCATTCTACGTTCGGGTGTGACTCACTTCACTGCTTCTACGGAAGAAGAAGGTCTGGCTCTGATCCGTAAACTGTTGAGCTATATTCCTCAGAATAATCTGGAAGAACCGCCTTATGTGGACTGTACTGATCCGATCGACCGTCTGGAGGATTCTCTGAATGAAATTATTCCGGACAGCCCCAATAAGGCATACGATATGTATGAGGTGATCGGTGCGATTGTTGATAACGGTGAGTTCCTGGAAGTGCAGCGTGATTTTGCCAAGAATATCATCATCGGCTTCGCCCGCTTTAACGGACAGTCAGTAGGTATCGTGGCCAACCAGCCTAAGTTCCTGGCCGGTGTGCTCGACTGCAACGCTTCCCGCAAGGGGGCACGTTTTGTCCGTTTCTGCGATGCCTTCAATATTCCTATCGTTTCGCTGGTAGATGTGCCGGGATTCCTGCCGGGAACAGGACAGGAATACAATGCCGTTATCCTGCATGGTGCAAAATTGCTGTACGCTTACGGAGAGGCTACTGTGCCTAAGGTGACTATTACCCTGCGCAAGTCTTATGGAGGTTCTCACATTGTGATGAGCTGCAAGCAGTTGCGTGGCGATATGAACTATGCATGGCCGACAGCCGAAATTGCCGTAATGGGTGGTGCCGGTGCAGTTGAGGTACTCTATGCCAAGGAAGCCAAGGAAGCTCCCGATCCGAAAGCCTTCATGGCTGAAAAGGAAGCAGAATATACCAAGCTGTTTGCCAACCCTTACAACGCTGCGAAGTATGGCTATATCGACGATGTAATCGAACCGCGTAATACACGTTTCCGCATCATCCGCGCCTTGCAGCAGTTGCAGACCAAGAAACTGTCCAACCCGGCTAAGAAGCACGGCAATATTCCTTTGTAACCCTTAAAATGCATGATTATGAACAGATATAGAACCGGAATATTTCTTTCCCTGCTTCTGCTGGTCGGCTTTACTTCCTGTCAGGAAAAGAAGACGAACACCAAGCTGGTGCTGAACGAGGTACTGGTGGACAATGTTTCCAATTTTCAGGATGACTATGGTGTTCACAGCGGATGGATTGAAATATTCAACCAGTCATACAGCAGTGCCGATCTGGCAGGCTGTCTGCTCCGGATGAGCAGTCAGCCGGGTGATACGGCTACGTATTTCATTCCGAAAGGAGACGTGCTGACTCTTGTCAAGCCGCGTCAGCATACGCTTTTCTGGGCGGACAATGCTCCCCGCAGAGGTACGTTCCATACCAACTTTGAGTTGAGCAAGACGGAGGCCAACTGGATTGGTCTTTACGACTCCGGACGCAAGCTGCTCGATCAGATTGTAGTTCCGGCAGGAGCTTTGCAGGCTGACCAGTCGTATGCCCGGGTGAGCGACGGAGCTGCCCAGTGGGAAGTGAAAGGTGGTCATGAGGACCGCTATGTTACTCCGAGCACGAATAACCAGACCATCGAAAGTAATCCGAAGATGGATAAGTTTGAGCAGCATGACCCGGTGGGTATCGGTATGGCAATCTCGGCCATGAGCGTTGTGTTCCTCGGTCTGATTCTGCTTTATGTTTGCTTCAAGTATGTGGGCAAGCTGGCCATTCGTCTGCGCAAGCGGAATGCCATGCAGGTACACAATATTACCGATAAGCAGGAAGCCAAGGAAAAAGGTCTCGGTGAAGCTCCGGGAGAAGTCATTGCTGCCATCTCCATGGCTTTGCATGAACACCAGGGAGCCGATCATGATGTGGAAGAAACCATTCTGACCATCAGCCGGGTGAAACGAAGCTATTCACCGTGGAGCTCGAAGATTTATACGTTGCGTGAAACTCCCCATAAGAAATAATCCTCTTAAAACAGAAAAGAACCATGAAAGAATACAGATATAAGATCAACGGAAACCTGTACAAGGTAACCGTTGGAGACATTGAAGAAAATCAGGTACAGGTAGAAGTGAACGGTACTCCCTATAAGGTGGAACTGGAGAAGAAAGCCACTCCGAAGATCAAGCCGGTCATGCGTACGGCTTCCACCACTCCGGCTACTCCTCCTCCCGCTGTTTCCCGTCCGGCCGCACCTTCCAGCAAGGGTAGCATCAAGTCTCCGCTGCCGGGTGTGATTCTGGATGTCAAAGTGAAGGAAGGTGATGCCGTGAAGCGCGGACAGACCCTGATGATCCTGGAAGCCATGAAAATGGAAAACGACATCAAATCCGACCGCGACGGAAAGGTTACCTCTATCAAGGTAAGCAAGGGCGAATCGATTCTTGAAGGTACTGACCTTATAATCATTGAATAATTATGGGAGAGTTTTTTAGTTTCTTACAGAATAACCTGGCCGATTTCTGGACTATACCGGTTTCCACAATGCCACTACGGGGCACCTTGTGATGATTCTGATCGGTATATTCTTCATTTATCTGGCCGTAGCGAAGGAATTTGAGCCGATGCTGCTGATCCCCATCGGATTCGGTATGCTGATCGGTAATATTCCGTTTAATATGGAAGCCGGACTCAAGGTAGGTATTTATGAGGAAGGCTCAGTGCTTAACATTTTGTATTCAGGGTGTGACGTCGGGATGGTATCCGCCGCTCATCTTCCTGGGAATCGGGGCAATGACTGACTTCTCGGCTCTGATTTCCAACCCGAAGCTGATGCTGATCGGTGCGGCTGCCCAGTTTGGTATCTTCGGTGCCTATATGCTGGCGCTTGCTTTCGGATTCGACCCCATGCAGCTGCTGCCATCGGTATCATCGGTGGTGCCGACGGACCGACTGCCATCTTCCTGTCATCGAAGCTGGCACCGAACCTGATGGGAGCCATTGCCGTATCAGCCTATTCATACATGGCGCTGGTACCGGTCATCCAGCCTCCTATCATGCGTCTGCTCACAACCAAGAAAGAGCGTCTTATCCGCATGAAGGCTCCGCGTGCCGTGTCACATACGGAGAAGGTGATGTTCCCTATCGTAGGTTTGCTGCTTACCTGTTTCCTGGTGCCTTCCGGTTTGCCGCTGCTCGGTATGCTGTTCTTCGGTAATCTGTTGAAGGAAAGTGGTGTGACCCGCCGTCTGGCTGAAACAGCCCGTGGTCCGCTGATTGACACGATCACTATTCTGCTCGGTCTGACCGTAGGAGCTTCCACTCAGGCTTCGGAATTCCTGACCAAGGACTCCATCTTCATCTTCTTCCTCGGTGCGGTATCATTCATCATCGCTACTGCATCCGGTGTGCTTTTCGTGAAAATCTTCAATCTGGTGCTGAAGAAAGAAAATAAGATCAATCCGCTGATCGGTAATGCCGGTGTATCTGCTGTGCCCGACTCAGCCCGTATTTCCCAGGTCGTTGGTCTGGAATACGATCCGAGCAATTATCTGCTGATGCATGCCATGGGTCCGAACGTAGCCGGTGTGATCGGTTCGGCTGTAGCTGCCGGTATCTTGCTGGGCTTCCTGGTATAAGCTGATCCGGTCTGGAATACAGATTTCAGACCTTACAAAAGGGATAAACCGATAAAAGAAATCCTGACTCTTCAGTTGAGGAGTCAGGATTTCTTTTATCGGTTTATTTCAGTTACTGTTGTCTATTTTCTGATTTCCGCCATGTTGGGATATGGTGCAGTTAGTCTTAGTTTTCTCATAGGTTTATAATGAGTTGCAGGATGTTTCCAGTTCTACTTCCTATTCATGGTCTGGAAGGAATTGGATGTCATATTCTTTTCCTGCTTCCGTCGTGAACGACAGAATACCGTCCTTTTGAATTGTTTTTATGGCTTCTCCATTCTGTCTGACTTCTGCTGTTGCTACATCCTTTTGCGGAAGAGCAATCCGGCAGGTTTCTCCTCGTTCACTGGTCAGTTTGAGGGATGTTACCTGTTTCCCGTCATATTGGGCAGAAACGACAAATGCTCCTTTGGCTCTCAGACGGGTAAAGGAGGCGGGTTTGTCCGGCCAGCAAGGGAACAGGTGCAGGACACCGTCCACCGATTGCAGCATCATCGAGTTGATCGTCTCCACAATGGTCGTTTTTTCCAGACAATGATGTCCGTCCAGAATCAGGAAGTTGGTTCCGGCACGGTGAATCAGTGTCTTCATCTTGTCTATCAGAATATCAGGATCAAAGCCGATGCGGGTACCATCACAAAGGCACTCAGTCCCAGTTCATTCATCGTCTCGGTAAATCCTTGCTGGTCGACTGCGTAATAATACAAAGTATTGCGTGCCAGTTGAAGGGCGGTACTGTCTGAATGAAGATTCAGCAGTTCGCATGGGTAAACCGGATGGAGCTGGATGACATGAGCCGCAAGTCCCATCCTGCCTCATTTTTGGCATAGACGGGCGAAACCCTGGTTGGGAGTCTTCGTAGGCATGATGACCTTGTACGAAGGCAGGTGGGTGACGATATCCTTCCACAAAGCCCGACGGTTTTCATCTACTCCCAGTATTTCACTGTAGCGGAGCAACAGCCTGAAGGTCTGTTCTACAAAGGCCAGATCGGAGGGAGGATTCAGATCCCACGAGCCTTCGTGTCCGCCGGTGAGGATATTATAGCGGTAGGTGCTGTCCAGAGTTTCCTTTTCCAGATAGTCTTCGTAGAAATCACCACATTCCCGGATAAACGGATAAGCCCGCTTGCGCAGGAATTCCCGGTCGCCCGTATATTCGTAATACCAGCTGAACAGGGGAACATTGAACGGAGCATCCATGGTCTGCTGCCAGTATTCTCCATAGAGATAGCCGTTGCCCAAAGCACTGACAGAGAACAGCAGCCCACGGCAGGACTTATCTTTCAGAGACGGATGGACGAGTCCCATTTCCTCGCGTGCCCGTCTCTTTCCTTCAGGGATCAGTTTCTCCAGAAAGTCGTAATACGGCATTGCCAGTTCGGGGCGGTTGGCCGAGAATACGCTGTAGAAGCCGGCCTGGCTGTTGTAGTTCAGATGGATGTCTCCATGATAGTTCATGGATCGTTCATGTTCCAGACGCCATACATGCCTCCGCAGACCGGACTGTGCAGGTTACAGGCCGAAGCCATCAGGTAGATGGATGACAGGTACTGGCGGTTCAGCAGGGAATCGTTTGTTTCTACATACGAACGTGTCCACATATCTTTCCACCATTGTTTTTTCTCAATTTTCAGAAGGGCGAGTTGGGGGCCGTTCACTGAAGAAAGCTTGTCGTATGCTTCCGGCAGACGGGCATCATCTTCCAGACTGCCGGATACATAAGTTACAATGCAGACCGGCTGTCCTGCCTTTATCTGAAAAGAGGCGGTGACTTGCGAGGAGGATGTTTTTTCCCAGGAAGCCTCAGTTCCTGTGATGCGGGTTGAGATACCTGCACGGGCTATCCAGCGTACATCTCCTTCCGTCCGACTCCGGCGGGATACCTGTCCCACTTTCTCACGGATTCCGGAAGTGGTTTCATAGAGTTTGTTTTCACC
>ENA-OQAA01001062-OQAA01001062.1-human-gut-metagenome-genome-assembly--contig:-NODE-1062-length-15553-cov-2.469078_pt1 | contig 15553 bp, 18 predicted proteins | sample MGYA00242489_ERZ504515 | MGnify/ENA primary metagenome ERZ504515 (study PRJEB26092, sample SAMD00036237) | human gut metagenome | host: Homo sapiens | study: EMG produced TPA metagenomics assembly of...
CTATAACCCCATGCACGCGCTTTACGCGCGGAAAGGAGCCCCTTTTGAGCACAAATCCTACCCATTTGGAACAACAGAATCAAACTGAACAACAAAATAAAGCACCTGTATCTTCTATCCGTACTCACAGCGGTTTTACCCTCTGGTTGGACGGCCTGCGCTGCAAGCTGACCGTACACGCCTGGCGGCGCAGAACAAAAAAAGCCCGCCGCCATCACAGCTTCCGTCAGGTACTGGCGCGTGTTCCGCACGCGAACCTGATTGGCGATGCCTTGTACATGATCGGCTTTTGGGTCGAGTATGCCGTGGTTTGCGCTGTGCGCGGTACTTACAAAGTTGCTTCTGCCATTGGCATGAACGCAGCCCGTTTGCTTGTCGCAATCATCCGCCGTTTGCTCTCGGCATCATTACCCTGTGCGAGGATATCGTCGAGCCGTTCCAGGTGGTTGGCTCCGGCATACGCCATTTCCGCGCAATTTCGGATGAACTTTCTGATGAAAGCGCCCATACCATCCGCAAGGAAAAACTCCGTTATTTTGCCCATGCCGCACGGCAATTTTTGCCGCTGCTGCTGAACGCGCTTTCTTACATTATGCCGGTTGCTGCGGCGGCAGGCTTTTTGTATGTGGTGCAGAGCGGGCTGAACCAGAACTTTGTTCTGAATGTTCAGGTTAATGGAACGTCTGTCGGCACGGTAGCCAGCGAACAGGTATTTGAAAGCGCCCGTGAAGATGTGCGTTCCCGTATCACCAATGCGGAAGCTGTTATGGCTTCCACCGGCGCACAGGTTTCGGATGACAGCTGGGATGTTCCCCCTACCTACACGCTGGAATCCGGCAGCAGCACCATGACGGAAACCGAAGCTGCGGACGCCATTCTGTGCGCTTCCAGTGACCAGATCGGCGAAGCAACCGCTGTCTATGTGGATGATTCCCTGCGTTTTGTCACCACGGAAGGCGACCATCTGCGCACCTATCTGGAAAGTATTAAAGCGCCTTACGTCAACGCAATGGACCAGAACAAGCGCGTCAGCTTTGTACATGACATCAAGCTGGTTGACGGCATTTATCTGCTTTCTTCCATTTTGGATTACAACAATGTGATCAGTACCCTGAACCAGGGCGGCGGCCCCACCTATTACACCGCAGCAGCGGGGGATACTGTTCAGACAGTTGTGGATAATACCGGTGTATCCTGGGATACACTGGCCGCATTAAACCCCGATCTGACCGGGACCGATGAAGTTCTGGATGAGGGAACCGCTGTTATGACTGGTGTTTCGCACCCGGATATGCTGCAGATCAAAGAGGTCGTGCGCAGCACCTATACCGAGCCGATCCCGTTTGACACCCAGACAAGTGAATCGGACGAATATGATTTCGGCAAGACGGTTGTTGTGCAGGAAGGTGCCGACGGCACCGAGGAGATTACCCGCGAAACCACCTATATTGACGGCGTTGAAAGCTCCAGCGAAGTTGTCAATTATAAAGTTTTGCAGAACCCTACCACACAGCTGATTGTTAAAGGTACTAAGCTTGCCAGCGGCATGGTTGCCCGCATTGGCAGCGGCACATTTGTATGGCCTGTTCCGAACTATACCTATGTCAGCCGCTGGATGAGCTCTTACCATAAGGGTGCCGATATCTGTGCCGCTTACGGTACCCCCATCATTGCATCGGATTCCGGCAAGGTCGTTACTGCCGGTTGGCATTACAGCTATGGCAATTATGTTATTATCGACCACGGCAACGGCTACCGCACGCTGTATGCGCATATGTCGCAGCTGAAATGCACAGCAGGCCAGGCCGTGAACCAGGGCGATGTCATCGGCCTGGTTGGCTCCACGGGTGACTCTACCGGCAACCACTGCCACTTTGAGATGTATTATAATGGTGCTCGTTTCAGCGCCCAGACCTACTTTGGCGGCATGCGTGCTTCCCGCTAAGCGGCGGGAATGATGCAAGTCATCCCTGTTATACCGGTATTTTCCTGTAGATTTGGCGCAAAAAGATTTCATTCAGGTTACAATTTATCTATTTTTTTACAAATAATAGGGTCAGCGCTTTTCAAAGTACACCGGATGGTGTATAATATGATATAGGTGTGCGGTGGCTCCTGATTACTGTGGGCTGTTTCGCACGTTTTACCCTAAAAGGAGAGTAGCTGCTTGGAAAAGTTTGTGATTCATGGGGGCAAGCCCCTGAACGGCGATGTCGTTATCGGCGGCGCCAAGAATGCCGCTGTGGCAATTTTGCCGGCCACCATTCTCGCGGCAGATAAATGTACCATCGAAAACCTTCCCTGTATCAGCGATGTTATGGCCTCCCTCCAGATTCTGAGCGAGCTGGGGGCCAGCATCCGCATGATTAGCAAAAGCACATATGAAATTGATACGACCCATTTGAACTGCACCGAGGTATCGAACGAGCTTTCCCGCCAGATGCGTGCCAGTTATTATTTTTTGGGCGCGCTGCTGGGCCGCTTTGGTGCCGGTCAGGTTGCCATGCCCGGTGGCTGCAATCTGGGACCGCGCCCGATTGACCAGCACCTGAAAGCCTTTACCGCTATGGGTGCCGATGATTCCGTTGAATACGGCATGATCCGTGTTCGTGCAGAGCACCTGACTGGGAGCCATATCTTTTTTGATACGGTTTCCGTTGGCGCCACCATGAACGCCATGCTGGCCGCTGTGAAAGCGGAGGGCCTGACCATTCTGGAAAACGTTGCCCGTGAGCCGCATGTTGTAGACCTTGCCAACTGCCTGAACATGATGGGTGCTGATGTGCACGGTGCCGGTACGGATGTTATCAAGATTCGTGGCGTCAAGCAGCTGCATGGTTGCTCTTATTCCATCATTCCGGACCAGATTGAAGCGGGGAGCTATATGGTTGGCGCAGCTATTACCGGCGGCGATGTGACCCTGCACAATGTGATTCCTAAACATATGGAGCCCATTACCGCAAAGCTCCGCGCCGCTGGTTGCGAAGTGACCGAATACGATGATGCCATGCGCATTGTGCGCCACGGTGCCATCCATCCGGTTAAAATCAAGACCATGCCGCACCCCGGATTTCCGACGGATATGCAGCCATTGATGACAGTGCTACTGACGCTGGCCGATGGCACTTCCATTGTAACGGAAGGCATCTGGGAAAACCGCTTCCGCTATGTGGACGAGCTGATCCGTATGGGTGCTAACATCCAGGTCGATGGCCAGGTCGCCGTTATTGAGGGTGTGAAAAAGCTGTATCCCGCCCCGCTGCGTGCGCTGGATCTGCGTGCCGGCGCGGCAATGGTCATGGCTGCCCTTGCCGCGGATGGTGTCAGCGAAATTGACGAGACCGCACACATTGAGCGTGGTTACGAAAACATTGTAGAAAAGCTGCAGGCACTTGGCGCGGATATCCGCCGTGTAGAAGCCCCTGTACGCATGACTCGCGCAATGTAACACTGGCTTTTACGGGCCGCAGCAATGCGGCCTGTTTTTTATGGCCGTTGGCAAAAGCGTTTCATCAAAGGCTGTATTTTGCATTGATGCGCCCGTGCAGCCGCAATTCAAAAGGATATCATTCTTTATGGCATTATTTACCACACTGTATTCCGGTTCCTCCGGCAACTGCGCCTGATTTTGCACGAGGGAAAGTACCTTCTGATCGATATGGGCAAAAGCTGCCGTACAACCTTGAATGCGCTCCGCAGCCTGGGGCTTGCTGTATCCGACTGTGAGGCATTCTCATTACGCACGAACACTCAGACCATGTCAGCGGGTTGGATACTTTTTTTCAAGCATTATTCGGTGCCAGTCTATGGCTGTGCTGACACATTGGATACGCTTTATTCCCGCGGAACCATTCCGCCCGCACTGGACGCGATTGCCATGGATGGCCGCACTGAGGATATTGGCACATTCCGTGTTTCCAGCTTTCCCACCAGCCACGATGTACCGTGCTGTGGCTACCGCGTCACAACGCCGGACGGCCACATTATGGCGCTTGCCACGGACCTTGGTGTATTAACTCCTGTCGTGCAGGAAAACCTTGCCGGTTGCAGCCTGGTTGCGCTGGAAGCCAACTACGACTCGTTCAGCCTGCACGGTGGGCCGTATCCTTATTATCTCAAAGTGCGTATTGCCAGCGACCGCGGCCACCTGGACAACCGCGCCTGTGCGGCCGCGCTGCTGGACCTGATTCAGGACGGCTGCAAAAAGTTTGCGCTGTGCCATCTCAGCCAAACTAACAATTCGCCAGAGCTGGCACTAACCACAGTATACAATGTCTTGCTTGCCGCTGGCATCCAGCCAGGGCGGGATGTGCTGATTCAGGCACAGTCCCGCAATGAAGTAAGCCCCTACATAGAGTTCTGAGGTACCCCATGCAGAATATTGATTTGATTTGTGTTGGAAAGCTGAACGCGCCCTATTTTGCGGCAGGCGTTGCCGAATATCAAAAGCGTCTTGGCGCTTTCTGCAATTTCCGTATTATTGAGCTGCCAGAAGCTGCGATTGCAGATAAAAACGCCAGTGACGCCCAAATCAGCAAAGCTCTGGACAAAGAGGCAAACCGCCATTCTTTCCAGCCTGCGCAAAGGGGAATATCTCGCCGCACTTTGCGTGGAAGGCAAACAATTTTCCAGTGAAGAGCTGGCAAAACTGATTGCAGACCGTGCCAATAGCGGGGCGGGGGATATTGCATTTGTAATCGGCTCATCCCACGGGCTGGCGGATTCTGTAAAAAAAGCCGCCAACGCAAAGCTGTCCATGGGACGCATCACGATGCCGCACCAACTGGCCCGCCTTGTACTGACGGAACAGATCTACCGCGCCTGCACCATCAACAATGGCATGAAATATCACAAATAATATAAAACAGCAAAGCCAGACGGACAACGCCAATGTTCTGTCTGGCCTTGCTGTTTTTATGCCTTATGGCAACACCGCATAATTCCCGCCTTACGGCTTAAGCACCGCTCCGGCGGCTGCGGCACGGCATCTGCGTTGCCAAAAATGCTCGATAATACACAAAGTATTATCTGCGCTTTTGGCTTAGCAGCTGCCGCACCTTGCTCGCCGTATCGGCACTTAGAATTATGCGGTATTGCCTTATATTTTTTTATGCGAAAATGGACGGTCAGCTCTCTTAAATTATCAAACAGCCAAAACCTGATCTAGCGGGCTTGCTGCTTTCCTTAACACTCCTTTTTGTGGATAGAGACAAGTCGTCCACAGGGCAGTGCTTTAACAACTGCATGTAAAAAACAAAAACGTTCCCCGGAACCATTCTGCCCTAACAGCAAACCAGTTCCGGACGTTATATTATATTTTGTTTTGGCTTACCGGGTCAGCCTATCGGCTCGACTTCCGCTACGCCGCAATTAGTACTTCAGCTTATCCAGGGTATCCTTGTACGGGGTATCGGCAGCGGTCTTCATCGTTGCCTGTGCCTTGTACTTGTTCAACATCATTGCGCTGCGGGCAGGATCAGCCAAAGTGCCGGCACCGGCAATGCAGCCGCCGGGGCAGGCCATACCTTCCAGCAGATAGCCGTTGTACTTGCCGGCAGCAGCCAGCTGCATCATCTTCTTGCATTCTGCCAGGCCCTGTGCGGAAACGACCTTCACTTCGCGGGTCGGGTCTTCCTTCTTGATGACATTGACGACCGCCTGTGCAACACCGCCGCTGACGGCAAAGCCGCGGCCGTCGGCACTGGCATTGTTGAAGTTATCATTCGGGTCATCCGGCAGGTCATCAAAGTTGATCTGCTTGGCTTCAAACATGCCCATCAGTTCTTCAAATGTCAGGACAAAGTCAACCTCGCTGCGCACACTGTGGCGGCTGGCTTCCAGCTTCTTTGCGGCGCAGGGGCCGACAAAGCAGATACGGGCTGCGGGGTGATCCTGCTTCAGCAGGCGGGCAGTCAGCACCATGGGGGTCATGGTCATGCTGATGCAGTCAGCAAACTTGGGGAAGTTCTTCTTGGCCATAACGCTCCATGCCGGGCAGCAGGAGGTTCCCATGAACGGGTGCCTGGAGGGAACTTCCTCCAGGAAGTCATGCGCTTCATCAATGGTGCACAGGTCAGCACCGATGGCAACTTCTGCAGTGTTGGCAAAGCCAGGCGCTTCATGGCCTCGCGCAGTTTGGCGGGGGTCATGTTGGGGAACTGGTTGACAAAGGCAGGTGCCACGATGGCGATGACTTCATCTCCGCGCTTGATGGACTGGATCAGCTGGAAGATCTGGCCCTTATCCACGATAGCGCCGAACGGGCAGTTGACCAGGCACATACCGCAGGATACGCACTTGTTGTAATCAATATCTGCGCGGCCATGCTCGTCAGAACGAATAGCACCAACGCCGCAAGCCTTGGCGCAGGGGCGCTCCACCTTGACGATGGCGTTGTACGGGCAGGTGGTTACGCAGCGGCCGCACTTGATGCAGAGATCCTGATCAATGTGACTGCGGCCATTGCGGAAGCTGATTGCCTTTTTGGGGCAGACCTCCTGGCAGGGGTGAGCCAGGCAGCCCTGGCACATGCTGGTAACCTTTATGATCTTTTCCGGGCACTTGTTACAGGCAAACTTGATAACGTTGATCAGCGGCGGCTCATAGTACTTGTCAGCAATTACGCTGTGCTCCAGGTCTTCGGTAGCGGAAACGCTCTCGGTAACCGGGCGCAGAGAAAGGCCCATAGCCAGACGGATTCGTTCAGAAACAATCGCTCTCTCTAGGAAGATGCTGCTGCGCAGCGAAGAGTCCTCGCCGGGCATGATCTTAAAGGCAGATCCCGGATTTCCTTCGCGTAATCTGCCATTTCATTGCTCTCATAGGACATGCGGGCAACTTCGGTAAATACCTTGCGCCGAATGTCGGTTACAGGGGTATAAATGCCTCTCATTGTGCTTATGCTCCTTACACAAAACTTCTAATTGGCCGTATATGCAAAGCCGCGGTTCGGCCCCGCACACGCACATTTGCTGGATGTGCGCCGCAATGGAAATTGCTATTCTCCATGCTCTAAGTTAAAATAATAACGATACGGCTCCTGTTAAGATTTTACCAAGAAACCGCCTTTATTACAAGAGGAAAACCCGGAAATTCAAGAAAAAACCGCGCAAATTTTATGTTTTCCCACCTTGTCCATCACTGTGCCTGGGCGCGGCAGCGCTTGCCGTCCCATTCACCCAGTGTTACGGTCACGATTTCACCGCTTTTGTGTCCCGGCGCATTGACCACAACTGGCAGATATTGTTTGGTGTATCCGGTGAACAAGGTGGAGGACAGTGGGGTTTCCAGCAGCACCTGTGCCGTGCGCCCCTGTGCTGCATGGGCCAGTTCTGCGCGTACCTTCTCCACAGCGGCGGTCATGCGACGGCTGCGGGATTCCTTTTCATGCTCCGGGACCTGATTCGGAAAATCGAACGCGGGCGTTCCTTCGCGGCGAGAATAGGGGAAAACATGTACTTTCAAAAAGCGCTGTCCTGCCACAAATGCCATGCTGTCCTCAAAATCCTGCTCCGTCTCACCGGGAAAGCCCACAATCACATCGGTCGTAATGCTCACGTTTTCCTCGCCAAAAGCTTCTCGCAGCTTTGCGGCAACGGCGGCATACTGTTCCGTGGTATAAGGGCGGCGCATGCGCGCAGAGTCTTGCTGCTGCCGCTTTGCAGGCTCAGATGGAACTGCGGGCAAAGCTTCGGCACAGCAGCCAGGCGGCGGATATCGTCATCCGTCAGCATATCCGGGTCAAGGCTGCCCAAGCGGATGCGCTCAATGCCCGCCACAGCCGCCGCATGTTCCACCAGCTCCGCCAGGCCCGTTCCGGTATCTTTGCCATAGCTGGGCAGGCTGATTGCCGTCAGCACAACTTCACAGTAACCGGATGCCGCCAGGCGGCGCAGTTCTTCCAGAATGCTTATTTCGCTGCGGCTGCGCACCGGGCCGCGGGCGCGGGGAATCACGCAATAAGCGCAGCGGCGGTTGCAGCCATCTTCTACCTTCACAAATGCGCGGGTGTGATCCGCAAAGCGTCCATCGGCAGTTCTTCAAAGCTTTCGCCCTTCTGGTGCGGGCGAATGTCCACCACCTTGGTTTCCTCGCCGTTCAACACTTTTTGCACATCCTGCAAAATGGCGTGGCGGTTGCCGGAACCCGTTACCACATCGGCTTCTTCAATTTTAGCGGCTTCTTCCGGGAACGCCTGCGGGTAACAGCCCGTCAGAACTGTCACCGCGCCGGGGTTTTCGCGTTGGCGCGGCGCAGCCATTTGCGGCTTTTCTGGTCGCCAAAGTTCGTCACGGTGCAGCTGTTGACCACATAAACATCCGCACCGTCTTTTTCTTCCACTACGGTAAACCCATTTTGTTCAAACAGCTGGGCCAACGCACCCGTTTCATTCTGGTTGACTTTACAGCCGAGGGTATAAAAACAAACTCTCATCGTATTCCGTCCTTCTATTGGTTAACACTCTATCAGTATTATAATAGAATCTGCCCATTCTGACAAGCTCCACCGCCCACACAGAAAAAGATGAGTGGTAATACCATGCGGTTGCAATAAACATCCCTTATACCGCATACAATATCACCAAAGCAAAAAACATTCTTGCCGGGCAGCGCCCGGCCAAAGACGATGGCAGGGGAGGCTTTGGTCATGAAAAAGCGGGTTGCAGCCTGATTTTGGGATTATTTTTATCTTGAATGCGCTGCCCTGTGCAGCGCTGGATATTAACCCGGCCACCGATCGGGATTTTGATGTTCCCTGCCAGGCGGCTATCCTGATTGATGAAGATTCCGGCACAGTCTTATATGAAAAGAACGCCGACGAGTCCCGCCCTATCGCCTCCATCACCAAGATTATGACGCTGCTGTTGACCTTTGAAGCACTGGAAGCAGGGAAGGTCAGCCTGAGTGATATCGTCCCCGTATCCGAACACGCCTATCATATGGGTGGAAGCCAGATTTGGCTGGAACCCGGCGAACAGCTGACATTAGATGAAATGCTGAAAGCCATCTGTATTTCCTCCGCCAATGATGCCGCAGTAGCCGTTGCCGAATTTATTGGTGGCAGCGAGCCGGTATTTGTGGAGCGCATGAACGCCCGCGCCAAAGAGCTGGGTATGCAGAGCACCACGTTCCGCAACGCCTGCGGGCTGGATGAAGACGGCCACCTTTCCACCGCGCGCGATGTTGCCATCATGAGCCGGGAAATGCTGCTGAACCACCCGGAAATTGAAAATTACTGCACTGTATGGATGGATACCCTGCGCGGCGGTGCAACCCAACTGGTGAACACCAACAAACTGCTGAAAAGTTATAATGGCATCACCGGACTGAAAACGGGAACAACCGGCAAGGCCGGTGTGTGCATCTCCGCCAGTGCATCGCGGGATGATTTGCGGCTGATTGCTGTTGTGCTGGGTTCTTCCAGCGGCAAGGAGCGCTTTGCCGCTGCCACCAGCCTGCTGGATTATGGCTTCGCTATGTTTGAAAGTGCGCTGGTTCCCATCCCGGCAGACGCCCCCAAAGCACTGCCCGTGCAGAAGGGTGAAGAGCCCGCGCTGGAACTATGTTACACCGCGCCGGAGCGCTGCCTGGCCGTAAAGGCAGGGCAGCGCCCTGCAAGCTGAAGTTGAACTTCCGCAAACGCTGGAGGCTCCCATCCGGAAAGGTTCGGTTATCGGCAGCCTAAACATCAAAAACAGCCAGGGCATTTTGCAAAGCTGCCCAATTATTGCGGCAGAATCCGTTGACGCGCGCAGTTTTAGCGGTTGTTTCCGGCGTGTTGTCAATGCTTTATGGCTTACAGCGTAAGGTTTTGTGCAAAACGAATGAAAAACGCCAGGTTTTGGCTTGACAATCAAGCGCAAAAACTGTATCATGAAGTTACTAAATTATGGATGAGGAGGATTTAAGCGATGAGTGTCAAATACAATGGCAAACATCTTGCAAAGTTTATCCGTCCCGAAGAATATGATACGATCTTCCCGCAGGTCGAGCTTGCCCACCAGCAGTTGGAATCCCGTTCCGGTGCTGGCAATGATTTTTTGGGCTGGCTGGACCTGCCTGTTAATTATGACAAGGAAGAGTTCGCCCGTATCAAGGAAGCAGCCAAAAAGATCCGTGAAGATTCCGATGTGCTGCTGGTCGCCGGTATCGGCGGCTCTTACCTGGGCGCACGCGCTGTTGTCGAAGCAGTCAAGGGTCTGTATCACAACGATACCGAGGACGGCCTGAAGATTTATTTCTGCGGTAACACAATTTCTCCCACTTACCTGAACGACATCATTAAGGTGACCAAGGGTAAGCGTTTCTCCATCAATGTTATTTCTAAATCCGGTACCACCACCGAAACCGCTCTGGCGTTCCGCGTTCTGCGCAAGTTGCTGGAAGATTCCGTTGGCCCGGAAGAGGCGAACAAGCGCATTTATGCCACCACTGACCGTGCCAAAGGCACCCTGAAGCAGCTGGCTGATGCACAGGGCTGGCCGACCTTTGTTGTTCCTGATGATGTTGGCGGCCGTTACTCTGTTCTGACTGCCGTTGGTCTGCTGCCCATCGCCTGTGCCGGTATCGACATTGATGCCCTGATGAAAGGTGCTGCTGATGCCCGCGAAGCTTACAGCGTTTGCAGCAAGGATAACGATGCTTATCGTTATGCGATGACCCGCAACATCCTGTACCGCAAGGGCAAGGTTGTGGAAACCCTGGCCGCTTTTGAGCCCGACTTTACCATGATGAACGAATGGTACAAGCAGCTGTTTGGCGAAAGCGAAGGCAAAGACCAGAAAGGTCTGATGCGACTTCCTGCATCTTCTCGACTGACCTGCACTCCATGGGCCAGTTCCTGCAGATGGTAGCCGCACGATGTTCGAGACTTATGTCGATATCAAGAATACCCGTGAGGATTTTTACATTGAACCGCTGGAAGGCAACTTTGATGGTCTGAATTTCCTGGCTGACCAGAACATGAGCGTTGTAAACCGCAAGGCCATGGAAGGCACCATTCTGGCCCATAATGATGGCGGCGTGCCGATCGGCGTGATTGAAGTAGATTCTCTGGATGCTTATAATGTTGGCTACCTGATTTACTTCTTCTGGAAAGCATGCGCTGTTTCCGGTTATCTGCTGAGCGTCAATCCGTTTGACCAGCCCGGCGTGGAAAGCTACAAAAAGAACATGTTTGCCCTGCTTGGCAAACCTGGTTATGAGGATCGCAAAGCGGAGCTGGAGGCAAAGCTTGGCTAATGCCTGTTTCCGCTTCAATATAAAGGAGGTCACTTCTTATGATTAAACTGATCGTTGGCGCCAAAGGCTCCGGCAAAACCAAGACCATGATCGATATGATCAACAACGCAACCAAGACCACTTCCGGCAACATCGTTGTTATTGAGAAGTCCATGAAACTTACCACCGAGATCAACCACGCAGCCCGCCTGCTGGACGCCGATGAATACGACATCAACGGCGCTGATATGCTGTACGGTTTTGTTGCTGGTGTTCTGGCTGGTAACTATGATATCACCGAACTGTTCATTGACGGCATCCTGAAAATCGTTGACCACAACATGGATGCAGCCGCCAAGGTCCTGGCTGAGATTGATAAGATTGCAGGCAATAGTGTTGAGGTTGTTGTGACCGTATCCGCTGATCAGGCTTCTCTGCCGGAAGGCATCAAGAAGTACCTGTAAAAGCATTGTCCTTTAAGTAACTGGGGGCAGGCGCTGCAAGAGCCTGCCCCTTTGGTATGCCGTGCAAAAGCAGTGGCTTTTGCCGCAATACAGCTGCCCATCCGATTGAAAAGAGTGGGAAAATCAAATTCTTTTACTTTTTTCTGTTTTTTTGTTGACAAGATGGGTCGACTTGTGTATACTAGATAAGCAACCTTTTGAGGTGTAACTATGCGCTTTGATATTCGGAACTATTTCAAAACGGGCAAAACGCCCTATACAGCGCAATTTCTGAAGATTTCTCCACAGAAAATTTTGATGGAAGTGTGATCCGTGAACCGGTCACAGGTTCTTTTCAGGCTGTGCCCACTGCTGATGGTGTGGTCATACAGCTGACGATTGCCGCTGAAGCCGATGCCGAATGTGCACGTTGCCTTACACCCATTCACCAGAGTTATAATTTTAGTGTGGATTATTTTGTCAAAGAGCGTGAGCTTGATGACCCGGACTTTGAGTTACCGCTGGATGAAAAAGGCTGCTTGGATATACGGGAGCTCGTGTACCAGGAATTGATTTTCAAAATTCCGCGGGTACTTTTATGTAGCCCCGATTGTCAAGGCCTATGCCCCATCTGTGGCAAAAGGAAGGCGGCAGGATGTAACTGCCAACCGGCAGACGAAGCTGCCCCTGCAGATGCCCGGCTTAGCATATTAAAACAACTGCTTAGTTGAATTTCACCAAGGAGGTGCTTAAAAATGGCAGTACCCAAGAGAAAACAATCCAAAGCCCGTCGCGATAAACGCCGTTCTAACGTTTGGAGCTGGAGGCTCCTACGCTGGTGAAATGTCCTCAGTGTGGCGAACTCAAGGTGCCCCATCAGGTTTGTGGCAAGTGTGGCTACTACAAGGGCGTCGAAGTTGTCAAGGTTAGCAAAGAGGCTTAATTGCTTCTTAAAGGAGGGGCTGTGCCTCTCCCTTTTTCTTGTTTATCCCCATTTTTTATTCTGCCGGAAAGGAGCTGCCACCATGCCGCTACATCTTGTCAGTGTTGATGAACATTCCCCCGCACAGCGTTTGGGCTTGAAACCTGGCTGTACGCTGTTGGCCATTGATGGTAACCCCCTGAACGATGCATTGGACTATCAGTTCTATACCTCTGCGCCGCATTTCACTCTGACGATCTGCCAGAATGGTGCACAGCAGCAAATTTCTGTTGAAAAAGGGGAATATGAGCCTTTCGGCTGCAATTTCAAAACATACCTTGGTGATGAAAAGCACAGTTGTGCTAACCATTGCATGTTCTGCTTTATTGACCAGCTGCCCCCTGGTATGCGGGAACCGCTTTACTTTAAGGATGACGATGAACGTCTTTCCTTTTTGTATGGCAATTATATCACGATGACCAACCTGACGGACCGTGAGGTTGAGCGCATTATCAAGCTGCATATCAGCCTATTTTCATCTCGGTGCACACCACCAACCCCAGCTGCGGGTACGCATGATGCAAACAAGCGCGCAGCCGAAACCCTGCGCTATCTGGACGTGTTTGCCAAAGGCGGCATTGATATGAACTGCCAGCTGGTGTTATGCCGCGGCATCAATGATGGAGACGAGCTACGCCGCACGCTGGACGACCTGTTGCGGCTACGGCCGCAGGTGGAAAGTATTGCTGCCGTGCCTGCCGGTGTAACAGCCTACCGTAAGGGGCTGTTTGAGCTGACGCCTTACGACCAGCAGTCCGCCGCCGAAACGCTGGACATCATGGAGGAATATTGTGCCCGCTGCCGGAAACAGTACGGCCGCAGTGTTGTTTACCCCAGTGATGAATGGTATCTGCTGGCGGGGAGGGAAGTTCCCCCTGCTGAATTCTATGACAACTATGACCAGCTGGAAGACGGCGTTGGCATGTGGCGGATGTATCATGATCCTTCCGGGATGAGTTGCAGATCCCACGCAGCAATGTGGAACCGCGCAGCATTGATGTTGTGACCGGAACCCTTGCCGCGCCGCTTATCCGCGAAATGGCAGAAGCCACCCATGCCAAATACCCGCAGATCTCCGTTACCGTACACGCCATCCAGAACGATTATTTTGGCGGCACTGTCAGCGTTGCGGGCCTTGTGACGGGAACGGATATCATCAAGCAATGCAAGGGCAATTTGAGCAGCAATATTCTTTGTGTTCCCGAAGTGATGCTCCGGGACGAAAAAGACCGCTTTTTGGATGATCTCACAGCCAAGCAGCTGGGGGAGGCCCTTGGCTGTGAGATTGAGGTTATCCCAACCGATGGTGCCGGTGGGTGCAAAGCTTACCTTGGGGAACTGAAGCCAAAACCCAAACGCAAAAAGCTGCATTTTTCTTTTGGTGGGAGGTAATCCCGCCCGTATTTGCGGTGCAAACCGCATAAACTTTATTATGTAAGGAGCATTTGACTATGGCAAAACCGATCGTAGCCATCGTTGGCCGCCCCAATGTGGCAAGTCAACGCTTTTTAACAAGTTGACCGGCCAGCGCCTTGCCATTGTGGAAGATACGCCCGGCGTTACCCGCGACCGTATTTTCTGTGATTGCGAATGGTGCGGCCATAAGTTCCTGCTGGTTGATACCGGCGGCATTGAGCCCAACATTGACGACGGCCTGCTGGCCCATATGCGGGAACAGGCCCAGATCGCCATTGATTCCGCGGATTGTATTATCATGGTGGGCGAAATTGGCGCTGGCGTTACCGCCCAGGACCAGGATATTGCCGGTATGCTGATGCGCAGCGGCAAGCCTGTGGTTCTGGCAGTCAACAAGTGTGATAAAGTCGGCGAACCGCCGATGGAGCTGTATGACTTCTACAGTCTTGGCATTGGCGATATCGTGCCGATTTCCAGCGTTCATGGCCATGGTACCGGCGACCTGTTAGATACCGTGTGTGAGAACCTGCACTTTGATGACAACGATGAGGAAGAAGAGGACCGCATTCCTGTTGCCGTCATTGGCCGCCCCAACGTGGGCAAATCCAGCCTGATCAACCATATTTTGGGCGAAAACCGCCTGATTGTTGCCAATGAGGCAGGTACCACCCGTGATGCCATTGATACCATGGTGGAAAACCAGTACGGCAAGTTTATCTTTACCGATACCGCCGGTCTGCGCAAGCGCGGCAGGGTGGAAAGCGGTGTGGAGCGCTACAGCGTGCTGCGCAGCCTGGCTGCTGTGGAACGCAGCCGCGTGTGCGTTATCATGATTGATGCAACCGTCGGCTTTACGGAGCAGGATTCCAAGGTTGCCGGTTATGCCCATGACCAGGGCAAGGCCTGCATTATTGCTGTAAACAAGTGGGATGCCGTTGAAAAAGACAGCTACACCATGGACAAGATGCGCAAGCAGCTGGAAGAGGATTTCAGCTTTATGTCTTATGCGCCCATCCTGTTCATCAGCGCAAAAACCGGCCAGCGGCTGGACAAACTGTTTGAAACCATCCAGTATGTGGACGTGCAGAACGGCACCCGCATCCCGACCGGCGCATTGAACGAGATGCTGGCGCGCTCTACCGCGCGTGTGCAGCCGCCCTCTGATAAGGGCAAGCGCCTCAAGATTTTCTATATCACCCAAAGCTCCACCCGCCCGCCAACATTTGTTGCGTTCGTCAACCAGAAAGCGTTGTTCCATTTTCTTACCAGCGCTATATCGAAAACCAGATTCGGGAAAACTTTGGCCTGACCGGTACACCGATGCGCCTGCTGATTCGTGAGCACGGCGATGGTTCGGCACGCTGAGGACACGAGGGGGAGAACAGATGGTTCATTTGATGGAAGCCTGCCTGCTTACAGCATTGCAGGCCTATCTGTTGGGAAGCCTGCTGTTTGGCATTTTGGTTTCCAAACTTTTTTACCACGATGATGTC
>ENA-OQAA01001064-OQAA01001064.1-human-gut-metagenome-genome-assembly--contig:-NODE-1064-length-15520-cov-2.086403_pt1 | contig 15520 bp, 23 predicted proteins | sample MGYA00242489_ERZ504515 | MGnify/ENA primary metagenome ERZ504515 (study PRJEB26092, sample SAMD00036237) | human gut metagenome | host: Homo sapiens | study: EMG produced TPA metagenomics assembly of...
CCTCGAGCTAAGGCCAATTCGGGTGAATAATAAATTTAAAAGTGGGCGTTGACGGATTCGAACCGCCGACCCTCTGCTTGTAAGGCAGATGCTCTGAACCAGCTGAGCTAAACGCCCTTTAAACTTATTTTTCGTTCGCTTTATCTCTCTAAAGCGCTGCAAAGATACGGCTTTTTTTATTACCACCAAACTTTTTGACGAAAAAATGTGGATGAATATGAATTTTGTTTGGATGTGGCTGCGTAAGTGTCTGATGGTCCTAAAAACGGGGCATTTAGTTAAAAATAACGATTGCTTACCTTATTATTCAATGGAAAAGACTTAACTTTGCGACTCTATATTAATAATGTATATGGTATTATCGACACTGACTGCTATTTCGCCCGTGGATGGGCGATACAGGAATAAGGCTGAGAATCTGGCGGCTTATTTTTCAGAATACGCACTTATCAAGTATAGGGTGCGAGTTGAGATCGAGTATTTTATTACTCTATCTGAGTTTCTTCCGCAATTGAGCGAGTTAAATGCGGCGGAAGTAAAAAAGGGGCTCCGGAAGATTTATCAGGAGTTTACGGAGGAGGACGCTTTACGAGTGAAGGAGATCGAGAGCGTGACAAACCACGATGTGAAAGCGGTGGAGTACTTTATTAAGGAAAAAACAAATCATTTCCTTGCGGAGAAATACCACGAGTTTATTCATTTTGGATTGACTTCTCAGGATATTAATAACACATCTGTGCCTTTATCGATCAAGGACGCTTTGCAAGAGGTTTATTATCCGGGTTTGGAAGAGGTGATCGGTGCCTTGAAAAAATACGCCGAGGAATGGATGGATATCCCGATGTTGGCTAAGACACATGGGCAACCGGCATCTCCGACTCGTTTGGGTAAGGAGGTGATGGTTTTTGTTTACCGTTTGGAGCAACAGTTGGCATTATTAAAGGCCGTTCCTATCTCCGCTAAATTCGGTGGCGCTACAGGAAACTTCAATGCGCATCATGTAGCGTATCCGGAATATGATTGGAGGGCATTCGGTAACAAGTTCGTTAGTGAGGTGTTAGGCTTGAAGCGTGAGGAGTGGACTACCCAGATCTCTAATTATGATAATCTGGCAGCGATCTTCGATGGCTTGAAGCGTATCAATACGATCTTGATCGACTTGAATCGTGACTTCTGGCAATATATCTCCATGGAGTATTTCAAGCAAAAGATCAAGGCGGGTGAGATCGGTTCGTCTGCTATGCCACATAAGGTGAACCCGATTGATTTCGAGAACGCTGAGGGTAATCTAGGGATCGCTAACGCTATTTTAGAGCATTTGGCTACGAAATTGCCGGTATCTCGTTTACAAAGAGACTTGACGGATTCTACCGTGTTGAGAAACGTAGGCGTGCCTTTGGCACATATAGAAATTGCCTTCAAGAGCTTAACAAAAGGCTTGGGTAAATTGTTATTGAACGAGAGCGCCCTAAGTAGGGATTTGAATAATTGCTGGGCTGTGGTAGCCGAGGGTATCCAGACGGTCTTACGCCGTGAGGGTTATCCGAAGCCTTACGAGGCATTAAAAGCTTTGACACGTACGAACCAGACTGTTACGGAGCAATCTATCAAGGAGTTTATCGAAACCTTGAATGTTAGCGACGGATTAAAGATGAATTAAGGGCTATAACGCTCATAATTATACAGGAATTTAGTGATAATACAGGTAGCCGTGAGGCTACCAAGTTTTTAACCATTGTTTAATTTATAACAAATGAGTACAGAAGAAAGAGATGAATCTCAACCGCGTCCAAAAAAAAGTGATACCAAGTATCAGACGGGAAAACACAGACCAAGAAGGTGAAAGAAGACCTTACAATCAGGGGTATAATAGACCTGAGGGTAGCTATGAACGTAGACCGTATCGGTCTTATGGAGAAAATAACCGTCCTTCATACGGGGATCGTCCGAGCCGTCCGCGTTCTTACGATAATAACCGTGAAGGCGGGTATGGCAACAACCGTGAGGGGGGCTATGGTAATAGTCGTCCATCTTATGGCAACAATCGCGAAGGTGGGTATGGAAATAATCGCCCGTCTTATGGCAACAACCGTGAAGGTGGCTACAACAGCGGCCGCTCGTCTTATGGAAATAACCGCCCGTCGTATGGGAATGGGGGAGGACAATACAATCGTCCGTCTCGTCCGAATTATGATGGCCCGGCAAAGGCTTATTCCGCTAGTCCTTCCGGAGAGGGAATGTCTGCGGATGGTATGAAGAAAAGAAGACCTAGAGTAGGTGATACCCGGGTTGATTACAATGATTCACGTTCAAGCGGCGGGGACGGTTACGCACCCAGACGTTCGTATGGTAACGATAACTCTTATGGCGGTAATCGTCAAGGGGGTGGTGGATATGGAAATAATCGCCGTCCTTCTTACAATAATAATCGCCGTCCCAGTGGAGGAGGGGGGTTCCAAAGACAGCAGGGTTACAACATGCGTCCGAAACAGATCAAGTATAAGGAAGTCTTGGCGGACCCGAACGAACCGATCCGCTTGAACAAATTCTTGTCTAACGCTGGTGTTTGCTCTCGTCGTGAGGCGGATGAGTTTATCCAGAAAGGGGCTGTTAAGGTTAATGATGTCGTGGTAACGGAATTGGGTACTAAGATTACTCGTCAAGATGTTGTTACATTTAACGAGAAGCCGGTTCAGATCGAGAGCAAGGTGTATATCGTATTGAACAAGCCGAAGAATTGCGTAACTACTTCTGATGATCCCCAAGAGCGCTTGACGGTGATGGATTTGGTGAAGAACGCTTGCCAAGAACGTATTTATCCGGTAGGCCGCTTGGACCGTAATACGACAGGTGTCTTGTTATTGACGAACGATGGTGATTTAGCTTCTAAATTGACTCACCCATCTTTCAAGAAGAAGAAGATCTACCATGTGTGGTTGGATAAGAACGTGGCTATCGAGGATATGGAGAAAATCGCCAACGGCCTTGAGCTTGAGGATGGAGAGATCCATGCGGACGCTATCAGCTATGCTAGCGAGGACGATAAGAGCCAAGTGGGTATCGAGATCCATTCCGGCCGTAACCGTATCGTGCGCCGTATTTTCGAATCGTTGGGATATCATGTGACGAAATTGGATCGTGTTTATTTCGCCGGTTTGACTAAGAAGAACTTAGGCCGCGGTAAATGGCGTTACTTAAATGAAAGGGAAGTGAACGCTCTTAGGATGGGAGCTTTCGAATAACAAAAACGATACAGATGGAAACAATTAAACGAACAAAAATTGTAGACGTGCTGAAAAGCGACGCTTTCGGTACTACCGTGAATGTGAAGGATGGGTACGTACGCCGTGGTAGCAAACAGGTGAATTTTATCGCCTTGAATGACGGTTCTACAATTAATAATGTTCAGATCGTTGTGGATGTAGATAAATTGGGTGATGAGTTCTTGAAACCGATTACCACGGGAGCTAGTATCAGCGTAAATGGTATCTTGACACAATCCCAAGGTAAGGGGCAAAATGTAGAGATACAGGCTACCGAGATTGAGATCTTCGGTACGGCTGATCCAGCTACTTATCCATTGCAGAAAAAAGGACACTCCATGGAGTTTTTGCGTGAGATCGCTCATTTGCGTCCTCGTACGAATACATTTGGAGCGGTATTCCGTATTCGTCATAATATGGCTTACGCTATCCATAAGTTTTTCCATGATAGAGGCTTTTTCTATTTCCATACGCCGATCATCACGGCTTCCGACTGTGAGGGTGCCGGACAGATGTTCCAAGTTACTACCAAGAATTTGTACGACTTGAAAAAGGATGAGAACGGCTCTATCATTTATGAGGACGATTTCTTCGGCAAGCAGGCTAGCTTGACGGTTTCCGGACAGTTGGAGGGTGAGTTGGCAGCTACAGCCTTGGGACAGATTTATACGTTTGGCCCTACGTTCCGTGCGGAGAACTCAAATACGCCTCGTCATTTGGCGGAATTCTGGATGATTGAGCCGGAAGTCGCTTTTAATGATATCACGGACAACATGGAGTTGGCCGAGGAGTTCATTAAATATTGCGTACAATGGGCGTTGGATAACTGTATGGAGGATATCAAGTTCTTGAACGATATGTTCGATAAGGAATTGATCGCTCGTCTGGAAGGGGTCTTGAAAGACTCATTCGTTCGCTTGCCGTACACTGAAGGAATCAAGATATTGGAAGAGGCTGTCGCTAAAGGACATAAATTTGAGTTCCCTGTTTATTGGGGGTAGATTTGGCTTCCGAGCATGAACGTTTCTTGGTGGAGGATCACTTCAAACGTCCGGTAATTTTAACGGATTACCCGAAAGAGATCAAGGCTTTCTATATGAAGCAAAACGAGGATGGAAAGACGGTGCGTGCCATGGACGTATTGTTCCCGAAGATCGGAGAGATCATCGGCGGTTCCGAGCGTGAGGCCGACTATGATAAGCTAATGACTCGTATTGATGAGTTGGGCATCCCGATGAAGGATATGTGGTGGTACTTAGATACTCGCCGTTTTGGTACGGTGCCTCACTCTGGTTTCGGTTTGGGCTTTGAGCGTCTTTTGTTGTTCGTTACGGGTATGGGAAATATCCGTGACGTAATACCTTTCCCGCGTACACCGAATAACGCTGAGTTCTAATAGCGCTTAGTGATCATGATAAAAAGGGTTCGTAACCGGTTTCAACCGGATTACGGACCTTTTCTTATATAGCTTCCTTTGTTTAATCGTCGTCCAGATCAATAGGAATTTGCCTTTTGAATGCCTCCTTAAAGGATATAAGCGATTCGGTGCGAGCCAAGCCCAATGGTTGAAGCTTGTTGTGGATGATGCTTAGCAAATGCTGGTTGTTCTTTGCGTATATTTTTATAAACAGGTCGTATTGCCCCGTTGTATAATGGCATTCCACGACTTCCGGTATCTGCAACAGCGCTTCGGTAACGCTTGGAAATTGTCCGGGAGACTTTAGGAATAACCCCATATATGCGCAAGTTTCATACCCAACTTTTGTGTTATCCACGATGAATTCTGAACCTTTGATAACCCCTAAATTAGTCAGCTTTTGTATGCGTTGATGAATAGCCGCTCCGGATACGTTACATTCCCTCGCTACTTCCAAAAATGGCATACGCGCATTGCCGATGATTAGTTTAAGTATCTTCTCGTCCAGTTCATCTAGTTGATGATGTGCCATATATTCAGTATATTTGTATTACTGTTAGATTATATCTTTCATATTTAATACAAATATAATGATAATCTTATAATCATCTAAAGATTATGGTAGATTATTTTGATTTTGTAAGCATTCTTTATTCAATTATTAAGTATTTTTTTTATGAGCGAAGATCATGTAATAATTAGTAAGCCTGTCCGGGAGATAGCCGATCCTTTATTGGATCTAGTAGAGAAAACATATACTAGTTCTTTCCCCGAGGAAGAACGTCGTGATTTCTCTTTGGTACGTAAGCTTTTGGAGGAAGATAGCCGTTTCGAGATGTATGCCTTGCTACGGGATGGTATTTATGTGGGTTTCATTACGGGATGGCAATTTGAGGGCTTTGTTTATGCGGAGCATTTCGCAATCGACGAGTCCGCTCGTAACGGAGGAATCGGAGCGAAAGCAATGACAAGTTTTTTAGCTCTCCACGAAGATCCGGTTGTCTTAGAGGTAGAGATGCCGACAGAGGAGATGAGTAAACGTAGAATCGGTTTTTATGAACGTCTGGGGTTTGTCTTGGATCACCATGTATATTTCCAACCTCCCTATCGTAAGGGAGAGGCATTTTTAGAAATGCGTTTGATGACTCATGGGAAACTTGATCTTGAGCAATCTTTTGAGCGAGTTAAGACCATTATTCACCAAAACGTTTATGGAGTGGAATAAAAAAGGGGCGGGAAATAAATCCCGCCCCTTTTTATAATGCTATATCTGAATAATTATTACTCTACACGTTGTGCTGCGGAATAACTAATCTTCAATGCGTATGCCTCACGAAGAGCCTGCTTGATATCGGTGATCGTTCCCATCTTGGTCTCTTTATCAGCCTTAATAGAAACTGTCATAAACGGCTGGTCCTCTTCTTTCATACTGGACTTTTCTTGTGCGATATAATCCTGAATTTCCGAAGTCTCTGCAAAAGCGTCATTCAACTGGATACGAGTCTCAGAACCCATCTTCGCTCTCAAATCTCTAGTCGGCTTACCTACATAGATAAATGTAACCAAAGATTTCTTCTCCAATTTTTGAAGCTCTGTAGCTTGTGGAGCATGGAACTCTACTTTCAATGTTACCTCACGCATAGATGTTACCATCATGATGAAGAACAAGAAAGCGAACACCAAGTCAGGTAATGATGATGTATTCAATTCGGGCATTTCACGACCGCCCGCTTTACTAAACTTTCCCATTACTTTTTACCTCCATAATTTTTAGGTTCAGCTTCTGATATCTTTTGCGGATAAATCTGCTGTACAGCTTTTTGTTGTTCTTCGTCCAAATCAGCGAAATTCTTCCCGAATTTTTCCTTAGAAACCTTATTTCTCAATTCGTTATAAGCAGCCGCGATTTCATTCTGCACATCGATATAAGCTTGGTATTCGGTACCACGGTCATTCTGTAAAGAAATTACGTGGTTCTTCGTTACCATCATCTTTCCGAAGAATGGAACATCAGCCTCAACACGTTCAGGCTTATGTTCGTCATTGTAAGGATTATCAATGAACTCTTTGATTCTTTCTTTCAATTGCTTGATATCGACAAATTGATCACCACAGAGAATCTGGTTATTATTGTTGATCAATACAACCAACAAGTTTCTCTTTTTGATGTCAACATCGGTATCGTTCTTCTGATCTTTAGGTACAGGGGGCGGCAAACGTCTTGCCAAACCTTTATCTGTATCCATTGATGTAGTAATAAGGAAGAAGATAAGCAACATGAAAGCGATATCGGCCGAAGAAGAACCATTGATACCCGGTGTCTTTCTTTTCTTACCCATTTCTTTCTTGTTTTATCAGTTCGTTATTACTATTATTTACCCATGATTCTCTTTACAGAACCCCAAACTACACATGCTACGATCAGAACCAAAAGTACGATTGTAGACATGATCCACATGTCTGTGATCTTTAACCAACCCGGAGTATTGTAAACTTGAGAGTCTGCGTTCAAGCCTGCTAAAGGAGTCGCGTCACCCATTGTATAGGTGATGAACAATACGGCTACGAAACAAACTAATACTACCAAAGACATGATAGCTGATTTAGCGTTAGTCTTCAGCAAAGTCAAGAATTGCCAAACCGCAAACAATACTGTACTGATGATTGTCACGAAGAACAATACAGAAGTCCAGTTAATCAATAACCCTGTATAGATGGGTTCTTTCATTTCTGCGGCAGGGTCAACGACTCCACCCGCATAAAACATACCCAGCACAATGATACTGATAATAGAACTTATCAGTAAAGTCCAACTGGATATTTTTCTTATTTTAGTAACTGCCATAATTCGTTATTATTTTTTGAATTTGACGTTTGTATTTGATAACCAAGTCAAGCAAAGAGATAGAAGCATCTTCCATCTGGTTCAAAATAGCCTCCAATTTGCTTAACAAATAGTTATAGAATACCTGAAGAATCAAGGCTACGATCAAACCACCTACAGTAGTAATCAAGGCCACTTTCATACCACCTGCTACAACCGTCGGCTGATATCACCAACTTGCTCGATTTTATCGAACGCCATGATCATACCTACTACAGTACCCAAGAATCCCAAAGACGGAGCCATTGCGATAAACAATGTGATCCAAGACATATTCTTTTCCAAAAGACCGCCTTGAACACCACCGTAAGAAACGATAGATTTCTCTACAACGTCAATACCTTGGTCAATTCTCATCAATCCTTGGTAAGCGATAGAAGCGATAGGGCCTCTTGTGTCGCGAGCGATAGCTTTAGCGCCTTCAACATCACCTTTGTCTAAAGCATCCTCAATACCTTTCAACAGTTTGCTGGAGTTTGTCTCAGCCAAGTTTAAGTAGATAATTCTCTCTAGCAGAATGCCAAACCGAAAATCAAGCGATAGCGACCAAACTCAATGAAGTCGGCACCACCTTCGATAAACTTTGTCTTTAATGCTTGATACATACCTCCTTCAATTGCTGGAGCCGCATCCTGTGCGAATGCTACGGTAGAAGTTCCAAGGGCACATAAACCCAAGAATGCTTTTGCAAATAACTTTTTCATTGTGTGTTTAATTTTTAAGATTAATAATTCTCTTTATTTGTTTTTATTTTATTGTTAATTAATTCATGGTATTCTCCACTGCGGAGAGAGCGGGATTCGAACCCGCGAAACCCTTTAGGGGTTTACACGCTTTCCAGGCGTGCCTCTTCAACCACTCGAGCATCTCTCCAATTATTCGCCTAGCTTCTTCTAAAACGACCGCAAAATACGAAAAAATTCCCATATGCAATCTTTTCAGTGCACAAATCTATAGTTTTTGCTTGACATATACACAATATCCGCGAAATAAATTTTGACTTCATTCGAAAAAAAAGTGTCTATATGGGTTTATTTAGGCTTTTAAACAATTCTAATGTGTTTTTTCGAGTAGCGTTTACGGTTTCCTCTAGCGTGAGGCCGAATGTTTCCGCCACTTTCTCGGCCGTCTTCCATATGTAAGTAGGCTCATTCCGTCTACCTCTGTAGGGGACTGGTGAAAGATAGGGGGCATCTGTTTCCAAGAGTATCTTTTCAAGATCTGTTTGCCGGATGACTTCGGACAGTTTTGAATTTTTAAAGGTGACAACCCCGTTTATCCCGATCTTGAAGGTGGGCAGTTTCTTTATTTCTTCCAGCTCTTCTGTTGTGCCGGTAAAACTATGAAATACGCCCTTAAGTCTTTCCGCTCCGACTTTATCTATGCATTCCAGAACTTCCGGATATGCGTCACGGGTATGGATGGCTACGGGCAGGTTTAGATCGATGCTCCAACGCAGTTGTTCCTCGAAAACGATTTGTTGCTCCTTCAAATAAGTCTTATCCCAATATAGATCGATCCCGATTTCACCGATACCGCAATAAGTACGTTTAGATAGATAGGATTCCGTTTGTTTTAGGATATCGATATAATTGCTATCCACACTGGTCGGATGCAATCCCATCATAGGGAAAGCGAACTCTGGGTATCGATCGCATAAATCGTGCATTCTGTCAATCGTCGTCAGGTCTACGTTTGGCAGAAGCAGGGTGTCGATACCTGAGTCTTTTGCTTTTTGAGCCAGTTCGTCTTGCTCCGGATCGAAATCCTCCAGATATAAATGGCAATGTGTGTCTATTAAGCTCATGGATTAGGATTGTCTATGCATTAAATGATCACAAACCTCTTTTAGGATCGTTAATTTTTCGGGGGCGACTTGTAAAGCGTTTAAGTTCTCTACGGATGCGTCGTAATAGGCTTGGATTTTATTTTCTGTTAATTGTTTTAGCTGCAATTCGTTGTAGATAGAGGTGAATGCCTGTATCTTTTGAGCCGGGTCGAATTCTTTTTTATCCATCCAGCTACGGAGAGCTTCCGCTTGTTCTTTATTGGCCAGTCTGAGAGCGTTGATCAATAAGAATGTTTTCTTGTTGCAAAGGATATCGCCGCCAATGTTTTTCCCGAAAGTGGCGGTGTCACCATATACATCTAGTAAATCATCTTGCAGTTGAAACGCTAGACCAATATTAATACCAAACGCATATAAATGGTCTGCGTCTTTCTGTGAGGCACCTCCGAGTAAGGCACCTGTTTTAAGGGCGCAGGCCAGTAGTACGGCTGTCTTTAGCCGGATCATCTCGATGTATTCTTCCTCGCTTACATCCATGCGAGACTCGAATTCCATGTCGAATTGTTTGGCCGCCACATATTTCCGCCGCGGTTTGCGTAAATAAATCCAACACTTGTTTGAGGTGGCCGTGTTCCGTTGATCCGATTAATTGATAAGCCGCTATTAGCATCGCATCTCCGGATAGAATCGCCGTATTGGCATTCCATACCTTGTGTACGGTAGGTTTGTTCCTTCTTTTATCAGCTTCATCCATCAGGTCGTCGTGCAGCAAGGTGAAGTTATGGAAACTTCCAGACTAAGCGGGCTTGATCGCATTCTCTATACTATTATTATATATATTACATGCCATCAACGTTAACGCCGGACGTATTCTTTTTCCTCCGAGGGACAAGATGTACTCTATCGGCTCGTATAAGCTCTTGGGAGGATTGGTGAATTGTAGTTGAGAGATCTCGCTTTTTATTCTTTGAAGTATATTCTCGAATGCTAACATAGCTGTATCAATTAATGGAGTTATGAAATAAAAAAAAGGCTGCGAAAATGAAGCAGCCTTTTTGATATGTTTAATGTTATACTATTGCAATCTGAACGTGATAGGCACAGTATACTTAACACGTACTGGTTTACCTCTCTGCTTACCCGGAGTCCATTTAGGCATGGTACCGATCACACGAAGAGCCTCTTTGTCCAATGATGGGTCTACACCACGTAATACCTCAGCGTCTACTACTGATCCGTCTCGGTTAACCACGAATGCGCAGATTACACGACCTTGGATACCGTTTTCCTGTGCGATTACCGGATACTTGATTGATTTAGCGATAAACTTCAGCAATTCTGCGTCTCCACCGGGGAACTTCGGCATTTCTTCTACAACTGTAAAGATCTGTTGTGCGGACTCTTCTTCCTCTTCTACAACTGCGGGGGGAGTATAAACAGCCTCCTGCGCTGAGGTTTGGTCATCCTCTGATGATAAGATATCCTGCTGTTCCAATTCAACGTCATCTTCAACAACGTTCAAAACCTCGGTTACAACTGGTGCTGGAGGTGGTGGAGGTGGAGGAGGCGTATTCTCCGGTCTCGTGATTTCCACTTCTTCCTCGGCGATGATGTCTGCTACACCCTCGCTAGCCTGAACGACCATTACATCGCGGGTGCTCCATTCGAAGCCCACGAACAAGACAGCTAAGCCACTACGAATCCCATCAGGATACTTAGAGACTTACCTCTCTCAAGGTCCGCTTTCGGTGATTTTTTAATTTCCATACGTTTATAATAATTTATAAGTGTTTTTCACTTCTGCAAAAATACAAATTATTTCATATATCAAACAAAAATGAGAGCGATAATATACCTTTTTGGCATTTTTCCCGTTTCTGTTAATGTGAAATCCGTATTTCTGAGATTTGCGGGTGTAAAGTAAAAACATTTTTCCGAATTAATGTATCTTTGAACGATTTTTTGCATGAAAATATGAGAAATAAACTATTTATACTGATTTTATTCGTTGTTACACTGTCTGTCTCAGCGCAAAACGGGAGCGAGGCGTATACTTCTTACGTTTCCCGACCTCGACCCGGCTAACGCCTTGGGTGGGCATACCGTGGCGTTGGTAGAAAGAGATCCTTCACTTATTTTCATTATCCGTCGTTGCTAGGCACGGAGATGGATGGGATGATCAACTTGAATTATATGAATTACATCTCGGATATCAACGTAGGGAGTGCCTTGTTCACGAAAGCGCATGGCGAGAAAGGGGCTTGGGGCGTAGGCGCTACGTTTATAAGCTATGGCGATATCCAGGAGGTGTTGCCGGATAATGTCGTGACCGGAGCAAGTCTTTCGGCGAAAGATATCAGCGTGAATGGTTTCTACTCCCGCGACTTGAGCGAGCGTTGGCGGGGTGGATTGTCGTTGAAGTTCTTGTATTCGGGGCTGGCTGATTATACCTCTATCGGTTTATGCGTGGATGCGGGATTGAGTTATTATAATTCGGATAAGGGCTTTTCCTTTGGTTTTGCTTGAAGAATATCGGCGCGCAACTGAAAGCTTACGAGGATGAGCGACAAAAGATGCCTTGGGATATCCAGATGGGTATCACGCAGAAAATGGCGCATGCCCGATTCGTTTTTCTTTGACGGCCCAATACTTGAACCGTTGGAAGTTCGATTATATCGATAATACGGATAAAGAGTATGAAGGGGATTCTTTTGTTAAGACGTTGGCGAAGCATTTTATCATCGGCGTGGATTTTATCCCGTCCGAGAACTTTTGGGTGGGCGTAGGATTCAATCCGAAGGTCAATATGGATATGAAGTTGAAAGGCGGGGGAAGTTTCTCCGGCTTCTCGGCTGGCGCAGGCGTAAGGATCAAGATGTTTGACGTGGGCTTCTCGCTGGCGAAATATCATCCGTCCGCCATGTCGATGATGATTAGCGTATCTACGACCTTGGCCGATTTTAAGAAGGTGACAGAATAAACCTATACATTAATATATATATGAAGAAAATAGTTATCGCTATAGACGGCCACTCTTCCAGTGGCAAAAGTACCATGCAAAAGATCTTGCCAAGGAGATCGGATATACGTATATCGATACGGGTGCCATGTATCGGGCCGTGACTTTGTATTGCATCCAGCATGGATTTTTTGAGGGAGAGAAGATTAAGGAGGAAGAGCTGAAGGCTTCTATCCATGATATCGATATTTCATTTCGTTTGAACGTCGGAGACTGGCCGGCCGGATACCTATTTGAACGGTGTGAATGTAGAGAAAGAGATCCGTGGCATGGAAGTGGCGGATAAAGTGAGTCCGGTAGCCACTCTAGGCTTTGTGCGCCGTGCGTTGGTCGCTAAGCAACAAGAGATGGGGAAGGCGAAAGGCATCGTGATGGATGGCCGTGATATCGGTACGGTCGTATTCCCGGACGCGGAGTTGAAGCTTTTCGTGACGGCCTCGCCGGAGGTACGTGCCAAGCGCCGGGTCGATGAGCTGGAGGCGAAGGGGATCCCCGCTTCTTACGAGGAAGTGCTGGAGAATGTGAAGAAGCGGGATTATATAGATTCAACCCGGGAGGAAAGTCCTTTGAGACAAGCTGATGATGCTTGGTATTGGATAATTCCCATATGACTTTGGACGAGCAAAAGGCTTGGTTGCTGGAACAATATCATAAAGCGATCGGTTCATAAACGAGTGCTTGGAGTTTCCTATAAAGAAACTTTTGTCTCTTCGAATGAAACTATAGTTTCGTTACTAGGAAACAAAAGTTTCTCTTAGGGAAAACTCTAGTTTTGTTATGAAGAAACTTTAGTTTCTTGTGATTGAAAATTAAGAAAACTGTAAGTGCTTGTTTGTTAATGATATTATAGATATGATAGAAGTCGAGATAGATAAAGATTCCGGATTCTGCTTTGGGGTTGTCACCGCCATAGAAAGCGCGGAGCGGGAGCTGGGTAATACGGATACGCTGTATTGCCTAGGCGATATCGTTCATAACAGTTTGGAGGTGGAGCGGTTGGAGCATATGGGGCTGCATACGATCGATCATGATGGCCTTTCAAAGTTGAGAGACCGGAAGGTGTTGCTCCGGGCGCATGGCGAGCCACCTTCTACCTATCTTTAGCGAAGCGAAACAATATCACGATTATAGACGCTACTTGTCCGGTTGTCTTGCGTTTGCAGCGCAAGATCCATAAATGTTATCAAGAGACCCGGGCGAATAACACCCAGTTGGTTATCTATGGGAAGAAAGGCCATGCGGAGGTGAATGGCTTGGTGGGGCAGACGGAAGGCACGGCGATTGTTATCGAGAAAATAGAAGACCTCGATCGTCTGGACTTTACCCGTGCGATCAGTCTGTTTTCCCAAACCACGAAGTCCTTGGATGGATTCAAGGCGGTAGTGGCGGAGATCAAGCAGCGGATGGCGGAAGGGGTGGAGTTTAATTATTACGATACGATTTGCCGTCAGGTGGCGAATCGTCTTCCGAATATAAAAGCGTTCGCCTCCAGCCACGATTGGGTCTATTTTGTGGCCGGTCGTAAAAGTTCCAACGGAAAGATGCTGTTCGAGGAGTGCCGGAAAGCGAACCCGAATACGCTTTTTATTTCCGAGGTATCAGAGATTACCGAGCCTTTGCCCGAGGGCGTGCGCCGGGTCGGGGTTTGCGGCGCTACATCCACTCCCAAGTGGTTGATGGAGGAAGTGGCGGTCCGGATCAAGGAACTGAATGCTTCGGAATGATATTTTGATTAAGATTACGTGAACTTTCCGGGAGAAAGACAGAAGGATAACTAAATATTTACTACTTTTGCCGGAGAACATTAAAATCAATGACGCTATGTCTACAGTAAAGTGTGTTGGTATTTTACGTCCGGAGGTGATGCCCCGGGAATGAATGCCGCTATTCGTGCGGTAACACGTTCCGCTATTTATAACGGAATGAGAGTGAAAGGTATTTACCGTGGTTACAAAGGGTTGATCCTAGATGAGATTGAAGAGTTTAAGACACAAAATGTCAGTAATATAATTCAACGCGGTGGAACAATTCTTAAGACCGCCCGTTGCGTGGAGTTCAAGACTCCCGAGGGACGAAAACAGGCCTATGATAAGTTGCAAGAGCATGGGATCGATGCCTTGATCGCTATCGGTGGTGACGGAACGTTGACGGGAGCGCGTATTTTCGCTCAGGAGTTTAATTTCCCGATCGTAGGATTGCCGGGTACGATTGATAATGACTTGTATGGCACGGATACGACGATCGGTTATGATACGGCCTTGAACACGATCATGGAATGCGTGGATAAGATCCGTGATACCGCTACCTCGCATGATCGTCTGTTCTTTGTGGAGGTTATGGGGCGCGATGCGGGTTTCTTGGCGTTGAACGGAGCGATCGCTTCTGGCGCCGAAGCCGCTATTATCCCGGAAATCTCCTTGGAGAAAGACCAATTGGCCGAGATGATCGAGAATGGATTCCGTAAGTCCAAGAACAGTAGTATCGTATTGGTTGCCGAAAGTGAGGTAACCGGTGGCGCTATGGGTGTCGCTGAGCGTGTGAAGAAGGAATATCCGCAGTTCGATGTGCGTGTCTCTATTTTAGGTCACTTGCAGCGTGGTGGTTCTCCTACGGCACAAGACCGGATCTTGGCGACTCGTATGGGTGTGGCCGCGATCGATGCCTTGTTGGATGATCAACGTAACGTGATGATGGGTATCCAGAACGACCAGATCGTTTATGTACCGTTCTCTAAAGCGATCAAGAATGATAAGCCTATTAACCGGGATTTGTTGAACACGCTCCGTGTTTCTTCAATCTAAATAAGGCATATATTTATACGAATAGGAACCCGGATGTAGCGATTGCGTACATCCGGGTTTTTATTTGAAGAACCTGATATCATGAAGAAGTATAGCGGCGTGGCTTGAATGTAATCGTATTTGTCTTTCTGTTTATCTTCTTGAGGATATTCAGTGAGTACCACTTTTACTGTGTCGAGCAGAACCAGTTATTCCAGTTGACTCCCATTTTTATTATCGATAAGTTAATGCAACCGGGAGGTTTAGCGATGGTTCTTTCCGGTTGTTTGGTGCAGTTCTTCATTCTCCCGAATGTGGGAGCTATGATAACGGCGGCCCTGCTGACAAGCTAGGGGCCTTGTTCTGGG
>ENA-OQAA01001065-OQAA01001065.1-human-gut-metagenome-genome-assembly--contig:-NODE-1065-length-15510-cov-1.950920_pt1 | contig 15510 bp, 16 predicted proteins | sample MGYA00242489_ERZ504515 | MGnify/ENA primary metagenome ERZ504515 (study PRJEB26092, sample SAMD00036237) | human gut metagenome | host: Homo sapiens | study: EMG produced TPA metagenomics assembly of...
CTTGGGCATCCTTTTCTGTCTCCGGGAAGTTGGCGGTTGTCTTTTCGGTCAAAAGTTCCGAATCGAGGAAGTTTTCGCATCCTGAAAGAAGAATCAGTATTGCTGATGCTATGAATAATATCTTTTTCATAATTTCTTCGGTTAATTAGAATTTTACATTTAAGCCTATCATATAGGTACGTGCACTGGGGTAGTAGCCCAGGTCGATGCCTGATGCCCAACCATAATCGTCGCCACCGTAACCGATTTCCGGGTCCATACCGGAATAGCCGGTGAAGGTAAAGAGGTTCTGTGCGGTCAGATATAGGCGCAGCTGTTGTACCGGTAACTTCTTGAATGCTTTCTTGAAGTCGAATCCCACAGTGATGTTCTTTATCTTGAGATAGTCTCCATCTTCGATGTAAATGTCTGATACTCTGTTCCAGTTGGAGCTGGAAGCGCTGGACAGTCTCGGGAACTTGTTGGACGTACCTTCGCCGTGCCAGCGTTGGAATATCTCTGCTGTATAGTTATTCAAGGGTGAGGAGGAGAAGTCACGATAACACTTCAGAATCTGCTGGCCGAATGCGCCGTAAGTAGTGATTGAGAAGTCAATGGCCTTCCAGCTGGCATTCAGGGAAAGTCCCATTGTCAGGTCGGGATTCGGGTTACCTATCATAGTACGGTCATTGGCATCGAGCGTACCGCTATTGTCGGTGTCTGCCCAGATTACGTCACCCGGCTGTGTCTTGTCGCCGTTCAGTTTCGGACCTTTGTAGTTGTCTATCTGTTCCTGATTCTGGAATATGCCGTTACTCTTGTAGCCGTAGAAGTAGCCGATGGGTTTGCCTACTTCAGCACGGAAGCACTCTTCGGCTCCTTCCCACAGAACGCTGCCGCTACCGTGGATGATTCCGTCTTTGTTGGCAATCTTGGTCACTTCATTCTTGTTGTGAGCAAGGGTCAGGTTGGCTCCATATTGGAAATCCTTTCCGATGTTGTCGTTCCAGTGGAGTCCTACTTCAATACCCGTGTTTTTTACATTACCGCCATTGACGGACACTGCATTGGCACCGAAGGAAGAGAGTACCGGAGCCGTAACCAGCCAGTCTCTGGTATTTTTGTTATACCAGTCGAATTCAAAGCCCAGGCGGTTGTTCAAGAAGCGTGCATCGATACCGAAATTCAATTGCTCCTGTGTTTCCCAGGTAAGGTCCGGGTTGTCAGTCGGTAGGCGTATGAACCGGTACTGATGAGGTCCATGGAGTCGCCGAACGTATAACCGCCATATCCGTTGTTGGAAGTTATCAGTGAAAGATATTGGAAAGTAGATACATTACAGTTACCGTTTTGCCCCCAGGAAGCGCGTAGCTTTAAGAAGTCCAGCCATTTGATTCCTGACATGAAGGACTCGTTGCTGATAACCCATCCTGCGGATACTGAAGGGAAGTATCCCCAGCGGTGTCCGCGGGCAAAAGTGGAGGAACCGTCCGCACGCATGATGACAGAAGCCATGTATTTCTCCTGATAGTTGTAGTTGACACGTCCGAAGAAGGAGGCGATGGAACCTTCCCCGTTAGGCTTGCCAGTCAAGGAGGACACACTGTTGGCGGTCAATGGAACATTGGACAAATAAGCGTGCTTGAAATCATAGAAGTTTGAGCCTATGGCTGAACCGCTCATTTCTTCTCCCATACCCCATTTTTCAATACTCTGACCTACCAGGACGTCGATGTTATGGTCATCGATATTGAAGATGTAGTTGGCTGTATTGTCCCATGACCAACGGTTATACATGGACATGGATTGGGTTACCTTGTCTTCTGCGTTGTTGAGTGACGCACTCAGATAATCGAATCTCGGCAAATAGGAACGATAACTGGAGGCTCCCATGATGTAACCGAACTGGCTCTTGATACGCAGGTTCTTGATGGGTTGCAGTTCTGCATAGAAGCTGCTCTGCATGTAATGGGACTTGCTTAGGTTCTGGTTCATATAGTAGTCCAGATAAGCTATCGGGTTTTTATTGGCTCCGTTGGAGATATCCCATTTGTAGTTATCCTTTTCCTGGTCTGCATAGAGGTAGTAGCCCCCGTCTGAATTGTAAGTGCATCAACGGCTCATGATGAGCATATTGTGCACTCCGTTCCAATAAATGCCGCCGGTTCCGAATGAACCTTGCGTTTGCGAATATTTGTAGTTGATGGTTTCGCCCACTTTCAAGAAGTCAAGATTGCCTTTTTTCATGACTACGTGGTCCGAGTTGACACGGAAGTTGTAGCGGTTCATTTCTGGAAATTCGCCGGGAACTCCCATGGTGGCTTCTTGGTTGGTGTATGAAATACCTATGGCATATCTGGAACGGTCTGTTCCTCCGGTGATGTTGACTGCGTGGTTCTGTACCAATGCATCTTCATTCAGCACTTCCTTCAGCCAGTTTGTCCCTTTCCATGTTCCGTTCTGTATGGCCTGCAAATCCCTTTCCGGAATATAGGTCGCCCAGTTGTACGGACTCAATCCGTCCATTACACGGCCTTCATCCTGCATCATCATGTACTCTTGGGCATTGAGGATAGTAGGGATTTTGTAAAGGTTCTGCACGCCGACATAGCCGTCGTAACTGACTTCGGCAACGCCGGTTTTACCTCGTTTGGTGGTAATCAGGATAACGCCGTTGGCAGCACGCGCACCATAGATGGCGGCAGAAGCGGCATCCTTCAAGACGTCCAAAGATTCAATGTCACTCGGGTTCAGCCCGTCGATGCTACCGTTGGCAACTCCATCTACCACATAAAGCGGGGAGAAGGTTCCGGTAGTACCGATACCGCGGATATTCACCTTAAAGCCCGAACCCAGGAAGCCGTTGTTTTGCGTGATGTTGACACCCGGTGACTGGCTCTGCAAAGCGCCCAGGCATCCCACGGTGTTCAGCTTGGCTATGTCTTCTCCTTTCACTTGTACAGTGGCGCCGGTGACAAGTTTCTTTTTCTGTACACCGTAACCGACAACAACTACTTCATCCAGTAGTTCGGAATCTTCTGTAAGGGTGATTTTCATGTTGGCATCTGCTTTGGCTTCCTGCGTCTTATAACCGATGTAGGAAATGACCAGGGTGGCACCTCTTTTTACGTTTAGCGAGAATTTACCGTATAAGTCGGTGGTAACTCCATTGGTAGTACCTTTTTCCAAGATACTTGCTCCGATGATAGGCTCTCCATTCTGGTCGACAATGATACCGCGGGCTGTTTGTGCCTGCATCTGTTCTGTCACTCCGAATGAATTTTCCGAATAGGTCTCTATTGCCATGATTTTGCTGCTTCCTATAAATAGGGAGGCGATGGCAATTGCTGTGAGGATTTTGTTGTTCGATGTTCCTCGTTTACGATTTTCATTCATAATAGATGTTTTTTGTTTAAGCTAATGGATCTCAAAATAAATAGGTTGAATAGAAGATGACACTAATAGTGTCTTGGGGCTTTCGGGTAAATCATAGGCATTCATTGTTTTTCTAAGGTTACTATATATAATATGGTATATTCTTGGTTAATATCAATGTGCTTTCCAGAGCTTCCGGATTGTTGTTATCAAATATAATCCTAATTTTCATTATTTAAAATATAGAATCGTATGTATTAAAATATGTTGTCCATTATTTTATTTGCTTAAGAAATTTGCGTGAATGAAATCTTGTTTGAGAGCAAACTTGGTTGCATGTTTTTGATTTTGTGCTAAAATCAGTTAATATATTGATTTTTATGCTGTTGGTTTATGCTTTTTAAAACTATTGTAAATAAATATTCTTGGTTTGGGAAATCTTATTTAAGTCTCGTTAACTAAATATGCACTGTCTGTAATTACTTCGAATAAAAAAAAGGAGCTTTCTCTTGCTTGGGATTTAGTTAAAATATATGTTGTTTGTTCATTTGCAAAACTTGTTGTACCTTTGCAACCGGATTTAAAATGTATGATGCCGTGAATAGCGGTCGTGTATTCTAGAACACCACGTAAAAAACAGGAGTATGAAACAAAAAGTATCTGTACCTTTTATGTTGCTGGGCATTCTGTTCAATGTATGCTTGATTGCAGCCAATCTTCTTGAGACTAAAGTTATCCAGGTTTTTGGTATTACCGTAACAGCCGGATTGCTGGTCTTCCCGATTTCTTATATTATCAACGATTGCATAGCCGAGGTTTGGGGCTTTCGTAAAGCCCGCCTGATTATCTGGAGCGGTTTTGCCATGAACTTTTTTGTGGTAATGCTGGGACTGATAGCCGTGGCGTTGCCTGCCGCCCCTTTCTGATGGTGCCGCGCATTTCAATTTCGTATTTGGAATGGCGCCCCGTATTGTCATAGCCAGTCTGACGGCATTCTTGGTGGGCTCTTTTCTGAATGCTACGTAATGAGCCGCATGAAACTGGCAAGCAACGGGCGTAATTTCTCCGCACGTGCCATCTGGTCGACGGTGGTTGGTGAGACGGCAGACTCGTTGATTTTCTTTCCGGTTGCGTTCGGAGGAATCATTGCATGGCGGGAGTTGCTGGTGATGATGTGTATCCAGATTCTGCTGAAGTCCATGTACGAGGTATTGATACTGCCTGTGACTATCCGTGTGGTAAAAGCTATTAAGCGGATAGACGGTAGTGATGTCTATGATGAAGGCATCTCCTATAAAGTATTGGAAAATAGGCGATATTTAAAGCCCTTACCCGTAGTGAGGGGAAATCAGTTATTATGTCAAACAAATAAATTAGCAATGCCCTCTCTGTTTCCCTCCCTAGGGGGAGGACAGAGAGGCTTTTAACAAGATGAATAGGGACACTGCTTTGGTGGTATTCAGTGGCGGGCAGGACTCGACCACTTGCCTCTTTTGGGCAAAACGTGAATTTAAGAAAGTGTATGCGCTGAGTTTTCTGTATGGACAGAAACATCAGAAGGAAGTGGACATGGCGAGGGCCATTGCCCGTAAGGCAGGTGTGGAGTTCGAAGTAATGGATGTTTCCTTTATCGGCCGGCTGGGACATAACTCATTGACAGATGCCGGCATGAAGATGGACCAGGAGAAGCCGGCAGACAGCTTTCCGAATACTTTTGTGCCGGGACGCAATCTGTTTTTCCTGAGTATAGCCGCCGTCTACGCCCGCGAGCGGGGGATTAATCATATTGTGACGGGGGTGTCGCAGACCGATTTCAGCGGTTATCCCGATTGCGGGATGCTTTCATCAAGTCGCTTAACGTGACGCTGAACCTGGCTATGGACGAGCAATTCGTACTGCACACACCACTGATGTGGATTGACAAAGCGGAGACCTGGGCGCTGGCAGACGAGCTTGGAGTGCTCGAACTTATACGTCACGAAACGCTGACTTGTTATAACGGTATCCCGGGAGATGGTTGTGGACACTGCCCGGCATGCACGTTGCGCAGAGAAGGATTGGAAAAGTTTTTGGCTTCTACTAAATGAGGCACACTTGTATCACTAAAAATATATGGCTATGACAGAATTGAAAGACCAACTTTCCCTTTTGGGAGAAAGACAGAATACCGTCAGGACTATGCCCCCGAAGTATTGGAGGCATTTGATAACAAGCATCCCGGCAATGACTACTGGGTGCGTTTCAACTGCCCCGAATTCACCAGCCTCTGTCCCATCACGGGGCAACCGGACTTTGCGGAAATCCGTATTTGCTATATCCCCGATGTCAAGATGGTAGAGAGCAAGAGTTTGAAACTCTACTTGTTCAGCTTCCGCAATCATGGTGCTTTCCACGAGGATTGCGTGAACATCATAATGAAAGACCTCATTCATTTGATGAACCTAAGTATATTGAGGTGACGGGTATCTTCACCCCGCGCGGAGGCATCTCCATTTATCCGTATGCCAATTACGGACGTCCCGGCACGAAGTTCGAGCAGATGGCAGAGCATCGTTTGATGAACCGTGAATGAGGACTGTTTTTGAAGGCCTCCGTAAATAATAAAGGGAGGCTTTGGGAGCAAATGATTGTTGCGCCGCTATATTTTATATTCTTGCTTACTAAAAACTATTCGTCCGACATATGTTTAATTATCGTCCAACAGCTATCGGACGATAATTAAACATATGTCGGACGATAATGTAACGACTGTCGGACGAATAGTCTTTAGTCAATGAAACATTAACCTGCTACCATCTTGGAAAGAATCTTTCCTATAGAGGATAGTAGGGGATGACTTTTGCAAAGATATAGACGATTCTTTAATAAAAATAGCGCCTTTTCCCAAAGACGCTATTCCCTCTTTATGACTTATTCACTACAAAGGGTTATTTTATTCTTTTGTAGCCATAGACAGCAAGGTTACCCAGTTCTTCTTCGATGCGCAATAGTTGGTTGTACTTCGCCATGCGGTCGGAGCGGCTCAGAGAACCGGTCTTGATTTGTCCGCTGTTGGTGGCAACGGCAATGTCTGCAATGGTGGCGTCCTCGGTTTCGCCGGAACGGTGAGAAGTCACTGTGGTATAACCGTGGCGGTGTGCCATTTCGATAGCATCCAGCGTTTCACTGAGTGAACCGATTTGATTGACTTTGATAAGGATGGAATTGGCGCAGCCATGGCAATACCTTTTTCAAGGAATTCCACGTTAGTCACGAACAGGTCGTCGCCAACCAGCTGGCAACGGTTGCCGATGCGTTCGGTCAACTTTTCCAGCCTTCCCAGTCGTTTTCGCTCATGCCATCCTGATGGAGTCAATCGGGTAGTTATTAATCAAATCTTCCAAGTAAGCTATTTGTTCGTCGGTAGTACGTTTTTTGCCATTTTCGCCTTCAAAGATGGAGTAGTCATAGATACCGTTCTTAAAGAACTCGGATGAGGCACAGTCCATACCGATTTTCACATCCTTGCCCGGTTCGTAGCCGGCAGCCTTGATGGCGCTCATGATGGAGTCCAGCGCATCTTCTGTTCCTGCCAGTGCCGGTGCAAAACCGCCTTCGTCGCCTACAGCAGTGCTGAGGCCGCGGTCGTGCAACACTTTTTTCAAGGCGTGGAATACTTCGGCTCCCATGCGCAGGCCTTCACGGAAGGAAGAGGCGCCTACCGGCCGAATCATAAATTCTTGGAAAGCGATAGGAGCGTCGCTGTGTGAACCTCCATTGATGATATTCATCATCGGGACCGGCATTACGTAGGTATTTAATCCACCGATATATCTGTATAAAGGTATATCGAGATAATTGGCGGCGGCTTTGGCTACTGCCAGTGAGACACCCAGAATGGCGTTGGCACCCAGCTTGGATTTGGTAGGCGTGCCGTCCAACTCAAGCATCTTGTGGTCGATGGTACGCTGTTCCAGTGACGACCAGCCAATCAGTGCCGGTGCGATTATCTTGTTGACGTTTTCTACTGCTTTTAGTGTACCTTTACCACCGTAGCGTTGCTTGTCGCCATCGCGAAGTTCCAGCGCTTCGTGCTCGCCGGTAGAAGCACCGGAAGGCACTGCTGCGCGTCCCATAACACCACATTCCAGAATAACGTCCACTTCTACTGTGGGATTGCCGCGTGAATCAAGGATTTCACGGGCTACAATCTTTTCAATTTTCATACTTAAACTTTAATAATTTATTGTCCGTTGTCTTGTTTTAATTTGCAGCAAAGGTCGTACAAAAAGGCATATTGGGCAATACCTATAAATAGGGGTTTTTCATTTCCCGGCTCCTCTTTTTTTAGATTTATTATTGATAATACCTATCAATGGTGATTGCGTAATATGATATATACGATAAATCCACTCCATATAATTACCTACAATAAGCGATTGCACAGCTGGCTGTTAATAATGACCTTTGCACCGGTTTACTAACAACATTATAATTATTATAAAATTGAAAGCATATACACTTAAATTCTCGCTGCTGTTTTTCCTTCTGTTGGCTTCTCTGTCTGTACATGCGCAGAGGAGAGGAGGGATGATTTCGGGTAGAATCATTCTACGGAAAAAGAAACGGTGGATTTTGCGACTGTTTATCTGAAAGGGACGAGTTATGGAGGAACCACGAATCAGGAAGCCTCTATCACATCAAGGCGCCTGCCGGCGACTATACGCTGGTGGTGTCTGCCGTAGGTTATACAAAGGTGGAGAAAAAGGTGAAACTGGTCAATGATGAGCGGATGAAGCTGAACATAACCATCGCTCCTGAAACGCAACAGCTGGACGAGGTGACTATCGTTTCTACCGGAGTAAGCCGGGTGAAGAGGTCGGCATTCAATGCTGTGGCAGTCGATACAAAGGAACTCCAGAACACCACGAAGAATCTGAGCGATGCCTTGACCAAGGCTCCGGGCATGAAACTCCGTGAGTCGGGTGGGGTAGGTTCGGATATGCAGTTGATGCTGGACGGTTTTAGCGGAAAGCACGTCAAGGTATTCATTGACGGTGTGCCGCAGGAAGGTGTGGGAAGCTCCTTCAGCCTGAACAATATTCCGGTGAGCTTTGCCGACCGTATAGAGGTATATAAGGGTGTAGTTCCCGTGGGCTTCGGTACGGATGCCATTGGCGGTGTCATCAATATTGTTACCAACAAGAAACGCCGGAACTGGTTCCTGGATGCTTCTTATTCTTACGGCTCGTTCAATACCCACCGCTCATACGTTAACTTCGGACAGACTTTCAAGAACGGTTTCAGCTATGAAATCAATGCCTTTCAAAACTACTCGGACAACGATTATCATGTAGATGCGCCGGTAAGGATTTTGAGACGGGCAGTTTCAACGAAAGTGAGAAGGTGTGCGTGAAGCGTTTCAATGATACTTACCACAACGAAGCCATTGTGGCTAAAGCGGGTATTGTGGACAAAAGTTGGGCAGACCGGCTGATGTTCGGTTTCACCTATTCGCACATGTACAAGGACATACAGACCGGCGTACGCCAGAAGACAGTCTTCGGGGAAAAGCACCGCTTTGGCCATTCACTGATGCCTTCGATGGAATACAGCAAACGCAACTTGATAATCAAGGGGCTGGATATGGTGCTGACAGCCAACTACAATCGCAATGCCACTACGAATGTGGATACTGCCCGCTACGAATACAACTGGCTTGGTGAGAAACATCCGCTGAACAGTCCCGGCGAACAGTCCCGCCAGTATTCCCGTGCCGATAATGACAATTGGAACGGTACATTGACCTTGAATTACCGCATTGCCAGAGTCCACATGCTGACTTTCAATCATGTGTTGAGTGCATTCCAGCGTGATAATACTTCACTGTTGGCGGTGGAAGAACAGACGGATGCCATTGCCAAGCAGACCCGCAAGAATATCTCCGGTTTGTCATACCGCCTGATGCCTTCCGAAAAGTGGAACTTCTCGCATTCGGCAAATACTACCGCCAGTATGTGGCAGGACCTATGGCCGAGGATGATACCGGTAGTAATTATGTACGCACCAGCCGTACGGTAGACTCTTGGGGATATGTGCTGCCGGAACCTACTTCATCCTGCCCGGCTTGCAGGCGAAGCTCTCTTATGAAAAAGCTTACCGTCTGCCCACTATCGAAGAGATGTTTGGTGACGAAGATCTGGAGAGTGGAGACATCGGCATCCGTCCCGAGAAAAGTGACAACATCAACTTGAAGCTGAGTTATTCCCGGAGTTTTGGAAAACATTCCGTCTACGTGGAAGGCGGTGTGGTATACCGCAATACGAAGGATTATATCCAGCGTAATATCCAGGACTTGAGCGGAGGAAAAGAAGGGGCCACTTATACCAACTACGGCAAGGTGCTGACGAAGGGATACAATGTATCGGCACGCTATGGCTTCGGACGCTGGCTGAGCGTGGGCGGCAACTTCACGCAGATGAATGTGCGTGACAATGAGAAGATGCAAATCGGCAGTACCGGCAACTCTGTGGAAAATCTCGGTTACAAGGCACGCATTCCCAATGTGCCCTATCAGTTTGCTGATTTTGACGTAAACTTCTATTGGCGCGACCTCTGGAAGAAAGGGAATATACTGTCCGTGACTTACGACAACCAGTACATGCACAGCTTCTCCTACTATTCGCAGGCCATCGGTAGCAAGAACAAGGATTTCATGGTACCCGACCAGTTCTCCCATAACCTGACATTGAGCTATAGTCTGAAGAATGGCCGTTACAATATCTCGTTTGAATGCCGCAACTTCACGAACGAGGATTTGTACGACAACTTCAGCCTTCAGAAAGCCGGGCGTGCGTTCTATGGCAAGATACGTGTACATTTTGGTGATTAATAAATATAATGGTTTTAATAGGTGTAATTAATAAGAAGAACAAATGAAGAAGAATTATCTTTTGTCCGGCCTCTTTGCAATGGCAATGACCGGAATGGCTTTAATTTCTTGTACAGACACAGACGAACCGGGTTCCGGCTCCGGTTCCGGTTCAAGGGTAACTATGTGATAGCTGCCACGGCTACAGTTTCAGGTAGCTCCGTTCCTGTCCTGCTGACAGCCGAGTCACTGGAAAGCGGTGAAATTACTGCTGCCGGCAATGGCCTTGTGAACGATGGGGCTACTTACTGGGTGTTCTACGGAAACAAATATCTGTATGCCTTGAACTATCACCAGGGAAATGCAGGCACTACCCAGTCGTTCATTATGAATACAAACGGTGAACTGGAAAAACGTAGCCAGGAGTATAACGTCAATCGTTTCACTACCTACGGCTATTATGACCAATTTATAATGACGACTTCTACCGGCGACGGCCCTACGGAACTGAATGATGCAAATGGATATACTCCCCAATCTTTTTTGATTTCCTATCTGGATGTTGAGAAACAGACTTATACAAAGAACTCGGTAACAAAGGATACTCCATTTCTTGCCGAAAATTTCCTTGAAAATGGTGAATACGTAACACTGGCCGGTATAGAACAAGTGGGCAGTAAGGTTTATGCAGCAGCCATTCCCATGGGGCTTAGCCAGTATGGTTGCATGCAGAAGAACGAAGACGGTAGCTACAAGTGGGTGCTTTCCGGTAATGAGGATTTAATAAAGGCAGAATCCGGCGGGCAGGGTAGCGGTGCCTATGAGAAGGACGAATTGCAATGGACCCAGTATCCTAATGAATGCCATATCGCTATCTTTGGTGATCAGACACTGAATTCTCATAAGTCATCACTACAGACAAAATCAGTTATGCTGCCGGACGTAACCGTTCACAGTACTACCAGATGAATTGGCTTGCCGACGACGGCTATGTATATGTATTTTCTCCGAGCTATGCCAAGACCATGAGTGATTCGCGTCAGCAGACTACATTGCCTGCTGGAGTTGTACGCATCGATACCAAAGCAGAGGAATTTGATGCCGCCTATTACTATAATCTTGAAGAGAAAGCCAATGGCGCCTCTTTCTTGCGGACTTGGTATATTTCAGGTAATTATTTCCTGCTGCTGATGTATGATAAGGCAATTACGGCATCAGACAAGGTTGCCAACCAACTTGCCGTCTTCAATGCCTCCACCGGAGTTTTGACTTATGTGAACGGCCTTCCAAACGATGTCTCTGGCTTTGGTAATACCCCGTACATGGAAAATGGCAACGCATATGTGGCAGTCACTACCTCTTCCGGCTATCCTGCCATCTATAAGGTAGACCCTGCCAATGCAACAGCTACCAAAGGTCTGGTTGTCAATGCAACCCAACTGAACGGTGTAGGTAAACTGGAATAAAACTCCTATGAAGAAAGTTTTTCGTAAGATACATTTATGGCTTTCAGTCCCCTTCGGACTGTTGATTACCCTTATCTGCTTCTCCGGTGCCATGCTGGTATTCGAGACGGAAGTGATGGAGCTTTGCCGCCGCGACCTCTACTATGTAGAAAAAGCCGGACCGGCACCGCTTCCCATGAGCCGGTTGGCCGAAAAAGTAGCCGCTACTTTGCCGGATAGTGTCTCTGTGACGGGTATCACTGCATCGTCCAATCCGGAACGTGCCTGGCAGGTGAATCTTTCCAAACCTCGTCGTGCCTCCGTCTATGTGGACCAGTACACGGGTGAGGTGAAGGGCCGGTATGAGCGTGCGCCGTTTTTCATGACCATGTTCCGCCTGCACCGCTGGCTGTTGGACAGCATGAAGCCCGATGGAAGTATCTTCTGGGGGAAAATGATTGTGGGCACTGCCACACTGATGCTTGTCTTTGTGCTGCTGTCAGGCGTTGTCATCTGGTGGCCCCGTACAAAAAAGGCTTTAAAGAACAGTCTGAAGATTGTTGCCGGTAAAGGTTGGCGCCGGTTCTGGTACGACCTGCATGTGGCAGGCGGCATGTACACGCTGATTTTTCTGTTGGCGATGGCACTTACGGGACTGACATGGTCTTTCTCCTGGTATCGCACCGGCTTCTACAAAGTTTTTGGAGTGGAAACCATGCAAGGGGGTGGAGGACATGGTGCTCAGGCACAAACTGCTGCCCACGGAGGAGATAGGGCTCAAGGCAGGTCTGGTGGCGAGAATCGTGAAAGAAAGCCTTTCTCTCCTTTTGCAAACTGGCGAAGGTTTAACGGAAAGAACATGAAAGGAGCTTAGTCCTGATTTATAAACAGATAAACCGTATCGCGTTGGCTCTGCTACAGTCTCCTTCAATCGGTTGGGCAACGTCGTGCTGCCGACCGCTATACGTTCAATCCCCGTAATGGTGAAATCACCGGGACTACCTTATATAAGGATGCCGACACTTCCGGGAAAATCCGTGGCTGGATATACTCCGTCCATGTAGGCAGTTGGGAGGATGGGCCACCCGCATCTTGAGCTTTCTGGCCGCTTTGATTGGCGCAAGCTGCCGTTGACGGGCTATTATCTTTGGATTCGAAGATTGGTCCGGAAGAGTGGCAGAAAAGTGAATGTTCAATTAAAGAAAGCAGCTTAAAAAAAGCAGGCAGTTTTATAAAAGGATGAAGATGTCCACAAGATGCGCAGGCGTGCGTGTTTTGTGGACATCTTCATATAGGTATGCGTGAGAATGAATGCTTTATTAAAAATACCGAAAAATAAATGGAAAAATGTAATCATGATTACACTTTTTTAGATTGTAACTGCCTATTTTTGCTGAAAATATTCATTTTATGGCGAAGTTACCAATCATAAGTAAACTATTTCCATCCTACAGGTGGAAAGTAACGGCACTCATTGTTTGCGGTGTCCTCGTCGGCAGCGGAGGCTTGTTTATGTATCTTCTCCGGGCGCACACTTATCTGGGAGATGACCCTGCGGCATGTGTCAACTGCCACATCATGGCTCCCTATTATGCAACCTGGATGCACAGCTCCCACAGCCGGGATGCCACTTGCAACGATTGCCATGTCCCTCATGAGAATATGGTAAAGAAATGGATGTTTAAGGGAATGGACGGCATGAAGCACGTAGGTGCCTTTCTCACTAAAAGCGAACCGCAGGCCATCCAAGCCGAGGAAGCCAGTGCGCAGGTCATTATGAATAATTGCATCCGTTGCCATACGCAACTGACCAACGAGTTTGTGGATGTCGGCAGGATAGACTACATGATGACCCTCATCGGCGACGGAAAGGCATGCTGGGACTGCCACCGTGATGTGCCTCATGGTGGAATGAACAGCCTCTCGTCCACGCCCGCTGCACTGGTACCCTATCCGGAATCTCCCGTACCGGAGTGGTTGCAGAAACTGATAAAGGAATAATGACAACTCAAGTTTCGCAAGTTCAAGAACTTGCTTTCAGTGAACAAGTACACAAGGCTTTTCCTTGTAATCACTTTAAAAAGCAAGATATAGACAAAGGGCTGTTTATCCCTCCTTGTAGCCTTGTCAATTTGTTCACTGAAAGCAGGTCAAAGACATGAGAAACTTGAATAACAATAAATCTTCATATATATGGAAAAGAGATTAAAATCATGGCAAGGATGGCTGTTGTTCGGTGGTTCAATGGTCGTTGTATTTGTCTTGGGTCTATGCGTTTCTGCCTTGATGGAGCGCAGGGCCGAGCTGGCAAGTGTATTCAATAACCGCAAAACTGTGATTGAAGGAATTGAGGCACGCAACGAAGTCTTCAAGAGTGACTTTCCACGTGAGTATCAGACGTGGACTGAAACCGCCAAGACCGACTTCCAGAGTGAATTCAATGGAAATGTGGCTGTGGATGTATTGGAACAGCGTCCCGAAATGGTGATACTTTGGGCTGGATATGCCTTCTCCAAAGACTATTCCACTCCGCGCGGACACATGCATGCCATCGAGGATATTACGGCAACCCTGCGTACCGGTGCGCCTGCCACTGATGCAGATGGTCCGCAACCGTCCACTTGCTGGACTTGCAAGAGTCCCGATGTCCCCCGTATGATGGAAGCCATCGGTGTGGATGCTTTCTATAATAATAAGTGGGGCGCTTTGGGTGGTGAAATTGTAAATCCGATTGGTTGTGCGGACTGCCACGAACCGGAAAATATGAATCTGCATATCAGCCGTCCGGCTCTGATAGAAGCTTTTGAACGTCAGGGCAAGGATATTACCGAGGCCACTCCGCAGGAGATGCGCTCGCTGGTATGTGCACAGTGCCACGTGGAATATTACTTCAAGGGTGACGGCAAGTACCTGACTTTCCCCTGGGACAAAGGTTTTACGGTGGAAGACATGGAAGCCTATTATGATGAGGCCGGTTTCTATGATTATATTCATAAATTGAGCCGTACTCCGATTCTGAAAGCGCAGCATCCTGACTATGAGATTTGTCAGATGGGTATCCACGGACAGAGAGGTGTTTCTTGTGCCGATTGCCACATGCCGTATAAGAGTGAAGGTGGTGTGAAATTCAGCGATCACCATATCCAAAGCCCGTTGGCTATGATTGACCGCACCTGTCAGGTTTGTCACCGCGAAAGTGAAGAGACTTTACGTAATAATGTGTACGAACGCCAACGTAAAGCGAATGAAATCCGTAACCGTCTGGAACAGGAATTGGCAAAAGCACATATCGAAGCTAAATTTGCCTGGGACAAGGGTGCTACAGAAACACAGATGAAAGATGTGCTCGCACTGATTCGTCAGGCACAATGGCGTTGGGATTTCGGAGTGGCTTCACACGGCGGCTCTTTCCATGCACCGCAGGAAATTCAGAGAATCCTTTCTCACGGACTCGACCGTGCTATGCAAGCCCGTCTTGCCGTATCCAAAGTATTGGCGAAGAACGGATACACTGGTGATGTTCCGATGCCGGACATCTCGACGAAGGCAAAGGCACAGGAATATATCGGCTTGGATATGGATGCTGAAAGAGCAGCTAAGGAGAAATTCCTGAAAACAACTGTTCCGGCATGGTTGGAGAAAGCGAAAGAAAATGGACGTTTGGCGCAGATATAAAACAAATATAAGCATAGATATATATGTGGAGCAAACCGTGGAGTTATAAAGAAGGGCTGACGATTGGCACAGGATTACTGATAATAGGCATATTGCTGCAAATGACAGTGGGTGCTATCAACTGGGATTTGTTTGCCTGTCCGGTCAACGTGATTGTGCTGGTGGTTTATATCATTGCCTTGATAG
>ENA-OQAA01001066-OQAA01001066.1-human-gut-metagenome-genome-assembly--contig:-NODE-1066-length-15506-cov-2.729176_pt1 | contig 15506 bp, 17 predicted proteins | sample MGYA00242489_ERZ504515 | MGnify/ENA primary metagenome ERZ504515 (study PRJEB26092, sample SAMD00036237) | human gut metagenome | host: Homo sapiens | study: EMG produced TPA metagenomics assembly of...
TTTCCCCGGCCACCGGCTTCATCGTTTCCCAGAATTTGTCGTATACAATCATGGTTTACGCTTTTCCTCTGCCCCAAATCATACCCCATATCGCGTAGAGGCATAGGCTTTGCGCAGGAATCTTCGGTCACGCAAAGTATTCGGCAGCGTCGGCAAGGGTGTCGCCGCGGCGGCAGGCGGGCGGCAAGTTCGGGGTAGGGGATGTGGCTTGAGCACGGCGGCTTTGTCGGCCCGGTATTCGGCCTGCGCTTTGAGCTGGTAGGGCGAATACGGCAGATAGAACGCGCCGCTGGCAAAGTGCCCGTCCTCGTGGATCAGGGCGGTGCGCACCTCGCGGAAGAATCAAACGCGCGGTGTTGATGCCCACAATGCGCCCGTTCTGCAAAGAAAGGCAGCGCATGCTGCGCAGCGGGCATTCCGCACGGTAATGCCTTCCCGGTCCATCTCGTCCAGTGTGGCTGCAAGGGTATATTTGAACATTCGTGCCCCTCCCGCAAGCGCAGGCCCGGCCAAAGGCGGCTTACTGCTTGCCCTGGTTGATCTCCGCACGCAGGCGGATCAGGGTGGCAATATCGGCCTTGTCCTCTTCGGTCAGGTAGCGCTTCAAGTTCTCATAAGCGGCAATGGGCTCATCGCGGATCAGGTCCGAAACGGCATCCGTCTGGTCCGGCTCGGTTTCCAGCGGTTCATCCCGGCAAGCTGGGCGATGGTAACGCCAAAATACTCGGCAATGGGCCGTGCGTGTTTCAGCGTCAGCTGTTTGGTGCGGCCGGATGCCAGCTCCGACAGGGTGCTGCGCGGGATTTTCAGCGCGCGGCACATTTTGGTTACGTCAGTGCCGTCGCGGCGGCACAGCTCCTGGATGATATCATACATTCTGCTCATGGCGGGAGCCTCACTTTACCTGCACTGCGCGGGGCAGAACCACGCAGTGATTAAATTCTGTTCCTGTATTCAGGATACCCCCGCCGCAAGGGAATGTCAAGCCTGCTGCTTACATTTTTGCCTTGGGTGTACCTGAAAAGGCGAAAATAAACGGTTTTTCGCAAGTGCAGTTTTGTGGCTTGCGCCTGCAAAACAGCCGTGATTTTTTTCAGATACACCCGAATACCCTCATTATACCACAAGGTAAGGGTGATAAACCGGACTTTGACGGGCACAAACGGAAAAAATATTGATTTGTGTTCCCAATTATGTTCAGGAAAGGGTATACCCCACACGGTAAATGGTCTGGATCTCCTGTTTCAGCCCCAGTTTGCGGCGCAAATGCTGGATATGTACATCCACCGTGCGGGTAATGCCGATGCAGGGGTAACCCCAGGCGGTATGCAGCAGGTCGCCGCGGCTTACAGCCTGGCCGCGGTGGTCAAACAGCACTTGCAGCAGGGCAAACTCCTGCGGGGTCAGGGAAATATCCTCCCGTGGCGCGTAACGGCGCGTGCCTGCCAGTCAATATTCAAATCCTTGTAATGCGTTGCGGTATAAGTGCTGTGCATTCCCATACGATAACCTCCTTTGGCGGAAAATTTCAACCTTCTATAATATATAAACGAGGCATGTAACCAAGATGTTACAACTGTAAATGTAAAAGATTTATGTCTTTGAACAATGTTTTCAACTTTTCCACAGTGGAAACGGTAGGAAAATCTGTGAAAAACGTTGAAAACTCAGAGTTGCAAAATTGCGCAGGAATAGATGACGAAGTATCGTGTGATTATTTTGCAGAGATAGTGGAAAACTGACCGTAAACAGGAGAAATTATCCGCAAAAAATGTGGTCAATGTTGAAAACTTCCCTGTGGCAGGGTGGGAAATGGGGAACTTTTGCGGGAAATATTGTGCGCGGGAGGGAGACATGGGACGGTTGACGGGAAAATAAAGGGGGAGGGCGGGGTGACCTGACCCCGCCGGAACTTTGCCTGGTTGCAAGTGAAAACTGGCGCAAGGAACAAGAAAAGAAAAAAGCATGTGCCCCATCCCTCAAAGATGTAAGCACATGCCTTTTTCTATTTCTATAATTCTATTCTATCGCCATTAAAGCGCCATTAAAGTTTTTCGCCAGGACTTTTTTCAAAAAGGCCGCCAATCTCCCGTAAATAAAACCTCACATCTTCGGGAAGATAATGCGATGGTGGTGCCGGTGCGACAGTGGATTCCAGATCAATGCGCGCACCGTGCAGAACAGCGATATGCTTGACAATGGCGAGCCCCAGGCCTGTTCCGCCGGTTGCCTTGGAGCGGGATTTGTCCACTCGGTAAAAGCGCTCAAACACGCGGCTCTGGCTGTCCTGTGGGATGCCGATGCCATTGTCCTCCACGCAGAAATACGGGCAGCCGTCCGCATTGGTGCCGCAGCTCAGCTCCACATGGCCACCCGGCCGGTTGTAGCGGATGGCATTGTCGCACAGGTTGGTTACAAGCTCGGTCAACAGGTCGTGGCTGCCGCGCACCGTAACGGGCTGTACTTTGTATTGCAGCGTAATGTAGGCTTTGCGGGCGTTCACCGTCATGTTGGTGGCAACATCCTTGACCAGCACGCCAAGGTCCACCGGTACAAAATCGGCGGTGGGGCTGTTTTCCTGCTGCTTGCTCATGCCGTCCAGTTCCGAAAGCTGCAAAATATCCGATACCAGCGTGATCATGCGCTGGGCTTCCTTGTGGATACGGTGGCCAAAGGTGGGAATGTCCTCCTGTTTTGCCATGCCGTTTTCAATCAGCTCTGCATAGCCGGAAATGCTTGTCAGCGGGGTTTTCAGCTCGTGGCTGACATTAGCGGTAAACTCCCGGCGGATGGTCTCATTGTCCTCCCGCAGCTTGCGGTCAGACTGTACCGTGTGCGCCAGCGGGATCAGCTCCTCATACGGCACATTGGCCTCGATGCAGTCCAGGTGCTCCGCCATTCGGGTGATGGGCTGCACCAGATGCTTGGTAATGACCTGCGCCAGCACCAGCGCCAGAATGATGATAAGGATGCACCCGGCCACCAGAACGGGCAGCACGCGGTTGTAGCTGCTCCACATGTTGCTGGTTTCGTCCGCCAGCCGCAAAACGCTTCCGTCCGTCAGGCGCACGGCATAATAATGGGTGTCGTACCCAAGGGTTGCACTGCGGCGCACGCTGGCACCAGTGCCCTCTGCCATAGCCTGCTGGATCTCTGGGCGGTTGGCATGGTTGGGCAAGGTGCTGGGATCAGCAGTGGCAGAATCGTACAAAACGGTGCCATCCTGGGCCACAAGGGTCAGACGCAGGCCGTCTGCATACTGGGCCAGCTGCTCTGGCTGTGGGTCGGCAGAATGCTCATACCCCACCGCAATAGCTTCCACCGTGCGGGAAAGGTCGGTGTCAAACTGCTCGGCAAAAGCGTGCTGGAACAGCAGCACTGCCCCCACCACGCTGAGCAGGAGGGACAAAATACCCACAGCCATCAAAGTGGTGCGCAACAGGTGAGCCATACTGCGCGGCGCAGTGATGTGGGCGGTTTCGGCGGTATCAGGCATCTTCCCCGGCCTCCGTGCCCTTCGCGGACAGTTTGTACCCCACCTTGCGCACGGTGCAGATGGCGTCCCCGGCGTGGCCCAGCTTTTGGCGCAGGGTCCGCACGTGCATGTCAATGGTGCGGCTTTCCAACAGGTCGTCGGTATCCCACACGGCTTTCATGATGCGCTCGCGGGCCAGAACTTCTTCGGGATGCTCCAAAAAGAAATGCAGCAGCGAATATTCCTTAAAGGTCAGCTCCACCGGCTCACCGTCCACCGTAACGGTGCGGGCAACGTCATCCAGCGTGATGTCTCCAAACCGCAGGGTGGTGGTGCTGGCTGGTGCGGTGCTGGCGCGGCGCAGCACCGCCTTGACGCGGCTGATGAACTCCATAATGCCGAACGGCTTGCAGAGGTAATCGTCTGCACCGTGGTCCAGCCCTTTTACCACATCAATCTCGCTGGTTTTGGCTGTGACCATGATGACTGGTACGGTGCGGGTCGCGGCGGTCTCCCGCAGGCGGCCCAAAATCTGGTAGCCGTCCTCATCGGGCAGCATAACGTCCAGAATCACCAGGTCGGGCACGGTCTCACGCACGGCAGCCCAGAAGGAAGCCCCGTCCTCAAACCCGCGGACGGTATACTGGTTGGTTTGCAGAGCATACTGCTCCAGCTCACGGATGGATGCGTCATCTTCAACAATATAGATCATAAGATCCTCCCAACAAACAGGCCGAAACCTGCGATGTGCCACAGGTTCCGGCCCATTTTACAGGGGAAAGCCCTGCGATAATTATTTTTTCTGCTCCGGTGCAGCGGCAGTTCCGCTGGGGCCGGGCTCAAAGGTATAGCGGCCGCGGTAGCGCTCATAGCGCTTTTCAAAACTGGGGCTTTCACCGTTTTTGATGTGGTTCAGGTATTCATGGGTATCAAAGCGGTCCTCCGATACTTCAATCATGCAACGGCAATGTTGGAGCAGTGGTCCGCAATGCGCTCATAGTTGGTCAGCAGATCATCCAGCACAAAACCGTACTCAATGGTGCAGGCGCCGGCCTGCAGGCGGGCAATATGGCGGGTTTTGACTTCGCGCACCAGGCCGTCCACAACCTGCTCCAGCGGCTCGATCTTGCCGGCGGCGTAACAGTCGTTCTTCTGGAACGCATCCACGGTGCGGTTCACGATATCCTGAACGGCGGCCTCCAGAACGGAAAGATCGTCGATCGCTTCGCGGCTGAAGTGGATGGATTTTTCCTGAATTTCCTGCCCGGCCTTGAGCAGGTTGACCGAGTGGTCAGAGATGCGCTCCAGGTCATTGATGGTGTGCAGCAGGGTGTTGATGGTGCGGTTGTCCTCGCGGGAAAGTGCCTTGGCACTCAGCTTGACCAGATAGGTACCCAGAACGTCCTCGTAATGGTCCACAGCGTCTTCCTTGCGGTTCACCTCGTCGGCAATGGCTTCATCCATTTGTGGGTCAGGGACATGGCCTGCAGCAGGGAGGTGCGGCAGATCTCGGCCATATCGCCACCGGTCAGCATAGCGCGGCCAACGGCAACAGACGGGGTGGAAAGCAGGCGTTCGTCCAGCAGGGAATGCTGCTCGCCCGCCTGATCCTTGCTGTCCGGCACGGTCAGGATGGCCAGCTTTTCCAGCACGCGGTTGAACGGCAGCAGGATGGCGGTGGTCACAATGTTGAATATCGTGTGCACAATGGCAATGCCAAAGGTGTTGGCGGTTTCGTTGTAGAACGAGAATCCCAACAGCGCATGCAGCCCGTAAAAACCGCACAGGAACACCAGCGTGCCGATGAGATTAAAGTACAGATGAACAAATGCGGTGCGCTTAGCATTTTTGTTGGCACCGGCAGAGGAGATTAGCGCGGTAACGGTGGTGCCGATGTTCTGGCCCATGATGATGGGAACCGCCGCCGCATAGGTGACGGCACCGGTGGAGGTGAGGGCCTGCAAAATACCCACCGAAGCGGAGGAAGACTGCAGCACAGCCGTCAGCACGGCACCGGCCAGCACGCCCAGAACCGGGTTTTTGAAGCTCAGAAACAGGTCCATGAACCAGGCTCATCGGCCAGAGGACTCATGGCGGTGGACATGGTGTTCATACCGGCCATCAGGACGGAAAAGCCCACCATGATCTTGCCCACGCCGCTGCGGCGGTCCTTATCCTTGCCCAACATATAAAGGAAGATGCCGATAAAGCCAAGGATGGGGGCCCACGCGTTGGGGTTCAGCATCTGGATGGCGAAGGAATCACCCTCCAGGCCTGAAAGCGAGAGCAGCCAGCCGGTAACGGTGGTACCGATGTTGGCGCCCATGATGACGCCGATGGCTGGTGCAGCTCCATCAGGCCGGAGTTGACAAAGCCGACCGCCATAACGGTGGTGGCACCGCTGGACTGGATCACTGCAGTGATGACCATGCCCAGCAGCAGCCCGCGCACCGGGCTGGCCGTCATTTTGGAAAGGATGCCTTGCAGTTTGCTGCCAGCGGTCTGCTCAAGGGCTTTGCCCATGAGGTCCATGCCGTAAAGGAACATGGCAATACCGCCCATCAGCGTGAACACATTAAAAATGCTCATACAGGGGGTTACACTTCCATTTCTCTTTTGTTATGTTTTCATTGTTGGGTGCAGCCGCACCCGGAGCAAAACCGAATCAAATCGTTTTGCACATGCCCACAATGGCACGATACCGTTACCTATTATAATAGAAAACAGGGCTTTATGAACACCAAAAGCCAGTAAAAGAATTGTAAAGACTGTGTAAAATGTCGAATCAACGCAAGAAAACTGCTAAAATTGGCACATTGTAAAAATTTGGCGTATTGATTTTGGGCAACTTTACACAAACTTTGCAAAAGGAAAGTTTCCATTACCAAAGCTTTACCCGGATTGTACTGCACTATGGTCGATACTGGGGAAACAGCGCGGTACAATAAATACGCACTCAGGAAGAACGAATAGGAAAACACGAACCCCTGAGCGAATGTGTGAGATAGAATAACAGATACAATTAAGGGAGAAGAAAGTTTATGTTAAAGCGTAATGTTTCCGCTGCAGTTGCTGCTGCTCTGGCTCTCAGCCTGGCCGCCTGTGGTTCCAGCCCAGCATCCTCCGCTGCTTCCAGCGAGGCCGTCTCCAGTGAGGCTGCTTCCAGTGAAGCCACTGCTGCACCGGCTGCCGGCGATTTCGATGTCGATCAGGACATCACCGTGATTTCCCGTGAGGATGGCTCCGCACCCGCGGCGCTTTCATCGAGCTGACCGGTGTGGAAGCCAAGAACGATGCAGGCGAAAAGGTTGACAACACCACCGAGGCGGCTGCCATCCAGAGCTCCACCAACGGCGTTCTGACCGCTGTTTCCAACGATGAGACCGCAATCGGCTACATCAGCCTGGGTTCTCTGAACAATGATGTCAAGGCTGTCACCGTGGAAGGCATTGCGCCCAGCGCTGACACCGTGAAGGATGGTACTTACACCCTGGCTCGTCCGTTCAATATCGTTACGAACGGCGAAGCTGCCGACCCCGTTGCCGTGGACTTCATTGCTTACTGCATGAGCACCGACGGTCAGGCCCTGGCCACCGAGGAAGGTTACATCGGCGATGTTGGCGCTGATTACACCAGCACCCAGCCCGCAGGCAAGATCGTGGTTGGCGGTTCCTCCTCTGTTTCCCCGCTGATGGAAAAACTGATCGAAGCGTATAAGACCGTGAACCCCAACGCAACCCTGGAACTCCAGACCACCGACTCCACCACCGGCGTTTCCGGCGCACTGGATGGCACCTACACCATCGGTATGGCCAGCCGTGAGCTGAAAGATTCTGAGGTTGAGGGCGGCGCAAAGGCGACTGTCTTGGCAAAGGATGGCATTGCTGTTATCGTCAGCAACGACAACCCCACTGATAACCTGACCGTTGACCAGATCAAAGGCATCTACACCGGCGAGCTGACCACCTGGGCAGACGTTCAGTAATCTCCCTTTCTAAAAAAGACGGCTGTTGCGGCGGCAAAAGGCGGCAACGGCCGTTTTTTGAAAGCCATCGGTATATAGTTCCTGAGCAAAGACAGGAGAGTATGGGAAAATGAAAACAACAACTTCGCACATGAAAGAGATCGTCATGCAGGTGTATTTACCGCCTGCGCGTGCATCTCCATTCTGGCCGTGGCGCTGATCTGCATCTTCTTATTTGCAAACGGCCTGCCCACCATTTTTGAGATCGGTCCCCTCAAGTTCCTGCTTGGCACCACCTGGAAACCCGGCAACAACCTGTACGGCATCCTGCCCATGATCCTGGGGAGCATCTATGTCACCGCAGGCGCGATCATTGTGGGGGTGCCCATTGGGCTGCTGACGGCCATCTATATGTCCCGCTTTGCATCGCCCCGTATCAACAAGGTGCTGTTGCCGGCGGTACAGCTGCTGGCCGGTATCCCCTCGGTCGTGTACGGCTTCTTCGGCATGATCGTTATGGTCCCGGCGGTGCAGGCTATGGTCAAATCGGACTTTTTCAAAACTGTGCTGCACGTGAAAAGCGGCAAGGGCATGAGCCTGTTTACCGCCAGCCTGCTGCTGGGCATCATGATTTTGCCCACCATCATCACGGTCAGCAAAACCAGCCTGGACGCTGTGCCCCAAAGCTATTACGAGGGCAGCCTGGCTCTGGGTGCTACCCATGAGCGCAGCGTGTTTTGCGCGGTGCTGCCCGCCGCCAAAAGCGGCGTAATGTCCGCTGTAATCCTGGGTGTTGGCCGCGCATCGGCGAAACGATGGCCGTTGTGATGGTTGCCGGCAACCAGACCTGGATGCCCAAGGGCTTGTTCCAGGGGCTGCGCACGATGACCTCCAACATCGTCATCGAGATGGGTTACGCTGCAGACCTGCACCGCGAAGCGCTGATCGCAACCGGCGTTGTGTTGTTCGTTTTCATTCTGCTGATCAATCTCTGCTTTAGTTTGGTAAAGGGGGGCGAAAAGAATGGCTGATTTTGCTGCAACCGCCGGTAAAACCGATGATATGACCCACGCAAATGCGAAAATCGTTTCCCCCGCCCGCCACGAAAACCGCATGGCGGCCCGCGCGTATGCCTTGTTATGCGCTGGCTGGTGCGGCTGGCGGCCTGATTACCGTGGCGATCCTTGTGTTCCTGATCGGCTATATCCTGGTCAACGGTATTCCCAACCTCAAGCCGTCCCTGTTTGAGTGGACCTATAATTCCGACAACGTATCCCTGATGCCCGCGCTTATCAATACCATTCTGATGACGGCGTTCTCGCTGGCCATTGCCACACCGCTGGGCATTTTTGCTGCGGTCTGGCTGGTGGAATACGCCAAGCGCGGCAGCAAGCTGGTCAAGGTGGTGCGCATCACCACCGAAACGCTGCAGGGCATCCCCTCCATCGTATACGGTCTGTTCGGTATGCTGTTCTTTGTCATGCAGCTCAAATGGGGCTACAGCCTGATCGCCGGTGCCTTCACGCTGGCCATCATGGTGCTGCCGGTCATCATGCGCACCACCGAGGAAGCGCTACTTGCAGTGCCGGATTCTTACCGCGAGGGCAGCTTTGGCCTGGGGGCCGGCAAGCTGCGCACGTATTCACCATTGTGCTGCCCAGCGCCATGCCGGGCATCCTGTCCGGCGTGATTTTGGCAACGGGCCGCATTGTAGGCGAAACCGCGGCCCTGATCTACACGGCCAGCACCGTTGCCGCCGTGCCCGCCAGCGTGTTCAGCTCCACCCGTACCCTTGCCACCCATATGTATCTGCTTTCCAACGAGGGCCTGCATATCAATGAAACCTACGGCACTGCGTGGTGCTGTTGATCCTGGTGCTGCTCATCAACAGCCTGTCCAGCTTTATTGCCGGCCGCCTTGCCAAAAAGTAATGCCGAAAGGAACTGCATGATGAATAAATTCGAAGTTAAAAACATGGACCTGTATTACGGCAGCTTCCATGCACTGAAAAATATCAATATTGCCATCCCCGAAAAAGAGATCACGGCGTTCATCGGTCCTTCCGGCTGCGGCAAGTCTACTTTCCTGAAGAGCCTGAACCGTATGAACGACCTGGTGGAAGGCTGCCGCATTTCCGGCGATATCCTGCTGGACGGTGTGGATATCTATAAGGATAAGATGGATGTCAATGTGCTGCGCAAGCGGGTTGGCATGGTGTTCCAGAAGCCCAACCCCTTCCCGATGAGCATTTACGATAACATCGCCTACGGTCCCCGCACCCACGGTGTGCGCAGTAAGGCGCAGCTGGATGAAATTGTGGAAAAAAGCCTGCGCGGCGCTGCCATCTGGGACGAAGTGAAGGACCGCCTGAACAAAAGCGCGCTGGGCATGTCCGGCGGCCAGCAGCAGCGTTTGTGCATTGCCCGCGCCCTGGCGGTGGAGCCGGAAGTTCTGCTGATGGACGAACCGACCTCTGCCCTGGACCCCATCTCTACCTCCAAGGTGGAAGAGCTGGCTCTGGAATTAAAGGACCGCTACACCATCGTAATCGTGACCCATAACATGCAGCAGGCCGCCCGTATTTCAGATAAGACGGCGTTCTTCCTGCTGGGTGAGCTGGTGGAAATGGGCGATACGGAACGCCTGTTCTCCACCCCTGTGGACAAGCGCACGGAAGATTATATTTCCGGCCGTTTTGGTTGATCGGAGGAGCAATACCATGCCTAGTGTGCGTAAATCTTATGATGAAGAGCTTTTGCAGTTGGATACCTTGCTGGCCCGCATGGGTCACGAAGCCGGTGCCGCCATTGAAAGCGCACTGACTGCCCTGCGCAATGATGATATTGAACTGGCCCGCAGCGTGGTTGCGCGGGACAGCCAGATCGACGCAAGCGAACACGAGATCGAACACCGCTGCCTGCAGCTGCTGCTGCGCCAGCAGCCGGTGGCTTCGGATCTGCGCAAGGTCAGTACAGCCCTGAAAATGGTAACGGATGTGGAGCGCATCGGCGACCAGGCCAGCGATATTGCGGAGCTGGTGCTGCACCTGCACGCCAAATCCACCGATGCCGTGGGCGTGCTGGAAGATATCCTGAAAATGGGCGATGATGTGCTGAAGATGGTCAAACGCTCCATTGCCGCCTATGTGCAGGTGGACCTTGCCGCCGGCGCGGAAGTGATCGCCCATGATGATGTCATCGACACCGCGTTCAGGCGCATCAGCAGCGAAATTGCCCAGTACATTGCCGCCCACCCCACCGAAGCAGAGACCGCGCTGGATCTGTTTATGGTGACCAAATATCTGGAACGCCTTGGTGACCACGCCGTGAACGTGGCCGAATGGGTCGAATTCTTAAAGACCGGCGTTCACAAATCCCGCAAGATCGTGTGATCTTGCCCGGCGGCGTGTGAGGCCGCTCCAAGGTGAACCTGAAGCCAACTGCTTGGATTTTGGGCAATACCGCATAATACTAAGTGCCGATACGGCGAGCGAGGTGCGGCAGATGCCAAGCCAAAAGCGCAGATAATACTGGATGTCTTATCGAGCATTTTGGCAACGCAGATGCCGTGCCGCAGCCGCCGGAGCGGTGCTTAAGCCGTAAGGCGGGAATTGTGCGGTGTTGCCCTAACTCCTAACTAATATTCGCGCCCGCTTTCAGCTGCTTCCAAACGCTGTCATCTACTACTCCCAGCGGGGTGATGTTATTGGCGATCTGCCAGGCTTCCAGGGCGGTTTGGGTGGCGGTGTCAAACTCGCCGGTTTCGGGCACAAAGCTGGCGGAGCAGTCCTGCGCGGCGATCTCGTTCAGCCACTGCTGCACCTGCAGCACCGCCGGGCCGCTGCTGCCAAGGGTCAGGGCGGCACCGGGCCAGACCTCCTGCGGTTCCGGCGCGGCGGATGCCGGGTTGACTGCCCCCAGCTTAACGCTGCGCGGTAAAACGCCAGCCAGTCTGCCGGGGTCACTTTCCCGGTCACGGTGCGGCCTAACGTCTGCTGGGCGCTGCGCACGGTGGTTTCCAGGCATCGTCAAAGGTATCCGTCAGGCCGCTTGGGGTGATTTCCGGCAGGAACTGGGCCAAGAATTCCAAAATCTGGGACAGGATGCGAATTTTCTGGCCGCTGTCCCCCACTTTCAGAGTTTCTTCGGGGGTATCCGGTGCGCGGGCTGTCACCGTGGGACCGCTGGCGCTGACCTGTTGGGCGGAATCATAAATGCTCTGCCAGGTCAGCGCCCCACCACGCCATCCACCGTCAGGCCTGCGTGTTCCTGCCAGGCAATGACCGCCCTGCGGGTGGCTGCGCCGAACGTTCCGTCCACCGTCACTGTGGGCACATCCCGATAATAGGCGGCCAACAGGCGCAGGTTATATTGCAGCGCCCGCACCGGGGTGCCGGTGCTGCCCTCCCGCAGTTGTCACAAACTGGCCGGCTGAATGTTCTGCCCCACCAGGTTGTTGGCCACGGCAAGGCCGACCTCGTTCAGTTTGGCCCAGGTCCCGGCCCCCACCACGCCGTCTGCCGTCAGGCCGAACAGCCTCTGGAACGCCCGCACTGCACTGGCGGTGCCACTGCCAAAGCTGCCGTCCACCGTCACGTTGGAAAGGCCGGTATAATTTTCTGCAGCCAGTCTGAGCCAGAACTGCACCAGCCGCACCGCGTTTCCGCGGCTGCCGGTGTGCAGAGCGGTGCCAGGGTAAGCGGTGCCGCCGGCATCGCTCTGGGCGTTCACCCACTCGGCGTACAGTTCCTGCCAGGTCGTCTGGCCCACCACGCGTCCTGTGTCAAACCCTCCGATTTCTGGAATGCCTTGACCGCGCGTTCCGTGGCCGCGCCAAAGCTGCCATCCACACGGACGGACGGCAGATCGGAATCAAACTGCGCCAGGCTGGACAGCCAGAACTGTACCTGCTCCACGCTTCGCCCGGTACTGCCGCGGCGCAGCACGGTTCCCGGCCACGCCCCGGCGCTCTGGGCACCGGTAAAGGTTTCACCCTCGCTGGTCAGCTCGGCAAGGTCCTTGACGCTGACATAGATATAGCTGATCTTATACCAGGTCGCCTTGCCCACCACGCCGTCCACAGTCAGGGAAAACTGCTTCTGGAACTTTTTCACGCTGTTCTCGGTGGCTTCATCAAACGTTCCGGTAATGGCCGGTTTGCCGAAGGACGGGTAGTCCTTGGCAATGCGGGAGAGCTGTTTTTGCAGCACGTTGACCGCGGTGCCGGTGTTGCCGCGGCGCAAGGGGCTGCCGGGGTAGCTTTGCGGAATGGACGCAATGTTGTTGGTGGTGACCAGCTGCACCCGGCTGCCATAGTAATACCGCAGAATTTCCAGGGCGCTTTTGCCCTCCTTGGCGCGGTCCACAGTGCCCCATTGCTTCATGCCGGGGCAGGTCACGCTTTTGCCATCGCAATACTCGGTATAATAGGGTTCGGTGTCCCCCGTGCGGCGCACATAGGTGTTGAACAGCTCGGCAGTCAGGCGCTCCATCACGGCAAACACCGTGCGCCCCCGCACATACGCCTGGTCCACCCCCGGCGAGTTGGTAATGTTAAAGCTGTAGCCCCGGCTGGGGTACCATTCGGTCCAGATGCGGTTCAGCGCCAGGCTGATCTGCGCCAGAATGTTGGCCCGCAGCGCCTGCTCCGGCCAGGTGGGGTATACCTCGCTGGATGCGACATTGGTAATGTAATCCTGGAAGCTGACCGTCACGTTTGCTGCACTGACCGCCGGGCGGGCCAGGTGGACGGTAATTTTCTTCGGCACCACCTCACTCAGCACGCGGGCATCGGCGCACCGGCCGATGGGGGCCGGGCCGCTGCCGCCGTCCCCGGCAAACAGCGGGTGTTCTGGGATCGTTTCCGGCTTCACTTCGGGCAGGGTGCGGGCAGCGGGCAAAAATTGCAGCCGCGCCACCGTCTGATGCCCGGCAAACACCTGCACCCCCTCCAGTTCGATCGTCTGGAAGCCAGTCATCTCCGCCCGCAGCTGATACACCGCATAGGGGCGCACCGTGGTGTTGGCTTCATCCAGGCTGTAGGCTTCGTCCGGGGCAGTCAGCACCAGTTCCGGGGCGGAACCGACATCGTTGGTGGTCAGGCGTGCAATCTGTATTCCCGCTTCGTTCAGCACCAGCACCGTCACGCCGGGCAGCGGCGCAGCGTTTTCGGCCAGTGCTGTATACACTTGCAAGGTTCCACTTGGCATAAAAACACCTCCTGCACTACCCTATGCCGCAATGCGGCGGGGCGTGCAGGAGGTGTTTTGTTAGAGTTTTACTATTTGGGGTTACTGCGGTTCTTTGGCAAAGAACTCTTTCACCAGCTTGACCACCGTTCCGGAAAGCAGCAGCAGCGCGATCAGGTTGGGGATGGACATCAAGCCGTTGAAGGTATCCGCAATGCTCCACAGCAGGCCCAGGTCCACGGTAGCGCCCAGGATGGCAACAAAGGAGTAAACGACCAGGAAAGGCCGCACCACTTTGTCGGTGTGGAAGAGATACTCAATGCAGCGGGAGCCGTACAACCCCCAGCCGATGATGGTAGAAAATGCAAAGCAGCACAGCGCCACCGCCGTGAACAGCGATGCCCAGCCGCCATAGGTGAGGGTAAAGCCGGAGATGGTCAGCTCCGCACCGGCGGCCTGGCCGTAATTGACCGACGTGCCGCTGCACAGGATGACCAGCGCCGTCAGGGTACAGATCACAATGGTATCGGCAAATACTTCAAAGATGCCGAACATGCCCTGCTTGACCGGCTTTTTGGTGTCAGCGCAGGCATGGGCAATGGAGCCGGTGCCAAGGCCCGCTTCGTTGGAAAATATTCCGCGGGAAACACCTTTCTGCATGCTCAGGAACAAGCTGCCCACTGCGCCGCCGGTAAAGGCCGCCGGGTTGAACGCCCCCGCCACAATGGAGGTGAACACCTCCGGAAGACGCGGCAGGTTGAGCAGCACCACACCCAGAGCCAGCACCACATAGGTCAGCGCCATAAAGGGCACCAGCTTTTCGCTGACACTGCCAATACGCTTCACGCCGCCCAGCAGCACCAGCGCCACCAGCATGGCCACTACAATGCCGATGACCAGGTTGACGGTTGCCATAGCTTTATCGCTCACAACGGCATACTGGTTCAGGGCGGCATCAATGGCGGTGATAATGGTGTTGACCTGCGTGGCGTTGCCGGTGCCGAAGACCGTCAGCACGCCGAACAGAGCATAAATGGCGGCCAGCCAGCGCCAGTGTTTGGCAAGGCCATTTTTGATGTAATACATCGGGCCGCCACCAGCTCGCCATTAGCATTGCGCTCCCGGAAGTGTACCGCCAGCGTGACCTCCGAAAATTTGGTGCACATGCCCAGCAGGGCGGAACACCACATCCAGAACACCGCGCCCGGCCCGCCGATGGCAATAGCCCCCGCCACACCGGCAATGTTGCCGGTACCCACGGTGGCCGCCAGCGCGGTACACACCGCCTGGAAGGGGGTCATTGCACCATCGGAAGCATCCCGCTTGCGGAACATGCGGCCAATCGTGGTTTTGATGGCATAGGGGAATTTGCGGATCTGGATAAAGCCGGTGCGCACACTGAGCAGCAGCCCCACGCCGATGATGCACACCATGGCGGGAACGCCCCAGATAAAGTTGTTGACTGCCTGGTTGACAGCCGCGATCGTTTGCAGCATATGTTGTACCCTTACTTTCCCTTACAAATCTCGTAATTTTTACATTATACCGAAAAAGCTGTTCCCTGTCCAGTTTTTGCCGCCCGGTTTACGGGATCTGCACGCAAAAATGCTGCTCCTTGAGTTATACGATTTGTTTTGCGTTTGCATTGTATGACAAGTAGTATAATTCAAGGCATAAATACAGCCCGTATTCCGGCTGCTTGGGGCGGAATACGGGCTGTATCATTGAAGCAAGACCTTTTCTGTTTGATCTAAGGCAACACCGCACAATTCCCGCCTTGCGGCTTAAGCACCGCTCCGGCAGCTGCGGCACGGCATCTGCGTTGCCAAAATGCTCGATAATGTCGGGTTGCGGTACCCGCATCGTGCTTCGGGGGCAAA
>ENA-OQAA01001067-OQAA01001067.1-human-gut-metagenome-genome-assembly--contig:-NODE-1067-length-15485-cov-14.417763_pt1 | contig 15485 bp, 17 predicted proteins | sample MGYA00242489_ERZ504515 | MGnify/ENA primary metagenome ERZ504515 (study PRJEB26092, sample SAMD00036237) | human gut metagenome | host: Homo sapiens | study: EMG produced TPA metagenomics assembly of...
CCAGGTGGCAAACGAAGTTGGCGCAAACACGCTCGTGCAGTTTGCCAACGCCTTTGGCTACGGCCAAAAGCTCGGCCAGGACCTGACCTCCGCGGCCTCCATCATGCCGACCCGTCGCTCATGACCGAGTGGGAGACCGCCTGGGCCGGCGCCGGCCAGCCTGTCGGCATGGACCACACGCCCGGCCCGCAGACCACCGTCATGCAAAACGCCGTGATTGCCGCCGCCATCGCTAACAGTGGCGTGGTCATGGACCGTACTTTGTAGCCCAGGTACTCGCCCCGGACGGAACTGTGGTCAAGACCACGCAGTCCCGCTCGCTGGGTCAGGCCGTCAGCTCCGCCACGGCCGACCAGGTCAAGCAGGCCATGCTCGCCGTCGTCCAGTCCGGTACCGGCACCGATGCCCAGGTCCCCGGCGTCAAGGTCGCCGGCAAGACCGGCTCGGCCGAGACCGGCGGCACCAACGTCAACTCGATGTTCGTTGGCTTTGCACCTTACGATTCACCCACGGTCGCCATCTCGGTGGCCTTGGAGGATTACGACAAACACGACGTCAAGGCGGCCAAGATTGCCGGCATCGTCCTGACCGCAGCGCTCGCCGCACAGGGAGCGTGATGCCCATGATCGAATCGGTCACCCGAGCGCGCCGCGGCCGAAGAGTTAACGGCAACGCGCCACACGGCCCCAGCGGCCACATCGTAGGTACTACACACATCGTTGAGCGAATAGTTATGTTAGGAGCAGGAATGGAACAGAGGGTCCTCGGGGGAAGATACCTCCTCAAGGATAAGGTGGGGACAGGCGGCATGGCGACCGTCTTCCGTGCGCAGGACCAGGTCCTCGACCGCACGGTAGCCGTCAAGATCATGCTGCCGCAGTATGCTGGCGACGCAACCTTCGCCGCACGCTTTAAGCAGGAGGCCCAGGCAGCAGCCGGTCTCTCCTCCCCCTATATCGTGGGCGTCTACGATTGGGGCAAGGACGGCGACACCTATTACATCGTCATGGAGTACCTGCGCGGTACCGACCTTAAGAGCGGCATCAAGAGCCACGGCGCCCTCGACCCCAAGAAGGTCGCCCAGATCGGCTCGCAGATCAGCTCCGCGCTTTCGGTCGCTCACAAGCACGAGATCATCCACCGCGACATTAAGCCGCAGAACATCATGGTGCTGCCCGACGGCAACATCAAGGTGATGGACTTTGGCATCGCGCGCGCCAAGAACAGCCACCTCACGCAAGACAACAACGTGCTGGGAACCGCCCACTACGTCAGCCCCGAGCAGACCCGTGGTCAGGACCTCGGCCCCACCTCGGATATCTACTCGCTGGGCGTCGTGATGTATGAGTGCGCCACCGGCCGCGTTCCCTTTGACGGTGACGACGCTATCTCGGTCGCACTCAAGCAGGTCAACGAGCTGCCTATTCCGCCGAGCCAGATCAACTCCGGTGTCGACGCGACCTTGAGCGCATCATCCTCAAGTGCATGGAGAAGGACCCGGCAAACCGCTTCCAGACCGCCGACGAGCTGCGTCAGGTGCTCAACAGCTACCTGTCGGGCCGTGCCGTCAACATCTCGGAGCCCACGCGCATCATCGGTGCCCCCGGTGAGCTGGGCGCCACCAAGACTCGCGAGCTTTCCGATCAGACGCGCGCCATGGTGCGTCCCGTCTCGGGCGTGAGCGGCCAGAATACCGCCCGTAGCTCGGTTTCGGGCTCCACCGGCTCCTACGAGGTCGAAAAGCCCAAATCCAACAAGAACAAGATCATCGCCGCCGTGGTGGCAGCCGTTGCCGTCATCGGTATCGTGGTGGCCTTTGCCACAGGACTCTTTGGCGGCGAGCAGGTCACCGTGCCGATGTGCTAGGCAAGGACCAGCAGACTGCCGTCGAGCAGATCAAGGAAGCCGGCCTCGAGGTCGGCACCATCGACCAAAGCTACAACGACGATGTCGACGAGGGCAAGGTCGCCGAGCAGACGCCCAACGGCAACACCAAGAAGGCCAAGGGCACCAAGGTGAACCTGGTAATCTCCAAGGGCCCCAAGCCCTCCGAGAAGGTCGAGGTTCCCCGGCTGGTCGGCCTGACCAAGGACCAGGCAGAAGCCGCGCTGGCAAGCGTTGGCCTGAAGGGCAACGCCTCCGAGGAGGCCAACGAGGCCGATGAGGCCAGGTCTTTGAGCAGGGCACCGAAGCCGGTAAGGAAGTCGAGAAGGGCACGACCATCTCGTACAAGGTCTCCAGCGGTCCTGACACCACCTCCGTCCCCGATCTGACCGACATGACCGAGGCCCAGGCGCGCAACGCCCTCGATATGGCAGGCTTTGGCGTCGACGTGAGCTACCAGGAGAACGATTCGGTTACCGAGGCACCGTGATTAGCTGGAACCCCAGCGGCAAGCAGAAGCCTGGCGCCACGATTACCGTCGTCATTGCCAAGAAGTCCGGCAAGGCCAGCGTTCCGGGCAACCTGTACGGCAAGAGCATCTCCGCGGCCGTCACCGCGCTCAACAACGCCGGGTTCTACAACATCGCATTCTGCGATCAGAACGGCAACCCCGTGAGCGGCAATGAAAACGCCACCGTTACGGGCGTCTCCCCCACCGGCAAACAGTCCACCGACAGCACGATTACGCTGACGGTTGCACTTTCTGGCTCGGGTTCGGGTTCAGGCACGAGCACGGGCGACGATTCCGGTACGACCAACTAGTCGCAACCCAACCGCTCATTACGCTCTCGCCGCAAACATATTCGCTCACAGGCGCCGCTTGCTCCCCCAGCAAGCGGGCGCTTCGTTTTTGACATGGCATGAACCAGAAGAGCCCGGCACCGTGGCGGTGTACCGGGCTCGACAAATCTCTGGTGCCCCCGGGCGGATTCGAACCGTCGACACCCGCTTTAGGAGAGCGGTGCTCTATCCCCTGAGCTACGGAGGCATGCTGTACTAGTGTAGCAGATTTACGCCGCTGTAATGCAACGTATAGCCACTCTTCGAAGTTGCGGTGGAACAGCCCTCCGGAAAGTGCGTCCCACTATCCAGGCAAATTCTGGGTCAGACTTTCCCCATGAGACCTCGCTGGGAAACTGTGACCCAGAATTTCGGCTCGAAACGGGACACGGTTTCCCAAACGACCCCGTTCCGGAAACTACATCCCGGAATCGACGCTCGAACTGGGATGCACTTTCCCGATCGAGCCACATGGGAGACTGCGCCCCACTTTGAGGGGGCGCTCTTTAATGACTACTTGCCTTTGTGGAAAAGGTTTTTGATAACGGAGGGGATGCTCTTGGCGCCCTTGGCCGTCACATCGATAAAGTCGGGCGAACGAACGAGCTTGTCCTCGTCAATGTACTTACGCACCGCGCGAAGCGTTTCCTTGTCATTGCGCGTCGAAAACGTAAAGTGGCCATTCTCTTTGGTAAAGATGGCAAAACGCGTAATCTTCTTGGTGCCGCGCAAAACCTCGGCGGCAATATAGTCGACCTCGTCCCACGGGATTTGGATATAATCCTCGGGATTACGCTCGTTATAGTACTCAAACGCCTTATTGCCCACCATCACGTTACCGTGACTGGTAAGCCCCATCAGGCAGGTTGCCGGCGTTGCCAGATCGACCGTGCTGTTCTGAGATTGCGCCATACGCGCCTCGCCCTCCAATAAAAACAATCGGACCGCATCCAGTGTACCCACCGGGTGCGGTCCGTTTCAATGGCTCAAAAGCCCTTGCCTAGCAACTCTCGGTCTTAAGCCGAAGCGTGCTACATGAAGCCGCAGACGCGACCGATGATGCCGACGGCGAAGAGAGCCAGGATGATGACGATCGGGCTGACCTTCTTCTTGAGGAGCTTGCAGACCAGAAGGGTCAGGCACACGGCGGCAAGGCCGGGGATGAGCTGATCGAGGTTGGCCTGAAGCGTGGTGACCTTCACCGGGTCGAGTGCGTTGGCACCGACAGAGCTGTACATCGTCAATGCCTGCTTGATGCCCTCAGAACCGGCGGGCAGGTTGGCCCAGTCGATATAGGCGCCAGCGGACTGCGTGACCTTGGAGACGACCGGGGTGAAGGAGATGGACACCCAGCGCTCGACCAGGCGCCGATGATGAACATACCCAGGATGGAAGCACCCTCGGTGACCTTGCCCATCAGACCGCCGGAGAGGTCCTTGGCGATGGAGGAGCCGACCTTGTAGCCAAACTCCTGCGTGTACCACAGGAAGGCGTAACGGATGATGTTCCACGCGAAGAAGAACAGCAGCGGACCGGCGATGCTGCCGGACAGGGCCAGGGAAGCGCCCAGTGCACCCAGAATCGGGCGAAGGGTGAACCAGAAGGCGGGGTCGCCGACGCGGCGAGCGGGCCCATCATACCGACCTTGACGCCCTGAATGGCGACGTCGTCAATCGGAGCACCGTTGGCGCGCTCCTCCTCGAGGGCGAGGGTAACGCCAATGACGGGGGCGGAAACATAGGGGTGGGTGTTATAGAACTCCAGGTGGCGCTTAAGAGCGGCAATCTGGTCATCCTTGCTGGTGTAGAGCTTCTTGATCGCAGGGATCATTGCGAAGCACCAGCCGCCGTTCTGCATACGCTCGTAGTTCCACGAGCCCTGAAGGAACTGATGACGGAAGCAAACCTTCTTACGGTCAGCCTTGGTGAGCTGAATCTTGTTCTCTGCCATATGTATCACTCCCCTCCTACTCGTAATCGTTCAGAATGTCGCCGAGCGGGTCACCGGAGCCACCGCCCATGCCGCCACCCTGCTTGGCAGATCCTTAAGGCCAAGGTAGATGAGGGCAAGGGAGATGCCGATGAGGCCAAGGGCGATCAGCGTGAGCTGAGGGATGGCAGCAAGGACAAAGCCGAGGATGAAGAACGGCCAGGTCTCCTTGGTGGCCATCATGTTGATGACCATGGCGTAACCGACGGAAGCGACCATGCCGCCGCCGACAGCCATGCCGCCGGACAGCCAATCGGGCATAGCGTTAAGCGCGTTGGTAACGGCCTCGGCCGGGATGATGCACAGAAGTACTGCCGGGATGGCGATACGAACACCCTGCATGAGGATGCCGGCGTACTGCCAACGCTCGATGCCGGCGAAGTCGCCCTTCTCGGCGCAGGCGTCCATGCCGTGAACCATAGCGGTAGCAGGGTACGGCAGATCATGGTCAGGAACAGACCAGCGACCGACAGCGGGACGGCGACGGCGATGGCGGCGGTAACGGCCTTGGCCGAATCGGTGGCGCCGCCGTTGAGGGCGAGCACCATGATGATCGAAGAAGCGACCGAGGCCAGAGCGGCGTCAGGCGCGACGGCGGCGCCGACGTTAGCCCAGCCAAGGGCCATCATCTGGAGCGAACCGCCCAGGAGGATGCCCTCCTGAAGGTGACCGGTTACGAGACCGATAAGCGTGCATGCCACGAGCGGCTGATGGAACTGGAACTCATCCAGAATGCCTTCCATACCGGCAAGCAACGCGACAATCGCAACAAGCAGAATAGTGATTGCAGACATGTATCGGACCCTCCTTTACTATGCTTGAGCGGCCAGTTCGGCCTTAGCTTTCTTCAACATGGCGTCGAGATCCTCGGAGGAATCCGAAGGAACCTTGCGGACCTCGAACTTGACGCCCTTGGCCTTGAGAGCCTCGATGGTCTTGACATCGTCATCGCCCATAGCGACAGCGTTAGTGACGACGACCTTGCCTTGGAGTGGGCCATGGAACCGATGTTGGCTTCCTTGATGTCGACGCCGGCCTCGATGGCCCTGAGCAGATCCTGCGGGTTCTCGAACAGCAGCATCGCCTTGGTGTCGCCAAAGCGCGTGTCCTTGACGACCTCGGCCATCTTCTTGATAGGCACGACGTTGGCGTGGACTCCCGGAGGGGCAGCCTGCTCGATCATGGTCTTGCGGAGCTCGTCGTGAGCAACGCCGTCGGAGACCACGATGATGCGGTTGGGGTTGATCTGCTTGGTCCACGTGGTGGCCACCTGACCATGCAGCAGGCGCGTGTCGATACGGACGTGGGCGATCTTGATGTGCCCGTCGCCGATCACCGTTCCCGGAGGAATGGCACCCGCAGGAGCAGCGGCGGCCGCAGCCGGCTTCTTCTCCTCGGGCTCCAGAGACTCGGGCTTGACGCGCACGCCGGCCTTAGCCTCAGTCACGAGATGTTTTGCGATCGCATGTGCAGTGTTCTTTGCGTCAAAGCGCTGCGAATATGCCTCGATGAGCATAGGCAGGTTGACACCGGTGACGATAGCCCAGGAATCGTGGCCCTCGATGAGCCCGCTGATCTGGTTGAACGGCGTGCCGCCCCACAGATCAACGAGGAAGAGCACCTGCTCCTGGTCTTCGAAGGAAGCGATTGCTTCCTCGACCTTGGCACGGAAGTCGTCGGGCCCATGCTCGGCTCGAGCGAGACCACGGCAACAGACGGCTGATCGCCAAAGACCATCGAGCCCGTCTGCTTGATTCCAGCTGCCAAGTCCCCGTGCTAGCAAGAACAATACTTACCATCACATAACCTCCTTTTTGTCTACGTATTTTCTATACGACATGAAAGGAGTATAGCTGTTTGGTTTGTGGAATTATAGCTAAATCCGCAAAGGGTGGATTATTTGTTTAAACGTCTAGGTTTGTTACAAGTTGATTACGTTACTGCTTTTTGACTCATTACACGACAAGGCGTCGCTCATCAAGCCATGCATTTTACAGATACAAGCAGGCTGTTCATTAATATCGATTTTAGGCAAGCGCGAATGCGCTTGTACTGCCGCTATTTTGTTTAAACAGACATGGCTTGACTATTCTCGTGACTTATGGTCTATGAAACCACTCAAAATAGTTGCGGTGGAATAGTTCTTGTTTAAGAGCCAGAAGGCTGAATTTAGGAACTATTTCACCGCAACTTATAGGGAATCCTAGGCGATGTGGAGGGGGTTGGCGGCGTCGACGGCGTCGGGGACGTCGGAGAGGCCGTCAGGAGCAGCGTCTGCCGGGTCCTCGTCGGGGGTCTCGATCTGTTTGATCATGACCTCTTGGCCCTGCAGCAGGTATGTCTCGCCGCTACCGCAATGGGGACAGGTCTTGCCGTGCTCGACCGTCGCGTAGTCGCGGCCGCACGCCTCGCAATGTGTCACGGCCTCGACGGGCTCCACGATAAGCTCCGCGCCCTGCGCGATAGACTTTTTATCTGCTGCCCAGCGCCAAGCGTCGAGTAGCAAGTCGGGAACGACGCCCGAGACCTCGCCCAGCAGCAGCGTGACGCTCGAAACGCGACGCACGCCATTGGCGCGCGCCACGTTCTCGACATCGCGAATGATGTGATAGACGATCCCCAATTCATGCACTTTTTCTTCCGCCGTTCCCGTTATGGCTACTTACTTGCGACCGAACTTAATCTTGATGGCGCGCTTGAGCGCGTACTTGCCCAGGCTTGGGAGCTTTTGCTCGTATTTGACCATCGTGGAGCACTCGGGGCGGTCGCGATCCAGATGGATGGCGTCAAACGCGCACTTGGTGGTGCACAGGCCGCAGCCGATGCACTTGTTGGGGTCGACGATCGAGGCACCGCAGCCCAAGCAGCGAGCGGTCTCGGCGCGCACCTGCTCCTCGGTAAAGGTCTCGACGTACTCGCTAAAGGGCGCAGCCTTCTCGCGCTCGCGGTCGACACGTGCCACCTCGCGGCTTGCGTTGTCATAGCTCTCAATCACAACATCGTCGCGGTCAAGCGCGGTGTAGCGGCGCTGGTTGCGGCCGATGGTGAGCGTGGAGCCCGGCTGCACAAAGCGATGGATGGACACGGCGGCCTCGTGACCGGCGGCGATGGCGTCGATAGCAAAGCTGGGACCGGTGTAGACGTCGCCGCCCACAAAGATGTCGGGCTCGGCGGTCTGGTACGTCTGCGGATCGGCAAGGGCACCCTGGCTGTGGCCGAGCTCCACCTTGGAGCCAGCCAGCAGGTCGCCCCACACAATGGACTGGCCAATCGACATGACGACACGGTCGGCATCGACACGGCGCAAGTCGTTCTCGTCATACTCGGGCGCAAAACGCCCCTCGTCGTCAAAGACACGCGTGCAGCGCTTAAAGGTGATACCGCACACACGACCGGCCTCGTCCAGGTGAATCTCCTTGGGGCCCAGCCGCAGCTAATGTGCGCGCCGTCCTCAATGGCCTCGCGACGCTCCTCCTCGCTGGCAGGCATCTTGACCTTGCTCTCCAGGCAGAACATCTCAACGTGCTCGGAACCCAGACGGCAGGCGTTGCGCGCGACATCGATGGCCACGTTGCCGCCGCCCACCACGATGGTGCGCCCGGGCAGCGCGTCGATCTTGCCGCTGTTGACCTCGCGCAAAAAGTCGACGGCCACGGTCACGTCCTCGGCATCCTCGCCAGAATACCGGCAAGGCGGCCACCCTGGCAGCCAATGGCCACGTAAAAGGCTTTAAAGCCCTGCGCGCGAAGCTCGTCGAGCGTCACATCGCGACCGACCTCCACGCCATAGCGGAACTCGGCGCCCATCAGGCGAATGACCTCGACCTCGGCCTCGATAACGTCCTTCTGCAGCTTAAAGCTGGGAATGCCGTAGGTGAGCATGCCGCCCGGGCGCTCGTTTTTCTCGAACACGACGGGCTTGTAGCCCTTCTCGGCCAGATAGAAGGCGCAGGACAGACCGGCCGGACCGGCGCCGATGATGGCGATCTTCTGGTCGAAGCCGCCGGCACGCGTCGGGGTCACCACAGGTGGGACATAGCGAGTCGCGGCATCCAGATCGCGCTGGGCGATAAACTTCTTGACCTCGTCGATGGCCACGGCCTCGTCCACGCGACCGCGGGTGCAGGCATCCTCACAGCGGCGGTTGCACACACGGCCGCAGATAGCGGGCAACGGGTTCTCGCGCTTGATGAGCGCCAACGCCTCGTCATAGCGGCCCTGCGCCGCGAGCTTCAAATAGCCCTGAACGGCAACGTGCGCGGGGCAGGCCGTCTTGCAGGGAGCGGTGCCGGACTCATGCGTCTCGATACGGTTGTCGTTGCGGTAGTTGGGCGACCACTTGGTGTGGTCCCACTTGGTGGCATCGGGCAGCTCCTGGCGCGGATACTCGGGTACCTGTCCGCCAGCCTTTTTGCTACAGAGCTTCTGGCCCAGTTTGGCGGCGCCGGCCGGACACACCTCAACGCAGCGACCGCAGGCCGCGCACTTGTCCTTCTCGACCTTGGCGACGTAGGCCGAGCGCGACAGGTTGGGCGTGTTGAACAGCTGCGAAGTGCGCAGGGCGTAGCACACGTTGACGTTGCAGTTGCAGATGGCGAAGATTTTGTTCTCACCGTCGATGTTGGTGATCTGGTGCACAAAGCCGTTGTCCTCGGCCTGGCGCAGGATGTCGTAGACCTCCTCGCGCGTCACATAATGGCCGCGGTCGGTCTCGACCACGTAGTCGGCCATATCGCCCACGGCGATGCACCAATCGGCCGGGTCGTCGGCGCAGCCCTCTCCCATCACGCGACGGCTCGCGCGGCAGCTGCAGGTGCTAGCGGCATACTTACCTTCGTATTTGTCGAGCCAATGCTCGATATGCTCGATCGGCACCGAGGTGCTCGCGGCATCGATGGCCTTCTCGACCGGAATGACATGCATGCCGATGCCGGCACCGCCGGGCGGCACCATCGGCGTGGCCTTGGACAGCGGTCCCTTGGACGCCTGCTCAAAGAACTTGGCATAGACCGGATGCTCCTCGAGCTGGCTCACGCGCATGTTGAGGAACTCGGCGGAACCCGGCACCAGCATGGGCAGCACCCACTGCTTGGCGCGCTCGGGGTTTTCCCAGTTGTACTCGAGCAGACCCGTGTAGCTCATGTCGTCGAGCATTTTTTCGATATCGGCCTCGGGCATGCCGGTGAGCTTGACCATCTCGGGCAGCGTATAGGGACGGCGCATCTTCATCTTGCAGAGCACTTCGGCCTGCTCGTCGGTTGCGGCCTCGGCAAACGACCAGTACTCGTAGCCCAGCAGCTCGTCGCGGTGCAGCAGGCGGTTGGTGCAGTGCTCACACAGTTTGACGATGGCCTCGCGCGGATGCTCCGGTATCGGCGGCACGAACTCCGCGCCGATATCGGGCTCGGTATAGCTAATCCCCGGTCCGTTGAGAATCATAGTCGTCCCTTCTCTTGCCACAGCCCGGCGAGACCGCGGCGCCCCTCTTTGTACGGGTTCGACATGCCCCCATGCCGTTCACCCGCTATTGTTGACATTGTGTCAAAAACAGTATTGACGAACCGTCAACAATATTCAAGACTGTTAGGCGAACGGTCAGGCAAAAGAGGATGAAAGGCGGCAAAACATGGGCAACAACGCAGCAGATATCTCTGTGGTCGATGCCGTCCCCGCATCCGATAGCGCGGCAAAACGCCTGACGGGCGACGAGCGCCGTCGCGAGATCCTCGCCGCTGTGCGCGCCGTGAGCGCCGAGCTTGGTGTGTCCCATCTTTCGGTATCGGCCGTGACCAAGCGGGCTGGCTGCACGCGTTCGCTGTTCTACCACTACTTTGCCGATATGGATGCCGCCGTCACCGCCGTTATGGACGAGGCAATCGACGGCTTTATCGCCGAGCTCGAGCAGTGGAACGCCAGCCGCACGGTTGGCGACATCGAAGGCGCACTCGACACCGTTGCTCCGCTCTTTAAGCGCCTGGTCGTGAGCGGCCACGAGTTGCCGAGCACGCTCACCTCGAGCAGCGGCGCGCTCTACGGCGGCTTTTTGCACAACGTGGTCCAGCGCGTGGCGCAGTATATCTGCGATACCACCGTGGTGGATTTTGTCGCCCATCACGAGCTACGCATCGACCATGTCTACGAGACGTTCTACACCCTCATCATGGGGCTGCTGATGTATATCCGCACGCACCCCGATGTGCCCGACGAGACAGTCAAGGAAATCATCGCCTCGACGCTCCATATCGAGGGCTATACCGCCAAGTATCAGGAGCGCAAGCCCCAGAACTGACGACATTTGGCCAAACTGCCCGCGATCAGAAGAGGGGCCGCGGGCTTGTGAAAGGAGAGCAGCATGCTGTTCGATGTTTGGGGTAGCAATACCCTTATCCACTGGGCCGGCTGGGCCATGGTCTTTATTGGCCTGATCGTGCTCAACGAGGTCGGCCGCCGCACCAAGCTGGGCGCGGCCATCATCTTTGGCGTGGCTCCGCTGGCCATGACCATCTACTGCGTCGCTATCGCCATCGGCGTCTCACAGGGTGCCGAGTGGGCGCTCACCAACCCCACCCATGTGTACCAGAACAGCTGGTTCCACTACGCCAAGGTATACGCGGCGCTGGCCGGTTGCTGGGGCTTCATTGCCATTAAGTACCAGTGGGGCAAGATCGGCAAGGCGCATTAGTTCCGCGCGTGGCCGTTTGTGATCGTCGCCATCAACATCATGATCGCCGTCGTGTCCGACTTTGAGAGCGCCTATCACTTCTTTGTCCTGGGCGAGTCCACCTGGGTCACCTCCGAGGGCGCCACGCAGCTCGCCGGCTGGAACAACGTGTTCAACGGCATCGCCGGTATCATCAACATCTTCTGCATGACCGGTTGGTGGAGTGTCTACGCCTCTGAGGACAAGACCGACATGCTGTGGCCCGACATGACCTGGGTCTACATCATCGCCTACGATATCTGGAACTTCTGCTACACCTACAACTGCTTGCCCACCCACTCCTGGTTCTGCGGCTTTGCACTGCTGCTGGCGCCCACCGTCGCCGCCTTTATCTGGAACAAGGGCGGCTGGATCCAGAACCGTGCCTTTACGCTGGCTATTTGGTGCATGTTTGCCCAGGTATTCCCGTACTTCCAGGAGGAGTCCATCTTTGTGACCCACTCCACGCTCGACCCCGGCGCCGCTACCGCGGTCTCGATCGCCGCGCTGGTCGCCAACGTCGCCGCGATCATCTACATCGTCTACCGTGCCAAGAAGCTCGGCCGCAATCCCTACAAGCAGGACGTCTTTGAGGCACCAGCGATTGGGAGAAGCTACCGCTCGCCGCGCCAAGGTTGATTACGCGCACGCCGAGTAACATGCCCGGCGCAAACGCCGCTTGAATGTGAAGCAGCATAGCCGGCTCCGCGCAACTCAACGCATTGCAGAGCCCCCGGAATGTGATTCGTCCGCGTTCCGGGGGCCTTTTGCTGCCGCGAGGATGCGGCCGAACGATGCGCTCAGGTTAAATCGGATCTTATATTTCGTATGCGCTTTATATGGCTCCATTTTTGGGTACAGTGTTGAGCCGATATTGCATTGGGGGATATATGAGCGATGAGACGTATGGCCGCGAGGATGCGGCCCAGGATGCGGAAGCATGTGCCGAAGCCCTGGAGAGCCTTGACCGGATCGCGCTAGACGAGCTCTCGTTTAGCGATTCGGTCGTCGACGCGCAAGACGAGGTGCACGAAGACACTGAGGACGAAGGCGGCGACGCCAAAGACGCTCCTGACGAAGCCGAAGAGGACGATAGCGAGGCCGACGACCAGCCCGAATCCGACACGGGCGAGGAAACCGTCTTGCTCGACAGCTTACCGGCCGAAGATTCGCTGACTCGCGAGCTTCCTGGCCTGGGTTCCGCACCAGCCGTGGATGAGACCATCGCCATGGGCGATATTCCCCTGCCGTCCGTTCCCTCGGCACACGAAGCCGAGGTCCGCCATCGCAAGATGTCGCCCAAGCGCCGCAATCTGATGGTCGCCGGTGTCGTGGCCGTCGCGCTCGTCGCCGGCGGTGCAGGCTATGCTGCCTGGAACGGATATCAGCAAGAGCAGGCTGCCGCTGTCGCCGCCAATGCCCACACGATGATGTCGGTGCAGATTGGCGTGCATGCCGCGGGCCTCGACTGTTCCGCCGGCTCCAAGATTCCCGTACAAGTGAGTGGCCAGGATTCTGACGGATCCTCCGTGAGCGAAACACTCTATGTTGACGAGCACGGCCGTGGCATCAAACTGCTACCCGGTGACTACACGCTCTCCATCGCTGCCTCCCCCATCGCGTCCGACGGCACCGTCTATACCGTGCCGACCACCAAGGCGCAGGTCACGATCAAGAGCGACGGACAGGACCTAAGCAGCCAGGCCGCCTTTAAGCTCAAGGTGCCTTCGGCCGACACGGTAACCGACGACCAGATCGATGCCGCCGCCAAATATGCCGAGGAGGGAGGCGCGAGCTCCGCCGCCACCGCCAAGGTGCTCCAGCAGGCGGCAACCGCGCGGCGCGACGCCGCCGTCAATGCCGTGAGCGCGCAAAAGGCACAGGCAGCCCGCGATGCTGACGCTCGCCACAAGGCAACCGACCTCTACCAGCTCGATATCCCCGTCGAGTGGTACGGCAAGGTCGAGACTTGGCAAAATGGCAGCACGCTATGCATCTATCTTGCCGGCGACAGCGATACGCCGATTGTGACGCTCGTCGCGGTGCGCGAGGGCGAGAGCTTTACGCCCGATGAGGGCGATACGGTTTTGGGTGCGGCCAATCTAGGCAACGGTTATACCGTCTACGCCAGCGGCCCCGTCTATCCGTACGTGGTGCCCCAGACCATCAACGGACGGACGCAGAATCCCGTGTCAACCTACCCCATGGACACGGCCATTGAGCTTGTCGAGCTCACGACCGGTAACCGCTACACCTATAGCCAGATCAAGAACGTACTGGTCGGCAAAGACGGCAAGGCAGACGCCGCGACCAAACTCGAGACCGACTACCTCGCCCAGATTCTCCTGCCGAGCATCAAGGCCCAGGACTAGCGGACCATGACACCTGAGTCCTGGCCTCGCAATCCATAGACGATTAGGAAAGGAGCCACTTCCATGCGGGCACAGCATGTACCACGCCGTGTTTGCATGGAATATCGGCCTGCTCATCCATGGTAACGATTACCGACTCGCCAAGATCAAACTGGGCCATCGCGGCATCGAGCGCGGCAATTTCGCGCTCGCGCGTTTTCTCGCTTGTCATATCCACACTTACCTGAATCAGGCCGTAAGCTGCATGAGCAGTGCATCCCCAGCCACAAAGTCCACCTCATGGCTTTTATTCTTATCTTTAATCAGCAGGCGGCAAACCGAACCGGGCCGCACGGCGGGGGTCCTTCTTCTGAGCGCATTGAACACCGCGGTCTCGAGCCTCTGACCATGATCCAATGCCGATGCGGGGGAGAACGCTCCGAACATCGCAGGATCGACGGCGTAGACCTTAGACGCAGACCGCGTATTATTTGCAAGCGAACGCGTGAACTCCGGCACCGAAAACAGCAGGTAGGCGTCCTCGTAATACTCAAGTAAGTCGCTGAGCGTATTTCGACTGACGGATATCTGTCTGCTCTTGAACTCGTTGTACACTTTGTTCACTGACAGCTCTCGTCCGAAGATGCCATGCACCGCGCCAGAAACAGCGAGGCCAAACGGGGGTTCTTGACGTCGTAACGTTCAACGACGTCCATGGCGACCGTTCGCGACGCATATTCCTGTAGCAGCTGAATCGCGTCTGCGGGCGTCTGCTCAAGTGTCGCGATGAATCCCCCTCGCTCGAGATATCCGACCAGATGGTGTCGGAGCAACGCTGCAGCGCTTGAGGAGAAGGGCGCGTTCGACTCAGGAACGCCCCCCGTCTTATATCGGACGTATTCCGAAAAACTCAACGGAAAAAGCTCTCGCACAAGAGAACGGCCCCTGAACTCGCTCTTAAGTTCTGAGGACAGCATCTTAGAAGAAGATCCCGTCACGTAAACGGTCGCCTTCTCCGTATCGACCACGCGTCGCAGAAACGCACCCCATTCGGGTATTTCCTGGATCTCGTCAAAGAAAAGGTAGGCGCCCTCGCCTCGAGCAGCAGGATATAGTGCATAGAATGTATCGAGCACGTCCGCTAGTAGCGATGGCTCATACGGACGCAAGCGCTCATCCTCAAAATTGAAATATAGCATCCGGTCAAGCTCGACGCCTTGGCCCTGAAGCCGCCGTATCTCCTGATACAGGCGATACGTCTTTCCACAACGACGGGCGCCCACAATCACATATACGATGTTGTCGCGCTTTGGCTCCTGCGGGTTGCCCAGATCAAGGTCGCGCTCAAAGACCTGCGGAATCCCCTGTTGCTCAAAGTCCTTTATTTTTTGAGCCACCAAGTCGTTGAATGCCATAATTCTCCAATCTTGCTCTCCTGCTAATCAAGATTATAACGATTCTTGATTAGCAGGAGAGCAAGATTATGCGTATCTTGATTAATGGATAAGCAAGTTTTCTATTAGTGGCCCCTCCCGGAGGATATCGAGCGGCCGAGGGGGCAGGCATGAACGCCTCTAGCCGAAAACAAAGTAGCTAAAAAAGCCCCATTACAGTTTGAGTCGTCCGAAAGGGCGGCTCTTTTCCGTTGCATGGCTATACGATTGAGCCGCACCGGTGGTCGCTGGCCGACCGCCCCGGACGGCCGTCAGCCCCTGCCCCGTA
>ENA-OQAA01001068-OQAA01001068.1-human-gut-metagenome-genome-assembly--contig:-NODE-1068-length-15476-cov-3.347384_pt1 | contig 15476 bp, 20 predicted proteins | sample MGYA00242489_ERZ504515 | MGnify/ENA primary metagenome ERZ504515 (study PRJEB26092, sample SAMD00036237) | human gut metagenome | host: Homo sapiens | study: EMG produced TPA metagenomics assembly of...
CTTCGATGCAAATGGATTGCTTTCCGGCCGGTGGGAATAGGAGTTTGTCCCATGCCCCTCCAGGTACTTTTTCCTGCGTTTTATTTCAAGCTGTACACATTCCCATATCCGCTTTGAAATGATGGCATCATGGTCATCCTCCACATAAAACATCTGAATTTCCCCTTTGTTCTGTGTACGTTTCTTGGTGAGGAAATCCACCGTATAACTTTTCTGCAGCAAGGCATCACCCTTGTATTTTTCATTTTCCAACATACTCATTAAGGTTGTGGACTGCCACTTCGTACCGCCATCCCAGTTTTTCACACCTTCCCGTTCAAAAATCCGCTTGATGTAATCGGTTGTTTTTCCGTCCAGGAATTCCTGATACAGCCGAACCACAATCGGCTCCTGCGTCCTGTTGATTACCAGCTTCCCCGTTTCATCCGTATCGTAGCCAAGAAAACGCTTTGTACTCATTTTGTGTTTTCCTGTTTCAAACCTTCTGCGAATTCCCCATGTACAGTTCTCTGAAATGGACCGGCTCTCATCCTGTGCCAGTGAGGAAAGAATGGTAAGCAGCACTTCTCCCTTTGCATCGAGGGTATTGATATTTTCCTTTTCAAAAATAATCCCTATCCCCAAATCTTTCAACTCTCGCACATAATTCAAGCAATCTAGCGTATTTCTTGCAAATCGGGAAATAGACTTAGTAATAATCATGTCTATTTTCCCCGCCCTGCAATCAGCAATCATACGATTGAATTCATCTCTCTTTTTGGTATTGGTTCCCGAAATTCCTTCATCCGCATAAGTCCCTGCATATTCATAGAGAGGATTCTCGCTGATATAATTTGTGTAATAATTGACCTGATTCTCATAGCTTAATAACTGTTCTCCTTGGTCGGTTGACACTCGGCAGTACGCTGCCATCTTTAATTTCTGCACTGACTGTGCTGTTCCTGATTCCGCAGTCGAAATCTGCTTTGCTGGTATAACAGTAATGCTTCTTGCCATTTTTAACCACCTCCTCAATCACTGTCTGTTCCGCAATGTTTAAGCCCTGCAATTCGGCATCATCAATCCTTATCCCTTTACATGCCTTGACTCCCTTTTCAATGTAGGTGCTGCAGAGCCACTGGATTTTCTTCTTGTAAACCTGTCTGCGCCGGAGCGTTTTTCCGCAGTAAGGGCAAATCAGCATTCCGCTTAAGGGATAGCGGTTTTGGAACTTCATTGTGCTGTCCTGTCCGATATTCCTGTCACGTTTTCTCTGTTCCCTGACTTCCTGCACCTTTTCCCATACCTCCGGCGATACAATTGGTTCGTGATTTTCCGAAATGTAATAACTCTGCACTTCCCCGTTGTTTTTCCTCGTATGATTTCTTTTGTTTTCAGGGGTGTAATACTTCTGCAGATGAAAATCCCCTTTGTACTTTTCATTGCAAAGCATCCCATTGATGGTCCCGCTTTCCCATGTGGTTCCCGTCACCGTTTTCACGCCCAGGTAATCAAGCAGCTCCCCAATCCTTGACGAGCCGACATTCAGCAAATAAAGGTCAAAAGTCAAACTGACAATTTCCGCTTCCTTTCGGTTCACAATCAAATCTCCATATTCGTTTTTGTCATAACCGAGGAAGCGGGATGTGGTAATCATCACTTCCCCTCTCTCAAACTTCTTCCGAATGGACCATTTATTGTTTTCACTCATGCTTCTGCTTTCTTCCTGTGCAAAAGAAGCGAGGACGGCAAGCATCATCTCACCGTCCCCTGATAGAGTGTTAATGTTCTGTTCTTCAAAAAAATACCGACACCTAGTTCCTTCAGTTCCCTTGCGAACTTTAGAACGGTGACGGTATTTCTAGCAAACCTCGATATGGATTTTGTAATAATTAAGTCAATCTCTCCTGCCCTTGCCTTTTCCATCATTCTCTGGAACTGTGGGCGGTTCTCACAATAACCAGATATGCCTGATCAGCAAATACTCCGATAAATTCATATTCCGGATTTCCGGTAATCAGTCTCTCATAAGTTTCCATCTGGTTTTCAAGAGAGTCCTCCTGTCTTCTGCTGTCTGTGGAAACTCTGGCATAAGCACAAACCCTTTTCTTTTGTAAGACCGAAGCTGGTCGTTTGTTAATCACTTTTACTCGCACGTTACATCACTTCCTTCAAAAAACCTTTTCTTAAACTCCTGAATCCTTTGGAAAATGGCCTGTGCATCCTCTACCTTGTCAATGCACACCACTTCCACATTTCTCTTACTGCAAATCAGCATGAACTCTATAAACTGTCCCCAGTTACGGGCAATCGTGGCAGCCCTCATGGTAACCACCACATCAATCTTCTTTGCTGCGATTTCTGCTTTCAGACGATTAAATTCTTTTCTGTTCGGGTCGGCTCCTGAAGCTTCCTCAAAGAATATCTGCAAACCCCATTTCTGTTTTCCATATTCTTCTTCCAACCGCCTCATTACATCGTCCAGATATTTTTCATAGTCTCTGTCACGATGGTTGACTCTGCAGTAAAAAGCTACTCTATTTATCATTCCTGCAATCACCATATAAATAAGTACTCCTTTCGTTTTTGGTAGTATATAAATCACTCTAAACCCCTGTAAAGTCAAGCAATTCTACGGTTTCCACCCACTCTTTTTTCACTCTGTCCGAACTTGTCAGGAGCCGAAAAAAAGCAGCCGGACAGAAACCTGTTGTCTCTGTCCGGCTTATCTTTAAACCCTCTCGGTATAATCCAGCGAAATCCATCCGTCACGATTTTTCTGATAAGATTTCAGAAGCCCCCAAAGGCTCGCACCCTTGCCTTCTGCTTCTTCCACAATAGTGAAAGCACCTTTTCCCGTGTACTTACCTGTTTTATCGTAGTCTGTTCCCGGCCCCCTGCGGATGTTCAATCTTCGATGGATACTCTCACAAGATACGGTGTAAATGTATCATTGGAATAAATCACTTTACCAGATTCATCAAATACGGAATATCCCTCATTTTCATCCGCACACCTCTTGGCATTTTCCAAACTGTGGAATGCACCCTTCTGTGTGGCAGCATCTGTCCATGTCTTACGCACACGATACCAGACTTCCTCTGGTTCTGTTGTCTCGTTCTTAATTCCAATCATTGTATTTAAGATTGTAATAATCTTTGCACCATATCCGGCTCCTGCTGCCCATCCCCTTCCGTCTGGATTTTCTTTCTGTCCAAGCCACTCCACATATTCCGCACAGCCTCTTGTGACATACTTAAATCGTGGATCAACGCATTCATTCTTCAAATCCACTGTGGAAGCATAGGCTTTCAAATGCTGCACCTGCGCCCTGATACCAAGCTGTGGTGTATCAAAGGAGTTTCCTCTCATTCCATTGGAAGTCACTCCCATGCCACAGAAGTTGTTCTGGTCGAGCGTAACTGCAGAACCAAAGAATCCAAAATTACCTGTTTCCAGACAAGACTGTGCAAATGCAATATCACCACGGACACCCTCTGCCTTTCCTTCCGAAAGGTAAAGCGGAATCATGTCGATAACCGACTGTGCAACATCAGGATTCTTTGCTTTAATATAAGCTGTCATCTGCTCCATCGTTGCCACTGCGTTACCCATAATCTCTGTAAATGTGTTTTCTCCCTTTTTCTTTACTCCATAATAGGAAGCAATACATTCTGCTTCCGCTTTGGCAAGTTTCTGCAAATTACTGTCAATAGAAAGCCATTTTGTTGCTCTGGTGTTTGTATGGAATGAATGCTCCAGAATAATACCCGGTGTTCCTACTGCATTCGCACCACGAAGCACACCATAGTATTCTCCGTTTGTCCCCTGACGTGTTGCGGTTCTTCCACTCTGGGCAGTCCCCATCACTGCTTCCACAACCTTTGCCAGCTTCAGACCAATATCCGTGCTGCTTCCATTTAAAAGGACATATGCCACCGGATAATCCACATTTTCGTTTACACCATTGCCCACAGCGTTGGAATGGACAGAAATAAAGAGGTTACAGCCCTTGGAAGCCGCACCTCTTTCATACAATGCTCTGTCCGTATTCTGATTTGTCCTTGTGGTTACCACAACGATACCAAATGACTCCAACTCCTTCTTAAGATAATTATGGAGTTTCCAAGTCATGTCCGACTCATAATAAGACGAAACCGCAGGACTGCGGTTGTATTTACCATAATGCCCTGCGTCCAGACATACCTTTACTGCCATGTTACTCATCCTCCTTTTTCTCATCTGCTTCTTCATGCAGCTGTTCCAATACCTCTTTCAGCTTCTTTGGAACCGGAAGTCCGATAAGGGCAACATTCTCAATAATGGAAATTCCCTCATTGGATAAGTAAAAGAAAATGACTGCTGTGCGGAGTACACTTCCATTCTGAATGACCTGTGTATCAAGCACATGGCCGATACCTACCAGACAGAAGATTGCCACCTTTTGCAGATGCCTTTAAACCAACCTCGCTGGATACCTTTTTCTGTACGAATGCTGCCATAAGCCCGGTGCATAATCGATGACTACGAACATAAGGAGTGCATACAGAAAACCATCCAGTCCTCCAAGAAACCAACCCATAAAGCCTCCTATTCCTGCAAATACATACTGCATTGTTGTTACTGCCTGTCTCATAACTGTTACCTGCCTTTCTTTGTTTTTGGTATGAAAAACAGCCCGCAAAAGGCTGTTTGATTCCAAAACTATATCTGATCCGGCATACTGTCCCATAACCTCATATCTTCCTGACCAAGACTCCATATTGCAATCCCTGACACGCCATAGGTGTATGCTGCTTCATTTGCCCAATAGACAATGCTGTCCACATCAGAGTAATACATAATAGAAAAACCATCCGCATCTCCGAGATACATCCTCGAAAGCCAGACATTCAAATCATGTGGTACTACCTTCATTTCATAATCGTTGCCACATTCCAGTGACATTTCATGGGAATGAAAAAAATCGTAATCCATAGAAATATCCTGGCTTCTTGTGCTGATTTCCTCCACATCAGAATTAACACGGAACAATTCAAATTCATTATCCCATGAAATTCCGGTACGAGTACATCTTCCGAAGGTGGTCTGCTTTCCATCCGGGAAGGTAATATCAAAACACTCATAAGGTTCATAATACCATGCATCCCCAAGTCGCAAGAGGTCACACACCACTCCCTTCTCCGCCATGAATCCCACATATCCGGTTTCTGCAGTAATGGTTGCTGTAAACCTTAGTGTGTAGGCTGCACCGGAATATACCCTTACCTTATTTCCACGGATTCTCATTTCCACGGTATATAGGCTTGGATCACTCCGTAAATCTGCATTTGTGGTCTTACTGAAAGAAGATGCATAGCTGCCAAGTTTCTTACTTCCCTGATACAACTCCACACACTGGGTATCGTAATTTATACAGCAGAAAATGCTTCCAAGAAACACTCCTGCCTTACCGCCTCCCGATGATTTAAAGGCAAATCTCGCCCTCACATGGATTTCAGAAAATCCGGTGTAATCCAGTGCCAGTTTTCCACTGCCTTCCAGCTGCGAATACTTACGGATACGGTCAGAACTTTCATCCTTCCAAATCTTCCACGAACCGTCAAGTACTGTAAAATAGTTGGTAGGGATTTCTGAATAATCACAGAAATCTTCATACCATACAAGCGCACTTTCCGGCTTTCTGCGAAGCACCTCTGCAGTAACCTTAAATGCCTGTCAGGCTGTACCATTTCTCCGGTCACATCCATGAATTTTCTTGGCTTCAATCCATAGTACACTTCCCCGGCAGTCGCTTTCTGTGAAAAATCCGAACATACCCGAAAGCCATAAAAAAACACTCCAGGCACTCCACCGGACACAGTAATGATGTGCTTTCCTGCTGACAAGCTGACTCCACTTTTTAATATCCTCCAGAATTTCTTTCTCCAATATAAGAAATACAGCCTTGATTCCGACAGCATCTGACTGTCCCCATCAAGACTGATTCCGATGCTATTCTTATCCCATCTTGGATAGACTATCTCGACAGCCACATCATATATTCCTGCTGTTGGTACTTCAAATGTGTATTTCAGCACCGCTTCTTCATCCAAAACAGACGCATATCCTTCTCCAATGACTGCATTGCCTGAATAAGAATCCGGCACACCGTTCCTATCAACACTTATTGCTCCGAAAGAAACCTTCTGTTGCTTCAGATAAGTTGTGAGATATTTTCTGCCACTATAGGTTTCATGCTTTGTCGCTCTGCCGTTTCCCTGCTCGTATCCCATCCTTCCATAAAGTCATATACATGAAGCAGTCCCCAAGGGACCATATCCGTCCAATCCCAATATGAAAAGAATGGAATAAATGGCTGTGGCGGTGCATCCCCTGTATGATTATATAAGCCCTCCATCCAATATTTCGCAGCATAATAGGTAAGGCTTGTTCCCCGATAGGTCGTACCAAGATTCTCCGTAGTATCGTATATCTGCCATCTCCATCCATATCCGGGAAGCCCCATCATGATTTTATCCGGGTTCATTGCATTGGCAGCATAACTGTAGATGCCTTCAAGCCAGCTTCTCGGAGATACCGGTCCCGGTGCTGAACCCGCCCAACTCATACCATAACTCATGATTGCTGCTGTGTCGCAGTATGCATCCAAATCGGCATACACGCACCAGTTCTCGCCACCAACTGAACCGCCCACACTGGTCATACCCGGAAGGCAGATATTGACATGAAGGCTTGCTCCCTTTGCTTTTACAGTAGAATATATCCGGGAAAACAACGCATTTGCCTTCGCCCTATTCGCTAACTCCCCTCCACGTTCCAAATCAATATCTATCCCGGAACACCACGGATATTTATCAATAATCCTCACGATTTCTGAAATGAACGTATCCTGTGCGTCATCCGTATTCTCTCTGAGTGCTGTAAAAATAGAGGCAGTACCATGATTCATAATGGTCAGAAGCCATTTAATATGTGGCCATTTCTTAACATAAGGAAGGATAGTACTGACCGCAGTTCCCGTCTCGCTGATTGTTCCATCTGCTGAAACTTCAAAGGTAAAAATACCAACATGAGACAGCTTATTACCTTTTTCTCTTAACACCTGATGCATTCTCGTATTTCCCATGAATGTCCATGCCATAACATTTCGGTTACTTGCCCTTCTCACATCCGTTTTCCTCCAATCCCATATGCCATTTCCTGAAAAGACATACGCACAAGTGCTGACTTCCTGTCCTTTACTTTAATCTGGTGTTTACTGTCCCCTGCTGCCGAATAAGAATAAAATCCATCAGCCTTAATCCGGCTTCCATTCCTTGTTGCCACCCTTGCATCAGCATTAATTTCAACAACATCATCTTCCAAAAAAATGCTCTGCAAAGTCAGCTTGTGGCTTCCGTAATTATGAGCCACACTCATGTCTCCTGCTGCCATCGTATCTTTTGGAATGATGTGATAATTCAGCCCGGCTGATACTTCTCCGTCATTAGTAATCACTGCTGTAACACCGGAGCGGACAATCCCATTAAAAAAGCGGACAGGTGTTATCTCCCCATTCACACGATTTTTCTGCAAAAGTTCCAGATTATTTACCACATACCCGCTCAGCCATTTACCTTCCTGAAACATGATATCTGTTATATAAAAGGTTCCGGTACAATCCTCTAAGATTACATTTACGGTAGCCTTTGCCACCTTCTTTTCTTCATGTGTATTGATTGTTCCAGCAAATCGAATAAACTCCATCCTTACACCTCCTGTGCATCAAAGGTGTACCTCTGCTCTGACACATGGGAAACCCATGCGGTTGCCACCGAACCACCCTGCAGCATAATATCCGTAAAACGCGCGGTTCCTGTACAGTCCTGCACCACGACTCTTACCGTCAGTTTTTTCACTTTTTCTATTCCGGTAACACTGACCGCTCCTGCCGACCTCGTAAAATACATGGTGCATTCCTCCTAATACAACTCTACAAATCTTGTTTCTTCCGAACCATCCTCATATTCAATGATAAGTTCAATGCCAACCCTTCCATTTGCTCCCTTTTTCAGATTCTCGGTTGCTATGCTTGCCGATACTGTGTAGCTGCTTCTGGTAGCCGGATATACTTCCTGTGACAATGTTTTTGTGGTATTCAACGCTCCCACACACTTAAAACTTGCATTGCCGGAAGCACCATTTTCTCCATCCACCTCAAAACCTGAATTCTGCCAATAGCTGAATCCATCATCTGCTCTGGAATTCAGCAGATGGTTGTTTACCACCAAATCCTTCATCTCCTGTCTGTCCAGCAAATCCGATGAGGAAAGAGTATCTGCTGCCTTCTCCCACGAAGCAGATGAATCACCCAGTTCTTTTAACTTGGTGGAAAGCTCAATGACAGTCTTCCACGGCTCCTGCACATTATAATCCATACGAATAATTCTCGTGCTGATTCGGATTCCCAAATCCTTATCATCCACGGTTACCACATCTCCGATACCGAAACTCTCATGCTCCCACCCATCAGTACAGACAGATCCATTACTTGTATGACATAAGAAATACTCGGCTTAGAATAATCTGCCAGTCGCATTTCGGTATATTCAAGCATCTGATAGGGATTGGTGAAAGAGGAACAATCAAGCGTTGATACCCTGATTTCTGTAGAATACTCCGTATTCTCCACATATTCCTTTCCATTATTGATACTTGCAAAGGTCATACCATCTGCACCATAAGCATAGAGTCTTGTCACAAGACTTCTGGTATCCACCACCCGCTGTATGGATTTCATATTTTTACGATAGGCAAACACAGCACCACTGTTACTTCCGGATTGTGTCAGAAGGCTGACCTGTTTATTTACATTGTCAAACTCCAAATCACCACCATAAATGGACTGAATGGTACGAAGCATGGAAAGGGCATTTTTATCCATGGACTGCCAGGAACGTTTCGTTGATACTGTTATTTTCCCAACACTCCATCCGGTTCCCTGCAGTGCATAAGCCATCGGTTTTTCTGCGGTTTCCGCTTCATATGTCTGTTCACTTTTCTTTTCAGAATACGCAAGGTCATAAAACGCAGCTTCCGCATAAATGCTCGTTACCGTCTTTCCGTCCTCACCTTTATCATCCGTGACTGTTCGGATACGGTAAATGTCCTTAGTAATCTGCAGTTTCTTTTCATTATCAAGATATGACCTCTTCCCATCTTTGAATGGAATGGAAAACTCCAAATAATCAGAACCATTCAGTTCGCTCGTAACGATAATGTCATAGGCATTTTCCAATACTGCTTCCCTGATTCCACCATCACTTAACACCACTGGCCTTGCATATCCCAATTTAGAATAAGGAGCCTTTGGTGTTTCATATATCTGAATTGCACTCAGTTCCGGTGTCATGGAGGTATCTGTTGTAGAAAGCGTCATCTGTATCTGAATGTATCTTAAGTTTGGAGATTGTATCACCCCATCCGCTCCGACCGCTTCCCAATCTGAAAAAGATGTATCTTCCAAGGAATCCGATGTCCTTGTTCTAACTTCCGAAATAGAAGTAATTCCTGCATCCACTGTACCTACAAGCTGTATCTTTCCCGCTCCGGCAAGACCACCTTCCCCAAGGTCTAAAATCCTTGTATAAAGAACACCGCTTTCTGCATATACGCCATCCGTCTGCTTTAAGGTCACACTTCCCAGATTTGATATGGCATCCACAGACGAGTCCACATCTGCACCATTTGCCAACAAACCGGAAAGAAAATGTGCTTCCAAATCATCAATTGTCAAATCAGAGTCCGTTTCATAAAACCAGTCATCAAATCCTCCGGCAAAGTAGTAACTGTCTGCATACATTCCCATGACGATATCTGCAGTACAGGAAGGATTCAATTCTCCGGTAAAAGAACGGATTGCTGTCTTAAACACATCCCCTGTGCCTCTGTCACAAACAAGGCTCTGTACGGTCTTTTTCTCCAAATCAATGACCGTTCCAATAAAATACGCACCATTATTTTTAAGCACAACTCCCATCGGCTCCGGTTCAATGACATCATGAATCAGCGTACCGGAAGAATCATAAAGCATATTTCGTAATCTTCCTGAACGAAGGGAAAGATAAAACAGAGGATTTCCCGGACCGCTTCTGGTACTGAAAATAGGTACAAATGTTGTCCCTACCGAATAAGTAGTTGGGTATATCCACCCTCCTGCCACGATTCTTTTTCCCAATGCTGTGAAGAAATCCCCTGTATTCGTTGCCCTTAGATGTGTTTTTTCCGTTGCCGGATTTACGGTATTGAACCGAAAAAAATTTCCCAAGTTTTCCGGCACGGGTAGATGCTGTTGTTCCCGACCAGCCATTGATGGTAAAATTTCTCGCATGACCGGACGAATCGTGTAGAGTTGTATCATCACCACTCGGTGAATCATTCATTTTCCACTGTGCCTGTGTATTGGCTGTTTTCCGAAATTCGCCCGTAAAATCCTCGGTTGCATTTACAAGCAATTTTAATCCCATTACACCCACCTGCTCCTTCCCTGTATCGTAAGCTCCGTAAAGGCTGCACCACTTACAGAAACCAGAACCTCATTGCCTCCCGGATTCAGTTCCGGGAACACTAACTCATCAAGCTGTGAAAGACCGTTTCTCAACGTCTCCCTGGTATTAGAATCCACCACTTTGGCTGTCAGTTTTGCCGTATCAAGCACAAAGGTTTCTCCCTCCGCAAGTTTTCCTTTTACACGAACCAACTCCCCATTTACTTCGATATCCACATAAGAAGAGGTGCTGTCCATAACCGCTTTTAATTCAAAAATCGGTTCAGATATAAGATTTCCCTTTTGTCTGTTTACAGTGGTCTTGCCCTCTGCTGCGATAGAAAACACCTCATCCTCTACGGCATAACCGAATGGATTAGGACAGATAAACTCCAAAGAAAACGTACCTGCTGCCCGTGATACCCTTTCCATGCTGATTTCCGTATTCAGTCTCGCCATAAAATACCTGTCCGGGTACTCATCAAAAATCAATGGCTGAACCCCTCTGTACGGATTCAGCCACCCATTAATTTCATCTATTCTATGTACCAGAGCAGAAAAGTCCTGCTCCGGGAACACGGAACATTCCACCGGAATGATACGCTCGGAATACTCCATTCCAAAATCCAGTATCCCTGACCTTCCCGGTATGCTTTCCGTATTATTTCTGAAAGCCGGAAGCATAGGATATCCCGTAATTCTTGCTTTCAGCTTTTTTTCCTTTGAATGAATTCCCTGAAATGAAAATCCCATGCTTCTCCTCCTTCTTAGGTGATTGGTATAATTCCCTGTGCCCTCGTTCCCGACTGCATCAGGTTATATAATCCCTGTGATACCTTTCGGATATCATCCTCACTTCGTACTACCATCTGTGCCACACTCACAAGCGGACCGGTATAAGTAATCACCGTTCCACCACTTCCCGAACCGGAAGTCTGTGTATTCGCTCCCACTCTTGCATCTACATCAAAGTCTGTAGGAATGGCATTGTTAATATCCTTTGACACCTTATCCATTTCATCCGTAAAGCCCTCACCGAGACCTTTGGCCATGTTGTCACCAATTCCGGCAAACACACGGATGGCGAGTGGATACCGAGCAGGCTCTTGATACCGCCAACGATATCCCCAACAAAACCGGAAATCTTGTTTTTTACCCACGAAATCATGGAAGAAACACCACTCCAAAGTCCTGTCACGATATTCTTTCCGACACTCACAATAGAGGTCGCAGCTTTTCCAATACCGGAAATAATGGCTGTCACGATTTGAGGTAAACTTGCTACCAACTGTGGTATCGCCTTAACCAACCCAACTGCCAGCTGAACCACCAATTTAACACCCATCTCAATAATCTTAGGCAGATTTGTGGTTATGAAATTGATGATGGACGAAATAATCTGAGGCAAAGCAGCCACCAATTTCGGCAGTGCATTCAGAAGTCCCTGGGCTAATCCGGTAACGATGGAAAAAGCGGCATCCAGAATTTTATCCATGTTGTTTAGCAAAGTGGTGCATATTAAAACTACCGCATCAACTATAGTTGGAATCAGCTGTGGCAATGCCTCTCCTATTCCGGTTGCCAGTGTGACAATCATCTGAATCGCAGCCTCGACCAACTGTGGCAAATTCGCAAGAATTCCGTTGACTAATGTCAGCACCAACTGCAAAGCTCCCTCGGTTATCTGAGGAAGGGCGGCTATCAGTGAATTCAGAATGGTCAGTACAATATTAGTCGCAGACTCAATCAAAATCGGCAGATTTTCCAGAATCGCACCTCCGATAGAGGTCACGATATTAAGTCCTAACTCAAGGAACATCGGCATCTGCTCTGTGATAATGGCTGCCACGTCTCCTATGGCTGTTCCGATTGCCACACTTATCTGACTGAAATCTCCATTTGCTTCATTGATTGCATTTCCCAATGTGGAAAATACATCTGTTATTCCTGCGGACATCTGGCTTACCGTTGGAAGGAACACACCCTCGATGGAGCGTTTCGTTCCCTCCAATGCAGAATCCAAATCCGCATATTTTATTTCATTGATTTGCGACAGGGCATCATAGCTTGCAGCCGCCCCATCTTTCATCCCGGCAAGCACGGGAAGTACATTTGCCTGTAAATCTTCAAACTGTGTGCCGACAGATTAACCGCAGCCGTGTTCTTTGCTATCGGATCATCCATATTATTTAAGGCATTCACAACTTCGAAGAAGGCTTCCTCGGCACTCTCTCCTCCGGCAGCAAACCGTTTCGTCATTTCATCAGCGTTCATTCCAAGTGCCTGAAATGCTTCTATGGTTGTATTGCTTCCGTCCTTTGCCCTTAAGTTAAATTCCTTGACCGCATCACCGACTTTATCGATGGAAAACACACCCGCTTCCGCACCATTAATAAGTCCGGTAACGAACTGATCCGCTGACAATCCCAATGCGGAATACTGTGCAGAATATTCATTTAAGGTATCGAGCAAATCCCCGTTCTGGTCTGCACCATTCTGTGCGCCGACTGCAATGATGTTATATGCTTCCTCTGCTGTCACACCAAAGTTCTTCATCAGTGCATTGGCAGCACGAGCCGATTCCTGCAGATCATATCCGAAGGTATCACGCAAAGCAAAACCGGACTCTGTGGCTTTCTGTAACTCATCCCCCACAAGTCCGGTTGTTTTCTGCACAACGGATAATCCCTCTGCTACATCCTCAAGGCTGTCACCGAAATTATTGGTATAGACCTTCTGTGCGATTACACCAAGTTCTTCCAATTCCGTGCCTGTTGCTCCCGTGGATGCGGATATCTGATTGACCGCCTTATTATATTCATCACCCAGTTTTATCAGTTCCACACTTGCTACCACCACGGCAGCACCTATGGCAGCTGCCGCTGCTGCGATAGCCGTGCCGACTCCTGCGACAACAGAACCGACCTTTTCGAACTTACCGGATGAATCCTCTGCCATATCTCCGCTGTCTGAGAGTGATTCTGCAAAATCATCCGTCTGTTCCTCTGCTTCCTCCATCTCTTGTCCCAGTCTGTCAATGGCATCCTCATTGGCTTTCAATTCAGACTCCATTTTATTCAAATCAGCCTGTGCATTGTTCAGCTGTATCTGCCAGCTTCTGGTTCGGCTATCCGCTTCCCCAAAAGAAGAGGAAGCATTTTCAAGTGCCGCCTGTAAAGTCTGCACCTTATTTTTCTGTGCTTCTATCTCCTTTGTCAGCACACCGTTTCTTGCACTTAAGGACTGGATGGATTTATCGTTTTTATCAAATTGCGATGTGACAAGGTTCATTTCTGAACCAAGCACCTTGAAAGCGGAGTTGATTTCCTTTAGGGCATTTTTAAACTCCTTCTCGCCCTCAACTCCCATCTTGACACCGAAACTCTCAGCCATCCAAACACCTCCTTAGATGCCTTCCGGTATGATATCCTCAATGAAAACCTCCCTCTTAGGCTTCGCAATTCCAAGAAACTGTTTGTGAAGTTCCCATTGATCCATAAGTTCACCAAGCGGTGTCAAAAGCACTTCCTCTTCCGGTTTCCGTAACTGTGTTACTCCGATATACACGAACCGGGCAAAGCTCACTTCTGGTGGCTCTGCCCGGTCTGTACGTTTCCCTTTTCATTTTTCTCCGGCATGGATTCCACATGACGTTTCGTGCCTTTTAACATTGCTGCCATGATTGCATCCTTATATTCTGCCAGTTCATACGGATTGGTAAGAAGTTCTATTTCATCTTCTGTAAGAAGCGGTTTCGGTTCATCCCTGTGCTGTAAATTATGGATGAGGATTTCCTGATTTGCCAGCAACGCAATCAGCCATATAACCTCTCCCAACGATTCCTCCATCGTTGCATTCTTCAACAGCTTGTCACCGAGTTTCTCCAAACCGCCATACCGCTTGGTAATATCCTTTGTTGCCTTGGTGGTTAGAATCAGCTTGTGTTCCACACCACCGATTGTAATAACCTGACTTCTATCTTCTATACTGTACATACTGCTTCTCCTTTCAAATCCCGGTTACCCGGCTCCTATGCATCCTCCTCCGATACATTTGACGCTTCGGCTGTATAAGCAGGCTCGTAAACCTCTTTATACCAGTTTCCGATAGTTGTTGTATTTACACCGGAATCATCCTCACTGACCTCCGCTTTCCACGGATGTCTGCCCTTTCCGTCCACCTTATTTCTACGCATTACCGTTCCCTCAATGCTTGGTGTCTGGAAGTTGATGGATTCCCCCTTTGTTTCCAGATTGGTCGCCGGAACCGCAAACTTCACACGGTATAACCAGAAATAACGGTATTTTCCGTTTGCCTTCTTTGCTCTGAAGCCGACTGCTACGGGCTTACCGTCATCTTCCGATGTAGAAACCAGTACACCATTGCTGTCAATCTCTGCACCTGTCAGTTCTGATGCTGCGGAAAGTCCGATGTCATCTACACCAAGTGTCAGTGTGCCGGAATTGAATTCCTTGATGATCTGTGCAATTCCGTCATCCGCATACAGCACTGCTTCTGCAAGTTCTACAGACAACTCCACAGAAATCGCTTTTGCAAGCTGCACCGGAGTACCATAGGTTTCCTCTTCATTTTCATCCTCTGTAATGGGCGCATAAAATAATTTATCAAGACCGATGGTTGCCATTGGCAAATCCTCCTTCCTATTCGCTTATTCCCATTACTTCAAAAATGTAATGGTGGTATTTTGTTTCTTTTTCGAACTCCATATATTTTCTGGATACAATCGTAATGTCAGCATCCAGAAGTCTTGTGGTAATCTCATCCCTCATCTTCAGATAATTTCCTTTGCAGTAAAGTGCCAGTTCAACTTCCTCTGTCTCCACGATTGGTCGGTCATCTGCACATACAGGGAAATCATCCGTTCCGGGTATGATTACCAAAAAAGCATCCGGTTGTTGAGGTTTTCCTTCCTCATCATTAACCGGATGCTCCGAAACCGTCACTTTCA